>Ga0207873_1000122_pt1 | contig 82682 bp, 78 predicted proteins | sample BGWIniCompost_FD_187373 | JGI IMG/M metagenome (GOLD analysis project Ga0207873, IMG submission 187373) | Cellulose adapted compost microbial communities from Newby Island Compost Facility, Milpitas, CA, USA - BGW Initial Compost (SPAdes)... ... | reverse complement strand
GCTCATCACGCCGGTGGCGCTGGAGCGCGGCTCGAAGTTCGCCATCCGCGAGGGCGGCCTGACCGTCGGCGCGGGCGTCATCACGGAAATCCTTGACTAAGCACGACGATTGACCGATTTCGCAGGGTGTGCAGGAGACGGCAGGGCCGTCTCCTGCTTTCCTGAATAACCAGTGAGAGTGTTGGTATGGCTAAGAAAGATATTCGGCGCGTGATCACGCTGGAGTGTACGGAGTGCCGTGAGCGCAACTACACGTCAGAAAAGAACCGGCGCAACGACCCCCAGCGTCTCGAATTGAAGAAGTATTGCCCTCGCTGTCGTGAGCATACGCTCCACCGCGAGACCAAGTAAAAAATTTTTCATCCAGCGTACCTTGTGATATAATGGGTGCGCTGTTGTAGGCGAGTAGCTCAATTTGGCAGAGCAACGGTCTCCAAAACCGTAGGTTGCGGGTTCGAGTCCTGCCTCGCCTGCCTATAGAGGCGCTCAAGACACCGTCACAATGGCGGTGTCTTGAACTGTAGAGAACTTTTAGGTAACACAAAGGAAACCAACGTGGCACGTAAACCCGTGACGACGACCCGTAAAAGCGCAAAGAGCGACAACGCGATCATCCGTTATTTTCAGGATACGCGTGATGAATTGCGTAAAGTCACGTGGCCGGAGCGCGAGGAAGTCGTTCGCCTGACCCTCATCGTCCTAGTCGCCACCATCACCTCGTCCATCTTCCTGGGGCTCGCGGACTTCATCTTCCAGCGGCTCGCCAGTCTCCTGGTCTAAGTGGGGCGCGAACGACGCCAGCAGCGACCCGGCGCGTGGCGTAGGGTGATTGGAGAGATTCATCGTGACTGACGAGATGTTTGAGGCCGACGAGAGCCTCGAGGCGGAAAACGAGCCGGTCGAGGAGGTTGAGGAGAGCCGGGACGAGGCGCTGACTCAGCCCCTGGCTTCCGGCGAGGATGAGGAAGCGCCGGGCAAAGGGTCGGACGACGAGCGCCACTGGTACGTGATCCACTGCTACTCCGGCTATGAGAACAAGGTGCGCCATGCCATCGAGCAGCGTATTGAGACGATGGGCATGGACGACAAAATCTTTGATGTCATGGTTCCTACCGAGGAAGAAGTTGAGATCAAAGACGGCAAGCGCCGTGTCGTCGAGCGCCGCGTGTTCCCTGGTTACGTGCTGGTGCAGATGATCATGGACGAGGACTCGTGGTACGTCGTCCGCAACACCCCCGGCGTGACCGGGTTCGTGGGGATGGGCAACAAGCCTACCCCACTGACCGAGCAGGAAGTGGCGCAGATCATGAAGCGCATGGAGGCCGAAGCGCCGGTCGTCAAAGTGACGTTCAAGCCGGGCCAGAAGGTGCGCATCATCGATGGGCCGTTTAACGACATCACCGGCGTGGTGGACGAGATCGATATGGAGCGGACGAAGGTGCGTGTGATGGTCAGCTTCTTTGGCCGTGAGACGCCCGTCGAGCTCGACTTCCTGCAGGTTGAGAAGATTTAACAAGATGGTTCAGGGGCGGGGGCCTGCGTCGTTATTGACGGAGACGCAGCCCGTCACGATTAGCTGTTAGAGTGTGGAGCATACGTCATGGCAAAGAAAGTTGTCGCAGTTGTCAAGCTGGAGATCCCGGCGGGTAAGGCCAACCCGGCCCCGCCCATCGGCCCGGCGCTCGCGCAGCACGGCATCAACCTGATGCAGTTCTGCAAGGAGTACAACGCCCGTACGGCCAACCGTATTGGCGATATCATCCCGGCGGAGATCACGATCTTCTCGGACCAGTCGTTCAAGTTCATCCTGAAGACCCCGCCGACGGCTTCGCTGATCCGCAAGGCTGCTGGCATCGACAAGGGCTCGGGTGAACCGAACCGCAGCAAGGTCGGCACGCTGACGCGCGCCCAGGTTCGTGAGATCGCCGAGATCAAGATGCCCGACCTCAACGCCTACGATATCGAACAGGCGATCAGGCAGGTTGAGGGTACTGCCCGCAGCATGGGCGTGACGATTACCGACTGAGCGATTTGTATCAGATAGCAACCCGGTGTGGGAGGAGAGCCCCCGCGAGGGGGTCTCTGTTTGCACCACGAGGAGAGAATCATGGCAAAAAGAGGAAAACGCTACGTAGATAGCCTGAAGCTGTACGATCGCGATGCCGTCTACCAGCCGCACGAGGCCATGGGGATCGTCAAGAAGCTCGCCACGGCCAAGTTCGATGAGACGGTGGAAGTTCACATGCGCCTGAACATCGACCCGCGCAAGGCCGAGGAGCAGATCCGTGACGCCATCGTCATGCCGGCGGGCCTGGGCACCGAGGTGCGCATCCTGGTGTTCGCCGAGGGCGACGCCGCGCATATCGCCCGCGAGGCTGGCGCGGACATCATCGCGGATGACGAGTTGATCGCGCGGATCGCGGATGAAGGCTGGACAGAGTTCGACGTGGCCATCGCCGTGCCGGACATGATGCGCAAGATTGGCCGCCTGGGCCGCGTGCTGGGTCCGCGCAACCTGATGCCCAGCCCGAAGTCCGGCACGCTCGTCCCGCCGGAGGACATCCCGCGCGTGATTTCCGAGGCGCGGGCGGGTCGTGTGGAGTTCCGCAACGACCGTACCGGCAACATCCACGTGCCGATCGGCAAGGCGAGCTTCAGCGAAGAGAACCTGATGCTGAACTTCCGCGCGCTGATGGACGCCATCCGCCGCGACCGTCCCCCGACGGTCAAGGGCCAGTTTATCAAGAAGCTGGTTGTCAAGCCGACGATGGGCCCCGGCGTCAAGGTCGATCCGTTTGCGGCACTGGCGCTCGAAGCCGTCGAGTAGCCTGATCCCGGCAAGCACAGGGCAGGGGAGAGTTCCCCTGCCCTTTTTGATTCGCTCCCTTCCCCGGCGCGGCAAGGTTGGCTGGAGAACTGCAATCGCCGCACCAAAATGTGGCATTTCGCGCCCGTGCGCGGTACAATTCTCTCCGCGTCTGAACAAGGACGATGTCAACAGAATACTCTCTCTGGACGTCAGTCCTCGCTGAAGACCGCTGGTCGCCTTACCTGATGGGTAAGGCTGAAAATTGCCCGCCGAGGTGAAGGACACGCGCCCCACAGACCAGACCGGCATAATGTGCCGTCCTTCTGCTGTGTCTCGCCGTGTCTTCGCCCAGCCGGGCGGAGATTTTTGTTTTTAACAGGGATAAGCCTGCGCGGTGGCTCGCCGCCGCGTGGCTGGACGTACGGACCGCACTGCGGTCCGTATACAGGTGCGGTGTGCTAAGGAGGTGAGTGTAGATTGCCGCTAACAAGAGAGCGTAAAGAGGAGCTGATCGAGGCATACACCGATCTGGTCAGCAGGAGCCAGGGGCTGGTTTTCGCCAGCTATCGCGGCATGACGAACAAGCAGATGAACCAGGTTCGCAATGCCGTGCGTGAGGCGAACGGCGTGTTCGTCGTGACGAAGCTCTCGCTGCTTCAGATTGCGCTCGAGCGGGCCGGGTACTCGATGCCGGAGTCGCTGGATGGCTTCCCGCTGGCTGTCGGCTTCGCGCTGAATGAAGTCCCCAGCGTTGCCAAGGCGCTTGTTGACACCGCCAAGGATATCGAAGCGCTGGAGCTGCACGGCGCGCTGCTGGATGGCCGGCTCGTGTCGCCTGCTGAGGTCGAGGCGATTGCCAAGCTGCCGCCGCTCGACACCCTGCGCGCCCAGCTTATCGGGCTGCTTGACGCCCCGGCGTCGCAGCTTGTGGGCGTGCTCCAGGCCGGTGTGGCCCAGGTGATCAACGTTATCAATGCATATGCCGAGCAGGGCGAGAGCGCCGCTGCTTAGGTAGACCCGTAATCTATAATACTGAGCTGCGAGATTGCAGGAGGATTTTCAAGAGATGGCTGATTTGCAGAAGCTGGTTGATGAACTGAGCGAACTGACGCTGCTTGAGGCGGCGCAGCTTAAGAGCATGCTGGAAGAGAAGTGGGGCGTGACCGCCGCCGCGCCGGTGGCGATGGGCATGATGCCAGGTATGGTCGCTGGCGCTCCCGCCGAAGAGGTGGAAGAGCAGACCGAGTTCGACGTTGTTCTCGCTGATGTCGGCCCCAAGAAGATTCAGGTCATCAAGGCCGTCCGTGGCCTCACCGACCTGGGCCTGAAGGAAGCCAAGGACCTCGTCGAGGCCGCGCCGAGCACGGTCCTCGAGGGTGTTCCGAAAGAGGTCGCCGAGGATGCCAAGGCCAAGCTCGAGGCCGAGGGCGCCAAGGTCGAAATCAAGTAGCACACTCCCAACACCGCACACTGCAGCGGGCCTCCGGAGTTCTAGAGGCCCGCTGTTTCTTTACACTGGCCAAACTCTGCCGGCGTTCAGGCGTGCGCCGGGAATCAAGCGTTCCTACGGCTCCATCTCCACGGCGACGGAGACGGCCTCGCCACCGCCCAGGCAGAGTGCCGCCAGCCCGCGCTTCAGGCCGCGCTGCTCCAGCGCGTGCAGGAGCGTCACCAGCACGCGCGCGCCGCTGCACCCGACCGGATGGCCCAGCGCAATCGCGCCCCCGTTGACATTTACCTTCGACCAGTCCCAGCGGTGGCCCTGCTGCTCCATATCGCGCGCGTTGGCGATCACCTGCGCCGCGAACGCCTCGTTCAGCTCAATGAGGTCCACGTCGTCGAGCGTCCAGCCTGCCCGCTCCAGCACGATGGGCATGGCCTTCGCCGGGGCGGTAAAAATGCGCCGGGGTTCGACCGCCGCCTGCCCCTGCGCGACGATCCGCGCGATCGGCTTCAGTCCGAGCGCTTCGGCCCGCTCGCGGCTGGCCAGCACCAGCGCGGCAGCGCCGTCGTTGAGGCCCGGCGCGTTCCCGGCGGTAATGCGCCCGTCAGGGCGGAAGGCGGGCCGCAGCTTCGCCAGCGCCTCCAGTGACGTGTCACGGCGCGGCCCCTCGTCCTGCATCACGACTGTCTCGCCCTGGCGACCCTGGATGACCACCGGGGTAATCTCGCGCTCGAACGCGCCCGCATCCATCGCGCGGACCGCCTTCTGGTGGCTCTCCAGCGCAAAGCGATCCATCTGCTCGCGCGTCACCTCGAACTCGTCGGCGACGACCTCGCCCGCCTCGCCCATCATCCAGTGCTCGAACGAGCACCACAGCCCGTCGCGGATGTTGGCATCGACAAGCTCCGTGTGCCCGAACTTGTGCCCGCTACGCATGTTCGGCACGAGGTAGGGGGCCTGGCTCATGCTCTCCATGCCGCCCGCGACGAAGATGTCGCCCTCGCCCGCGCGGATGGCCGTAGCGGCCATCATCACGGCCTTCAGGCCGGAGCCGCACACCTTGTTGATGGTCGTCGCGCTGACGGTTTCCGGCAGGCCCGCTCCGAGTGCCGCCTGCCGCGCCGGGGCCTGCCCCGCGCCCGCCTGCACGACCTGCCCCATGATCACCTCGTCCACGAGCGCCGGGTCGATGCCCGCCCGCTCGATCGCCGCGCGCACGGCAGCCGCGCCAAGGGCGGTGGCAGGCTGCGACGCCAGCGCCCCGAGGATCCTGCCGATCGGGGTGCGCGCCCCGCTCAAAATGACGACATCCTGCCGTCCGTTCGTCTCCCCCCTCCCGCTCATCATGTTCCTCCCTGTGTGGTCGCTCCGGGGAACATCTCGTCCCAGAGCCGCTTCAAGTCCCTATAAGTATCGTCAATCCACTCCGGGATGACGCGCGTCTCGCCAATGGTCGTCATGAAGTTGGTATCGCCCAGCCAGCGCGGCACGATGTGCTGGTGCAGGTGCTCAGCGATGCCCGCGCCCGCCGCTCTGCCCTGGTTGATGCCGATGTTGAAGCCCTCCGGGTGATAGGCGCGGGTGAGAAGCTCGACACTGCGCTGGGTCAGGAAGATCAACTCGTCCAGTGTGGGGCGGGAGAGCGCGGTCAGGTCGCCGGTGTGCTGGTACGGCACGATCATCAGGTGGCCGTTGTTGTAGGGGTACAGGTTGAGCGTGATGAAGCACGTCTCTCCGCGATGCAGGATATGGGCGTCGGCGTCATCGTCTGCCTTGACCTTGTCGCAGAAAATGCAGTCGGGAGCGGGATCGGGGCGCGGCTCCTCGCCCCGGATGTACTTCATGCGCCAGGGGGACCAGAGTTGATCGGGCATTCGGTATTGTCTTTCGCTAGGTGGGCATTATGATAACTGTCTCGTCGCTTTGGCTGCCCCCAGATTTTAGCACATCTGAAGCGGGGAGGGGATGCAGGTTGAGGCTTCGTGACGTGGAGAGCGCCGCGCGGCCCGGCCAATAGCAGGAAATACACCCATTGCTGGCCCACGGATCCCTCCCGATAATTGGGATAACGGGGTTCGGGCTGCCGGGGTATACTGATGACGAAAGACGTCAGGCGGGGTCTTCAGCCGGATCAGTTGCAGCTTGCCTGCCGGTACCTCCTCCCGGCCTCGCGGCGACTGCGCTGCCGCTCGGTCCTTCCTCCCTCTTGCAAGGGGTAGGTGCCCGGGGATCGCGATACGAGCACCGGGCGGAGGGGGTGCGCCGGTCAAAAGGTGCGAGTTCTTAACCTGTGCTATACTCTAAGTGGGCGAGGGATATGACATGCTCGATCATCACCGTCTAGCTGCGGCCACCTCAGGCCACTGGCAGGAGCACATGGTTCAGAAGCATATCCTCGTCGTGGAAGACGATGACAGCCTGCGCTCAGGCATCGTTGACCTGCTGGAGTTTGCCAACTACCGGGTAACCGCTGCCTCGGACGGGGCCGAGGCGCTGGAGCGGCTGGAGCAGATGCCCGAGCCGCCTTCCCTCATCGTCTCCGACATCCGCATGCCACGCCTCGACGGTTACGAACTGCTTGAAGCGGTCCGTGCCCGCCCCGAGTGGGTGTCCATCCCGTTCATCTTCCTCTCGGCGAAAGGCGACAAGCAGGACGTGCGCCAGGGCAAGCTGCGTGGCGCGGATGACTATGTCTCCAAGCCGTTTGACTTTGAAGACCTGCTCGTCGCCATTGAGTCCAGCCTGAGCCGCCACCAGCAGATCAACGCGGCGCAGGAGGCGCGGCTCGATGCCATCAAGCGCAGCATCCTGCACATCATTAACCACGAGTTCCGCACGCCGCTCACGTTTATCGTTGCCTACGCCGACATGATGGCTAGCGACCCGACGTTCCGCCATTCCGAGGAGTTGAGCCAGTACATCGAGGGCATCATGGAGGGCAGCGAGCGGCTGACGCGGCTGGTTGAGAACTTCCTGGTGCTCGCGGAGCTGGAGAGCGGGCTGGGGGACAAGATTTACGAGCGGCGGCGCGAGCAGATTAACGACCTCGGGCAGGTTGTCGGGGAGGTGGTGCACGCCATGACCGAGAAGGCCGACGAGCATGGCGTCGCGCTGCACTTTGCGTCGGACGACCCGCTGCCTGCCGTTGAGGGCGATGTGACCTACCTGCAGATCGCCGTGCGCGAATTGCTGGACAACGCCATCCGTTTCTCGCCGTCGGGTGCGGAGGTCAGCCTCAGCATTGAGGTGAACGAGTCGGGAGAGTGGGTTAACCTGATCGTCTGCGATCAGGGGCCGGGCATCCCGGCGGAGGAGCAGGCGCGCCTGTTTGACGTGTTTTACCAGGTTAACCGCGAGGAACTGGAGCAGGGCGGCGCCGGTGCGGGGCTGGCCATCGCCAATCACATTGCCCGGCTGCATGGCGGATGGCTTTCTGTTGAAAGCGAGGTTGGCCGGGGGAGCTGTATTACGCTGGTGCTGCCGGCTCCCACCCCGGCGACCCGATGAATAAGAGAGCAGCATCACAGCATGGCTGAACTTGCAAACATTTACCGGACACTGGGCACTGATGTTGTGTTCGTCGTGCTGATTGCCGGCTTCTGGCTGACCCTCACCTCGATTTACGTGCCCGGCACCGGCCTGCTGGAAGTCGCTGCGGTGATCGTGCTGATAGCGGCGGGCGCAGGGCTGGTGCTGATGCCGACAAGCGTGGTGGGGCTGGCGCTGCTGCTGGTGGCGCTCATATGTCTGGTGGCACGCATCAGCTTCCGCCGCAACAACATCCTGTATGCGGTCGGGTTCGCCTGCCACGTGCTCGGCTCGATCTTCGTTTTCCAGCCCGGCTCGCGGCCCAGCGTGCTGATCATCATTGCCGCGAATCTCCTTGCGCTGGCCTTTTACCAGCTCATCCTGCAGCCGGGGTTGCTGGTTCTCAACCGCGTCAGCCCGCTCGACCCCGACGTGTTCATCGGTGCAGACGCCATCGTAGAGGGCACCATCGACCCGATCGGCACGGTCCGCGTGGATGGCAGCGTGTGGTCGGCAACGGCGGACGAGTTGATCGAATCCGGGCGGCGTGTGCGCGTCGTCTCGCGGAAGGGCCTGCAACTGTACGTCGTCCCAATTGACGAGCCGTAAGGCCAGATCTCACCCCCAGCCCAGCCCCCAGTACTGTCATATTTTGCCTCGCTGCCTATCACATCAGCCGCCCTGATCTTGTATTTGTGCGCGGTGACACTTATCAAAATGCCCTGGGACAAATGACACTACGGTCATGAACCCTTCCGGCATATACTGACTTCACAACCGGGCAGGGGGTCTCGGTTAATGCTATTGATAAATATAGAGGATAGGGCGATAAGCCCGACCATCATGGTTGACCGCGTACGTTTGCTGATTATCGACGAGAACCCGCAGGTGCGGCGCGCTCTGGAAACTCGGCTCGGCTCGATGCCGCAGCTTGAGGTTCTTGGCAGTGTGGGCAGTGCGGAGGAGGCCGCAGACCTTCTCCGGCACGCAGCGCCTGACGTCGTCTTGATCGAACCCAAGCGGCTCAACGGTGAGGGCATCTTGCTCATCCAGGACCTGGTTTCTGCCCCGGACCCGCCGCTTATCATCGTGCTGACGAGCTACCACGACGAGGACGAGGAGCTTATCGCAACGGAGCTAGGGATTAGCTGCTACATGCTCAAGGAGATTGACACGGAGGCGCTGCTAAACGCCATCCTCTCCTGTACCAACAGCGCCGACCCCCGGCCCGCATAGCGCCGAGGCTCGATACCGGAAAAACAACCGCCCCGACGAATGCCGGGGCGGTTTTTATGTCGCTGCTTGCTGCGAGGCGTGCTTACTCCTTCAGGATGTTCGTCCCCATGAAGTAGTCGAGCCAGATAGCTACGAACAGTGCCAGGGGGACGGCGGTCAGGATGGCAAACGTCGTCCCGTAGCGCTCCAGAGTGACGTTTGCGCCGTAGGCGACGTTCAGGATGCCGAGCACCAAGAAGACCCCGGCCACGCCTCCAATGAGAGAGAAGACAACCAGCAGCACACGCTTGAGGCCAACGCTCATCGTTCTACTCCGTTTTGCTCATCGCTAGAGGGAAAATGCGCCTTTTGGCGAGGAGATTTTAACGTATCAGGTGGGGTGGATCAACGTGGAACTCTCTCTGACGGTAGGTTGTGCGCCAGGATCAACAGCCAGGGATAAATCGCTCTGCGATTTCTCCGCGCCTCCCCCTTGCAAGGGGGAGGTGGGCGGCCCGTAGAGACGCTCGGAGGGGGGCCCCTACTGCGCAACGTTCGCAACGCAGATGCGTATTAGTTGTGCAGAACTGCGTTCTTCTCCTGCTGAAAGCGAGGAAACTATGCAAGGCTCACCTTTGAAGATCAACTGGTCGCTGCTGCTGGCCTACGGGTTTGTGGCTGCCGGGTTGACGTTCGTCGCATTGTTTTTCTCCATAGACTGGTATATGGACGGGGGGATCGCCCTTACGTTCTTGTTCGTTACGCTTGGGGCGACGGCTTTCCTGTTTTACGCCGTAGATCGCGGGCGCGGCTGGCGCTGGCTGGGTATCACATGGTGGATTGGCGCGGTCCTGACGATCGTTCTGCACATGATGATGAGCGGCTCGCTGCCACCGGCGCTGGGCCTGGCGGGGTTCTGCTTCGCCGCGGCGGGCCTGGTGCTCTTCCTGTCCAACCGCCGCAAGGACCGGCGCGAGCAGGCGCGCGAGCTGGAGTGGGAGGCGCTCGGCACGCGGCAGACGCAGGACGTGGATGCCGGGAGCATGACCGCCGCTGAGTACGAAACGCTGATGGCGCGCCAGCGGCGGGGCGGGTAGGGCTGTCACCCGGCCCCTTTCGAGCCGCCACTTCCCCTGCTAGGGGTGTGAAGAAACGGCTGTGCCAACTCCACGTTGGTCTTGGTATATGACCTGATCGCCCCCTCATAGGGGGAGATGTCGCTGCGGAGCAGCGACAGAGGGGGTAGAGAAATCGCAGAGCGATTTCTCACTATTGGTTGATATAGCCGACCAAAAAACGGGCCGCCCGGCTACCGGGCAGCCCATCGTTTCGCGCGGGGTTGTGCTAGCCAGCGAGCGTTAGCAGCGCCTGCTGGGCCAGCTCAAAGAGCGGCGTGGGTATGACGCCAAGCAGCAGTGTGCCGAGCGCCGTCACGATCAGCGCGACGCCCAGCGCGGGCTGGAGGTAGGCCCGTCCCTCGCCCTCGTACATGTACATCGCCATCGGTACGCGCAGATAGTAGAAGGCGCTGATCACGCTGGTGATAACGCCGACAATCGCCGCCGCGAGCATCCACCCGCTCGCGCTCGACGCCTGCACCGCCGCCTGGAACACAAAGAACTTCCCCACCAGCCCGGCGCTGATCGGCATGCCGGTCAGCGACAGCATGAACAGTGTCATCATCGCGCCGAGCAGCGGGCGCGTCCGGCCCAGCCCGGCAAAGTCCTCGATCTCCGGGCCGACACCGGCGCTGTCCGGCTCCTCCTCGTTCTCCACCGCGATCACGACGCCGAACGCCCCCAGATTGGTGAAGGCGTAGGTCAGCATGTAGAAGATCGCGGCACTGACCGCCATCGGTGCGGCTTCCGGCACCTGTGCGGCGGCCACCGCGACGAGGATGTACCCGGCGTGTGCAATGCTGGAGTAGGCCAGCATCCGCTTGATGTTGCGCTGCGAGATGGCGAGGAAGTTACCGACGATCATCGTCAGGATGGCGATGATGGCGATCACCACGCCCCATTGCCCGGAAAGCTCCGGCAGTGCCGCAATTAGCACGCGCATGAGCGCCGCAAAGCCGCCGACCTTCGAGCCGACGGACATGAACGCCGTCACCGGCGTCGGCGCACCCTCGTACACGTCCGGCGTCCACATATGGAAGGGGACCGCTGCGACCTTGAACCCCAGCCCGACGACGACCAGCCCCACGCCCGCAATCGCGAGCGGCAGGCTCGGGGCGTCCCCGCCGAGCGCCGCCAGCACGCCTGTCAGCGCGGTTGTGCCGGTGCCGCCGTACGTCAGCGCGACGCCGTACACCAGGAAGGCGCTGGAGAATGCGCCCAGCAGGAAGTACTTCATCGCGCCCTCTTCGGACGTGGTGCGGTAGCGGTCAAACCCGGTGAGGATGTACAGCGGGATGCTCAAAAGCTCCAGCGCCACGAAGATGAGGATCAGGTCGGACGCCATCGCCATCAGCATCATGCCGATGGTCGAGAACAACAGCAGCGTGTAATACTCCCCGCGAGAGAGGCGGCGCTTGGGCAGGTACTCCAGCGCGAGCAGGATGCCGAAGATCGCCGCCACGACGACGATGATCTGCGCATAGACGGCGAAGCCGTCGACCACAGCCATGCCGAAGAAGGCCTCAGCCGGCAGCTCCGGGCCGAGGACGTTCGCGGTTTGCAGCACCAGGCCGACGCCGGCGGCAACCAGCCCGAGGATCGCCAGCCAGCCCGACCAATGCTTTCGCGAGGCCGGGATGAACAGGTCGACGACGAGCAGCAGCAGCGCCCAGCCCGTCAGGAACACGATGGGCACCGTGGCGGCGAGGTTGAGCGTATCTAAGGTGGGAAGTTCCATACAAGCTTCCTTCTCGGTCAGTTGAGAGACACAGGCAGGTGGCAGCCCGTTATGGCGCAGGGTGAGGGCGGCGAGCGCCGCCGCCCTTCACGCAGCGCGGAGCTGGCTAGAGCCCTGCCACCGCTGTGACCATTGTGTCAAGCAGTGCGTCTACCGACGGACCCATCAAGTTAAAGAACGGCGCAGCGTACAGGCCAATCCAGAAGATGAAGATCAGCAGCGGGACCAGCGTCAGGATCTCGCGGACGTTGATGTCGCTCAGCGCCTTGTTCTCAGGCTTGTCCAGCGGGCCGAGGTACACCTTCTGGAACATGTACAGCAGGTAGATGGCGGCCAGGATCACGCCCGTCGTTGCAAACGCGGTGAAGATCCAGGGCTGCGCGCCCAGCACCGGCGAGTTGAACGAGCCGAGCAGGATGGTGAACTCGCCCACGAAGCCGTTGAGGCCCGGCAGGCCCATCGACGAGAGCGTGACGATCAGCGAGAGTGCGCTGAACACCGGCATTGCCCGCCAGATGCCGCCGAACTCGTCCATGTCACGCGTGTGCCGCCGCTCGTAGATCATGCCGACGAGCAGGAACAGCGCGCCCGTGCTGAGCCCGTGGTTGATCATCTGCAGGATAGCGCCCTGGATGCCGATGGCGTTCAGCGAGAAGATGCCGAGCATCACGAAGCCCAGGTGGCTCACCGACGAGTAGGCCACCAGCTTCTTCATGTCCTGCTGCGCGTAGCTGACAATCGCCCCGTAGATGATGCCGATGATCGCCAGCGCCGCGATGTAAGGCGCAAACTCGGCGGAGGCCTCCGGGAAGAGCGGCAGGTTGAAGCGCACGAAGCCGTAGGTACCCATCTTCAGCAGGACGCCCGCCAGGATCACCGAACCGGCTGTGGGAGCCTGCACGTGGGCGTCAGGCAGCCAGGAGTGCAGCGGCCAGACCGGCACTTTGATGGCGAAGGCCACGGCGAAGGCCAGGAACAGCCAGCGCGCCGTCTGGAGCGGGATGTCCAGATCGATGAGGTCCAGCAGGTAGAAGGTGCCGCCCGCCAGCCCCAGGTACAGGATCGCCAGCAGCATGAGCAGCGAGCCCGCCATCGTATACAGGAAGAACTTGATCGCCGCGTAGCGCCGCTCGGACCCGCCCCAGATGCCGATGAGGAAGTACATCGGCACGAGCGTGAATTCCCAGAAGATGTAGAACAGGAACAGGTCCAGCGCGACGAAGACGCCGATCATGCCCATCTCAAGCAGCAGCATGAAGGCGTAGTATTCCTTCTCGCGCTCGTTGATCGACGTCCAGGACGACAGGATGGCAACCGGCGTGATCAGCGTCGTGAGCAGCACGAGCAAGATGCTCATGCCGTCCACGCCCAGCGCATAGGTGATGCCCACCGTCGGTATCCACGGTACGACCCCGCCGAAGTGGAAGTCGGCGGAGGTTGAGAACGGCTCGGTGAGCAGCACAAGCGACAGCACAAAGGTCGCCAGCGAGAAGATCAGCGCCGTCCACTTGATGAAGTTCACGTTCTGGCGCGGCGTGAAGATAACCACGAGGAAGCCGACGACCGGCAGCGCCAGCAACACTGTCAGGAAAATCGGGAATTCAGGGCTCATAACTGCTCCTTGCGGGTACCTCTTGTGTCAGGTCCTCGCGGCAGCCCGCCTTGCCGGGCGCACCTGCGAGCGGATTACGCATCTCAACTCACTACTACATCAGGAAGCGAACGACGATGTATCCCAGGATGACCACCGCGCCGAGCAACACGGCCAGTGCGTAGTTGCGCACGTAGCCTGTCTGCGCGCGGCGCAGCCGCTGGGATATGCCGCCGATGAACTCGGCGATACCGTTCACCGCGCCGTCGATCATCCCCAGATCAATCGGGCGGCTCAGGATCTGGCTCCAAGCCAGGAACGCCTCGTAGATGATGCTGTCGTGCACGAAGTCGTGCCAGAAGCGCCAGTCAATCGTATCGGCGAGGAAGCGCGCGAAGCGGTTGTACGGCTTGACGAACACCGCCGCGTAAGCCTCGTCCCAGTACCAGCGCCGGTTCAGGAAGGTGAACACCGGCCCGGCTGCCATGAGCGGGTCCCGCTCCGCCTCCTCGCTCGGCTCGCGCCCGTAGAGCAGCCAGCCCAGCACAATGCCGATCACCGCCAGCGCGGTCGCAAGCAGCGCGGTCGTCGGCTCAAACTGGCCGATGTGCGCGTGCAGGATGCTCTCCTCCAGCCACTCGCCGAGGAAGTGCAGCCCCTCGATGGGCAGGTTCATCGCACCGCCGATGACCGACAGCACGGCCAGGATGACGAGCGGAACCGTCATGACGGGCGGGCTTTCGTGCGCGTGGGCAGCGGCCTCCGTGCGCGGCTTGCCGAAGAACACCATGAACACCTGTCGCGCCATGTAGAACGCGGTGAAGAACGCCGCGACGGTCAGCAGGATGTAGACGAGGTTGTTGGTGCCGCTGGCGTCCGCGAGGATCTCGTCCTTGCTCCAGAAGCCCGCGAGCGGCGGGATGCCCGCCAGCGCCAGTGCGCCGATGATGTAGACCCAGGTTGTGACGGGCATCCTGTCCTTCAGCCCGCCCATCTGACGCATGTCCTGCGGGTCGAAGGGATGGGAGTGCTCGTCGTGGTCGTGCTCCCCGTGTTCCGCGCCGTGGGCGACAGCATGATGCCCGTGCTCCATGCCGTGAATGACCGAGCCGGAGCCGAGGAAGAGCAGCGCCTTGAAGAAGGCGTGCGTTGCCAGGTGGAAGATGCCCGCGATGTACCCGCCGAGGCCCACCGCCGCGATCATGAAGCCAAGCTGGCTGATCGTCGAGTAGGCCAGCACCTTCTTAATGTCGTACTGGGCAACGGCCATCGTCGCCGCGACGAACGCCGTCGCCGCGCCGATGATCGCCACGACCGTCGCGCTGACCGGGGCCATCGCGTACAGCACGTTGCTGCGGGCGATCATGTAGATGCCCGCCGTGACCATCGTCGCCGCGTGGATGAGCGCCGAGACGGGCGTCGGGCCGGCCATCGCGTCCGGCAGCCACACAAACAGCGGGATTTGCGCGCTCTTGCCCGTCGCGCCGAGCAGTAGGAACAGCGTGATGACCGTCACCACCGCGCCCAGCGAGAACGTGAGCGGGCCGAGCGCCACCTGCGCGGCGGGGCCGAGCGCCTCCGCCTGCGAGAAGACCGCGTCAAACTCCAGCGTGCCGAACGTCCAGAAGATCAGGAAGATGGCGATCAGCATGCCGAAGTCGCCGACGCGGTTGACGACAAAGGCCTTCTTGGCTGCGTTCGAGTTCAGCCAGCCCTTTGCGGTAGACGCGTCCCCGGCCTCCTGAGTCGGGTCGTCAAACCAGAAGCCGATCAGCAGGAACGAGCACAGGCCGACAAGCTCCCACCCGACGAACATCATCAGGTAGTTGTTGCCCGTGACGAGGATCAGCATCGAGCCGAGGAACAGGTTGAAGTAGGTGAAGAAGCGCGAGTAGCGGCGGCGCTTGAAGTCCAGCGCTTCGTCGCCCTGAAGCCCGCGCTTGGCGATCTGCTCGTCGATGTCGCCGTGCATGTAGCCGATCGCATAGATGTGGATCAGCGTGCCGACGCCGGTGACGACCAGCATCATCACCGAGGACAGCGTGTCAACGCGGAACGTCCAGGGGATGTTCAGGCTCAGCCCCGCGCCCTCGATGTTGATCCACGTCAGGAAGGGCACTTCCGCGCCCTCCCGGTGGCCGAGCAGGGCGATGAACATCAGCAGCGCGATCACAAAAGCAGCGCCGGAGAAGATCGAAGCGATGACCCCCGGCGCCACACCGTCCCGCCGTGGCATGAGCCGCCGCCCGAAGAAGGCGTTGATCAGCACACCCACAAAGGGCAAGATGACAATCAGGGGCACGAGAGAGAACAAACCGTTCATTCGGTCATCCTGTCGCTAACAAACAAAGTCGCATCCGGGTGGAAGAACAACCATCTCCCGCAGCAAGGGCGGCCTAGCCCCTCATCTCGTGCAGCTCGTCGATGTCGATGCTGTGCTTCGTGCGGAAGATCGCGACGATCAGCGCCAGCCCGATAGCCACCTCGGCGGCTGCGACCGTAATGACGAAAAACACGCTGACCTGCCCGGCGAGATCGGTAAAGGCCCGGGCGAACGCCACGAACGCGAGGTTCGCGCTGTTCAGCATCAGCTCAATCGACATGAACACCAGGATGGCGTTCCGCCGGACGAGCACGCCGATCACACCGAGGGTGAACAGGAGCGCGCTCAGAATGACGTAGTAGCTGGTCGGTACCAGAAAGTTTGTTTCGTTCAGCATGGCTTATCCAACGGGCCTGGCCCGGTCACTAAGAGCGCTCAAGACTGGCAGTTGGCGTCTGGATTTCGGCCTCATCCTTGCGGTCGATCTGCTTCAGCGAGCCTTTTGCCAGGACGACAGCGCCTATCATCGCGACGAGCAGCAGCACACCGACAGCCTGGAAGGGCAGCAGGTACTGCGTAAAGAGCAGCGTGCCGATCTCCGCCGGGCTGCCGAAACCCGTTTCGGCGGGCGTGCCCTGCAGCGGCTGCGGCAGGCCCAGCGAGGCGTTCACCTCCGGGCTGAGGACGAGAACCGTCCCCGTGGCCATCAGCAGGAGCGCCAGCACGATCGCCAGCGGCGCCTGCCAGCGCAGCCGCGATGTCAACTCGACGCGCTCTGCGCCGAGCAGCATGATCACGAACAGGAACAGCACCATGATCGCGCCTGCGTACACGGTGACCTGAACCATCGCCAGGAACGGCGCGTTCAGCCCCAGGTAGAACAGCGCGACCGTCAGGAAGTTAAGCACCAGGAACAGCGCCGCGTGTACGGCGTTGGTGCTGGTCAGCATCCCGATGGCTGACGCCACCGCAATGGCTGCCAGAATGAAAAACAGGATCGTCCCAAGCATCAGTCCAGCTCGCCTTTACTGGTAGTTAGGGTCGGTCTTCCATCTCAGGGATCGAACGGGTAAACACACCTGGCTCGGTCTTCATCGGCGTGCCTGGCGTACCGGGCGGCGGCGGGACGAGCAGCATGTCCTTGGTGTAGATCGCACTCTTGCGGTCGTAGAACGACAGCTCGTAGTGGTGCTCCAGGACAATCGCCTCTGTCGGGCAGGCCTCCTCGCAGTAGCCGCAGAAGATGCAGCGTAGCATGTTGATCTCATACGTCTTGGCGTAGCGCTCGCCCGGCGAGTAGCGCTCGTCGTCGGTGTTCTCCGCCGCCTCCACCCAGATGGCGTCGGCGGGGCAGGCCGCCGCACACAGCGCACAGCCGATGCACTTCTCCAGCCCGTTGTCGTAGCGCTTGAGTTCGTGGCGGCCCTTGAACCGCTCACGGAACTTCTTGATCTGCTCAGGGTACTGCACGGTGACCGGCTCTTCAAACACGTGCTTGAGGACGGTCCCGAGCCCCTCAAGCATCGCGAACGCTCTCCTGATACCCGTTCTAATCATGATCTGTCCTCGTATTCCAGGCGGACTCTCTTATCGACGTCCTCTACACGTGAACCGCACAGCCTAGCTGAAAACGGGAATGACGTCCAGAACGATCAGCACTGCCGTCACGGCCAGGTTCAGCAGCGACAGCGGCAGCAGCACCTTCCAGCCGAACTGCATCAACTGGTCATAGCGGAAGCGCGGGAAGGTCGCGCGAATCCACACCATGAACATCAGGCTGGCAACGATCTTGCCGCCGAGGATGAGCGGGCCCATCCAGCCGCCGAGCAGGTACTCCAGCCCGAGGAAGCGGTAGCCGCCCAGGAACAGCGACGCCCAGATCGCGCTGACGGCGATCATCTTGATGTACTCGCCCATGAAGAAGGCGGCGAACTTCATGCCGCTGTACTCGGTCATGTACCCGGCGACAAGCTCCTGCTCCGCTTCGGGCAGGTCGAACGGGGCGCGGTTCGTCTCGGCCAGCAACGTGATGTAGGCGATGATCGCCGCGACCGGCTGCAGGAAGAGGAACCACCGCCCGCGCTGCGCGTCGATGATGTCGCCCACGCTCAGCGAGCCGACCATCATCACCGGCGCGAGGATAGAGAGCGCCAGCGCCAGCTCGTAGCTGATCATCTGCGCCGAGGCGCGCAGCCCGCCCATCATCGAGTACTTGTTGCCCGACGCCCACCCGGCGAGCGCCACCCCGTAGACGGCGAGGGACGTGACCGCCAGGATGTACAGGACGCCTACGTTGGTGTCAGTCAGGCCCAGCGAGGTCGTGTAGCCGAACAGCGTGATATCCTCGCCGATGGGCACGACGGCCAGCACGATCAGCGCCGGGATGGCGGTCAGCGCCGGGGCGAGCGTGAAGATGACCTTGTCCGCATTGACCGGCACCACGTCCTCTTTAAAGAACAGCTTGATGCCGTCCGCCACCGGCTGGAGCAGGCCCCACGGCCCGGCCCGGTTCGGCCCGATGCGTGACTGGAGGCGGGCGATGAAGCGCCGCTCCAGCACGGTCGTGTAGGCGAACCCCGTCAGCAAGGTGAGGATGATGATCGCCGATTTGACGGTCGCGTCAATGATCGTGATGAGAATTGGGCTCATGCTTCAATCTTCTCCAGCTTCTTGACCGGAGCCACGGTAGCGGCCAGTGGCGCGCCATGCTGCTGCAGGCGGAGCGGCATCGTCGCCACGCCCGGCGCAATACGCGGGTCAATATAGGTTGCAGCCGGGATCTCGCGCCCGTCCACCTCGACCGCCAGCATGTCGCCGTTCGTGACGCCCAGGCGGGCGGCGTCGTCGGGGTTCAGCCCGACGTGCGCCACCGGGATGCGCTGGTGCAACAGTTCGGTCAGGTAGGTGATAGGCTCCCGGTCGTAAACCAGCCGGATCGGCACGATAACCATGCTGTCGCCCCCGGCTGCGAGCGAGTCGCCCGCGACCGCCGGCTGCACGGACCACGTCGCACCCTCGACCTCGCCGCTGGCGGGCCACTGCGCGCCCAAGCCGTGCATGTTCTGGTAGGCCGTGCCGCCGTAGTATAGGTCGTCCCCGCCGACATCCGGGAACTGCTCCTCGACGCGGGCGAGGCGGGTGTAAGTCAGCCCCTCGTATTGCGGCACGGTCTGCGTGATCTCCAGCATCAGCGACACCTCGGACACCGCGCGCTGGCCGTGCCCCAGCGCCTCGCCGATGGTCTGGATGATCTGCCAGTCCGGCATGCTCTCGCCGATCGGGTCGATGGCGGGGTAGAGGCGCTGCACGCGGCGCTCGCCGCTAGTGTACGTGCCGCTGCGCTCGGCCATGCTCTGCGCGGGTAGCACCACGTCGGCCAGCTCGGCGGTTGGCGTGAGGAACATATCCTGCACGACGACGTAGGCCTTCGTCTGGCGCAGCGCGTTCTCCGCCGCCGGATCGTCATACACCGGGTCGGCCCCGACGAGGTAGATCGCCTTGAGTTCGTTGCTCTGGAGCGCGGCCAGAATGCCGTCGTAGTCGCGCCCCGGCGCGGCAACCGGCTGGTAACCTGGGGCCCAGGTCGGGCTGATGCCCATGTCATTCGCGCCCTGCAGGTTGGCCGCGGGCCAGACGATCATCAGGCCGTTGTTTTCGCGGCCATAGTGCCCGGTTGCGGTGAGCAGGTTGGCAGCGGCCCGCGTCAGCTCGCGGCTGGCCGCAGGCGTGAGGCCCTCACCGCCGACCATGATAATCGCGTTGTTGGCGCTGGCAAACGCGGCAGCCGCCGCTGCCACATCCTCCGCCGGCTGGTACTGGCGGGCGTTCTCAAGCACGTCGGCCAGCCCGTCGATCCCGCCGTCGGCTGCCTGCGCAAACCCGCCCTGAATGGCGGCGCTGAGCATGCCGTTCAGCGTGGCGACCTCTTCGCCGTAGTGGTAGCGGATCCTGTACGTGGCGAACTTATCAAGCCGCGTGTCGCGGCCATTCACGGTGATGACCGTCGCGCCGCGCTTGGCCGCCGCGATGAGCCGCAGCCACCAGATCGGCGCTTCCTCGTGCAGGTCGCTGGCGACAACGATCACGGCGTCGCCCTTGCCCAGGTCGGACAGGTTCGTGCCCACGCCGATGCCCACCTGCGCGGTGAACTCCGCACCCTGCACCCAGTTGGGGTAGGCGATGAGGTCGTTGCTGCCCTGCATGCGGATGAGCTTCTGGAACGCGTAGTAGTCCTCGTTCGAGAGCCGCCCACCGGCTATGCCGGCGATGTCCGCGCCTGCTGCCCGGAACTGCGAGATGATCTCGTCGATGGCCTCATCCCACGTCGCCTCGACCAGCTTGCCGCCCTTGCGCACGAGCGGCTGTGTCAGGCGCTGGCTGTGCTCCATGTAGTGATGCACGAAGCGCCCCTTGTCGCACATCCAGATCTCGTTGACCTGCTCGTTCTGGCGCGGCATCATGCGGCGGATGGTTGTGCGCCCGCCCGCCTCGCGGTCAACGCGGGTGTCGTAGTGCATGTTGCAGCCGACCGGGCAGTGGGTGCAGATCGTCGCCACCGGGCGCATCTCCCAGGGGCGCGCGCGGAAGCGGAAGTCCGCCGTGGTCAGCGCGCCGACCGGGCAGATGTCCGTCGTGTTGCCGGAGAAGATGCTGTCGAACGGCGGCGTGCTGTTGGTGATGATCTGCTGGCGGCGGCCCCGCTCGCTGAAGTCGAGCACCGGGTCGTCGGCGATCATGTCCTGGAAGCGGATGCAGCGCGCGCAGTGGATGCAGCGCTCCTGGTCGAGGTAGATCAGCTCGCCGAGCGGGATGTGCTTGCCGAGCCGCATCTTCTCTTCCCAGTACATCCGGCTGACGCCCGGGCCGTGGCGCATGGTGAGGTTCTGGAGCGGGCACTCGCCGCCCTTGTCGCAGATCGGGCAGTCCAGCGGGTGGCTGGAAAGCAGGAACTCAAGGATCGCGCGCCGCCCATCCACGACCTTCTGCGAGGTCGTGCGGATCGCCATGCCTTCCTGCGTCTTCTGCGTGCAGGCCGTTTGCAGCGTCGGGAACCAGGCCAGCTCCATCTCGCCGGTTTCGCGGTTCTGACGAGGCAGCGCCAGCTCGACCAGACACATGCGGCAGTTGCCGTCGTGCCCCAGCTTCGGATGGTAGCAGAACACCGGGATGTCGTTGCCGCACATCTTGACGGCATCGACCAGATTCATGCCTTCCGGTACGTGGAACTCGACGTCGTCGATTATGATCTTAACGGTGTTGGTCATAAAGCCACATCCCAGTTCAAAAACGGCGTCAACCTAAGCGCACTCGTTCGTTCTCGCGGCTGGCCAGGCATTAGTCCCCGACCTCCTCCATCTCGTAGACCTTGGCTTCCCCCTGATCTGCGGGCTGAGCCGCTGCCGGTTGAACCGCCAGCACGTAATCCTCGGGGAAGTGCTTGATAGTTGCCATCACCGGGTTGACGGCGAACTCGCCCAGCGCGCAGATGCACTTGCCGCGCATCTGGTCCGCGATGCTGTTCATCGTCTCGACATCGCCCATGTTGCCCAGCCCATCGGCGACACGCCCGTACAGCCGCTTAAGCCAGTACGTGCCTTCGCGGCAGGGCGTGCACTGCCCGCACGACTCGTGCGCGAAGAAGGCTGTCATCTTCTTGGCCGCCCAGAACATGTTGACGCTCTCGTCAAGCACGATCACCGAGGCGGAGCCGATAGAGGTGTTCCAGGGCTTGAAGGCGTCGTAGGTGATGGGCAGGTCGAGCACCTCGTCGGTCGCGGGGAGGATGGCCGCACTCGCGCCCGCCGGCAGGATGCCCTTCACCTTCTTGCCGCCGGGGATGCCGCCGCCCAGTTCGAAGATCAGCTTGCGCAGCGTCGTCTCGCCGCCGAAGGGCAGTTCGTAGTTGCCGGGGTTGTTCACGCACCCGCTCAGGCAGAAGATCTTGGTGCCGGGGCTGTCCTCCGTGCCGAACTGCCGGTAGCCCTCCGGCCCGTGCACGAGAATGTAGGGCACGTTGGCGAGCGTCTCGACGTTGTTGATCACGGTCGGCTTGCCGTAAAGCCCGACGTTGGCGGGGAAGGGCGGGCGGATGCGCGGCTGGCCCCGCTTGCCCTCCAGCGACTCGAGCAGCGCGGTTTCCTCACCGCAGATGTACGCCCCTGCGCCCCGGTGCGTGTAGATCTCGCAACTCCAGCCGGAGCCGAAGATGTTCTGCCCGACGAAGCCCTGCGCCCGTGCCTCCTCGATCTTCCGGTCAAGGTGGTCGGCGATGTCCCAATACTCGCCGCGAATATAGATGTAAATCCGCTCCGCCTGGATAGCATACGCCGCGATCAGCGCGCCCTCGATAAGCTGATGCGGGTTGTTTTCCATGATCTGGCGGTCTTTGAAGGTGCCGGGCTCGGACTCGTCGGCGTTCACCGCGATGTACTTGGGGAAGACATCCTTCGGCACGAAGCTCCACTTGACGCCGGTCGGGAAGCCCGCGCCACCGCGACCGCGCAGCCCGGCGGCCTTCACGATGTCGATCACCTCGTCCGGCGTATGCTCCTGCACGGCCTTCTTGAGCCCTTCGTAGCCGCCGTGCTCGAGATAAACGTCGATCTCGCCGATATTCGGGATATCCAGTTCTCGGAGTAGAATGTGTTGCTCCACAGCTACCTCTTCTCAGCTCATTGCTGCCTGTTGCCCGCCCGCCTCAGATGTCGGCGCGGTCACGCCGGCTGAGGTAATGGATGCCGGGCCAGTCCTCGTAGCCTGCCGCCTTGAACAGCGCCAGCGAGGCTTCGTTGTCCGGCTCGATCAGCGCGGCGAAGATGCCGATCCCCTGCTCGCGCAGGGCCTCCTCGGCGGCGCGGATCAGCGCTGTTGCGACCCCTTGCCGCCGGTAATCCGGGTGAACGGCCAGCCGGTTAATCCAGCCCTTGCGCCCGTCGTGTGTCGCCAGCACCGAGCCGATCAACTCGCCCCGGTCGTTCTCGATACCGAGTGCGATCTGCCTGCCGCTGTCAAGCTGGGCGGCAAACGCCTCGCGTGAGTCGCGCCCTTCCGGCTTGTAGGGCAGCCCGGCGGTCTCCCACAGCGCGATCAGCCGGTCGTAATCATTCTTTCCGATACGGCTGCAGGGCTTCATGTTCACGGCGGAGGTCTTCAATCAGCTTCTCCGCTTTCTCTTCCGTCATATTCTCGTGGAAGTGGAAGTTCACCTGCATGACGGGGGCGCGGTGGCACGCCCCGATGCACATCACTTCCTCGACGGTGAACAGCCCGTCTTCCGTCGTGCCGCCCGGCTCGACGTTCAGGTACTTGCACACGTGCTCGCTGAACTGCTCCGCGCCGCGCAGCGCACACGGCAGGTCGGTGCAGATGTAGAGCAGGTACTTGCCCTTCGGCTTGTCATAGTACATCGTGTAGAAGCCGACCACACCCTTGACGTGCGTCGGGCTCACACCGACAAGCTCGGCGACCTCCTCCATCGCCTCCTCGGTGATGTAGCCATACTCCTCCTGCGCAATGTACAGGATGGGCATGATAGCCGAGGTGCGGTCCGGGTACTTGGACAGGTGGTGTTCAATGTCTGCTCTGCGTCTCTCTAACAGGCTCATGCTTGCCTCGGATTGTTGCTGGATTCATAACGGCAGTCGTGCCGCCGGTTTCGTTCAAAACAGGTCGTTGTCTTAAACGGGCCTTGCTGCCCCCTGTCCTACCGGTCGCAGTCGCCCAGCACCACGTCGAGCGTGCCGATAATCGCCACCAGGTCGGCGACCAGGTGCCCCTGGGCCATCCAGCTAATCGACTGGAGGTTCCAGAAGGTTGGCGTGCGGAAGCGGACGCGCCAGGGCTTGGTTCCACCGTCGCTGACGAGGTAGACGCCCAACTCGCCGCGCGGCGACTCCGTCCGCACGTACACCTCGCCCTTCGGCAGGCGGTAGCCTTCCGTCCACAGCTTGAAGTGGTGGATGAGCGATTCCATGCTGTGCCCGATCTCCGAGCGCGGCGGCGGCACGTACTTGCGGTTCTCCGAGCGATAGGGCCCGCCCGGCAGGTTGTTGATCGCCTGCTCGATGATGCGCAGCGACTGGCGCATCTCCTCGATGCGGACCTTGTAGCGGTCGTATACGTCGCCGTTCTGCCCGGTGGGCACGTCGAACTCAAAGTGGTCGTAGCTGGAGTACGGCATCGCCTTGCGGATGTCGTAGTTGATGCCGGAGCCGCGCAGCATCGGCCCGGAGAGCGACCACTCAATGGCCTTCTCCGGCGGCACGACGGCGATGCCCTTCGTGCGCTCGATGAAGATCGGGTTCTCGTCGAGGATGCGCTCGTAGTCGTCGATCTTGCGCGGCATGTACCACAGGAAGCGCCGCACCATCGGCACGAAGTTTTCCGTCACGTCGTACCACACACCGCCGGGCCGGATGTAGCTCGTCATCATCCGCTGCCCGGAGACCTCCTCGAAGATGTCGAGGATCATCTCCCGCTCACGGAAGCAGTACAGCAGCAGGCTCGTTGCGCCGAGGTCGAGGATGTGCGTGCCGAGCCACACGAGGTGGCTGGCAATGCGCTGAAGCTCCGCGAGAATGACGCGCAGGTACTGCGCGCGCGGCGGCACGTCCAGCCCGGCCAGCTTTTCGACGGCGAGAGAGTAGGCCAGGTTGTTGCCCAGGTTATTCAGGTAGTCGATGCGGTCCGTCATAACCAGGGCCTTCTCGTACGTCTTGGCCTCCATGTTCTTCTCGATGCCCGTGTGCAGATACCCGACATCCGGGAGGCAGCTCAGCACCTCCTCGCCGTCAAGCTCGAGCATCAGGCGCAGCACGCCGTGCGTGCTGGGGTGCTGCGGGCCCATGTTGAGAAGCATGGTGTCGCCGGTGAAGGCACGAGGAGTGACAAGACCGCGCAGTGCATCGAGCGCGATCTCCACCGTTTGGCGGTCGGACTCGATGTCCGTCGCTTCGGTCAGGTTTACTCGGGTAACGTCCATATCTCTTCCACCATTCCGTCTGACGCCCGGCGCAGGCTCCTGCCGGCGGCTTACTCCGTCCCGGTCTGGGGCGGGTCAGCGGAGGGCGTCGGCTTGTTCGCCTCGATGCGATCGATGTTGAATGTGTACTGGACCTCCTCGTAGCCGAGCGGGAAGTCCTTGCGCAGCGGATGCCCCGTCCAGTCGTACGGCATCAGGATGCGGCGCATGTCGGGGTGGCCCTCGAACCGCACGCCGAACATGTCATAGACCTCGCGCTCCGGCCAGTTGGCCCCCGGGAAGACGCTCGTCAGCGACGGCACGACGGGGTCGGTTTCGTCTACGAAGATTTTGAGCTGGATCAGGTGGTTATGTACGAAGGAATAGAAGATGTAGTTAATGCCGAAGCGAGGGGCTTGCGGCCAGTAATCGACGCCGTTCAGCTCGGAGAGGTAGTTAAACTTCATCCCCTCGGTGTCGCGCAGGAAGGTCGCGATTTCAATCAGCCAGTCGCGATCGATGACGACCGTGATCTGGTCGCGAAACTCGATGACCTCCTGCACCGCGTCAGGGAAGTTCTCCCGAAGGATGTCGGCGAACTCGGGTGGGTAGTATCCACTCATCGGCAGTCATCGTCCTATCAGCACTGGTTCCGCGCCCGATCTGCGTGTGCCGGGCGGGAGGCTTGCCAAGCGAGACTTAAGCGTTGTTGTTGGGCTGCTGTTTGCCCAGCGCGCCCCATGTTGCCCAGTCGGACACCCGCTCCCGCTGGACCTTCTCGTGCAGGGTCAGGATGCCGTGCATAAGCTGCTCAGGGCGGGGCGGGCAGCCGGCGACGTACACATCCACCGGCACGATCTCGTCCACACCCTGCAGGATGGCGTAGTTGTTAAAGACGCCGCCGGTGCTGGCGCAGTCGCCCATCGACAGCACCCACTTGGGCGAGGGCATCTGGTCGTACAGGCGGCGCAGCACGGGCGCCATCTTACGGCTGACGCGCCCCGCGACGATCATCAGGTCGCTCTGGCGGGGCGAGGCGCGCATCAGCTCCATGCCGAAGCGCGAAATGTCATGCACGGATGCCTGCGTAGCCATCATCTCGATAGCACAGCAGGCCAGGCCGAACAGCATCGGCCACATGGCGCGCGTGCGCGCCCAGTTAACGGCTTGTTCCAGGGTTGTTAGCAAAAACCCCGACTCGCCGGTTTTGGTTTCTTGACCGGTTACTCCCATTCGAGGCCGCCTTTCTTCCATTCATAAAGCAGGCCGACTGTCAGTACGATAAGGAACAGTCCGACGACGATAAGCCCGTACACCCCCAACTGCCGGATAACCACAGCATATGGCAGCAGGAAGATGATTTCAACGTCGAAGAGGATGAAGAGCACGGCAACCAGGTAGAACTTGACCGGCAGGCGGCGTACTGCCGGGCCGATGGGGGACATGCCCGATTCGTAGGGGGCGAGTTTCTTAGCGGTTGGACGCCGTGGGCCTAGAAGGGTGGATGCGAACACCACGAAGATGGTGAGCGCGGTCGACAGCAGGGCCAGGATTGCAATCGGTAAGTATTGTACGACAAGCACGTGGCTTCTCTCCCGGACAGGATAACGCGTTCGGTCGTAGTGTTAGGTTTGCTACTATTAAATTGCTATCTGGCAGAGCGTGGGCAGTGTGCTATGTGTCCGCAAGGCAGTGCTTTGCGTGCAGCCAATGACGCTCACCGAATCGTTCAGGAACTGAATTGGCTGGCGTTCGCGTGTCGTTGTGTCAAACGTCACAAATCCTAGTGGATATTATCATAAGTCGGGGCGTTTATCAAATGCTGTTTAAGTTTATTTTGCCCCCGCATGAACTCAGTTTCAGCCCCGCAGCGCGCCGGGGCGGGGGAATTATTTCCCCGTTGACCCGAACGATAGATCGCCCTATGATGTCCGTTAAACCTCCATTAGAAGCTGTCCAGGCGGTTGACACGTTTTTTACCCACCCATTACAATTAAATCGAAATTATAGAATGTTAAAAATTCGATTTATTAGTGTTCGGTGTACGTGTGCAACGAACGGGAATTGTTGGTGATCTGAATGGATTATAAGGATTACTATGGCATCCTCGGCGTCCCTGAGGATGCAGACCCGAAAGAGATTAAACGAGCCTACCGCAAGCTCGCGCGGGAGTACCACCCCGACGCCAATCGGGCGAACCGCGCGGACGCGGAGGCTCGCTTCAAAGAGATTAATGAGGCCTATCAGGTTCTCAGCGACCCGGAGAAGCGTGCCCGCTACGATCAGATCCGGCACAGCTATACAAGCTGGCAGCGCACCGGCGGCCATCCGGGTGGTTTTGACTGGTCGCAGTGGGTGACGGGCCAGCCGGGCGGCGTGCACGTTGAGTATGGGAGCGGGGCTGAGGCCTTCTCCGACTTTTTCCGCGTGATCTTCGGCGGCATGGGCGGCATGAGCGGCACGGGCAGCCGCCGTACATCCGCCGGGGGCATTGGGCTTGAAGACCTGTTCGGCGGCGGCGTGCGCGGCTCCGGCGTCCGTGACATGCGCGGGCAGGACCTCCAGACCGACGTTTCGATTACGCTGGAGGAGGCGTACCACGGGACGACGCGGCTCATCTCGAAGGATGGCCGCCGCTTGCAGGTGAAGATCCCCCGCGGGGCGCGCACCGGCACGAAGGTCCGCGTGGCGGGCGAGGGCGCGCCGGGCATCCGGGGCGAGCCGGGCGACCTGTATCTGAATGTGACCGTGGAGGACGACCCGCGCTTCACGCGTGAGGGGGAGGACCTCTACGTAGACGCGACCATCGACCTGTACACCGCTGTGCTTGGCGGGCAGATCGATGTCCCGACGATGACCGGCAGCGTGACGCTCAAGATCCACCCTGGCACCCAGCCGGGCCAGCTTATCCGCCTGAGTGGCAAGGGGATGCCCCGCCTGCGCAGCAAGGATGAGTACGGCGATCTGTACGTGCGCATCCACGTCCACATCCCGAAGGACCTCAATGAGCGCGAGCGAGAGCTGTTCGAGGAACTGGCGTCGCTCCGGTAAGACAGCTACCATAATACATAATGGACCGGGCGGGGCGCAGACCCCGCCCCAGCACCACAGACCGGCGGCATTCACGCCCGCCGGAGGAGCCGAGGAAATTTCGACGTGCGGAACCAGGCGTATAGCGGGTTCAACCGGGTGGTCACCGGACTGGCAGTGCTTGCCCTGGTGACCGCTGCTTGTTCATTGAGTACACTTGCGCGGTTCGCTGAACAGGTCTCTACAGATAACGCGGAGCAGCCAGTAGAGCCTGTCGCCGCCGAGCGCAGCAGCCAGCAGATCTCGATTGACGAGGCGGTGCGGCTGCAAATCCCCACCCCGCTCCCCGAAGAGGTGCTGGCCGAAGCCGACGCCGAGGAGCAGCTTCTCATCAACCTGTACCAGCGGGTAAGCCCGGCAGTCGTGAACATCGACGTGAGCGTTGACCACGCCGATCAGGGCCTGGTGGACTTCGGCAGCGGGTCGGGCTTCATCTACGACACCGAGGGCCACATCGTTACCAACAACCACGTCATCGAGTCGGCGGATGACCTGCGCGTGACGTTCGCCGATGGCTCCGTCCTGCCCGCCGAGGTGGTCGGCAGGGATGTCTACAGCGATCTCGCCGTGATCCGCGTCAACCCGCCGGAAGGCTCCGAACTGGTTACGGTGGAACTGGGCGACTCAGACCTGCTCCAGGTCGGGCAGCGCGTCATTGCTATTGGCAACCCCTTCGGCCTGACGGGCACGATGACCGTCGGCATCATCAGCGCGCTCGGGCGCAACCTCGACACGACGCTCTCCGCCCAGGGCGGGGCCTTCAGCAACCCGATGATTATCCAGACGGACGCCGCCATTAACCCCGGCAACTCGGGCGGGCCGCTGCTTGATTCGCGCGGGCGTGTCATCGGCGTGAACACCGCCATCCGCAGCACGACGGGCACGAGCATGGGGGTCGGCTTTGCCGTCCCGGTGAACACCGTCAAGCGCATCGTGCCGCAGCTTATCGAGAAGGGCACGGTCGCGTATCCGTATCTTGGTATTACGTCTGACTCGCGCTTCACACTGCGCGAGCTTGCGCTGGAGTACGACCTGCCGGTGACCGATGGTGTGCTCATCACCGAGGTCATACCGGGTGGTTCGGCAGACCGTGCGGGCGTGCGCGGCGGAACTCAGGCGGGAATTGTGACTTTCCGCGGCGCGCCCGTGATGCTCGATGGCGATATTCTCATCGCGATCGATGGCTACCCCATTCGCAACTTTGACGAGTTGATTGGCTATCTCGTCACCAGCACCGATGTTGGGCAGGAGGTGGAACTCACGATTGTGCGGCAGGGCGAAATCCTGAAGCTATCCACAACGCTGGACGCACGACCAGACACTAAGTCGGATTAACTCGCGGCACGATGCGGCGGGCCGGGGCTAACCCGACCCGCCGCTTGCTTAACCGCCACAGGCAAAAGTGATCGTTCTGCCCCCACTGGGGCTGAAGGTTCCTTTCAGGAAAAGGAGTATCGGCATGTTTGATCGGAACAACCTCGAAGAACTCGCCGCCTATGAGAGCACCAAGCCAGTGGTTAGCCTGTATCTTAACCTCGCGCCGCACCTGCGCAGTACGCCGGAGGCGTACCGTGCCCGCCTGAAAAGCCTCCTGAAAGAGGTGGCGGGCCAGGCTGCCGATGAGGATATTGCCGCGATTGAGGACTATTTCAACAAGTCGTTTGACTGGCAGGGACGCAGCGTGGCCGTCTTCTCCAACCAGGCGGGCGGGCTGTGGCGCGTGCAGACATTCGCCGTGCCGCTGCGCAGCTCGATCTACGTTGGCAGCCGGCCCTTCCTGCTCCCGCTTGTCCGGCTGATGGACGTGTACGGCTCGTACAGCGTCGCTCTGGTCGACCAGCAGACCCTCCGCCTGCTGCACGTGCATCTCGGCGAACTGGTCGCCACGCAGCGGGTGGAAGGCGAGGAGGTGCGCCGCCAGAAAGTGGGCGGCGGTGCTGCAGGGCGCTCCCGCACGCGGGGGGAGGATCCCAGCAGCGTGACGCAGACGACGGTACGGAGCAACCTGAAAACGTTCGCCGACGCGCTGGCTGCCTTCTGCAAGCAGCATCAGACGGAGCACATCCTGATCGGCGGCGCCGAGCCGACGGTCAACGCCTTCCGCGAGATGCTGGGCCAGCCCTGGCAGAACTGCGTCGAGTCGACGTTCAACATCTCGATGCGCGCCTCGGACTCGGAAGTGATCGAGCGCTCGCTGGAGATCGTCCTGTCACAGGTGGAGGCGGGCGAAGCCGAACTGGCCCAGCGGGTCAAGGCGCTCGCCGCGCGGGGCGGCAACGGCGTCGTCGGCGTGGATGACACGCTCGCGGCGGTGCAGGAAGGGCGCGTGCAGACGCTTGTGCTTGTCGAGGGCGCGCTGCCGCCCGAGGTTGCCGGCCCGGCGATCGCCCATGTGCTGGACCACGGCGGCGAGATCGAGTTCGTCGGCGAGGAGAGCGCGCTCGGCGCGGATCGGATCGGGGCGCTGCTGCGGTATTGATCCCAAACCCCACCCCCCGCCGGTGTTGAAAGCGATGGGGGAGGGGCGCAGCGCGCATGACGCGTTGCGCGACCTGCTTGTCATAAGACTGTAACGACGTTAAACTGCCGGGCACAACCCCGGCAGTTTTGCTGAGGCGCTGCCACACCCAGAAACCCGCTACCTGCCTGGCTGGCAGTAGATCAGGGAGAACGCCACCGGATGCCATTAGCCCAAGCTGGATCGACCGCCGTGCAGCAGGGGCCGCCCGCCTCGCCTCCGACTCTCTCACCGCGAGCGCGCCACCTGCTGGCTGCTGCGCTGCTGCTGACGCTGATGTTCGGGCTGGCGCTTGGCAGCGCGCTGAGCAAGACGCCAGTCGCTACCGAGCCTGCGCACATGGCGCGCGGCTGGGCATTCTGGCGCACGGGCGATCTGCTCCCCACCGCGACGCTGCCCCTTGCCGACCTGCTCTTTGGGCTGGGCGGCCTGCTTGAGCCGACCCTGCCCGCCCCGCACACGCTCGATGGCTGGGCGGCAGGCGACGCCGCCGCACTGGGGCGCGCGCTGCTGTGGGGCAGCGGGGCGGACACTGCGCGGGCGGTCCTCCTCTTCCGCCTGCCCGCGATCTGGCTGGGGCTGCTGCTTGGCGCGCTTGTCTGGCGGTGGGCGGCGGACCTGTACGGGCGCTGGGGCGGCACGGTCGCGCTGATCATCACCGCGCTCTCGCCGAACGTGCTCGCGTTTGCGGGTCTCGCCACACCCGACCTGCCGCGCGCGCTGTTCTTCACGGCGGCGCTGTTTGCATGGTCGCGCTACCTGCGCCGCCAGACGCTTGGCGGGCTGCTGCTCGCGGCGGTTGTGTTCGGGTTGGCGCTGGCAGGCGCGTTCTCGTCGTTGCTGCTCATCCCCGTGCTGATCTTCACCGCGACGTGGCAGGCGGGACGGCACGATCCGCTGCGCCTGCGCGGGGCGGGCGCGCTGTCGCGCCTGTTCGACCGGCTGGGAGGCATGCCGCTCGGCTGGCTGTGGAGCGCTGTCGCGGTGCTCAGCCTGACGGCGGCGGTGTCGCTGCTTGTCACGGGGGGCTCACTGGCGGCGATGCACGGCCAGCTTGACGCCCTGACACCCTACGTGGCGACCGGGCAGCGCGCGCTTGCGGGCGGGCAGTCCGATCTCGTCCCGTACATGCTGGGGCGCTTCTCCGAGACGGGCTGGTTCTACGATACGTTCGTCATCCTCGGCCTGAAGCTGCCGCTGGCGGCGCTGGTGCTGCTGGCGGTTGCGCTGATCCTCACAGTGGCGCGCCGCCCCCACGAGCGCGAGTGGGATCTGATCCTCGCGGCGCTGTTCTTCTTCGCGGCGTCGCTTGTGGACCCCTTCGGGCCGGAACTGCGCTATCTGCTGCCCCTGCTGGTGCTGATCACGGTGTTCAGCGCGCGGGTGGCGGCGGGCTCGTCCGAACTCCCCTGGCTGCGCCCGGCGCTGGCGCTCGTGCTCGTGCTGAACTACGCTGCGACGCACCTGCTCGTCTACCCGGATTACCTGGCATACTTCAACATCGCTGCGGGCGGGCAGGACGATGCGGCCACGCTGCTCGTCGGCTCGAACAGCGACTGGGGGCAGGACATCGGCGCGCTGGCGGCCTACCTGGAGCGCCGGGGCGCGGGACCTGTCTACCTCAGCGTTTACGGCGAGGCCCCGCCGGAGGCCTACGGGATCGAGGCGTTGCCTCTGCCGGGTGGGGCGGAGGGCAGCTTCGCGCCGCTCAACCCCGCGCCCGGTCTGTACGCCATCAGCGCCACACACCTCGTCGGTGCGCCACGCGATCTGACGAACGACGTATTCGGGGCCTTCCAACTGCGCGATCCGGTGGCGCAGATCGGCGGGAGCATCTACGTTTACGAAGTGGCATCGGCGGTGCAGCAGAGGGCGGGGAATAACGCGCCGTGGCTGGCGCAGTGTGTGGATGCGACTGACCCCGATCTCGGCGCGCTGACCGGGCTGCCCTCGCTGCAGACCTACACCTTTGACTGTGAGAGCAGCCTTGCGCTGCCCACCGGGCCGGGCTGGGTGGTGTTCCCTGCCGGTGTGACGCCGGTGGTCGATCTGGGCGATCCGGACTCGCTGCTGCGCGAGCCGGACGGCTCGCCGCGCGCTTACGTCTGGCGCGTCGATGCGCCGCCTGCTGCCCCGACGGCCATGATCGCGTTCCCGCCTGTGGCGCTGCCGGTGCCCATCGCCGGGTATCTTGAGTTGCTCGGCTATGATCTGAGCACGCGCATACCTGCGCCCGGAGACGAGCTGACGCTGACGACGTGGTGGCGCATCCGCGAGTTGCCCGCCCCGCCGGTCACGTTCTTTGCGCGCATCACTACGCCGGATGAGCGGGAGATCGTGGCGGCGGATGCGCTTGGCATCCCGGCGGAAAGCTGGCAGCCGGGGATGATCATCGTGCAGCAGCATGTTTTTGAGATCCCGCCGGAGACGCCGCCGGGCAGCTACGCGGTGATCGCCGGGTTAGGCTCGCCGGAAACCGGGTTCCGCTACCCGGTGTTTGAATCGGGCGACCGCGTGGTGGATCACATCGTGCTGCGCGGCATTGAGGTCAGGCCGTAACCCCTTGCCCGGACTCTTTAGGCATGCTACGATAGCGGCAGCCAGGCGCAGCAAACTTCTGTGAACCGTCCGGCGGGCGCTGCCGGACATCTCGGCGGCGTGGACCCCACAACCTGTTGGCGGATATAGGGCCATGAAACGACCACGTTCCCCATTTTTCACTGTGTTGACGATTGTGATCGCGCCCGCAGTCGTGGCGCTCGCCGTGACGCTGCTGGTGCTCAACATTGTGGACGCGCGGAAAGAGCCGTCGACCATTCTGCTGCCCACGCTCAGCGGCACAGCGCTGATCCCCCCACGCGGCGGCGTCGCGGAGGCTGCCACCGGCGGCGACGGCGGTGAGACGGGCGCGGATATCCCCATAGGGGATGAGAGCGGCGGTGAGGCCGCGCCCAGCGCGTGCGAGAACCCGATACACATCGTCGCCGCGGGGGAGACGCTGGGCCACATCGCCGAGCAGTACGGGCTGTCACTCGACGAAGTGACGCAGATGAACCAGATGCTCAACCCGGCCTTTGACCCGAACTTCCTTTCCATCGGGCAGCAGATAACGGTCCCGACGTGCGGCGTGCCCATGCCGACGCCGACCGCCACGCCGACCATAACGCCCGTTCCGACGCGCGTCGTGCCCACGCCCGGCCCCACCGCGACCGAGCAACCGGGGCGCGCGATAGTTAAGGTGGCGCGTGTGCTCAACCCCGGTGACGTGACAAGCGAGGCGGTCGAGATCATCAACGAGGGGACATCAGTCGCGCGGCTGGGCGGCTGGCAGCTTCTCAACCCGCGCACGGGGGAGGTGTTCGTGTTCCCACCGCTGAACCTGTTCCCGCAGGGCGCGGTGACGGTCTACTCCGGCGTGGGCGAGAACACGGCCATCGACATCTACTGGGGGCGTGACGAGGCGGCCTGGCAGCCGGGCGATACGCTGCAACTCCTCGACCCGCAGCAGGTCATCCGCGACGAGATCGAGGTTGAGGAGAGATAAAGCGGCAGGCTTTAGAATCAAAAAGGGGCGCGGTCATCACACCACGCCCCTTTTCTATTCCGTATGGCGAGGCCCCGCCCTCTTTAATGCCTCCTCATCCTCCTGCTGCAGGCGCGCCTCGATCGCTCCCTGAATCTGCTGGCGAAGCTCCTCGGCGGCGCTCTCCAGGTCGAGGCCCGGCTGGAGGGCCAGTTCCCCGATCACAAGCTGCTCGGCCTCCGCTTTGAGCTTCTGGTCGCGCTCGGTCAGGCTGTCGGTGTATTCGCGCCAGGCGAGGTCGCGCAGTGCCTCGGTCACGAGCATGGCGTCACCGCTGCGGATGCGCTCGGCAAGCTCCGACTGCCGCTTGCGGTGGTCGCTGTCAAGCTCGCTTGGCTCCTCGCGCAGGATGTCGTACAGGTCGGAGGGGTCGATCGTTGCACGCCGCAGCCCGGTTTCCTCGACCTGATCCACCGGGATCATCAGCGTGCCGTGGTCATTGATCAGTTCGATGCTGTAATACTGGCGCTCAACTCCGCCGACTTCCCAGATCTTGATGCCCGTGATCCGCCCCGCGCCATGGCTGGGATGGACAATGGCATCGCCTTCCTTGAATCGCGTTTGTTCTGCCACGACTGGTCAGCCCCTCTATTCTCATTAACACAGGCGGTAGGCAGGCAGCGCCTCCGCTGTACGCGCGTGATGAATGAAGAGTACCCGGCAAGTCGGTCACCGCCGGGCAAGACATGAAGTCGCTCTCGTGACCTGCGCTTCGGCAGGAAGGTGCGGTTCCGGCAGGCATCGGCGGGCACCACCAGCACGAGGCCCGTTGGCGGCTGCGACGCCAGGCAGGATGTTGACCTGCTTTACCGGCGAGATGGGGAGAGTGCGCCTGCAACGTTATCGCCTGATGTGGGTCAAGCTCATGCCCAGTATACTCCGACCGGGCGGTCCGGGGCAAACCGGGGGTGGGGAGGAGCCGCGACGTTCAATCGCGGCAGTGCAGGTTTAACCCCACCTCCGATCCCTTCCCCGCGCCGCATGGTGGGGGTTCCGGAGCCGCGTACGTTCGTGGAGGTTTAGCCACGCGAAACCTCCCGGGCAAAACGCCTCAGCGTTTTGCACAGTCGCGGCGGTGCAGGTTAAACCTCACCCTCCGACCCTCTCCCCGCCCAGCATGCGCACCTCCCACCCGCCCGCTATAATGGTGCGCATGAAACGCACCCGACCCCTTCTCATCATTCTGGTGCTGGCCGCCGGCCTGCTGCTCGTGGCGCTGACCCTGCTCGCCGGCGCCGATCTCCGCACGTGGATGTGGCGGCTGACCGGCGAGGAAGAGTTGTTCGGCCAGGTGCGCGGGGTGGGCCAGCTTGCCCTGAACATCACCCAGCCGCCGCTCAGACTCGAACCCTACGCCGAAATCGCGCACACCGGCGTTAACCCCTTCGGCATCAACACCTTCTTGCATCAGGAGGTCGAGCCGGAGAAGCGCGAGCGGCAGATGCAGCTCATCGCCGAGGCAGGCTTCCGGTGGATCCGCGAGGAGTTCCCCTGGGAGGATATTGAAATCCACGGGCGGGGCGACTTCACCGACCGCCGCAACGACCCGCCGCGCGATGCCTGGGAGAAGTACGACGAGATCGTCGCGCTGGCGAACGAGTACGGCATCGAGATGATCGTGCGCCTGAGCAACCCGCCCGCCTGGACTCGTGCGGCGGGCGACGAGGTCGGCCCGCTCGCGCCGCCTGATGATTATGACGACTTCGCCAACTACGCGGCGACGGTCGCCCGGCGGTACGCGGGGCAGGTGCGCTACTTCCAGGTGTGGAACGAGCCGAACATCTACCCGGAATGGGGCGAGCAGGCGGTCGATCCGGAAGCGTATACACGCCTGCTGTGCACGGCATATGACGCCATCAAAGCGGCGAACCCCGATGCCGTCGTGCTCAGCGCCGCGCTCGCGCCGACCGTCGCGCTCGACGGGCGCGACCTCAACGACCTGATCTTCCTCCAGCGCATGTATGACGCGGGCGCGGGCGAGTGCTTCGACATCCTCGCCGCGCAGGACTACATGCTGTGGTCCGGCCCGACCGACCGGCGCATGAACCCGGTCAACCTCAACTTTTCACACGTGGCCTACGTCCGTGATGTGATGGTGCGTAACGGTGACGCCGCCAAGCCGATCTGGATCACCGAGATGAACTCCAACGCCTCGCCGGAGGACGTGATACCCGTCTACGGGCGGGTGACGCTGGAGCAGCAGGCCCGCTACGCGCCGATCGCCTACGAGCGGGTGCAGAAGGAGTGGCCCTTCATCGGCGTAGTGAACTTCTGGTACTTCAAGCGGGCGGACTGGTCCTGGCTGGAGGAGCGCCGCCCCGAGGCGTACTTCCAGATGGCCGACCCCGACTTCAACCTGATGCCGGTCTACGAGTCGATGAAGGCGTACGCCAACCAGCCGCCGGTCATGCACATCGGGCGTCACCGGGCCGATCACTGGACCCTCGAGTACGGCACGGGCTGGCGGGAAGGGCCGGACGGGGTATGGATCGCGGGTGAGGACGCCGCGCCGCTGTCCTTCACCTTCGAGGGCACGTCGCTCGCGGCGACGTTTGGGGAGGGCAGCGCCGCCGGGGCCGAACTCGTCTACCGGGTGGATGGCGGTCCGCCGCGCCGGGTGTCCGCCTCGCAGCCGGAGGCGACGCTGTGGCGCGGCGCTGCCGGGGAGCACACGATTGTGATCGAGCCAGTCGGTGGGGTGGCGCTGGCCGGGTTTACCGTGCGCAACGACCCCTCGCTGACGTGGGCCGGTGTGCTGGTGGGAGTGGTCGTGCTGTCGGGTGCGCTCTACCTGATCCGGCGGCGCACCCCGGTTCTGAGTGAGGTGCCGCAATGAGCCAGCCGCCTGGCCCGTACGACACGCCCCGCCCGCCGAAGAGTTACCTCGGCGAGGCAGTCCTCACGCTGATGATGTACTACTTCGGGCTGTGGGTGGCGGGCTTCATCGCCAACCTGTACTTCCTGAGGCAGGTGCGGCGCGATCGCGCCGAGGGCATCCCGACGAAATACGTTGGCTGCCTGCATGTCGTGCTGTGGGTGCATGTTGTGCTGCTCCTGGCGGCACTCGCCGGGCTGGTGGTTTTCCTGGCGTCGCAGGGTTGACGAAACGGTCGGGATGGTAGGGGCGGGTCTCAGACCCGCCCTATGCTTGAACTATCCGATTGTCATAATAAGACCCCCTCTGACGGCGCTTCACGCCGCCATCTCCCCCTATGAGGAGCGATGAGGTGGCGCGACAAGATGCACTGCCCCCTAGCAGGGGGAAGTGGCGGCCCGTAGGGCCGTCGTAGGGGGTGGAAGGTCGGCTATAGTTAAGTCCTCGCTTGCTTAACTGACAACAAAGGGGCGGGTCTTAGACCCGCCCCTACCGGTCTAGAATAGTGCGCTCAGGCAGCGCCTACTCCCGCATGGCCTCCAGCCGCTCGCGCAGCAGGTCGCTGACGATTTGCGGGTTGGCCTGCCCGCGCGTCTCGCGCATCACCTGCCCGACGAACCAGCCGAGCAACCCTTCTTTGCCGCCGAGGTAGGTGGCGACCTCGTTGGGGTTCTCCGCGACGACCTTCTCGACGAGCGCCCTGAGCTTCGCCTCGTCGCTGATCTGCGCAAGCCCACGCTCCTCAACGATGGCCTGCGCCGGTCGCCCGGTTTCCAGCATGTCGGGTAGCACAACGTCTCTGGCCGTGCTGATGTTAATCTGGCCTGCATCCACCAGCGCGATCAGCCCGGCGAGCGCCTCCGGCGTGACCGGTACCTCCTCGATGCCCACGCCCTGATCGTTCATGTAGCGGAAGATCGCGCCCGTTACCCAGTTGGCCGCCGTCACCGGCTCCACGCCCGCCGCGACGACGCCCTCGAAGTAATCGGCGGTTGCCTTGTCCGCGACGAGGATCGACGCGTCCTGCCGGGAGAGCGCGTACTGCGTGACAAACCGCTCGCGCCGCGCGTCGGGCAGCTCCGGCAGCCGCGCACGGACCTCCTCAACCCACTCGCGGCTGATGTGCAGCGGCGGAATGTCCGGCTCCGGGAAGTAGCGGTAGTCGTGGGCGTGCTCCTTGCTGCGCTGTGGGATAGTCCGCCCCGTGTCCTCGTCAAAGCCCATCGTCTGCTGCACGACCGGCTGGCCCGCCTGCATCAGCTTGATCTGCCGCTCGATCTCGTAGCGGGAAGCGCGCACCAGCGAGCGGATGCTGTTCAGGTTCTTGATCTCGGTGCGCGTGTTGAAGACGTCCGTGCCCTTCTCACGCACGGAGATGTTGGCCTCGAAGCGCAGCACGCCCTTGCTCATGTCGCCGTGATTCACGCCGAGGGTGACGAGGATCGCGCGGAGCTTTCGGGCAAACGCCTCGACCTCCTCGACGCTGCGCATGTCCGGCTCGGTGACGATCTCCAGTAGCGGCACGCCCGCGCGGTTGAGGTCGATGAGGCTGTAGCTGCCCATGTGGGTGGACTTGCCCGTGTCTTCCTCCAGGTGCGCGCGGGTGATGCCGATGCGCCTCACCTCACCGTTCACCTCGACATCCAGCCAGCCGTTGCTGGCAAGCGGGTGCTCGTACTGGCTGATCTGGTAGCCTTTGGGCAGGTCCGGGTAGAAGTATGATTTGCGGTCGAAGCGGTTGATCTCGTTGATCTGGCAGTTCAGCGCCAGACCCACCATCATGCCGTACTCGACCGCTCGCCGGTTGACAACGGGCAGCGTGCCGGGCTGCGCGGTGCAGACCTCGCACACGACCGTGTTCGGCTCGGCGGACGTGCTGTCCACGACCGGGCAGGCGCAGAACATCTTGGACTCGGTAAGCAGCTCGGCGTGGACCTCCAGGCCGATGACCGGTTCGTATTCCGTCATGATCTCTTCTCTCGCTTCGGTGATTGCCAACGCGCGCATTATACCGCAAGAGCGCGGGGGCTGTCGTGCCGGGGTGAGGGGTTCTGCCAACCGGAACCCCACCCTGACGTAGCAGCCTGCCGGGGGAATCAAATTCCCGGGCAGCCCTGCCCGGAGCCGTGGAGTTTATTCGGCGTGGTTTTTTACCAGCAACGAGAACCCCCACCTGGCCGCCCTCCACACCCCACTTTCAATGCACGGGTATTCGCATATAATGAGAGTACGGCTGTGGGTGGGCTCTCGTTTTTGCCACAGCGAACCTCTGGAGGACTACTGTGAACACCTATTTGCGATCTCGATGGCGCCGTCCGCTGGGGCTGGCGCTGATCCTCGGGCTCCTGCTGTCGCTGGTGCTGCCGCTTGCGGTGCAGGTAGCAGCGGCGCAGACCTCGCCGACGGCGGTGGTGACCTCGCCGCGCCTGCACATCCGCACCGGCCCGGGCGCGAGCTACGCCAGCATCACGACTATCGGCCAGGGCGAGCGTGTGATCCTGCTGGGGCGTGACAGCGCAAGCGCCTGGGCGAAGATCCGCACCGGCACGGACGTCGAAGGCTGGGCGTCGACGGCTTTCCTCGACACGGGCGGCGCGTTGAGATCCCTGCCCGTGCTGGAGCGGGTGCAGCCGCAGGTCGCCGTTGCGCCGTTCCGGCTGAACGTCCGCAACGCCCCGGCGTCCAATGCGACCGTGGTCGCGACGCTGATCCAGGGCGAGATCGTCAATATTCTGGGGCGCAGCAGCAACTCGGCCTGGGTGTATATCAACTACGGCGGCGGATCGCAGGGCTGGATCGCCTCGGGCGAGTTCACGCCGCGGATCTCGCTGGCCGGGCTGCCGGTCATCGCCGCCCCGGCGGTCCCGACGCCGGTGCCCGGCGCGCCGACCGCCCCGCCGCTTGCACGCGGCATCACCGGGCAGGCGCGGGCAGGCTCGATCCGCGTCAACACGGCTGCGGGCAACGACCACGGCACGATCACGCATCTGCGCGAGGGTGAGCAGGTGCAGATCCTGGGCCGCGCGGCGGAACTGCCCTGGTACTACATCTTCTTCCGGGGCAACACGCTCGGCTGGGTGGACTCGGCGAACATCGTGACAAGCGCCTCGCAGGCGTCGATCCCGATCGTGCCGCAGACGCTGCCCGTTGGGGAGAACCAGACGCCGCCTGCCACCGGCGGGCCGCCGACGACGCCCACCGGCCCGACCGCCACTGTGATCACGGGCCGCCTGAACGTCCGCAGCGGCGCGGGCGCGGGCTACCCCGTGGTTGATGTCGTTTCGCGGGGCGACGTGCTGCCCATCGTCGGGCGTGACAGCGCGAGCAAGTGGCTCCAGGTGCGGACGCCCTCGGGGCGCATCGGCTGGGTGAACGGCGACTTCACGCGGAAGGCAGGCAACGTCGGGCAGGCTCCGGTTGAGTCGCCCTCGCAGCAGACCGCGATTGTCGAAGCGGGCGCGCTGAATGTGCGCAGCGGCCCCGGCCCGGAGCACAACGCTATCGCGACGATTCCCCGGAACACCGTCGTCACCATCGTCGAGCGGCAGGCGAACTGGGCCCGCATCATCGCCGGGGACGTGAACGGCTGGGTGGATACAGGCTTCCTCCGGCTTGTGCGCTGAGGCGGTCGCCCGCGCAGGTTGGATCAGGTTGAGTTTTGGCGAGCCGCCCTGCTGCACGGGGCGGCTCGTGTTTTTCCGGGGGATGATATGATCTTTCAGGTGACGTGGCAGCAGGTGTTGAACGGCACAAAGACGCAGACCTCGCGCATCGTTAAGGCGGGTGAGGAGCTTGTTATGGCGGACGGGCCGGATGGCGAGCCCGCTCCAGCGGTGCTGCACAACGGTCGCATCAAGTGGCAGGTGGGCCGGACCTACTCGGTGCAGCCGGGCCGCAATGAGAAGGCCGTGGGGTACATCCGCCTGACAGGGATCGAGCGTAAGCGGGTGCAGGCGCTCAGCGACGATGAGGCGCTTGCCGAGGGCGCGGAGCCTGCCGCCGGCGAGCCGCCGCTTGAGGCGTTCCGCCGCGTGTGGGAGGATGTTCACGGCAAGGGCGCGTGGGAGAAGAACCCCGAGGTGTGGGTGCTGTCGTTTGAGTTGGTTGAGGAGGGGTGAGGTAAAAACAGCCGCGACGTTTAGTCGCGGCTATCTCCCCCTGCAAAGATTCCCGGCAAGCTACCCCAACCGCCCCTCGAAGAACCGGTCCTCGGGGCGACCCTCGACGAAGCGCGCCCAGGCCGTCGGGTCGGTGGAGTTGTACTTCTGCGCGGTCTTGCCGGTGATCAGCCGGTCGTAGGCGCGGCGGCGCTCCGCCTCGTTGGCGGGTGAGTGCGTCTCGACGCGGATGTACCATGCCCCGTCTTCCCGAGTTAATCGGATCAGCCGGTACACGCACGGGTAGCCGCTCAGTGCGGCGGTGACAACGTGCAGCCGCCCGTTCGGGCGCTGGACGATCTGGCTCGCGTGGTGGTGCCCGGAGATCACCAGCCGGGCGTTCGGGAACTCGTCGAGCAGCGCCTCAACTTCCGGCCCGTTGCTGCACACAAAGTTGCACCACCACTCCTCCTTGTTGAGCGGCGTCAGCATGTGCAGCGGGTGGTGCACTGCCACGATCACGAGGTCATCGCCCCGGTGCGCCTCCAGTTCGGCGCGGAGCCAGGCCATCTGCCCGGCGTCGATCACGCCGCCCCAGTCGTCCGCGATGCGCGACTCCAGCCCGATAAGCTGCACGTCCGCTGCAACAGGGCGGCTCCAGCGGGCCTGCTGGGGGATGGGCGGCGGGTCCGCAAGGCGCGGGTCAAGGCGGCTGACGGCTTCATGCGGAGGCAGCGCATTGGGTACCCTCGGATCGTAGAAGCCATCGTGATTGCCGGGGATGAAGTGCCAGGGGACTTCCAGCGGGGCGATCAACTCGCGGAAGCGGTCAACCTCCGCCGGAGATGCCGTGTCGACCACATCGCCGGTGATCAACACAAAGTCAAGCCCGTCCATGCGGTTGAACGTCTCGACGACGCGGGCGAACAGGTCTTCTGCGAGGTCGTCGAGCGTGCCCCATGACTCACCGGCTTCGGTCAGGTGAATATCCGTGACATGCGCGAAGGTCAGGGAATCGGCCATGCTGCTCCTGCTGTCGCTTGCGGTGTGTGGTTGTGAGGGGCAGACGGTCTACTCGCGTACCTGGAGGATCACGACGGAGACGTTGTCATGCGTGTGCGCGTCGAGCGCCTGCCGCACGAGCCGGTCCGCCGCCTGCTGCGCCGGGTAAGCCGTTGCCGTCGCACACAGCTCGTCGTCGTCCAGGACGCCGTACAGCCCATCTGAGCATAGCAGGAGCACGTCGCCGGGTTCAAGGGTGCGGGCAGGCCAGACATCCACCTCGACATTCGGGCGCGTGCCGAGCGCGCGGTCGAGCACGTGGCGCAGCCCACTGTTGACCGCTTCCTCGCGCGTCATTATGCCGTCGCGCACGCGTGCGTTGACCCAGGTGTGGTCCTGGGTAAGCTGCTTACTCGACTCGCCGCGGATGAGGTAGGCGCGGCTGTCGCCCACGCTTGCGATCCAGCCCTGGTTGCCGAGGATGAGCGCTGCGACGATGGTACAGCCCATGCCCTGTTTCTCCGGCATGGCCTGCGCCTCGTCGTAGATGCTCTGGTTGGCGGTGAGGATGGCCTGGTGCAGCCGTTCCGATGCCGTGGTTGGCGTAAGCGGCGGGGCGGCGACAAGCTCTTCCTCAATGACGGAGACGGCGATCTCGCTGGCGCGCTCGCCCGCACGCGCGCCGCCCATGCCGTCGGAGAGGATGAGGGCAATGCCATCGAGATGGCCCTCGCCAGCTACCACGCGGATCGCATCCTGGTTTGCCCCCTTGCGCGGGCCGGGGTCCGTTCGGTATCCAACTTCAAACTTCATGGTGATGGGTTCCCGCTAACGCTGAGTAACAGGCTGGCAGACAGCTTAGAGTGTCACAGCGGCGTTGCCGTGCGGCGCACGTATTGTAAGGGTGATGCCGCCCTCTGCCAAATGGAGAACCGGTACAGCACGCGCCGGGGCGGGCGGTCAGGCTCATAGGGGCTTTAAAGGCCCGCCTCGCCCCGCGCCGCCACGACAAACAGTCGAGGGCTGTCTTCCTCATACGGGGTGAAGTCATAGCCCCCGTAGAACTCTACATCGTGGAAGCCGCTCAGTGCGAGCAGCAGGCGCATTTCCGGTGCGAGGGTGTGGCGCAGTTCCATGCGAGAGATCTGCCGGTAGATGCGCCCCTCGGCGTCCATGCGGTCATATACCCAGGTGATTGTCTCGATCTGTGTGGGGCGGTCAAAGGTCTTAAGCGACTGCTGCATCACGGTGTCGCCGGTTTCCGGGTCGGGGAAGGTGCGCTCAAGCGTCATCACGGGCAGGTCGTCCGCCAGCATCGCGCCGAGCGGGTTGCCCTGGTCGATCACCAGCCCCGCCCCCGGCTCCAGGTGGGCGGCGATACGCCTCAGCGCCGCAAGCTGCTCCTCCTGCGTCAGGATATGCTGGAACGCGCCGTAGGGCACGATGGCGAGGCGGAAGCGCCCCTCAAGGGTGAAGTCAAGCATGCTGGCCTGATGCAGTGTGAGGTTGGCGGCGGCACGGCTGGCCTGCGCGTGCTCTCGTGCCCGCTCCAACATGGCCTCGGAAGGCTCCACCCCGGTGACGCGCAGCCCGTACTCGGCGAGGGCGACTGCCACCCGGCCTGTCCCCACGCCGATCTCCAGCACGGGGTCGCCAAAGCGCTCGGCCAGCAGCCGGTAGGCGGGGATGTCCTCGACCAGCCCGGCATTTTCGGCGTCGTAGTAGCGCACAACAGTGGTGTAGGGGTCGTCGTGCTGGCTCAGCGCCCTGCCTCCTTTGAAAATACCGGCTCGCGCCGCTCAAGGAAGGCGAGCACCGCCTCGGCGTGGTCCGGACTGGCCCACAACTGCGCGAATATCTCGCGCTCGCGGGCGCGGGCGGCCTCCGGTGGCAGCCTCAGGTGGGCGCGGAGCACCTCTTTCACGCCGCGCAGCGCCCCCTGCGGCCCGTTGGCAAACTGGAGGGCGATCCGGCGCGCTTCGGTCAGCGCCCGCCCACGCGGGGTGATGTGGTTGACAAGGCCTATCGCGTAGGCCTTCCGCGCGGAGAGCATACCGCCCGTCAGCAGCAGTTCAAATGCGTGGGCATAGCCGACAAGCTCCAGCAGCCTTCGCGCGCCGCCCCAGCCGGGCGTTACCGCCATGTGGATCTGCGCGAAGCCGAGCGTAGCGTCCTCTGCTGCGACGCGCATATCGCAGGCCAGCAGAACTTCACAGCCACCGCCCCGCGCTGCGCCCTCAATCGCCGCAATGACCGGCACAGGCAGCGCCTCCAGTGCGTCGAGCGCGCTGGCCATCAGATCGTGCTGGCGCAGCCCGTCCGCCTCTGACGACGTGCGGTGCAGGTCGCGCAGGTCGCCTCCTGAGATGAATGCCTGCTGACCTGCCCCGGTCACGATCATCGCACTCAGGTCGGGCGTGCTCTCCGCCCGATGGACGGCGTCGGCGAAAGCCTCCATCGCCTCCCAGTTGAGCGCATTGCGGACCTCTGGCCGGTTGATGGTGATGGTGGCGATGCCGTGCTCGTCAAGGTCAAACAGCACTACGTCGGACATGCGGTCTCCATAATTCAGGTGTGTTCGATTCAGTTTAGCACACTGAGTCGCGGGTGTACAGAGCAGGGTGGCAGGGAGACGCCGACTGGCCCGACAGTCAGGTTGCCGAACCGGGCCGGAAGGGGCACAATTTATGATCAGGGTCCAGAATCAGCCCCGGGAAAGAAGGCTTCTCCGCGTGCCCGAGACCGATCACTCACACGATATTCCTCACCTTGTACTGGTGGCGGCGATAGCCGTGGCGCTGCTGGCACTTGGCTTCTATCTGCGTACGCTGCACCCCGGCGTCGGCCCCTCGCTCGACAGCATGGAACTGCAGATCGCGGCGAAGGTCGGCGGGGTGATCCACCCGCCAGGCAGCCCGCAGTACCTGATGCTTGGCAAGCTGGTGATGGACTTGCCGCTCGACGGCAGCGCCGCCTACCGCCTGAACCTGATGTCGGCGCTGTGCGCGGCGGCGATGGTCGGCGTGCTCTTCCTGCTGACCTACCGCCTCACGCAGAACATCGTCGCAAGCAGCTACGTCGCGCTGACGACCGCTTTCGCACCGCGTGTGTGGTATCAGGCCAGCATCGCGGAGCTGTACGCCCTGAACGCGCTGTACGTGGCGCTGGTGCTGTACCTGCTGCTGGCGTGGCACCAGACGCAGCGGCGCGGCTTCTTCTGGGCGGCGGTGATCGTGTACGCACTCAGCTTCGGCAACCACCTCAGCATGATCCTGCTGTTGCCCGCCTTCCTGTACGTGGTCGAGATCACCGACCGCTCGATGCTGCTGCGCCCGCGCAACCTCGCGCTCGTCCTGCTGATCGTGCTTGCCTCGGCGCTCCAGTACCTCTACATCCCGATCCGCGTGGCGGCGAACCCGCCCTTCTGCAATTACTGCCCCCGCGTGACAGGCGAGGGCGGGGGTCTGGCCATCGGCCCGCTGCTCGACTACATGACCGGCGGGCCGTTCAAGGATCAGATGTTCTCGCTGCCCCGGCGCGAGGTGCTCGCGCGGCTGCCGGAAGCGTCGGGCCTGTTCGCGCGGCAGTTTCTGGTGTGGGGGATGGCGCTGGGCATCGTCGGGGGGTGGGAGTTGTTCCGGCAGCGTGCCGAGCAGGCGTGGATGCTTGTGCTGGCGCTCCTGCCGCAGCTTATCTTCGTGATGACCTACGCCATCCCCGACTGGCATGACTTTATGACGCCGACGTATGTGATCTTCGCGCCGCTCGTCGGGTATGGGGCGCTGAGGCTATGGGAGGTGTTCCAGCCGCAGGCGGAGGCGCTGCTCATCCGGGGGCGGACGCTCGCCGGGAACGCCTACCCGCTCGCGCTGAACCTGCTGGCGCTGCTGTCTGTCGGCGTGAGCCTGTATGCTCACTACCCGCTCGTGGATCAGAGCCGGCAGCGGGATTACGAGGTCAACGGGCGGGCGCTGCTGGAGCAGGCTCAGCCCGGCGACTGGGTGCTGATGCCGCGCCCGAACTCCAGCCAGTTTTACTATAGCTGGGCGGTGCGCTATTTGTCGCTGGCGGATGAGCGGCTGCCGTATGTGACGATGGTCTCCACGCCGGAGGTGGATCCGCCGCCGGGGCCGTCGCCGGCGTACCTGAGTTGGGAGGAGGCGGAGCCACAGCTTACGCTCGATGCGCTGCCGGAGCTTGAGGTGCGCGTGTTTGTGCTGGAGCGCGCCGATGACCGCGTGGCGGGCTGGGGCCTGCTGCCGGTCTGCACGCCGGACCGCGACACCATCGCCGGGTACGAGCTTGTCGCAGTGCTGAACAGCGATCAGCCCGTGCCGCTCGTCGATGCCGAGCGCTGGGCCCGCATCGCCGATGCGGTGGTGTGGGACGGGATGGAAGCTCGCTGCCCGGTTGAGTGAGCCGGGTGGTGGGATTAGGAAAAGAAACACCGCGAATGATCCGTATAGGAGTATGGAAAAAGAAACGCCGCGACTAAACGTCGCGGCTACGTAATGTCTGCAAGGTAGGGTGGGGTTCCCCGCTACCACCCGCTCTCGGCGAACATCATCGCGAGGAAGGCGGCGCGGTCCTCCGGCGACATCGGGTTGGGCTGTGCGTAGTCTTCCATCAGCCCGGTGAACAGCACCGTCGAGATGTGCCGCCCCTCGTACAGAATGAGCTTATCCGCGAACATCTGCCGGTTCTCGATGAAGTCCATCTGGTCGAAGAACAGGTTGCCGATGCCGTAATGGATGAAGCTCTCGCCGTTGAAGGCGAAGCCCTGCGGCTGGTGCGCCTGGCTGCCGATCACGATGTCCGCGCCTGCCCCGGCCAGGATGTCGAAGTCCTCCACCTGCTCGGCGCTCGGCGAGTAACGGGGCAGCTCCCAGTACTGCACGGTGGCGATCACCACGTCAGCCTGGTCGTTGGCCTTCAAGCCGCTGATCGTGTCCGCTATCCATGCCCAGTCGTCACAGGGAGCGGCGCCCGGCGTCTCCGCCGTGGCGAACGCGCCAAACGGGCCGGGATCGTTGCAGCCGACGAACGCGATGCGCGTGCCATCCGGCGCGCTGACAATGCGCGGCGTCCGAGCGTCGTCCAGCGTGCGCCCGCCGCCGTAGTAGACGATGCCGTTGGCGTCGTACAGGTCGAGCGAGTAGGACAGCGCCCCCGTGCCGATATCGTTAATGTGGTTGCCGGTCAACTCGACCACGTCCAGGCCGATGGTCTGGAGCAGCTCAAAATAGCGCGGGTCGGAGCAGAAGTCCTGCGGCGGGCCGGTCCAGGCCGGAGGCGGGCAGAGCGGCGAGAACGAGACCTCGTTGCTGGTGTGCAGGATGTCGGCGTCCTGCAGGAAGGGCATGATGGCCTCTGCCGGGTAGTTGATGCCGCGTGATTCCATCGTCATGGCGGTGGCCCGCACAAGCGCGGTCACACCCGTCATCGTGACGATGGTGATGCGCGCGGGGTCGCGGTTCGTACCTGCCCACGCGCCCGCCGCCTGCAGCCCGGCAGCGACCTGCTGCGCCTGCTCGCCGCTGGCGCGCACGCCCAGCGTCCGTGCCAGCGGGTAGATGTCGGTGTTGAGCGCTTTGTCGAACACGTCCTGGCCGTCTACGCGCAGCGCCTTCCAGCGCGGGGTGAGCGCGTCAAAGGGCAGGATGCTCAGCGAGGGACGGCTGTTCCACGCGGCAGACTCAAGCTCGGCGGGGGCGACGACCTGCACGGGCAGCCCGCCGGCGGGCGGGCCTACCTCGGCGCTGAGCCAGTCGACCACGTCCTGCGAGAGCACAAGCTGCGGCGGCGTGTCGAACCCGACAAGCCCATCCGCCGCGCCGGTGAGCCAGTACTGCGTAAAGGCCTGCCATGAGATGTCGTCGGGCACGGTGGGGAAGGGCGCGGCGAGGGCGTACACCCAGCGCGCCGTCAGCAGGGCGTCGTCGGGCGGGTTGGCCTCGATGGTCAACACGGCGTCTTCCGGCGCGGCAGCCGGGGTCAGGCCCGCCTGTTCCAGCACCGGCACGATCTGCTCGGCGAGGGCGGATGGCACGCCCGGCTGCACCCAGTACATGTTGGCGACCGGCTCCGGCTCATCGGGCTGTGCGGGCTCTGCCTCGGCAGGCGGCTCGACCACCGGCGGCGCGGCAGCCTGATCCCCGGCAGCGGGCGGCGGAGCGGCGGGGCTGGTAGGCTCGGCGGCGGCCTGTGCCTGGCATCCGGCGAGCAGCGCCAGGGCCAGCAGGCCCGCCAGCAGAGGGACACGACCGGGTTTCAAGAAAGCTGTCATCGGGTTATTTACCATCCTGCGGCGTAGAAGCCGAGATACTCGGCAAGATACTTGCGCCAGTAATCGTGTGAGTGTGTGCCGCGGCGTCGCTCGTAGACGTGGTGAACGCCGCGCGATAGCAGCACCCGGTGAAGGCGCTGCACCGGGTCGCTGTGCTCATCCTCGCGCCCGCAGTCGAGATAGATCCGCAGGCCCGTGCGCGCATCGAGGTGCTGCGCGAGGTGGATCGGGTCGCGGCGGGCAAAGGCGAGCGGGTCGCCCAGCCCGAAGATCCACGGCGGGCCAAGCCGCTGGCTGTCGTACAGCATGGGGCTGTGTACGCCAACCGCGCTGAATAGGTCAGGGTGGGTGAAGGCCAGCACCGCCGCGCCTGCCCCGCCCATCGACACGCCTGCGATCACGCGCGAGGCCCGCCCTGGCCGGATGCGCAGCTTGCGCTCCGCCCAGGGGATCACGTCCTCGATCATATAGTCTCCATAATCGCCGTAGCCATCCATGGCCCCGGCGAAGAACTCCGGGTCAAGGTCCATCACCGGGCTGAAGTCCCCGCCGGGGTCCTCAGCGTTGATGAAGAAGCTTTTATCGCCCTGGGGCATCACGGCGATGAACGGGGGGATCGCGCCCACGCTGATCAGGTGTTCTGCGATCTCGTGCAGGCGAAGCGTCTCCGTCCAGTATCGTTCGTCCGCACCCCAGGGATGCAGCAGGTAGACGACCGGGTAGTAGCGGTCTGATGAGTCGTAGCCGGGCGGCAGGTAGACGTGCAGGCGCATCGGCTTGAGAAGCGCCCGGCTGCGGATCGTCAGGTCGGTCAGACGTCCGCTCGTGATGGTCATGAAGGCCCTCGATAAGTGCTGTTGTGAGTACCGGTTAGACTGGCAAGGAGTCTACCACAGGGCGGGGCAGGCTTCACAATTGCCGTGGTCCTATCTGCTGGAGCGGCTGCGGCGCAGCCCGGGGGCCGTTGCGTGCTGACGGAACTCGACGGGCCGCCGGGAATATCATTCCCGGGCGGGCGGGGCTTATGCGGCTCCATATGTGTAAAACCGTCGTGTAGGGGCGGGTCTCAGACCTGCCCCTACCGTCTTTCTGGGAAGGCCGGCGCAGCTACACATTAGTTGCGTATCGGGTAGGGGCGAGGGACCACCACCGCCGCGGCTAAACGTCGTGGCTCCTGAGCGGCACCAAGTTGGCTGCTCTAGCGTATACTGAGGGTGAACGGTTCTGTCCACGGGGAGAGAGGTGCATGAATAGAAGCAGTATTTTCTGGGGGCTGGTGCTTTTGCTGATCGGTAGCCTGCTGCTGGCCGATAACCTGGGGTTCCTCAACATTAACTTTTGGACGCTCGTCTGGCCGGTGCTCCTGATCGCGTTTGGTGCGTGGCTGTTCATCGGCGCGCTGCGCGGCTGGGATCGCGGCGAGGTGGAGCGCGTCGCGGTGCCGCTGGAGGGGGCGGAGCGGGCGCGTGTGATCATCGACCACGGCGCGGGTGCGGCCTATCTGCGCGGCGCGGCAGAGCGCGGGCAGCTCATGGCGGGCGAGTTCGCCGGTGGGGTGGAAGTCCGCACCTCGCGTGAGGGTGCGACGCAGGTGCTGCGTATGAAGATGGCCGACGGCGACTTCCCCGGCGTGGTCGTCCCCTTCTTTGATGGTCGCCTCGGCTGGAACTTCGCGCTCAATGGCGAGGTGCCGCTTGCGCTGGAGGTGGCGGGCGGCGCGGGGGTTCTTAACCTGAACATGCGCGATCTGCGGGTGGTGGATTTGAAGGTGGACGGCGGCGTGGGCACGTCCACGTTTGAGATGCCCGCCCGTGCAGGCTATACCCGCGCTCGCATCGAGGCGGGGGTTGGCACGGTGATGATCCACATCCCTGAGGGCGTGGCGGCGCAGATCGAAGCGACCGCCGGGCTGGGCACGATCACCGTCGATCAGAACCGCTTTCCGGCGGTCGGAGAGCGGCGCTACCGCTCGGCCAACTACGATACGGCGGAGAACAAGCTCGATCTCTCGGTAGAGGGTGGCGTCGGGACGATTACGGTGCGCTGAGATGGCGTGGAGTGCGGCAACGGCAGGGGCGGGTCTCTGGATCCCCTCTGCCGGCGGTCGCCCCGCGACCTGCCATCTCCCCCTAGCAGGGGGCGATCAGGTGACGTGCTGAACTAAACGCAACGGTAGGGGCGGGTCTCAGACCCGCCCCTACTTTACCAACTGATTGTCAGAGCCCACCTCAGGACCCTCCTCCGGGGTTGTGAAGCAACCCTTCTGCCCCCTTTCAGGGGGAAGTGGCGGCCCGAAGGATGCCCTCGCTCAATCCAGCGCGTGCGGGGCAACCTGCTCATACACATCGAGCGTCTGTGCGGCGGTGCGCACCCAGCTAAACTGCGCCGCACGTCTGAGGCCCTTCTCGCGCAGCTCGCGGGCCACGTCCTCCTGATTCAGCGTGGCGAGGATGGCGCCCGCCATCTGCCGGGCGTCGTCGGGTGGCACGAGGAAGCCCGCATCACCCACCACCTCGGGCAGCGAACTGGAGTTGGCGGCAACGACCGGCGTGCCGCAGCTCATCGCCTCCAGCACGGGCAGGCCGAAGCCCTCGTAGCGCGACGGGTACACAAAGCATGACGCCAGCCGGTACAGCGCCGGCTCGTCGCCCTCGTCCACCCAGCCAATCAGCCTGACGACATCGCGCAGCCCGAACATATCGATGGCCGCCTGCACGTCCAGAAAGCGCGGCGAGTCCTTCTCCGGCAGGCGGCCCGCCAGCACCAGCGGGAACTGGTCGCCCATGCCGTCGCGGACGTAAGTGTAGGCTTTCAGCAGCGTGTGGACGTTCTTGCGCACGTCGTAGCCGCCGAGGTACAGCACAAACTGTGCGGGCAGCTTGTACTTCTCCTGGAGCGCCATGTTGACGAGCTGCGTCCCGCGTGGGTGGTATTGCTCACCCGCGGCGAGCGGGATCGCGTGGACCTGCTCAGCGGGCAGGTGCAGCCGTTCGAGGATGTCGGCTTTCGACGCCTCCGAGTCGGTGATCACGGCGGAAGCGCCGCTCGCCGTCGCCGAGACGAGCGCGGTGTACACGCGCCCCAGCAGGCCGCCCCGGTACTGCGGCAGCACCAGCGGGATCAGGTCGTGGATGGTGACGACAATCGGCACGGGGCTGCGAAGCGGCCCGCCCCAGTAAGGCACGTGTGCGAGGTCCGCGCCCGCCTCGCCCGCCGCACGGGGAAAGACCTGCTGCTCAAAGCGGATCTTCGCCCAGTTGCCGCGCCCGCTCACGCGGACGTGCCGCACCTCGACGGACGGACCGGGCGGCTCCACCTCCCAGCCCTCCGGCACGATAAGCGTGACCTGCAGGCGAGGCGCAACCGAGGCGAACGTCGAGACGAGCCGCCGGACGTACTGCCCGCTGCCGGTGTCCGGGCGGTTCCAGAACCAGCCGTTAATCGCAACGCGCATGTTCCGCTCTGCTTACTTGATGACAATAAAGGCAGCGATGATCACAACAAGCCCGACGACGATGCGCAGGATGGCGGCCTGATCGGCCTCCTCCCCTTTGGCCTTGCCGACCAGCCATTTGTCCACCGTCGGGCGCATGGGCGGGAAGGCGGAGGCAACGATCAGCGCGCCGACAAGCCCCACGCCCCACCTCAGCCCGAACAGCGCGCCGAGCAGCAGCACGACCCCAAAGAGCAGCACAACCGACTGCATCGCACGGGCGGGCACCGGCTCGCTGACCGGGCGGACGCTGCGCTTGCGCCGCTTTTTGGGCGTTTTAGAGCTGGTGCTCTTGCTCGACGTGCTCCGGCTGCTTGACGTCTTACGCTTCGACGTTGGTTTGATAGCCATGTGGATGCGTCCTGTGCCACGCCCAGGCGGTGGCGATAATGTCCTTAAGCTCCGGGTAGCGGGGCTCCCAGCCCAGCTCGCGCCGGATCTTCTCCGCGCTGGCGATGAGCGTGGGGGCATCGCCGGGGCGGCGCGCCGCCTCGACGGCGGGGATGGGGTGGCCTGTCACCTCGCGGGCGACCTCGATGACCTCCCGCACACTGTAGCCCAGCCCGTTGCCGAGGTTGTACGTCATCGTCTCGGCGGTGTCGAGCGCGTCGAGCGCAAGCAGGTGCGCGGTAGCCAGGTCCTCGACGTGGACGTAATCGCGGATGCAGGTTCCGTCGCGGGTCGGGTAGTCCGTGCCGAAAATATACACCTGATCGCGCTGGCCGAGCGCCACCTGCAGGACAAGCGGGATGAGGTGGCTCTCGGGCTGGTGGGCCTCGCCCCGCACCGGCTGGCCCGCCGCGTCGAGCATCGCGCCGCAGGCGTTGAAGTAGCGCAGCGCCGCGTACCGCAGCCCGTAGACCTCATGATACCAGTGCAGCATCTTCTCGATCATCAGCTTCGTTTCGGCGTAGACGTTGCTCGGCCCGGTGGGGTCGGTCTCGTCGAGCGGCGAGTCCTTGCTGGCGTACACGCCCGCCGTCGAGGAGAAGACGATGCGGTTCACACCATGCTCGGCCATTACATCGAGCAGGTTGATCGTGTTGGCGGTGTTGTTGCGGAAGTACTTGCCGGGGTTCTTCATGGACTCACCGGCCTCGATGAAGGCGGCGAAGTGCATCACCGCGCCGGGCTGGAACCCGGCAAAGGCGGCGTCGAGCGCCTCACAGTCGGCGAGGTCGCCCTGCACAAAGTCCGCGCCTTCCGGCACGGCATCGCGGTAGCCGCTGACAAGGCTGTCATACACGAGCACGTCGTGCCCGGCTTCCAGCAGGTGGGCGGTGGTGGCCGAGCCGATGTAGCCTGCCCCACCGACGACAAGGACTCTCATATCAGCTCCTGAACACTGACTGATGCGGAAAAGCTATGTCACCGCGAGGGCGCTCAGATAGTCTATCACGACCTGCTGCGAGCGCTCGCCGACCTGCTCCTCGAAAGCGAGCAGCCGCTCGCGGGGGATGGTATGGTAGACCTCCTCCTCCATGCGCGCCTCCGAGAGAACGATGGCCTCCATCTGCTCGGCGGTCAGGTCGTTCGTCTCGGCGAACATGCGTGAGAGGAGGCGCGGGCCGCCGGTGCGAATGATGCCGACGACGTGGTCGCGCCACCCGGCGAGGTGATGGTCGGAGACGAAGGGCAGCCAGCCGCGCGGCTCCGCCTGCGCCAGCAGATCCACCGCCCGCGCTGGCAGGCGTTCTGCGGCGCGGTATTCGAGATACGTCATCAGCAGGCTGTACAGCCGCCAGTTCGGGTGCTCGACGCCCCACACCTGCCCCTCGACGAACAGCCCCGGCATCACGATCACCTCAACCCACGTCTGGTCCATGATGAGGTGGGTCAGATAGCCCGCGATGAAGGCAGCGTGTGCCTCGCCAAGCGCGGCGGCGTCGGCGAGCGCGGGCCACTGTCTGAACAGCGCCCGGTGCCCCGGCTCCTGCATCGGAATGTCGAAGAAATGCGTCTCCGTACGCGGATGCCCGCTCACCACGCGCGCATCAGGGCTGATCGCGCCGAGCAGCATCGCCGAGCGGGCACAGTCCTCCGCCAACCACGGGAAAGCCGCCTGAATGGGGGGCTGCGCCAGCAGATGCCATACAGAGGACAGGTGAGTCTGTGCGTTCGGCATGGTGCGACGATTCTACCCGAAGAGGGGGTGGGCTTCAAACGTGGGCGGGGGTGGGGCATTTGCCCCCACGTGACCACAGGCTCTTTACAGCCCTTCCTGCCGGGGTGTATAAAGAGGGTGAGCAGCCACGCCAGTAGAAAGGTGGGGCAGTGGCAGATCTTCGAGAATACATTACGGTTGAAACCCGCGACGGCGAGCCGGTCACGGTGCGAGGCATGACGATCACGCCGCGAGCACAGGTGGTCAGCGTGCGCGTGTCCCGGTTCGGCGGGTTTGTGTGGAACCGCCCGGTGGGGGTGTCCGTCGAGCGTGATGGGCAGGTGGAACACCTGCCCATCGTCGACGCGACCCGCTGGGCACTGGTTGGACTGGGCGTTCTCTCCGCGGCGGTCGCCCTGATGATGATAAGCAGGCGGTAGTCAGGAGGATAGGGATATGAGCGAGCAGGAATTTGGCGACCAGATGCGCGAGACGTTCGAGTGGGCCACGGAGCAGCAGCGGGAAGGCGCGGAAGTGCTCTCGAACCTGGCCGCCATTGCCGACGTGCAGGCGGTCTTCTCCGATCCGATCGAGGCCGGCGATTACACCATTATCACCGCCAGCGAGAACTTCGCCGGGCTGGGCTTTGGCAGCGGGTTCGGCGGCGGCACCGGCATGATGGGCAGACGGGAAGAGTCGCAAGCAGAGGAGGGCTCGGGCTTTGGCGGCGGCGCAGGCGGTGGTGGCGGCGCTCAGAGCCGCCCGGTTGCGGCGATCATCATCGGCCCGGAGGGCGTCCGGGTGGAGCCAATTGTGGACGTCACGAAGTTCATGCTGGCCCTGTTCACGACGCTGGGCGGCATGGCGCTGATGTTCGCACGGATGCAGCGCAAGAGCCGGGGCTAGGCTCGATTCTCGTCTCTCGCCACGCTAATATATCCGAACATGAACCGGGAGGCGCAATCCTGCGCCTCCCGCTCGCTGTGATTGTGGAGCCACCCTTGAACGAGACCAATACCTCAGGCGCCAGCCTTTCCGTACGGATCGCACTCATTGCCGTGGCCCGGTTTATCACCAACACCGGCTACCGGATGATCTACCCGTTCCTGCCTGTGATCGCGCGCGGGGTGGGGGTGGATCTCCAGGCGATTGCGCTGGCCATCACTGCGCGCTCAAGCCTGGGGCTGGCAGGCCCCCTGCTGGGCTCCGTGGGCGACCGCTACGGGCGGAAGGCGGCCATGCTGGGTGGCATCGGCCTGCTGTCCGTGGCGATGTTGATCGTCGGATTGTGGCCCACCTTCCCGACGCTGGTCGTCTCGCTGCTGCTCGTGGGCATCGTGAAGATCATCCTTGACTCCTCAATACAGGCCTACATCGGCGACCATGTGTCATACGCCCGGCGTGGGCAGGCGATTGCCATCACCGAACTGGGCTGGTCGACGGCGTTCCTGTTCGGTGTGCCGGTCGCCGGGTGGCTGATCGCGCGGGCAGGCTGGGCTGCTCCCTTCCCGTTGCTGGCGCTGCTGGGCGTGGTCATGTTCCTGCTGCTGTGGCGAGCCATCCCCGCCGACGCGCCGCACGCAGACAGCCGCCCATCGCTGGCGGCGGGGGTGCGCCTCGTGCTGGCCCACCGCCCGGCGCTGGCCGGGCTGATCGTGGCGCTGCTTGTCGGCGGCGCGAACGAGCTAGTCAACATCGTGTTCGGCGCATGGCTGGAGGTCTCGTTCGGCCTGCAGGTGGCGGCGCTCGGGCTGGCATCGGCGGTGATCGGCGTGGCGGAGCTGGCCGGTGAAGGCACAGTAGCGGCCTTTACAGACCGCATCGGGCTGCGGCGGGCGGTTGCGCTGGGGATCGTGCTCAGCGCATTGTCGGCGCTCGCGCTGCCGCTTCTGGATGATACGCTGCCCGGCGCGCTCGCAGGGCTGTTCTTCTTTTACCTCACGTTCGAGTTCACGTATGTCAGCTTCCTCCCGCTGATGACGGAACTCGTGCCCGGAGCACGGGCTACGTTGATGGCAGGCAACTACGCGGCGGTATCGGTCGGGCGCATGGTCGGCGCGCTGGCGGGGCCGCTGCTGTTTGAGATCGGCCTGCTGGCGAACGGCATCACCGCAGTGGTGGCCGAGGTGGTGGCGCTCGCCGTGCTGCTGGCGTTCGTGCGCACGGGAGATGGGTAGGGGGCATTGTATCTGTGCCCTGCAGAACCCCCTCCTGGTCCACAGCCTGTGGCGGACCATCCTCCCCCTTGCAAGGGGGAGGAGAGCGCCCCAGAGGGTCGCTGGTGGGGGGTCCGGTGGTGGCCTGCGGGCACATATATGATTGCATTGTCGAGAAAACACGGGTTGTAGGGGCAGGTCTCAGACCTGCCCCTACACATACCGGATCGATTTGTGGATAACATGCCGCGAACAAACTTCGCGTTTAAAACCCCGCCCCACACGTGACAGATTACCCACCAGGCCCGGACGACTCTCTCTGCTCGCCCGGCGAAAAATGCAGTATAATGAGCGTGCTGGCAGACCTATTCACGCTCTGAATAGTCACGGACTGATAAATGATGGCGGCAGCTTTGCCCGACAGCGCAACCGATGACCTGCTGGCGTACATCGCGCTTGGCTTGCTGATGCCGGAGCCCAGGCACGGCTATGCGCTGTATCAGGACTTTGTCGAGATGTTCGGGCCGGTGTGGCAGGCGGGCCGCAGCAAGTTCTACGCCACGCTCGCCGACCTGCACGAGAAGGCCGGGCTGCTCGACGCCGAGATGGAGCCGCAGGAGAACCGCCCGCCGCGCAAGGTCTACCACATCACGGAAGCCGGGCGGGACGCCTTCGAGCGGTGGCTGCTGGAGCCGGTTGCGCAGCCGCGAGAGGTACGCACCGCCATCCCGGTGAAGCTGCGCTTCTTCGAGATGCTCGGCCTGCCGGGCGCGGAAGCGCTGCTCGACGCGCAGATCGCTGTGTGCCAGGCCCGGCTTGACCGTGAGATGCGGCGCGCCAGCAACCGGGCCGGTGAAAACGACTTTTTCTATGAACTGCTGTACGAGTTCAGGCGCAGCCAGCTTGCCGGCATGATCGACTGGCTGCACACGTGCCGCGCCCGCTTCGCCGGGCGGCGCGGGCAGATTGAGCCTCATTCGCTGGAGAACAGGGACTGACACATGAGACACGCCCTTCACCCTTCTCTACGAGCGTTTGTGCTCGCCATGCTTCTGACCGGGCTGCTGCTTGCGGCATGCGGCGGTCCCTCCACCCCACCCGCCGCCGAGGCCCCGGCAGGGGAACCGGCGCCGTCGTCGCCTGAGCCGGTTGGTGATACGCCAGCCGCGCCGGAGGACGACCCGTCTGGGCAGCCGGGCGAAGAGTCCGGCAGCGAGGTCATCGTCTTTGCCGCATCCTCGCTGACCAACGCCTTCGATGCGCTGGCGGCTGAGTTCGAGGCGCAGAACCCTGACGTGCAGGTGGTGCTGAACTATGCCAGCTCGCTCCAGCTTGCCACGCAGCTTGCCGAAGGCGCGCAGGCGGACGTGTTCGCCTCGGCGAACGAGCAGCAGATGGCGAGCGCGGTCAGCGCCGGGCGCATCGAGCTGCCGACGGCCACCTTCGCCACCAACCGGCTGACGATCATCGTGCCGGAGGGCAACCCCGGCAACGTCACCTCTGTCGCGGCGCTGGCGCAGGAGGGCGTGAGGTTCGTGACGGCGGTGCCCGGCGTGCCGATCCGCGATTACACAAACCAGATGCTCGAACAGATGGCCGCCGACCCGACCTTCGGCCCGGTGTTTGTGGACGCGGTGTACGGCAATCTTGCGTCCGAGGAAAGCTCGGTGCGGCAGGTTGTCGCCAAGATCGAGCTTGGCGAGGCAGATGCAGCCGTTGTGTACGTCTCGGACGTGGCAGCCAGCCCGCCCGATGCTATCGACCAGATAGAGATACCGGAAGAGTACAATGTCATTGCGTCGTACCCTGTTGGACTCATTACCGACGCTCCGAATCGCGACCTGGGAGCGGCCTTCATCGAGTTCGTTCTCAGCGAGCAAGGCCAGGCCATCCTCGCCGAGTGGGGCTTCGAGCCCGCCGCTGGCGGCTGAGCGGTTGCGTCTGGGGCAGGTGGCAAACCGCGCTACGCGGCTGACTATCGGAGTGCTGGCGGCGGTGATGCTGGCGCTGCTGGTCGTGCCGGTCGCCGCGCTGGTGCTGCGGGCGCTGTCCGGGCGGGGCAGCCTGCCCGCGCTGTTCAGCCAGCCGCTTGCCGACGCGGTGCTGCTGAGCCTCATCACGACTTCGCTGAGCGCGCTGCTGATCGTCGCGCTCGGCATGCCCCTGGCCTACGTCTTCGCCCGCTACCATTTCCCGCTGAAGCGGCTGCTCAATGTGTTGATCGAGATGCCGGTGGTGATGCCGCCCGTCGTCGCGGGGCTGGCGCTGCTGATGACGTTCGGGCGGCGCGGCGTGCTCGGCGGGGTGCTGGCGGGGGCCGGTGTCTCGCTGCCGTTCTCGGCAGCGGCGGTGGTGATCGCGCAGGTGTTTGTGGCGTCGCCCTTTTTCATCCGCGCGGCTCAGGTGGAGTTCCAGAGCATCCCCCGCGAGCTTGAGGAAGCGGCCAGCATCGACGGGGCAACCGGCGTGCAGACCTTCCTGCATGTGATCCTGCCGCTCAGCGCGCGGGGCCTGCTGGTGGGGCTGGTGCTGAGCTGGGCGCGGGCGCTCGGTGAGTTCGGTGCCACAATCCTCTTTGCGGGCAACCTCCAGGGGCGCACCCAGACGATGCCGCTGTTCGTGTACGGCGCGATGGAGCGCGACCTCAACGCGGCGCTGTGGGCGAGTGTGATGCTCATCGGCGTGGCGGTGATGGCGCTCGGCGTGATGCGCTGGCTGAGCCGGTCGCTCGAGGAGCCGGAGGGCAGCACGTCGCGCGGGAGTTGAGGGTATCCCTTCGCTCAACTGAATTGTAAACGAGAGGGCGCACCGTTCAGGCGCGCCCTTTTGCTACTTCTGCTCCTCCAGCATGTCGCCGTAGGCCACGATGGACCCATCCGCCGTGCTGATGCGCTGCGTCGGCGCGAAGGCGATGTCCGGGTGCTCGGCGAACGCCGTGAGAATGTCCTCCCAGAGGTTGTGCTCCATCAGGCGGCGCTGGCGTGGCGGCGTCAGGAAGCGCAGCGTCAGGCGGATGGCGTGCGGATGCACCCGCGTGTAGATCGTCGGCGTGAGCTTGTTGTAGACGATCAGGTAGCGCTCGGAAAGGCTGCCCGTGCGCTGCATCGCTTCCTTGGCAATGGGAGCGGCCCGCGCCTCAAGCAGGTCGGTCAGAATCGTCTTTGCCTTCTGCCAGTTGCTGTCGAGCGTGATGAACACAGGTATCTCGTGCCAGATGTAGTCAAACTGCTCGGTGAAATTCTGGACCATGTGCGTAAACACGAATCTGTTCGGGATGTGCACGATGCGTCCTGTGCTCTGGCCCGCCTCGATCCAGTTGCCGACCTCCAGCATGGTGAACTGAAAGACACGGATGTCGATCACATCGCCGATGCACCCGTCGATCTCGATGCGGTCGCCCACCGAGAACGGCTGGTTGGAGAGGATGAACAGCCAGCCGGTGATATTGGTCAGCGGGTCCTGCAGGGCGATAGCCAGCCCCGCCGTGAACAGGCCGAGCAGCGCGGCGACGTAGCCGGCGTTCGGTAGCCACAGCACCGCAAGCAGCAGCACCCCCAGCCCGAGCACCGAGTAGGAGATGACCTTGCGCCAGCGGTACTGCGTGTGAGCATCCTGCCCGCGCGGTACGGCGACGCGCAGCAGCACGCTGCGAAGGATGAGCATCAGCACGATAACAGCGATGCTGCCGAGAATACTCCAGAGAAGGTCCTGACTGGCATCAAAGGTGGCCTGAAACCAGGCGGCGAACGGTTCCAACGGGGCAACCTCTCCTCGATCAGAAAGTTTCGGTGATACGGCTGCATAGAATACCGTCGCTCGGCTGTCTCCTGCCAGAACGGACGGGAGTGGCCCGGCAGGTGCTTCCAACCCATTGACCGTCAGAACAAATGTTCCTATAATTAAGGGTATGAACATCCACCGCACTCCGGACCCAATCGAGAAGCTCGCCCTGGTGGGCGACGCTAACCGCTTCGAGCCGGTCGGTGACCGCCCGCAGGCGGAGCGGAAGCCGAGTGCTGCACCGCTGCACTTCGTGGACGAGCCGCAGATCCCCCGGAGCGCGGCGGACATCCGCCCCTGCATCACGCATGTCAGCACGCCGCAGGGTAAGAAGCCCATCCTCAAAGCGATGATGACCACCGCCTGCGAGCGCAACTGCTACTACTGCCCCTTCCGGGCGGGGCGGGGTGAGATGCGCCGCGTGACCTTCAAGCCCGACGAGATGGCGAAGACCTTCCACCAGCTTGAGCGGGCGCGGCTGGTCGATGGGCTGTTCCTGTCGTCGGGGATTATCAACGGGGGCGTGACCGCGCAGGACAAAATCATCGACACGGTCGAGATCCTGCGGCGCCGCTACGGGTATCAGGGCTACATCCACCTGAAGATCATGCCGGGCGCGGAGTACGATCAGATCCTGCGCGCGATGCAGCTTGCCGACCGTGTGTCCATCAACCTGGAGGGGCCGACCGCTCAGCGGCTCGACCGGCTTGCGCCGATGAAGAACTACTACGACGAGCTGCTGCAGCGCCTGCGTTGGGCGCACGAGATCCGGCGGCAAGCCTGGGCGGAAGCGCCGGGCCTCATCCGGGCCAGCATCGTGACGCAGTTTGTCGTCGGCGCGGTGGGTGATACCGACGTCGAACTGCTGAGCCTGACGGGCAATCTGCACCGGCTGGGCGGACTCGACCGCGCCTACTTCAGCGCCTTCAACCCGGTCAGCGGCACGCCGTTCGAGAACCTGCCGCCCACACCGGCCATCCGTGAGCGACGGCTGTATCAGGCGAGCTACCTGTTGCGCGATTACGGCTGGGACGTGGAAGACCTGCCCTTCGAGCCGGGTGGCAACCTCCGCACGGACACCGATCCCAAGACGGCGTGGGCAGACCTGCACCTGCGCGAGCGCCCCATCGACGTGATGCGCGCCACGCGGGAGGAACTGCTGCGCGTGCCTGGCATCGGCCCGGTTGGGGCGGATGCGATCCTCAAGGCGCGGAGGCAGGGCCGCCTGAGCGACCTCAGCCACCTGCGGAAGATCGGGCTGCGCGGCGTGGAGCGCGCCGCGCCGTACATCCTGCTCGACGGTCGCCGCCCGCCGCAGCAGTTGTCGCTGTTTGGGGTGGGCTGAGGGGGTTACTCGGTCTGGCGAGCCGCTTGCAGTCTTTCATCGATCTGCGTAAGAACGTGCTCCAATCGCTTGAACACATCCTCGTTGGTAAAAGCGCAGCACAGTGAGCCCGAGGCTTTCTAGATACTCCTGTCGAGCGGCGTCTCGTTCTTCCGTCAAGCAGTGAATCCCACCGTCCAGCTCGATCACCAGTGCCGATTCTGCGCAGTAGAAATCTACAATAAAGCGATCGATAACATGCTGGCGGCGAAACTTAAAGCCAAGCCGCTGGCGCTGTGACAGATGCTTCCACAGATGCCGTTCAGCCGGTATCTGGTTGCTTCGGAGATCGCGTGCTATCTCACGTAACTGCTGGTAGCTGTGTGGATGAGAGAGTTTACCGGGCCATTTCTTGTGCTCGTCCATGTCCGAGTTTCTGCGGTGATGTTACTGAGCTGTTCCGTAGTGTCACAGCAACCTTATTCTCAGCCGGATGCGAGTTGTGAGCAAGCCGCTCTTGGAACCCCCTCCGAGCCTCCCCCTTGCAAGGGGGAGGTGGCGGTGTTCGCGAAGCGAGCACCGGCGGAGGGGGAGGGCGCCATGCAATGGTCCTTGCGGCAGTGCGGCCTATCCCCCCTCCACCGGCGCGCCCGGCGTGAGCGCCCACCGGTTGACTACCAGCTCACCATCCCGTAGCTCGTAGCCGTAGCGGTCGAGGTGGCGCTGGGCGGGCCCCTCGATGTACTCCCCGCTAAGGGTGAACTTGGTCCCCCAGCACGGGTCTTCAAATCGCTCATTGGAACGGACCCAGATGAGGTGACAGCGGGTGCGGGTGTTGGTCGTCCGGCCGTCGAAGACGACGATCTGCTCGCCGTCGTTGACGACGTAGTAGCGGCCCGCCTCGGTGATGATGAGGTGCGGCTCGGAGCCGGGCGGGAAGGCGTCGAGCGGGCCGAGTGTCTCGCGTTCCGCGGGTGGCGCGGCGTACCACAACAGCCCCACCACAAGTGCGCTCAGCGCGATCAGCAGGGCGGTACCGAACACGTAGAACAGCATCTCCCGCCGGTTGATGCCGGGCGGGGTGTGCGGCGCTGCTGGCGTCGAGTTCATGACTCGTGCCTCGGTAAACTCCTCGGACGATGGAGAGCACAGCCCTCGGCATCAGTATAGGGTTTGAGGAACACTGTATCAAGCCCGGTTATCTCGCTCCCGCGCTTTTGGGAGTGCTGCCGGGGAGCGCATCCGGGGCGTCTGCGTATATAAGAGTAGAATACGGTAAGATAGTGGCGATGACCCGGTCAATAGGAGGCGCACTTGGACAACATGACCATCATCCAGACTGACAGCCTCGTCCGCCGCTTTAACGGCATCACAGCGGTGGACGGTCTCACCTTCAATGTGCAGCGCGGCGAGGTGTTCGGCTTTCTGGGGCACAACGGCGCGGGCAAGACGACGACCATCCGCCTGCTGAACGGCGTGCTCACGCCGATGGCGGGCAGCGCGCGCGTTCTCGGCTATGACCCTGCCGCCGAGGGCCCGGCGCTCCGCCGCCAGACCGGCGTGCTCACCGAGTCGCCCTCGCTGGACGAGCGGCTCACCGCCCGCGAAAACCTGTCGATCTACGCGGCGCTCTACGACGTACCCGAGGACCGCATTGACGCGCGTGTGAACGAACTGCTGGAGCAGTTCGACCTGACCGCCCGCGCCGATGACAAGGTTGGCAGCTACAGCAAGGGTATGCGGCAGCGGCTGGCGCTGGCGCGGGCGCTCGTCCACGAGCCGCAGCTTCTGTTCCTCGACGAGCCGACCGCCGGGCTGGACCCCGTCGCCACGAAGCAGGTGCATGACCTCATCCTGCGGCTGACGCGCGCCGAGGGGCGGACCGTCTTTTTAACTACGCACAACCTCGTTGAGGCCCAGCGACTCTGCGACCGGGTCGTCGTGCTGGAGCGCGGGCAGGTGCTGGCGATGGGCACGCCCGCCGAGTTGAGCCATCGCTACGCGCACGCCCAGCGCATCCAGGTGGAAGTCTCGCCGGAGACGGCGGCAGAGGCGCTGGCGCTGCTCGACGCGACGCCGGGCCTCGTTGACGTGACCCGCGTCAACACGACGGTCAGCTTCAGCGGGGCGCGCCGGGATGACATCCCGGAGATTATCGCGCGTTTGGCCGGGGCGGGCGTGCGCATCTACAGCGTCACGCCGGAGGAGCCTTCGCTTGAGGATGTCTACTTTGCCCTGCACGGCGAAGGTGAAGAGGAGGTGCCCGCATGAACGGCATGAACTGGCGTGGGATCCGCGCAGTGATGCGCAAGGACCTCAAGGTTGTTACGCGCAGCAAGATGATCATGCTGCCGATGATCATCCTGCCGGTGATTTTGCTGGTCATCTTCCCGCTGCTGTTCGGGCTGGCGGCCATCTTCGGTGGCGACATGCTGGCCGGGGAGATGGACGACTTCCGGCAGATGATGGGCATGATGCCCCCGCAGCTCCTCGAGCAGTGGCAGGGGCTTGACATGAACGCGCTGTTCTTCCAGTTGATGGCCGTTTACGCCTTCGCGCCGATGTTCCTCATCGTGCCGATGATGGTCGCCAGCGTGATCGCCGCCGACAGCTTCGTCGGGGAGCGCGAGCGCAAGACACTGGAGGCGCTGCTGTACACGCCGCTAACAAACCGCGAGTTGCTTGCCGCGAAGATGCTGACGGCGCTGCTCGCTGCGCTGGTTGTCGAGCTGCTGAGCTTTGTGCTCTACGCGGTGGTTGTCAACGCGGTGGGCTGGCCGCTGATGGGCCGCATCTTCTTCCCGAACGTAACGTGGATCATCATGGTGGTGTGGCTCGGGCCGGCGGTCGCCGCGCTGGGGCTGGGCCTGACGGTGCTGATCTCCTCCCGCGTCAGCACGTTTCAGGAAGCCTACCAGCTTGGCGGCATCGTCGTGCTGCCCATCGTCGCGCTGATGATCGGGCAGTTTGCGGGCGTGGTGTACTTCGGGCCGGGGCTGGTGCTGGGGCTTGGCCTGGTGGTGTGGATCATCGACGCGGTGATTGTGTGGTTCGGCGTGCAGACGTTTGACCGCGACGCGCTGCTGGCGCGGTTGTGAGGCCGTGCGCGGGGGGCTCGAAAACCCGCCGCGAATGAACTTCGCGGCTCCTTGGCACTCCAAACCGAAGTAGGGGCGGGTCTATTGATGCAGTCGATGCGGAGCATCGCGCATCACGACCCGCCCCTACGGTCAGATGCAGGGGGCAGTTACGGCATCGGGTGGTTTAATCGCCCCCTCATAGGGGGAGATGTCGGCGCGGAGCGCCGACAGAGGGGGTGCAGTTGGCGTGCCAACTGCCCGCTGAGCCAGACTATAACGAGCGGATGGTCCTAAGTTGACAGGCATGGGGCGGAGCATGCTCCGCCCTTACCAGCCATGCTGTACGTGGGTGCCCCCCTCCTGACCGGCAGCCAAAGGCTGCCGCCCGTCCTCCCCCTTGCAAGGGGGAGGACAGCGCGCTACGCGCGCAGGTGGGGGTTCTGTCTCCTGCACCCTAATGCGACAGCGTCTTCTCCGCGAGGTACTGGCGCGTGCCCTCCAGCAGTGCCTCGACGATCTCCGGACGGCGCGCCTGCCCGATATGCCCCACGCGGAGGATCTTGCCCTTCAAATCGCCCAGCCCGCCGGATACCATCAGCCCGTGCTCTTTCACCAGGTACACGCGCAGCCCGTCAGGGTCGATGTGCGCGGGCGGTGTCAGCGCGCTGATCACCGGCGCGGCGTACTGCGGGTCAGGGTACAGGCGGAAGCCCATCTCCTGCATGCCGTGCCGAGTGCAATCGGCGGCCCATGCGATGCTGCCGAAATGCTGCTCCGGGCCGGTGGCGAAGATGCCCTTCAGCGCTGCATGTAGCGCGGCGATGTTGTTCGTCGGCATGGTGGTGGGGTAGGGGTGCCAGTCGCCCCAGTTCTCGATGTACCAGCGCCACGTGCGCAGGTCGAGATACCAGCCGTGTGGGGCGGGGTTGGCCTCCGCCATCTGCCAGGCGCGCTCGCTCAGCGCCAGCAGCCCGACGCCCGGCGGCGCGCCCACGCACTTGTTCGGCACGCCTACGCAGGCGTCGAGACCCCAGCCGTCCACGTCGATTGGCACGCCGCCAAACGACGCGATCGCGTCCACGATGACCGGCAGGTCGAACTCGTGCGCGACGGATGCAATCGGCTGGAGGGGGTTGAGCACGCCGGTGCTCGTCTCGTGATGGACGACGACCAGCGCGCGGATGGGCTTACCGGCGTCTCGGGCCTGCTGGATCAGCCCGGGGAGATCACGCCGCAGGTCGTCCGGGTCGATGGCCTTGCCCCACGGCACTTCGACCGCCCAGGGATGGATGCCGTACCGCTCGGCGATCTGCCGGATGCGCGCCCCGAAGAAGCCGTTGTCGAGCACGACGACGCCTTCCCCTCGCGGGACCATGCTGCCGAGCGCGGCTTCAAAGGCGGCAGTGCCGGGCCCGGGGATCATGAGCACGTCGCTCTTTGTCTGGAACAGGCGCTGAAGATAGCCCGTCGTCTCGTTGAAGAGGCGCATCCACATCGCGCCATAATGGGGGAGGGTTTGTGCGCCGATCGCTTCGAGAACGTCGTCCTCCGCTTCGACAGGGCCGGGGATTAACAAACGGGGATTTTTCACTGCTTACCTCCACACGAAGCGTGCGATTGCTTGACCGCAGTTTTTTGCATTGTCGCCCGCCGGTTGGCGGCGTGTATAGTGCCGATCGTATGAGGATGCGGGCGGAAGGTCATCCGCACGGGTCCGCTGCGACTTCACCCTGATTATAGCGGATCGCAGAGGGCGGCGCGGGAATGAAGGGTTCCCAGTAACTGGCTATTTTCCTGAAACCGCCGATAATATGCCCGTATGCACTTGACTATTCTGACCGGAGCTTCATCTCTCATGCGACGACTCATTCTGGCCCTGATCGGGGCACTCACCGCGCTGACGCTGTCCGCAGCGGGCGTTACACCGGCAGCCGCCCGGCCTGCCGACCAGTTTGGTCGCCCGGTTCTGCCCAATGCACGGCAGTACGGCACCGAGCACTTCCTCATTCACTACACCTTCTCAGGCCCAGCCGCAATCGACCCGACCGACGCGGACGGCTCTGGCGTGCCCGACTACGTTGAGATCGTCTCCGAGACGCTGGAGCACGTCTGGCGCGTGCAGATTGACGAGATGGGCTGGCCGCCCCCGGCCAGTGATGCGCTGGTCGATGGGGACGACCGCCTCGACGTGTACCTTGACGAGGTCCTCGAAGAGGGCTACGCGGGTTATGTCGACACGGAGGGCGGCTACATTGGGGATAACCCTCGCACGCCGCAGATTGAGCGCCGCGCGGCCTTCGCCTTCATGGTGCTGGACGACGACTATGCCGAGGTGGATCCGACCACCGGGGAAACCCCCACCGGCCTGATGCAGGCGACCGTCGCCCACGAGTTCAACCACGTCATCCAGGCGGGGATCGACGACCGCGACCTGCACGCCTGGCTCTACGAGGCGGCGGCCACGTGGATGGAGGATGAGGTCTACGACGACATCAACGACGGTGTGCACTACCTGCCTTCGGTGTTCGACAACCCCGATATCTGCCTTGTCGCCCAGTACGCACGGGGCGACGACCTGCACTGGTACGGGTCATGGCTGCGGCTGCGCCTGATGTCGGAGCGCTACGGTCGGGACGTGGTGCGCACCATCTGGGAGAACATGCGGCAGTACAGCGGCTTTGGCGCGATTGACGCCGCGCTTGCTGAGTATGGCACGACGCTGACCGAGCAGAGCCGCGACTTTGCCGTGGCAAACTTGCTCCGGGCCTACGAGGAGGGCGACCTGTACCCGGTCGTGCGTGTCGAGGGGGAGACTGGCGTCGGGCGCTACGTGCCGGTGGATGGCGTGCAGAGCCTCGGCGCGGACTACATCCGGCTGACCGGCAGCGGCCCGGTGACCGCTACGCTGGACACCAGGGGCGCGCCGCTCTTCATGCGAGCGGTCGGCGTGCGGGGCGCTGAAGCCGACGTGATGGATATGTCGGGCACGAGCGTCACGGTTGACCTGAATGCGTATCAGGACGTTTACCTCATCGTCAATAACGACGAGCAGATCGCCCATGAGGACGAGTGTGCCTTTGCCAACTACGCAGTGGAGGTAGCACCGGCGAGCGGCGGGCTGACGGCGGTGGCGGCGGTCTGGCCTGCCGGGCAGTTCATCTCGCCGTCTGAAGCGCCCGCTGTTGCCAGCGGCGGCTCGTCCACTTATCGCCCGCCGGATGCCCCCTTTGTCGAGGAGACGCAGGATTACGCCTCGTCTCCGGAGAACCTTAACGTCTCGTTTGATACGTTGATCCCCGCCTACCTGCCTGCCGGTTATGAGTTCGACTATGCCTACATCATGATGGACGAGGACTTCGGCTCGAACGCGCCCTTCTACGTGCCGGGCGGCGGGGAGACGGCCAACTTCGACTACCTCGACGGGCAGGGCAACTGGCTCAGCATTGCCGAGAGCCCCAGCCCCTACAGCACCGTCGAGGAGTGGATAGACGATATCGGTTACTACAACACGCCGGGGGAGATCCAGTCGGTTGCCGGGGTTGACGTCCTCGTTGAAGACCTGAGCGAAGGCGCCGACGTGTGGATCAGCGCCACGCTGATCCTCGACGGGCTATTCATCGTTGTGGACGGCGACCACAGCGCGGACGATGTGCTGATGCTGATCGAGGCGCTGGTGGAGGCGGCAGGCGGGGATGAGCCCTCGCCCGCGGACGAACCGGACGACCGCCCCGACGAGCCTCAGCAGGTGCCGACGGCCACTACCGCCAGAGGCAGCCTCACCACGCCCGACGAAACTTACGAGCCGGAGATGGTCGAGGACTGGACGGTCGGCCTGCTTGCCGGGGTGACGGGCATCGCGATCATTGCGCTGTGCTGCCTGCTGGCGCTGGTGCCGGTGGTCATCGGTGTGGTGGTGATCCTGCGGCGGCGGAATCAGCAGCAGTAAGGGGCAGGAGAACCGCCCAGGTCAAACGCGCCGCGTGTGGGGCCTACCGGCTCTCGGGTGTGCCGGGGAGTGTGTCGGCGGGGACGGGCACGGTCGCGCGGGTCGCCGCCGCCCGCTCCATCGCCGCGACGACCTCGGCCACGGCCTCAATCGCCACGCGCTGCTTGCGGTACAGGTCGGACTCGCTCATGGCGAGGCGGAGCGCCACGTCGCGCACCTTGCGCCCCTGGATGAAGCGCATCTCAAGGATGTTGTAGAGGATCCACTCGGCGGTTGTCATGCTGCGCTGGCCTTCGGGGCGCAGGTTTTCGATGGCCTCCAGCAGAACGGCCCGCATGGCGCGCTGGGGGTTGCCGTCGTTCGCCTTGAGCTTCTCTTTGACGATCTGCAGCTTCATCAGCGAGGACTCGGTGAGGTTCGGCCCGCCCCAGTAGTGTGCCAGCGCATCCTTGATCTTCTGCTCGAAGTCCGGGCTGCTGATCAGGTCCTCCGTCGGGATGCGCAGCGCCTCCAGCCCCCCGTGACGGTCTGCCTCACGCAGCCGCTCCAGCGTGGTCATCTCCGGCAGCATCCCCTCGATGGAAGCGAACACCTGCGCCTGGATGCGGCGGTCCTCAAGCACCTCGGCGGCGCGGGTGACGAGCGCCATCATCACCTGCCACTGCTCCTCATCGAGCGCGTGCGGTGACTGCGCCGGGGAGGCAATGCCCAGCAGCCCGATCAGGCGCGGCTCATCGCCGTTGTCGGGTGCGGCGTGCAGCGGCAGCAGCCAGAACTTCTCCCACATCAGGATGCCGTCTCGCTTGGTGACATCCTCCGGCCCGAGGATCTCGCCGTTGCGCGCCGTCTCAGCGAGGTCCACCGCGTTAGCCAGCCGCTCGCCGAACTTGCTGTCCAGCCCGACGGCGCGCTCCAGACGCGGGCCGTTGCCCCGCAGCGAGGCGACAAAGGCCGACTCGACGCGCAGGTAGTCGCACAGCGAGGCGAGGATCGTATCAAGCGTCTGCCGGAAGTCTGCGCCGGTGAGCAGCCGTTGCTCAATCTCCTGAATGCGGCGCACCTCTTCCTGATCCCCCACGTAGATAAGCCAGCGCTCGGCATGGGGGCGTAGCTGGGTGATCACCCACTGCAGCAGCAGGATGGTGGTCACCGCGAGCATCGGCATGATCTCTTCGCCGGGCAGGCCGAACACGTCTCCCGCCTTTGGCACCCACACGATGACGGCAAGCGTCACAATCGCCACAACCGGCCCACGCATGAAGAACTGGAGCATCTGCGCTTTGATGAGCCGCTCCGGCAGCAGCGAGCCGATGAACGCCATGAAGTACGCCATCAGGGACAGCATCACGGCGATCAGGGCGCTGACGATGATCAGCACGCCATAGAAGATCGCCGGTGAGGTGAACACCTGCCCGGAGACCAGCAGGAACGGGAACACGGCCAGCGCAGGCGCGATGTACGGCACGAGAAGCTGTGTGAGGCGGCGGTGTGTCAGCGGGATGAGCGTGCGCCGCCGCGCCCGCAGCACGAACCAGTAGCTGGTGATCACCGAGCCGGCGAAGTACACCACGAACACGCCAAACCCCGGTCCGGGCCGGAAGTGCGGCGCAGGCTCCATCACCAGGTCATGCACGATAGTGTCGGTGAAGATGACGAGGATCAGGAAGATGGCGGCGACGACGTACAGGACGCGCACCAGCGCCGAGCGCCGCCCGCGCGAGGGGACGCCCGTCATAGTGAGGATGGCGTGTGACAGGTGGAAGTAGCCGGCAGGCGCAAAGGCGATGCCAACCCACTGGAAGCGCAGCCACGCGTCTGCCGCTTCGGTTGTGTCCGCGTAGCTCAGCCCGAGATCTGCCGTGTACGTCACCAGCACGAAGCACAGCAGCATGCTGAAGGCTCGCGCCACGCGGTTGCCGATGTCTTTGACGATGCTGTACAGGAAGAACGAGGCGGCAATCGTCGCGATAGCCGCACTGAGGCTCTGGTTAATAAGAGGCCCGGCGTCGATGATGAGGTCGATCATGGCTGCGGCTTACCGGTTTCTCAACGGAGCGTCTGGCCAAAGAAGATGGCGATGTCCTGATTGGGATAGTAAAGGTCATTGTAGCCGCAGAATGTCAGCCCTCGCTTCTGCAGGAAGCGGATGGAGGGGTAATTCTTCGTCTGCGTTTCGACGATCAAGCGGCGCAGATTGCGGTCGATGGCCCAGCGACGGGCGGCATTCAGCAGCGCCGAACCGATGCCCCGCAGACGGTGCGAGCTGTTCACGGCAAGATCGGCAATCCACGCCGTTTCCTGCGAGGTTTCCTCGCGGATGTTTGCATAGCCGACGACCATGTGCTCCCACTCGGCGACGAGGAAGGCCGAGTGCAGCCGCCACGACTGCAGCAGCGACTCGCCGCTGCGCGGGTACAGCACCTTCGTGGAGCGGGGCAGCCGGGCGGGGCGGAACGTGATCTGCTGGGAGTCGTCCCTCTCCTCGACCACCATCTGCCACACGTGCTCGGTGCTGACGGAGTGGTCGAGCGCCATGCACAGCTCGTAATCGCTCGGCATCGCCGAGCGTATCGTCATCGTAACGGGGCCTACATTCTCGACGGTCATGCGATGGATTCTAACAGAGGCGGAAAATAACGGCAATTGGAGCAGGGGCAGGCCTAAAGCCTGCCCCTGTCAGCATCTGAGGAAAAATCCGCTAGCCTTCCGTATCTGCCTCTGCGGCGGGGGTCGGCGTGGCGGGCGGCGCGAGCGTGGGCTGCGGGGCCTGCTCGGGGCGGCGCGTGCAGCTCGTGTAGTTGTTGCCGAGGATCACTTCGTAGTCGTACTCGCGGTTCGGGTCGGGGTCGTCGATGATGCGTGCGTTCATCACGCGCATCTCGGAGGCCAGCCGGGTGAGCTGGCTGGTCTTTTCCCGCCCGGTGTGGTCAATGATGACCGTCTCATCGTGCAGGCCGTCCTCTGCCGGGCCGGCTGCCGTCGCGTTGTAGCCGAGGTACAGCAGCCGCTCCGCCGCGACCTCATCCAGCCGGTCGACTGACGTGCCGTTGCGCACGACGACCGTCGCGCTGTTGCTGATCACGTAGTTCTTCGCGGGCGGGTTCAGCGCCCAGGTGAGGAACTGCGGCAGCGTCTCCGGGTTGGGCAGCTGGTGGAAGTCGTGCTGCGGCGTCGCCGGGTCGTCATACGAGATCAGGTAGTTGCGCGTGACGACGTAGCTTGTGATCTGGATGTCCTCCATGTCGGCGGCGATGGGCGCAAGCTGGAGCATATCGCCCAGGCCCATGCTCGTCTGGACGAGGTCGTTGTACTGGCGCCACAGTTCGGGGATGCGCGTCAGGTTCAGCAGGCCGTCTTCCTTTGCCTTACGCACAATGGCCCGCAGAATCTGGTGCTGGCGGTAGGAGCGGTCGAAGTCGTCCAGGCCGCTGCGCCAGCGCGCATACCACAGCGTCATATAGCCGTCTAGCTCGTGCACGCCGACCGGCAGGGTGTACAGCTCCCAGTTGCCGGAGTCGGGCGCGGTGTAGGCCTCCCACTCGGCATAGGTGGCGAAGTCCTCGACACGCTTGCGCGGCTCGCGCAGCACGTAGCCCTGCATCGCGCAGTCTACCGGCACTTCGATCGTGCCGAGTATGTTGACGATGTCCTGAAAGCCGCTCAGGTTCACCATCGCATAGTGGCCGACGTAAATGCCGAGGTTGTACAGCAGCGTTTCCTGCATCAGGCCGAAGCCGCCGCCGGGGTACCCGGTCGACTCGCCGTGCGCCCAGACCGTGTTGATCTTGCTCATCTTCCAGCCGGGCACGTACACGAACAGGTCACGCGGCAGCGAGAGCAGGTTGACCGTCCCCTCCTGCACGTTGATCGAGGCGATGATAATCGTGTCGGTCAGCATGCCGCGGTCGTCAGGGCGCTGGTCGTTGCCAAGCAGCAGAATGTTCGTCACGCCGGGCGGGCTGACAATAGGCTGCGCCGGCGGCGGGATCTCCATCGAGGACTCGCCTGATGGGGCGGGGTAGCTGCCGGGGTTCAGCGAGACGGCGCGCGTCGGGACGGGCGTCGCAAGGCTCAACGGATCGAACGGCGTTACGGTCGGCTCGGCGGTGGGCTCTACCTCGACGGTAGGGGTGGGCGTGGGCGGATCGGTCGGCGTGGCGGAAGGCTCGGGTGTGTCCGTCGGCGGGGCGGGTGAGGTCGCCTGCTCGGCGGGCACGGTGTTGTTCGGCCCGGCAGCCGCTTCCAGTGAGCCGCTCTGGCATCCGCTGAGCGCCAGGGCAGCGGCAAGAAGCACCACCAGACTCGCCGCTATCATCCGACCGGGAATATGATGTCGCAACGCTTGCAATGATAAGACCGGCACTCTCTATATCTCCCAAAATGGTTATCGACGCGCCGATTATACCACCTGCAAGATAGCCCGCCATTTGCCGCCCGGCGGCAAACTGCTTGTGACATATATCACAAATCAGAGTGATGTCCTCCACTTATCACCCGCACGGGCTGCCGCTACGCTGTAAACGACTTCCCATGTTAAGGAGACTTGCAGGATATGGCAGAGAATTCTATCCGCATCGACGCTCTCATGCCCGCTGAGATGGCCGAGCGGGCTGAGACAGTTGGCGTCAAAAAGGCCGGGCTGGATTTCTGGACGATGTTCTTGCTGTCGGTGCTGGCAGGTGCGTTCATTGCCCTGGGCGCTGTCTTTTCGACAACCGCCACGGCCATCACACCGGGCGGAGCGGCGCTGCCGTTCGGCGTCGGTAAGGTGCTCGGCGGGCTGGTCTTCTCGCTGGGCCTGATCCTGGTTGTCGTGGCTGGCGCGGAGTTGTTCACCGGCAACAACCTGATCGTCATGGCCTGGGCCAGCGGCAAGGTTACGACCGCCAAGCTGTTGCGCAACTGGGTGATTGTATACATCGGCAACTTCATCGGCTCGGTGATCACGGCGCTGCTCGTTCTTGCGGCGCGGCAGTACATGGCGGGCGGCGGCGCGATTGGCCTGAATGCGCTGTCGATTGCCAACGCGAAGGTGCAGCTTGGCTTCGGGCAGGCGATCGCCCTGGGCATCCTGTGTAATGCGCTGGTGTGCCTCGCCGTCTGGCTGACGTTCTCTGCTCGCTCCACGACCGACAAGATCCTCGCGATTATCCCGCCGATCAGCGCCTTTGTCGCTGCCGGGTTCGAGCACAGCATCGCGAACATGTACTTCATCCCGATGGGCCTGCTGATCAAGAGCACCGCCGGGCCGGAGTTCTGGGCCAGCATCGGCACGACGCCCGCCGACTACCCGATGCTCACCTGGGGCAACTTCTTCGTGCGGAACCTGCTGCCGGTGACGATCGGCAACATTATTGGCGGGGCGCTGCTCGTCGGCGCGGTGTACTGGTTCATCTACCTGCGCAAGGTGGAGAAGCCCGCGCCGATCTCGGCACCGGCAGGCGCTCACGGCGACGACTGATCGACATCCGACCCACACCTGCACGACCGGCGAGCGGAGCATCATGCTCCGCTCGTTGCGTTCCCGGCTCCGGGCCGGGGGCACTTTCTTGACAGCCGATCCGTACGCCTCATATAGTGAAAAGAAGAGGTTGGTGGAACAGGAGCGTGCGAAATGGCTTTCGAGATTCAGTGCATTGGCCGGGTCACGCACTACTACAACCGGCTGGGTGTCGCCGTCATTCAGCTCACCGACCGGCTGGCGCTGGGCGACTGGGTGCTCTTTTACGGCAATAAGACGAACTTCGTGCAGCCGATCCAGAGCATGCAGATCGACCACCAGCCGATCGCCGAGGCCATGCCCGACGAGGTCATTGCGGTGCAGGTGTACGACCGCGTGCGCGAGGGTGACTACGTCTACCCGTACCGGCCCGCCGAGCCAAGCTGAGCCCCGGCTGCGCCCGTCTCCCGGCGCACCTGCTTGCCGGGTGGGACAGCCGTCACCTTGCCAAACACCCCCGTTGGGAGTAGACTGAGCCCTGTTGCAGACACACAGGCACAATTGAACAGGTGAGGCGCGTGAGACTGTCATCATCATTTAAGGTTCTTGTCGCAGTGCTGCTCGCGGCCAGCCTTCTGCTAGCTGGCTGCCGGGGCGGCGCGGCTACCCCTGCATCTTCCAGTGACCCCGGCGCACCGGCCTCCCAGCCTGGCGGTCAGCAGCCTGAAGGCGAGAGCGGCGCAGGTCAGAACGCCGTTGCGATTGTTAACGGCGAGCCGATCTCCGCCGAGGCTTTCAACCGCGAACTGGCCCGTTTTGAAGCCGGACGGGCTGCGCTCGGCTACGAGGTTTCCGACCAGGGCAGCTACCGGCAGCAGGTGCTGAACCAGATGATTGAAGACGTGCTGGTTCGCCAGCTTGCCGCCTCACAGGGGATCGTTGTGCCGGAGGACCAGATCGACGCCGAGATCAACGGCATGATCGCCGAGTACGGCGAGGAGTACGTTGAGAACTGGCTCGCGGCCAATGGCCTCACGCGTGAGGAGTTCCGCGAGAAGATCCACATCGCCCTCATCTGGAACGAGTTTCTGCCCACTGTGCTGGAGGCCGTGCCGACCACCGCCGAGCACGTCCACGCGCGGCATATCCTTGTGAACAGCCAGTCCGAGGCGGAGACGGTCCTGCAGCGTATCCAGGCGGGCGAGGATTTCGCCGCCATCGCCGCAGAGGTCTCAACCGATGCGACCACCCGCGACCGGGGCGGCGATCTGGGCTGGTTCCCTCGGGGCGGGCTGCTCGTGCCTGAGGTTGAGGAGGCGGCCTTCTCGATGGAGCCGGGGCAGACGAGCGGCGTGATCGCCAGCGCCTGGGGCTACCACGTCGTGCAGACCCTTGAGTTCGACCCGGCGCGCGAGGTGGACCCGGAGACGCAGCAGCGGCTTCGCCAGCAGGCCATCGACCAGTGGCGGGCGCAGCTCCGCGCCAACGCCGATATCCAGCAGTTCCTCTCGCCATCGGGCTAGCGAGGCTTATGAACCCCAACCCCTCCCCACAGTGGGAGGGGTTGACTTATCCCCGCACCACCATCCCCATACATCCGCGCCGGATTATGGGGGTTTTCCACACTACACACCGGGCCGGGTGTGCGCTACATTGTCGCTGAATTTCTATCAGCAAGACCTGCTGAGTCAGTCTCCGGAATGGGCGGCGATCGGGCCGCTCATTGCCGGATCACATCTCCAACGACAAGGAGTGTTCCAGTATGGCCGCCAAGGCATCTGGCTCGGCCAGAAAGCGCACACGCACCTACAACCTTATCACTGCCGTCATTCTCGCGCTGACGATCGTTGTCTGCCTGCTCGCCCTGTACCTGGGCGTGGCTTTCGGGAGCGTCCGCGCGGGTGGGGAGGCGACGCAGCCGCCCGCCGGCGAGCTTTCCGCGACGCCGACCGTGGTACCGCCGACGCCCAACGCGACGTGGACCATCACGCCGACCCCGACGTCAACGTCGACGCCTACCATCACCCCGACGCCGACCATCACACCAACTGACCTGCCGACGCTGACGCCGGTCCCCACTGATACGCCGACCGCCACCCCGACACCGACCGAGACGCCCACGCAGGTGCCGACGAACACGCCGGTCGCCACGGCGACGAACACACGCGCTCCGTTTGACTACGTGGCCCGCGGCGTGACCTATCGCGACAACTTCGCCAACTCGGCGGGCTGCGACTGGCTCGGCATCGCGGGGCAGGTGTTCGACCTGAACGGGCAGCCGCAGCCGGGGCTGTACGTGCATGTCACCGGCGGCGGTGTGGACCAGCGCGTCCGTGCCGGGGATTACCAGGCTTATGGCCGGAGCGGCTGGGAAGTCTACCTGGACAACCACCCCAAGCCGGGGACGTTCCTGGTGCGCCTGGAGACGGCAGGGGGCGAGCCACTCTCCGATAACGTCACCGTCCAGACGGGGACGACGTGCGAAACCAACCTCGCCCTGGTGGACTTTGAGCAGGTGCAGTAAGCTCGAGACGTGAGTGAGGATAGTTAGCCTTGACAGACGTCTACTACGACCCCCATGCTTATGGCTACGATCCGCATGCCACGCTGGAGGTTCCTATGCCGAAGCGGGCGCGGCGACGCCGCTCCAACTTCATCTACAATCTGGTGACGGCGATCTTTCTGCTGGCCACAGTTGGGGTGATCGTGCTGGTCGTCGCGCTGATCCGCAACCCGATGCTGCCCATCAACCCGTTCCCGCCGCGCCCGGCGGAGCCGGTCGTCGCCGCGCAGGAGGCCGCCCCGGCAGGCGAGCCGGAGGCGACGAGCGCGCCCGTGGTCGCTGCGCCGCCCACCGCCGACCCGACCGAGCAGCCGACGGCAACCCCGGAGGCGACGGACACGCCAGCACCCACGCCGACACGCCCTATCGCCGCGGCGCCGCTTGAGCCGACCCCGACGATCACGATGGTCGCGACGATGACGCCGCCCTCGCAGGCGGCAGGCAGCTCGGGCAGCGGCGCATCCGGCGGCTCGTCCGGCGGGCTTTCCGAGTACCCCTTTGTGCTTGACGGCGAGATCGAGGCGAGTGCCTACACCGGGCCGGAGAAGTGCGAGTACCTGGGCGTGGCGGGCAGTGTTGTGGACATGAACGGCCAGCCGGTGGCGGGCGTGCCGATTGTGGTCGAGGGAGACGAGTTCTTCGAGAGCCTGGTGCTGAGCGGTAGCGCACCGGAGATCGGGCCGGGCGGCTATAAGGTGCAGCTTAACGACGCGCCGGTCGAGGCAACCTTCACCGTGCAGTTGTGGAGCGATACCGGCTTCCGCATCTCCGAGGCCGTCACCATCGAGACGACGGACTCGTGCGACGAGAACCTGATCACGGTGAACTTCATCGCGACACAGCCGCTTGATTAAACCCGCACCGGCTGGTATCAATTGAATCGGACTGCTTGCGAGGGCGCAGGAATGCGCCCTCTTCGATCCCCACGGAGGGCGCTATGGCGGGCACGCTGTACATCGTCCCGACTCCCATCGGGAACCTGGAGGACATTACGCTGCGGGCGCTGCGCGTGCTGCGCAAGGTGTCGCTCATTGCGGCGGAGGACACGCGCACGACCGGGCGGCTGCTGGCCCATTACGGGATCGAGACGCCGCAGACGAGCTACCACGAGCACAACAAGCTCACCAAGCTCGACCGCATCCTCGATGCGCTGGCGGTAGGTGATGTGGCACTTGTCTCCGACGCGGGCACGCCGGGCCTCTCTGACCCCGGCTATGAGCTGATCGGCGCGGTGCTGGAGGCAGGCATGAAGGTGGTGCCGCTGCCCGGCCCCAGCGCGGTGATCAGCGCGCTTGTCGCGTCCGGCCTGCCGACGGACAGCTTCACCTATCTGGGATTCTTGCCGCGCAAGAGCCAGGCGCGGCGTGAGGCACTCGCCGCTGTGCGCGATGTGCCGCATACACTGGTGCTTTACGAGGCGCCGCACCGGCTGCTCGACACACTGGCCGATGTACAGGCCGTGCTCGGGGCGCGGCAGGTGGTCGTCACGCGGGAACTGACCAAGCTGCACGAGGAAATCTGGCGCGGGGACGTGCAGGGCGCGATCCGCTACTACACCGAGAACCCGCCGCGCGGCGAGATCACGCTGGTGATCGGTGGGGCGGCAACCGTCGAGCCGCGCGAGTGGACGGAGGACGAGGTGCGGGCGGCGCTCGCCGAACGGCTGGCCGCCGGGGAGTCGCGCAGCGCCGCGGCGAAGGCGGTGGCACAGGCGGCAGGCTGGCCCAAGAGCCGCGTCTACGGGCTGGATGTGGGGTAGGGGAATAACCCGCCGCGAGTGCAAAACGCCTCTGGCGTTTTGCCTGGGAGGTTTCGCGTTGCGAAACCTCCACGAACTTACGCGGCTCGGCGACCTCCTCCTGTCCTGCAGCCATAGGGCCGCAGAACATCCTCCCCCTTGCAAGGGGAGGACAGCGCGTAGCGCGCAGGTGGGGATTCTATCATTTGACAGCCCATCTCAGAAGTTGTACAGTTATCCTGTACAGGATGGAGGTGGTAGATGACGGTTTACACGAGCTACACGCAGGCGAGAGAGAACCTCGCGGCGCTGCTCGACCGGGTTACGAAGGACCGCGAGATTGTTATCATCGAACGGCGCGGCCACGAAGAGGTCGCGCTGATTGCAGCCGATGAGCTTTCCAGCCTGCTCGAAACGGCGTATTTGCTTCAGTCCCCGGCCAACGCCAAGCGGCTGCTGGCGGCGCTGGGGCGGGCGCTCAAATACGAGGGCCAATCTTTGACTCCTGACGAACTGCGTGCTGAGGTTGGCCTTGACAGCGAGGAAGCGTGAGGCGGTCTTTCAACCGGAGTTCATTGAGGATTTGCGATATTTCGTCGAGACGGATCGCAAGCTCGCCCTGCGGCTGCCGCGGATGATCGAGGACATCCTGCGAGACCCGTTCGAGGGGATTGGCAAACCTGAGCCGCTCAAGTATCTCGCCCCCGGCGCGTGGTCCCGCCGCTTGACGCGTGAGCACCGCGTCGTATACCTCGTGCGTGACGAGCGGATTGACTTCCTCCAGGCGCGTTACCACTACTAGGCCCCCGCTATGTAAGCCCCGCCGCGACGTTTAGTCGCGGCTCGGCGAAACCTCCTCCTGAACTGTAACCGTCGGTTGCGGTTCGTCCTCCCTTTGCAAGGGGGAGGACAAGCGCGCGTAGCGCGCAGGTGGGGGTTCTACAAAAAAGAACAGGGGCGGTAGGCGATGTTCGCCATCGCCCCCGCCCCTGCCGGTGGCATTCAGTATGGAGTTAGTTCAGCCGCGTGATGCGCCCCTCACCGCCCTCGGGGTAGTCGGCGGCGGTGATCAGCCCGCCAAGCCCCTGGACGATGTAGTTCTCAAGTGCCTGCTGGTCGCTCACGCCCACGTTCGTGAACGCCGCGCCCCGGAACGGGTACTGGTCGCCGCCCATTGCCAGGAAGTTGTTCACGGCGATGGTGAGCGGATCGCCCGGTACGACAACGCCGCCCTGGACGATGGGCGTGCCGTCGTCCAGCGTCACGTCAATGACGCGCGTGCCGGGTGTGGCGACAGTGCCATCGGGGTTAAGCACCTGTGGCGTCCCGGCGGCGTCCCACGTGAAGCTGAAGCCCGCAACCTGCGCGAAGCGACCATCGACGTTTTCCACGCGGGAAACAGCGTTCTCAAGGATCTCCTTGAACTGCTCACGCGGGACGTTTGGCACGATCGACAGGAAGTTACCGAACGGCAGCATGTCGAAGGTGTGCAGCTCGGTAATGTTGCCGGGGCCGATGATCGTGTCGTTGCGGATGCCGCCGCCGTTCTGCAGGGCGATGTCAGGCGTGGGCACGCCGAAGGAACCGGCAAGCTGCGTCGCCTGCCACAGCATCGCATCGGCGATCAGGTTACCCTCGTTCGTCTCCCTGGTGCGGACGTTCGTGCGGATACCGTCAAGCCCGACCTCGCTCGTGGCGATGACATTGTTCGCCAGTTCGTTCAGCGCCGCCTGGACCGGGTCAACCACGAGCGCCTGCACCTGGGGGTGGGGCTGTACGGCGTCGGGGTTGTTGCCGCCCGCCACACGCACTGGGCCACTCAGGTCGTCATCCCAGCCGATCAGGTTGCCCTGACGGTCGAAGATCGCCACGAACTTACCGACGTAGTTGTAGCTGCCCGGCGTCGTCACGACGGGGATCTGCGCGCCGTTCTTGTCGGTAGCGATCATCGGGTACGGCCCGAAGATGATCTGCTCGTGGCCTGGCAGCAGCAGGTCGCCCTCGTTGGCGAGCAGTTCATCACCGCCGCCCGCGACCATGATGTCCACGCCCTCCAGCATTGGCGCGAGCATGAGGTCCTCGTCGATGCTCTGGAGGTGGCTGATCAGGATGATGATGTTGACGCCCTTGCTGCGCAGCCGGTCGATCTCGGCCTGCACGGCAGGCGCAACCTCGTTGACGATCACGTTACGCGGGCTGGAGATGAAGGGGAGGGCGGTCGTCGTAGCGCCAATGATGCCGATGTTTTCACCCCGCACCTTGACTACCGTGCTCGGCGCAATCCGCCCCTGGTTGACAAGCTCCTGCAGGCGCGGCTCCCCGCTAAAGTCGAGGTTGGCGCTGAGATACGGCGGGCGGGTCCGCTGGTAGCCTGAAATGAAGTCGGCCAGCACGTCCGGGCCGAAGTCGAAGTCGTGGTTGCCGATGGCGACGGCGTCATAGCCGATCAGGTCCATCGCGATAGTGTCGTAGAAGGGGACGCCCTTCTCAAGGCTTGCGTTGAACTCAGGCCCGGCGAGGAAGTTATCACCGGATGAAACCATGATTACGCCGCGCTTGACACCCCGGTGCGCTGCCGGCGGCGGCCCTGTCTCTGCCGAGCGCTTCAGATTCTGGACGAGGGTGGCAAACCGCGCCACTCCGCCGAAGTCTTCCAGGCCTGAGCCGGCATTGATCAACTGCGATTCTGCGTCGTTATTGTGGAGCAGAGTGAGCATAAAGTTCCCACCCTGCGCCGCTGCGGGTTCCGCCGCTGCCGTCATGGCGACGACAAGCGTGAGAAGCAGAACCGGCAGGATCAGCAAGCGTATCCTTCTCACGACGACCTCCTATACATTTGTGACCTTTAAAGTGTGGTGCTCCCTCAGTGCGGGTGTACGCATCGCACTGTCACCTATCAATTAGTGTAGGCAACCTGAAGTCCGTTGTAAATAGTATGTGGAGATACGCAGGGTGAGCGCCGGTTTCTCGTTAGATAGCGTCGTTGGCACGAGCGCCCGCCAGTTGCTAGAATCGACGCCGTTGTGCTGCCAGGGGCGGCATGTATCGATTCTGGGGACAGGACACACATATGAGACACGCACTGATTACGGGCGGCGCGGGCTTCATCGGCAGCCACCTCGCCGAAGCCCTGCTGAAGAAGGGTGACCGCGTGACGGTCATCGACGACCTCTCCACAGGCCGCTTTGAGAACATCGCGCACCTGACGTCCAACCCGAACTTTCACTTTGCCATCGAGACGATCACCAACCAGACCGTGATGGACCGTCTCGTCAGCGAGTGCGATCTGATCTTCCATCTCGCGGCGGCGGTCGGCGTGGACCTGATCGTGCGCAGCCCTATCCACACCATCGAGACCAACGTGATGGGGACCGAGATGGTGCTGAAGACGGCGCGCCGCTACCGCACGAAGGTCATGATCGCCTCGACCTCTGAAATCTACGGCAAGAGCACCAAAGCGCCCTTCTCCGAGGATGACGACCGTGTGATGGGGCCGACGACCAAGAGCCGCTGGAGCTACGCCACTAGCAAGGCTCTCGACGAGTTCCTGGCGCTGGCCTACCATAAAGAGGTCGGGCTGCCCGTCGTGGTGTTCCGGCTGTTCAACACGGTTGGGCCGCGCCAGCGCGGGCGGTACGGCATGGTCATTCCCCGGTTCGTGCAGTGGGCGCTGCGGAATGAGCCGATCCAGATCTACGGGGACGGGCAGCAGACGCGCTGCTTTGCGAACGTGAGCGACGTGGTGGAGGCCATCGACCGGCTGTCGGAGTGTGAGGCAGCGGTAGGGGATGTCTTTAACATCGGCTCGCAGGAGGAAGTGACGATCCGCGAGTTGGCCGAGCGCGTGCGCGAGCGCACCAACAGCCAATCCGAGATTGTGACCATCCCGTACAATGAGGCGTACGAGGAAGGCTTCGAGGATATGCGCCGGCGCGTGCCGGACATCAGCAAGGTGCAGCGCCTGATCGGCTGGAAGCCGCGCAAGACGCTTAACGAGACGCTCGATGAAGTGATCGCGTACTTCCGCACGGGCGGCAGCCAATAACTCATCCCGTCAAACGACGACAAGCGCGCCCGGAACGACGCCATCCGGGCTGTATCGAGAAAGAGATCCTTAGAGTCATGTCATACAAAACCGAACTCCTCCAGAAGATAGAGAACCGCGAGGCCGTGATCGCCGTCATCGGCATCGGGTATGTTGGCCTGCCGCTGGCGGTCGAGTTTGCCCGCGAGGGCTACCGCGTCATCGGCGTGGATGTCAGCGAGAAGAAGGTCGGGCTGATCAACAGCGGGGTCAGCTACATCCCCGACATCCCCACGGAGGACATCGCCCGCCCGGTTGAGGCCGGGCTGCTCTCCGCGACGACGGATTACAGCATCCTGCGCGATGTGGACGCGATCAGCATCTGTGTGCCGACACCGCTCCGCAAGACCAAAGACCCGGACATGAGCTACATCATCGCGGCGGCAGACGAGATTGCCAAGTACAGCCGCCCCGGCCAGCTTATCGTGCTGGAGAGCACCACGTACCCCGGCACGACAGACGAACTGATCGTGCCGCGCATGGCGCAGAACGGGTACCGGGTTGGCGAGGACATCTTTGTATGCTTCTCGCCGGAGCGCATCGACCCCGGTAACAAGGTCTATGGCGTGCGCAACACGCCGAAGGTCATCGGCGGCGTGACGCCCGACTGCACCGAGGTGGCGGTGGCGCTCTACAGCAAGCCCATCGAGCGCGTCATCCCCGTGTCCTCGACGCGCACGGCGGAGATGGTCAAGCTGCTGGAGAACACCTTCCGCTCGGTGAACATCGGCCTGGTTAACGAGATGGCGCTGATGTGCGACAAGCTCGATGTGAACGTGTGGGAGGTCATCGAGGCGG
>Ga0207873_1000120_pt1 | contig 82745 bp, 74 predicted proteins | sample BGWIniCompost_FD_187373 | JGI IMG/M metagenome (GOLD analysis project Ga0207873, IMG submission 187373) | Cellulose adapted compost microbial communities from Newby Island Compost Facility, Milpitas, CA, USA - BGW Initial Compost (SPAdes)... ... | reverse complement strand
ACCGGCCTGGCCGAGCACCTCCCACCCGATGACCGCCGCGCCACCCTCCACCAAGCCCTCCACACCGCCACCACCATCACCGACCCCTACGACCGCGCCGATGCGTTGACCTACCTCGCCCCGCACCTGCCACCCCACCAACGCCGCACGGTGCTTCACCAGGCTCGCCACGCCGCTGCCGCCGTCCCCGATCCCTACGACCGTGCCCTCATATTGGCCAGCTTGGCCGAGCACCTCCCACCCGATGACCGCCGCGCCACCCTCCACCAAGCCCTCCACACCGCCACCACCATCGTTAGCGACTCCGACCGGGCCTGGGCAATAACCGATCTGACCAAACGCTTACCTGCTGATCTGCTCCCGCACGCCCTGAAAGCCGCCACCACGATCGCGAACAACTACGACCGTGCTCGCGTGCTCAAAAATCTCCTGACGAGATTTCCTCCGCAGGAGCTAGCCACACGCATCCACCAGGCCTCCCGCACCACTACCTTTGGCACCAGCGGCGAAGACCTGTTCACCTTCTGTGTGGAGATGCTCCCTCACGATCCTCGAGGACTGACCACGATCGCCCGTGCCCTCACCCCAGGCGCTCCCCGGGCCACCGTTTTGGCCTTCCTCGCCACCGCCGCACCCCTCATTAACCAATACGGAGGGGTTTCTGCGATCCGCTACTGCCTCGACGCCGTCAACACCGTATGTCGCTGGTGGCCATAAGCCGCAGTGCGGCGCCTTACTCCTGACCCGCCAGACGCCACCGAGGCATTCCTCGCACATTCCACAACCGTTGGCAAGAACGGCATCTGGTGACGTGTGCCTTCTCGTGGCGGCTGTCAAAGACGAATATCTGCACCGGTCAGAGATCGGATCAAGAATCAGAGTGGTGCCCCCGGCAGGATTCGAACCTGCGACACACGGTTTAGGAAACCGTTGCTCTATCCCCTGAGCTACGAGGGCGGCAGTGACCAGGGTACCTGGCCGACCCTGTCACGCGTATGGCAGGGAGCCGCACACTCTGGTCACAAGTCTTGATCTATTCAGATCACCTCCACTGTGACGATCTCCGGATGCGCCCCGAACAGGCTAATCGGCCGCCGGTCGCGTACCACCAGGCCGGCCTCGGTTATGCCGACTAGCCGCGCTTCCACGTCGGTCAGGAGCAGCACCGCCCGACCGGTGGGTCGCAGGACGCGACGCAGCTCCCGCCACAACCGCCCTGGGTGTCGCGCAAGGACGCCGGACCATGGCACTTGGCGATCCCACGGCGGATTGGTCACCACGAGATCGACGGCGCCGGTAGCGACCGGCAGCCGTCCAGCGTCGGCCATGCTCCACCGGATCCCGGTGCCTACGCCGTTGGTGGCCGCGGCGGCTACGGCGGTCGGGTTCACGTCGCTGCCGAGGATGGAGATGGTGCGGCCGACGTACGCGGCCTCGATCGGAATGGTGCCGACACCACAGCACGGGTCGAGCAGCACCGCTCCATCGCTCGGCGCCGCCAAGCGCACCATCGCGGCGGCGAGTGGTGGGTGGAGGGCTCCGGGTGTGGATATCCGGCGGTACGCGCGCCGATGCAGCGGCCGCTCGGCGATACGCAACCCCACCACGGCCCGGTCATCGGCGAGTGTGACCCGCCATGCCAGTCCGCCCGCCGGAGGTGCCACTCCTCCGCGCCGGCTGTGGTAGCGCATGCCAAGGGCACGGGCGAGCGGTTTTCCCACGGCATCTTCCAGGTCATACCGGGTGTAATTGCGTTTCCCGAGAAAGGAAGCCGACACCTCCACACACGATCCGGGTAAGCCACCACAGCGTTCCCGTATTGCCAGCAGCGGTTCGAGTGGCAGGGCCTGCACCGCTTTGGTGAGCATCGATAGGTCGGCGCGGCACCGACCTATTCCGTCCACAATGGACGCAAGCAGGAACACGTCGTCCGCGCACCGCAGCTCCAGCACATTCCGGCCTGGATCCGCACACCGAAACCACACTTCGCGGTGTCCGATGTGCTCGACGTGTCCCAGCCCGCGTTGACGGATCTCCTCCGCCAGTATCGATTCAACGCCCCGCACCGTCCGCGCCATCAGGCGCGCGGCCATCACGATGGGACAGCGGTGTCGGGACGTGGTGCTTCTCCGGCGCGTTTGGGCGCCGGTACTCGCCAGATCATCCGATCTTCTCCCACGTCGCGCCCCGGGACGGTGGGATTACCGCCCCGCATCGTTTGGCGGGGGTTCATCCGTGCCCCGCCTGGACGCGTCAGAGTCGGAAGAAGAACGTCATGCCAGCATCGTACAACCCCTCCGCGGATGCCTCAGGGGTTGGAGAGACGGGCTCGGTGCCGTCGAGCGCCGTGGCCGGTGAGGCGGTATCACCGGTGGTCCACAATTTGATGTGGTGAGGTCGACGCGCGGAAGCGCCGCCGCGCTCACGCGGCACTGGTCACCTCGTAGGCCCTGCTGCGCGTGTTGCGGCTCGGTGGTGTCCTACGCGCGGCGCTGCCGCTGCTGCTTGCCATAGGCATCGCGGTGGGGTCAGCGTCGCCGGTTCGCGGCCGCGGATGACCGCCTCGACGCGATGGCCACGTCACGCTGCGCTGTCCTGACCGGCTCCCTCAAGTCGGCTGGGCTTCAACGGTGTCGCTCGCAACCCCACCGGGGTGCTCACAGACCGCGGCTGAGCCGCGCACCAACAAACACGCTGATCTCGCGCCACACGATCTGGCGGGAGGCGCAGGGTGTGGTGTTCTCAGTCTTGGTGGCGTCGCTGGCAGGGGACGCAGAAGCGCGCCCAGGGCAGAATCTCCAGCCGTGCGGTGGGGATGGTATCGCCGCACTGTTCGCAGCGCCCATAGGTGCCATCGGACATGCGGCGCAGGGCTTGGGCGGTGTCGGCGATGCCTTTGCGGGCGGTCTCCATCAGGGCACGCAGGGTGTCGGGATCGTAACCGCCCCGGTCAGGCTGGCGGCTGTACAGGGTCAGTTCGGTAAGCCGCTCGGTGTGCGCGCGGAACTGCTGTTCCAGGAGTTCACGGATCGCTTCGGTCGGATCGTGCACCGTGGTCATGGCGTTGACTCCTTTCCGGAGTGGTTGAGGGAACGGCGTTGCCCGATGGGCCGGACCGTCGCGGCTGAACAGCGTCAACGCGGTGCAGCACAGGGCCACACCTGGAAACTCGATGTACCCACCACATGACTTAAAGTGAACAGTGCAGATATGCGCATATCCTTCTCTTTCGAGAGTTTGTTAGGAGGGGGTGATGCCACCGCGTCTTTAGGTCAGAAGCGATGGAACGGTCAGCGCGTCATGCTCGTGACGGTGTCGCCGACTGATGGCAGCTGTCGCGTATTTCATCGAACACCGGCACGCCGGTGGGTGACCGGTGGATCACCTGACGCTCAGCACGCTGCCCGATCACTCATCCGCGCTGCTCACGAGCGCTCCACATGTCGCTGTACAGAGCACGCTCATCGCTGGGTGAGGTCGGTCGACCGGGTAGCGCGGCGCCGAAGCCACCATGCGGGTCGTCATCACCGCCTCCTCGCGGATCAGAAATCATCTGGCTCCAGAGTCGGCGGAAAATGTCGACATGACATGGGATGTCACCGGTCAATAACGGACGAACTCCTTGCCGGCCACCGGCAACGAGGCGGCGGGGTTCACACCTGCTTACGGATATGTTTGAGGATCTGAAGGTGGTACAGCCCACAGCACACGCTTGACGGCACCCATAGGTACGCGTACGGGTTCTCAAACCCCCAAACGTCCCCGGGTACCCCCGCCGATCGAGGCCCAATAGGCGGATCGAGGCCGCCCCGCTCCTGATGAAAACGCGGTGATCAGGCAGTATGGCGGCCAGGCGTGGTCCACAACGGGGTGGACGACCCGAGGATCGCCACATCCGATGGTCACAGACCGATCAAGTCGCACACCGTGGAGGATTACGTGTCGACGCAGGAGAAAATCGAGTCGATCTTCGCCGAGGTCGTCCGGCGTAACCCCGGTGAGAAGGAGTTCCACCAGGCGGTGCGGGAGGTCCTGGAGAGCGTTGTCCCGGTTCTGGACAAGCACCCCGAATACGCCGAAGCAAAGATCATCGAACGAATCTGTGAACCTGAGCGGCAGATCATCTTCCGGGTGCCGTGGGAGGACGACCGCGGCGAGGTGCACATCAATCGCGGCTTCCGGGTGGAGTTCAACAGCGCTCTCGGCCCCTACAAAGGCGGCCTGCGGTTCCACCCGTCGGTCTACCTCGGCATCGTAAAGTTCCTAGGATTCGAACAATTGTTCAAGAACGCGCTGACCGGAATGCCGATCGGTGGCGGCAAGGGTGGTTCGGACTTCGACCCCAAGGGCCGGTCGGACCGCGAGGTGATGCGGTTCTGTCAGTCGTTCATGACGGAGCTGTACCGCCACATCGGGGAGTACACCGACGTGCCCGCCGGGGACATCGGGGTGGGGAGCCGCGAGATCGGCTACCTGTTCGGTCAGTACAAGCGAATCACCAACCGGTACGAGTCCGGCGTGTTAACCGGTAAGGGCCTCAGCTACGGCGGGGCCCAGGTCCGGCGGGAGGCGACCGGGTACGGCACGGTGTTCTTCGCCGAGGAGATGCTGAAGGTCACCGGGGACAGCCTGGAGGGCAAGCGGGTTGTGGTCTCCGGGTCAGGCAATGTGGCCATCTACGCGATCGAGAAGGTGCATCAGCTCGGCGGCACCGTCATCGCGTGCTCAGATTCCTCCGGTTACGTGCACGACGAGCAAGGCATCGACCTGGAGCTGCTGAAGGAGATCAAGGAGGTGCGGCGCGGCCGGATCGAGGAGTACGCGCAGACCCGTCAGCACGCCACCTTCGTTCCTCACCGCTCCGTGTGGGAGGTTCCCTGCCAGGTCGCGCTCCCCTGCGCGACGCAGAACGAGATCGACGCCTCCGACGCGGCGACGATGGTGGCGAATGGCTGCACCCTCGTGGTGGAGGGAGCGAACATGCCCACCACTCCCAAGGCGATCCGGATCTTCAGTGAGGCGGGCGTACGGTTCGCCCCCGGTAAGGCCGCTAACGCCGGTGGGGTGGCGGCCAGTGCCTTGGAGATGCAGCAGAACGCCACCCGCGACTCGTGGAGCTTTGCCTACTCCGAGCAGAAGCTGCGGGAGATCATGCAGAACATTCACACCCGCTGCTACGCCACCGCCGAGGAGTACGGCATGCCCGGCAACTATGTCGCAGGGGCGAACATCGATGGCTTCCGCGCCGTGGCGGATGCGATGCTCGCTCAAGGCCTGATCTGACGTCTGATTTGACAGCGTCTGCCCTCATCGGGCGTATCACGGTGAGGGTGGGGTGGTACCCACTTTCCGTCGGAACCACCCCACCCCGCCGGCCTAGCCACCGATTACGCGGCGTGCGTTTCTCCCAGGCTCACCTGCCGTGGCGTTGCTGGCAGGGGACGCACAAACGGGCGTACGGCAGAATCTCCAGCCGCTCCCGTGGAATCGCATTGCCGCACTTCTCGCAGGTGCCGTAGGTGCCTTCCTCGATGCGGAGCAACGCTTCGTTAATCTGCTGAATGGACTGCTGAAGGTTGGCGATGAGCGCCACCTGATTGTGCGCCTCGGCAGGATCGCTGGTGTCAGCGTCCAAGCCGGCCAGTTCTGACCGTCGTGCTTCCAGTTCGGCGGTCAGGCGTGACCGCATGTTGTCGAGCCAGTCTTGTCCAGCTGTCTCACGCACATCGGTAGTCATCGCGTCTCCTAAAAAAGAAAAAGGCCGAAGCTTCGATGCTTCGCCCTTGGTGGTCGGGTCCGAGTAAGAACCGCGATCACCGGTGGGCTACGACCGGCCGGCATCGGGCTCGGCACCCCGCTCGTCGGGGTGGCGGGCACGTACATGCGCGCCTGGCCGCGCCCCGGGCGCGGCTGCATCGGCGTCGGAAACCCTGGTTCCCACCTGCTGCGGGCGCTCACAGCGCTTCCCGGCTCTGTGGTGGCGTAGTTTGCGGTGGCGTTTGTGGCGGCGCAGAACGTGGCGCCGGCTGGCCTCCCGGTGCCCTTGACCACGGCCTTGCCCACGGCGTAGTGCGACACCACGGTGTCACCTGGCGCCTGAGTCTGTGGTCGCCTTGTAACGGGCGATAGGTACGCGCGGGCCCGCACCGACGTCGTAACGTCGATGTCCGGGTACCGTTCCGCGCTTCTCATTTGGGACACCATAGGCCGGGTCCCGACGCGACACCAACACAGTAATCCGCCACCACGCCTATACCACCCGATTCGCCCGAGTCACCTGCCTCCGCCACCGCCTCACACCTACGTGATTCAGGGATGCCTGCCCGCCGCATCCGCGGCGCCGAAAGCTCCCCCTCGATCGAGAGTAAGAACCCTGGATCACCTGGAAGCGCAATCAGTGGCCGGCTTCAGGGGGTGGATTCGGGGAGTGGCCGCTCCGGCCAGTCCAGAGCCCGCGCCCCGAAGACCGCCGCTTGGAGGGTGAACCGGTCAACGGGATCGTTAGGGTCGTAGCTGCTAAGAGATTTGACCCTGTTGAGCCGGTACGTGATCGTACGTACCGACACATGTAGTCGCCGCGCCGCCTCCGTCGCCACCCCGCCAGCGGCGAAGTACGCGTCGAGCGTGGCCAGCAGCGGCTGGGCCCCACCGCGGGCGCGGCACAGCGGGCTGAGCACATCCCGCACCAAATCCACCATGGCGGGCTGGTCTCGAAGCAGGACCCGATAAATAAGCAGGTCATGGGCGTCGATGACCGGCTTGTCGAGGTGGAGCCGCTGCGCCATCGCCAACGCCTCCCGCGCCTCCTCATACGAGCGGGCAATGCCATACACGCCGGGATAGGGGCGTCCGACGGCGACCCGCCACGGGCGTCCCCGCGGCAGCCGGTTGAGCTCGGCGTATATCAAACGCCCCAGCTCTCCCATCGGCCCGTGGCCGCGGGGGCCGCGTTCACACGTCACCCGGTCGGCGGGGGCGACCACCACGAGCAGGCCCTCTTTGGTGGCGACGAGAACGTCCCGGTCTCCCAGCCGGTCGAAAATGACCGCTTCCAGGGCACTGATCGCGGTTTCGGCGTCTGGAGTTCGCTGGCTCGATGCGGCCAGCGCTACCTGATGTACCCGCGCCAGGTCCAGGCCGAATGGTTCGGCGCGCTCCACCAGTCCGCCCAGGTCAGAGTCGCCTCGTAACAGGTCGTCGACGAGTTCCCGCCGGAGCGTCTCTTCCCGGCGGACCAGTTCCCGTCGGGCCACCGCGTACCCCTCCGCCAGGGTGGCCACCGCGCCGTCAACGACGTGCAGCACCGCCTCCGCCGCTACCCGCACCACCTCGCTGTCGCTGGAGCGCACCAACTGGGGTAGCTGCTGCCACAACCGCCGCGCCGCCGACAGATACAGCCGCACCACCCGCCCGGCGGAGATTCCCTGTTCGGCGGCGCGGCGCCCCAGTTCCTCCACCGCCTCCAGCTCACTGCGGCGCGGACGGCGTCCGGTTACCGCCGCGTCGGCCAGCAGCCGTAGATAGTCACCGAGCAGCTCTACCGGCACCCCACCGGCGTCGTTGCTGGCGGCGCGCGCCACCGCCGTCAACCACGCTTCGTCGCGCCCGTGCTCGCTGTTTCTTTCCCGGCCGGCACGTCCGGATGTGTGCTGAGCAGAGCCGGAGCGTCGTACACGGCCAGCCATCTCATTCCTCGCTGCTGGTTCGGCCGGTGAGGAAGGCCAACAGCTCTGGATCACCGCTGGTGAGACGGTCGACCTCTTCACCACCGGTGCAGGTCAGCAAGGCGACGACGGCGGACTTTTCGGTACGCGCGACGACCCGCCACACCCCGCCGGCGTCCTGCCAGCGACGCAGTACCGCGACTGGGTCGTCCGGTTCTCCGCCTGGTGCACCACGATCCGTCCGCGGCCCGGAGCTGCTCATCTGTCCATGATGCCCCGGGCCGCACTGTTGATGGCTTCCGACGCTCTCCGGAACGCCCTACGCCCGAAAGGATGATCTTCAAGGGTCAAAGGCCGCTGTCACCGCTGACTTGTGAGTCGTCAGTCGGTGGTCGAGAAGCCGAAGACGGTGGCGCTGCGGTAGACCTCTCCGGGGCGCAGCACGGTGGACGGGAAGTTCGGCTGGTTGGGTGAGTCGGGGTAGTGCTGGGTTTCCAACGCGAACCCATCGCCTTGCCGGTATATCCGACCGCTGGCACCGACCAGGGTCCCGTCCAGGAAATTGCCGGAGTAGAACTGGATGCCCGGCTCGGTGGTGTGCACGGTGAGTACCCGGCCGCTGGTGGGCTCCTCAACCCGGGCGGCCAGGGTCAGGCCCGGCTGTTCCCGGTGAAGCACCCAGTTGTGGTCGTAGCCACGCGCGATCACCAGCTGAGGGTGACTTTCTCGGATCCGTTTCCCGATGGGGGTGGGGCGGGTGAAATCCAGCGGCGTGTCGGCGACCGAGGCGAGCTCCCCGGTAGGAATCAGATTCTCGTCCACCGGCGTGAACCGACGGGCATTGAGCATCAATCTGTGGTCGTAGATGCTTCCCGATCCCTCGCCCGCCAGATTGAAATAGGTGTGGTTGGTGAGGTTGACCACGGTGGGCGCGTCGGTGGTGGCGCGATAGTCGATCTCAATGGTGTTGCGCTCGGTCAGCAGGTAGGTGACGGTCACCGCTAACCGCCCTGGATATCCCTCCTCACCGTCGGGGCTGACATAGCTCAGGCGTACGCCAACCCCCTCCTGAGTTCGTACCTCAGTGGCTTCCCACACCCGGGCATTGAATCCCTGCTCTCCGCCGTGCAGATGGTTCGGCCCGTCATTGGTGGCCAACACATATTCTGTGCCGTCCAGGGTGAACCGTCCCCGCGCGATACGGTTGGCGTAACGGCCGGTAATGCAACCGAAGTACGGGCTATTACGCTCGATGTAGTCGGTGAGATTATCGAAACCGAGCGCGACATTGGCGAACTGTCCGTGCCGATCAGGCACTTCGATGCTTTGGATAATGCCCCCGTACGTAAGGATCCGGACCCGCATACCGGATGTGTTGGTGAGGGTGTACCGGTTCACCTGGGTACCGTCGGGCGTAGTTCCAAAGGGCTCTGATTCGATGCTTCCTTCGTGTTGCGCGGTCGACTTAGCCCGTCCCGGTACTTGTGTAGCGCTGAGAAGCAAACTGAGAAGGGCAGCGGTTCCGACCCCATAGAGGAAGCGTGCGGTCCCTCCTCTTCGCCCTGTGGACCCGGCCTTCATAAGATAAGACCTCCCAAATATGAAAGCTCCCCCCATTAGAGTCGAAAAAGACATTAAGGGCGCCGCCTTCTAGTGTCAAGCGAAGATTACCGAAAGATCTTGCGAAAATGCCGACACCACGGGGTTCTCACTCTTTGAGAAGCGCCACTGTCGGCAATCTATTCGAATGAGAACGACACTCCTCGTGCCGGCACAGCACAGATCACGAGGTACACCGCCAACCCCAGCCTCAATCCCCCACACCCAAGGCGAGTAAAGAAGGACAAAATCCCTCAGTGATCACGATGGCGGAGAAAGTTTGAATTCTCCTCATGTCAGGCCCTGAGGAGGAGTCCAGGATATCCACAGTGGACCCCGGGGACGCAGCGTGACACCGGCTTTAAGCGTCGCGTCACCCCCTACCCGCACCAGCTCGCCGGCGCAGAACGGCTCCAACGCGACGCGCAGCACCGCCCGGGCCAAGCACGCCCCCAGACAGCTACGCCGGCCCGCTGCGAACGGGATGAACCCCCACGCCGGTCGCCCCGCCGCGAACCGCTCCGGCCGAAAACAAAGCGGCTCAGGCCACAGCCGTGGATCTCGATGGGTCAGATACGGCGAGTACACCACCAGCGTCCCGGTGGGCAGTTCGACCCCGCACACCTGGACATCCCGGCTCACCACACGGCTCCCGATCCACCCGGCCGGGTACAGACGGGTCACCTCATCGATCACCGCAGGAAGCAGGTCTGGAGCACGCCAGCGTGGAGCCGCCGCCAGATACCACAGCGCCCACGCCAGGGTGTAGGTGGTGGTGTCATACCCGGCCGCGAGCATCACCCGCAGCTCCTCGACCGCGTCAGCCGTCCCCAGCGCCGCGTCGGACGCCTCCCCGGCGCCAGCGGAGCCATCGACGCCCACCAACGCCGCGGCGAGCGTACCGGGCACCGGGTCAGCCACGACCGCGCCGATCGCCGCCTCCATCCGTCGAAACAGCCTCGGCCGGGGCAGTAGGGGCGCGGGGATGGAGCGCTGCAACGGCGCCAGAAACCGGGCAAGGAGCCGCTCCGGCACCGCATCGCCGAACAGGACCGCGTTGAGCATCCCGCGTACCACTCGCTCCGCCCATGCCACCGCCTCGAACCGGCCCCGTGGCAGCTGACGAGCAACCACCTCTCGCAACCGGCCGGTCCACTCTTGCACGCGCCCGGCATGCAGATGCAGATTGAGCGCCCGACGCCGCTGATCGTGCGCGGGGACATCGCTGTGCACCACCCCGGCGGCCAGGTAAGGCGTCAGATCGCTGAGGCTGCCGGCATTGCGGAACGTCTCCAGGTCACTCAGGACGGCGCGGTTCCAATCCGGCCGGTACCCCACCACCACGGGCCGCCACAGCCGTAGCTGGAACACCTCACCGGTGCCCGCGCCGGCCTCCAGCAACCCCACCGGATCCGTGGTCCACCGCCACAGATGCCCCACGAGTCGATTCCCCGGTGGTTGCGGCAGCCCGTTCATCGGTACTCCCGGCCTTTCCACCGCGCCGTACGCCGCGCCGCGAGCAGGTAGACCGGGAGCGCGGCGAGGGCGGTGACCGGCACCAGCAGAGCCTCGGCGTACCCGCCCCGTCCGGTCTTGACGTTGACCAGGAGCCGCTCGATCGGCCCCAGCACGGCGGCCACACCCCACGCCCGGCGGGATGCCACACGCCGCGTAGCGCGCACCCAGGGCCAGGTATAGGCGGTCACGTGCCAAACGGCGCTCGCCGCCAGCACCACACCGCTGTCGCCGTGGACGGCGCGCAGGCTCTTGCCCGCGCCCCGTACCGCGGCGGCGTACCCCTCATACATGCGGGCTCGCACCAGCTCCCCACCTAGGGCGAGTCCGAGCGTGAGGCCCAACCGGCGGGCCCGCCGCGCCAGGGCGACGTCCTCCACGATCCGCCCGGCGACCGCCCGATGTCCCCCCAAGGCCTGGTAGGCCCGGCGGTGTATGGCGATGAGTTGACCGTTGGCGGTCGCGGCCGCGGGGATCGGCGCGCGCAACAGCCAGTGGGGCAGAAAAGACAGCAGGACCTCGTCGATCAGCGGAATCAGGAGCCGCTCCCCCAGGCTCCCGGTGTCCTGGCGTGGGAAGACCGAGAACACGTCGGCGTTCTGTGCGACCTGCTGGGCCCACACCGCCTCCAGCGCACCCGGCCGCAGCGTGACGTCGGCATCGCAGAACACCAGCAGATCGCCGGTGGCGGCGTCGGCCAGCTGTTGACAGGCCCAGTTCTTGCCGATCCACCCGGGCGGACGCGAAACACCGGTCAGGAGCCGAAGCCGTCGATCCCGGCTGGCCGCCGCGGCGACCACCTGAGCGGTCGCGTCGCTGGACTCGTCGTCGAGGACGAGGATCTCCTCGGCCGGCTGGGCCAGGAGCCCGGGCAAGGCCCGCGGCAGCCGATCGGCCTCGTCACGCGCCGGCACCAGGATGGAGGTACGCGGTCGCGGCACCGGAGCCGCGCCAGGTTGCAGGGTCGGGAAGGTCGCGAGATTACTGAGCAGACCGGTCAGTTTGACGAGGTGAAAGGCGAGCACCGCCCCGCTTACGGCGGCGTCCAGCGGCCGTGCCGCGCGTTCCACCGCCGCCCACCACATCGCCGTGTTTTCTTCTCGGTTTTCTCGTTCTTCTAGCCCCATGGCCACCACCGCCGCGCCAGATCGATCCGCTCATCCCAGCTACGCCGGCCTCGGACGATCAGATCGAAGCCGGGTAGTGGTTCGCGTGGGTCCTGATTGGCGTTGAGTCGGTCCAGCTCGGCCAGTCCGACGCTGAGCTGCTCGGCTAGCCGCTGCGTGGTACGCCCGATATCCCCGGTCAGCTTCACTCGTGTGAAGGACAGGTACGCCTCCGGCGCTTCATGGCCCCGCATCACCAGGCGGGTGGCCACGGCGTACAGCGGGGTACCGGTCCGCTCGGCGTACCAGGCGGCGCCGGGAGCCAGCTCACCGAGCGGCCCCGCCGGTATCAGCCGCCCCTCGGGGAAGATGATCAGCGTCCGTCCCTGCTCCAGATAGGAGAGGCCTAGGCGGTACTCGCTGCTCCCGAACGCCCCCAACCGACGCGCGAAGCCGTAGCGGTCCAGGTTCTCCTGCGCCGCCAACAGGCACGGCACGGCCCCGGAGCGCCACAGCGTCACCGCGGCCACGAACGGGTCCCACCAGCTGTGGTGGTTGGCGGCCCACACCACCGGCTCATGGGGTGGCCCGCCGCGTACCCAGATCCCTCGCAGTCCGCGCCGCGTCATGGCGACAAACCCGTACCGGAAGGGGGTGGTCATCACGTCCGGTCGCCCCCGCCAGCGCCGGTTGCGGGCCACAGCGGTAGTGCCGGAATAGGGTCGGTCAGTCACCGGAACGCTCCACCCGCTGCGTGTGCCACCGCCACATCAGCAATGTGGCGGTCACCAGGGCGAATCCGAATCCGAAATCCTCTATTGGGATGTTCCAGGGCACCCGCAGCCCACAAATCGCCTGATCGTTGTAGTGCACCACGGTGCCTGACGGCTTGGTAAGCCATTCTCCGAACGGCACCTGGAAGGCCAGCATCACGGCCACCGTGATCCAGAACCGCCGCTCCCGCAACAGCCCGGTACGCAGGACCGCCGCCTCCACAAGCAGGACCACAATCGGCGCCGCCACCGCCGCGACCGTGTACTCAGCGGCCATCGTCCGCCGCCTCCTTCAGCGGACGCGACCGGGTGCCCGCCGTCGGGGCGCTTCGACGCCCCAGGGTCCGATGCCCCAGGGCCTCATAGGTCAACACCGCGCACACGGGCACCACGATGAAGAACAGCCACTCCTCTACGGGCAGGCCAAGCACGCGGACCGGCAGGGTATGCCCGGCGTCGAACCACCAGTGCCCTCGAGCCGTGGCCACCACGTCCCAGAGCACAAACACCCCCGCGACCGGAAGCAGGGTTGCTAGCAGCACTCGGGGCCGCCGATAGACCCGGGCGCCCAAGGCGAACTCCAAGGGCGCGGTGAGCGTCAGGCAGCCGACGAGTGCCACCGCGTAGTGCAGCGAGTCCATTGGCTGTCGCCTCCCTGTCGGACGCGCGAGGGCAGTGGGTGTCCGGGGGGCGACGCCATCGGGGTCATCGGGGTCTTGGGCCCGGGCTCACCGTCACCCGGCTTCGCCGGACCGCAGCACCACCGGGGTTCCGGGAGGGGTGGCCAGGCAGCGCGCGACGACCCGCAGTCGTCGCCGCATCGGGACCACCGCCCGGGCCGTGAACACGTCGTACCCGGCACGCTCCACCTCATCCAAGATCCCGGCGTAGAGATGGAAAGCGGTCCGGATGCAGGCCTGGGAGCTGGGGACTAACAAGGGGATGCCGGGTGCGGCCGCCGCGTAGTGTTCCCGGGCCCGCGCCACCTCAAAGGCGATCAGGGCACGCAACGCGTCGGTGGCCCGTCCCCGGGCGACCGCCTCCCCCACCTCGTGGCGGGTGACTCCGAAACGCTCCAGGTCCCGCTGGGGCAGGTAGATCCGCCCACGGCGGTAATCCTCAGCCACGTCACGGATGAAGTTGGTCAACTGGAAAGCGAGGCCCAACTGCCGAGCTGGTTCCCGGGCCGCGGCCGGATCCAACGACTCCAGGATCGGCAACATCATCGTCCCGATGACCGCGGCCGAGCCCTCCATGTAAATCAGCAGATCGTCATAGTCGGCGTACTCCGTGACGTGCAGATCCATGGTCATGCTGGCCAGGAACGCCGCGAAGTCATCCAGATCCAACCCGAAGCGGTCGATGGTGTGTAGCAGGGCCGGCAGCAACGGATCATCCACCGGCTCCCCGCGCAGACCGGCGAGGAAACGATCGGACCACTCGCTGAGCAGTCTGGCCCGCTCGGCCGCGGGTCTGCCGTCCGTACTGTCGACGATTTCATCGGCGTACCGGGTGAATCCGTACAGGGCGTGCACATGAGGGCGTTTCCAGGCTGGCAGCAGCCGGGTGGCCAGGTAGTACGTCTTACCGTGGCGACGGTGCAGCTTCCGGCAACGGCGGTAAGCGGCGGCGAGACCGGGCTCCACACCCTCTCCAATCGACACACGGATCAACCCGACTGCTGTCAGGCTAACCCGAGAAAGTGTCCGGAATGCGGCTTTTCTCTGATCATGACCCCCTGCCCTGCCCCCATGTCGCCTAGGCGATAACCGGGGTGTCGACGGCGCGGGAGGGAGGCTCCGGCGAGACTAGCTGCATGAGATTCGGTCGTGCGGCGCGGATCCGGACGGTGCCCGGCCCGACGGACCATGTGGTCGTGGTCGGGGCCGGGCTGGGTGGCCTGGCGTGCGCGCTGCACCTGGCCGGCCAGGGGCGCCGGGTGACGCTCTTGGAGCGCGGCGCTGAGCCGGGCGGTCGAGCCGGCCGGCTCGTGCTCGACGGTTACCAGTTCGACACCGGCCCGGTGGTGTTGACCCTGCCGGAGTTGATCGCTGAGGCGTTGGCCGCGGTGGGCGAGAAACTGGATGACTGGCTGGAGCTGACTGTCCTCGACCCCGCCTACCGCGCCTGGTTCCCCGACGGCTCGCATCTGGACGTCATCGCCGACCCAGAACGGATGGCCGAGCAGGTGGCCCAGGTGTGCGGACCGGCGGAGGCGGCGGGCTACCGGCGTTTCGTGGAGTACGCCCGCCGGCTGTGGCGGCTGGAACGCGCCGACTTCATCGAGCGCAACCTGGACAGCCCGACGGACCTGCTCACGGCCAACCTGGTGCGGCTGCTGCTGATGGGCGGCTTCGGTCGACTGCAGAACCGGATCGACCGGTTCTTCTCTGACCCGCGTACCCGTCGGGTCTTCTCGTTCCAGGCGTTGTACGCGGGGGTCGCGCCGCACCGCGCCCTCGCCTTGTACGCGGTAATCGCATACCTGGACTCGGTGGCCGGGGTGTACTTCCCACGGGGCGGGTTGCACGCCGTGGCTCAGGCGCTAGCCGGCGCCGCAGCTCGTCACGGGGTCCAGCTGCGGTACCGAACCACCGTCACCCGGGTGGAGGTACGCGGAGGCCGGGCCGTCGCCGTCCACACCGCCGATGGCGAGCGGATCAGCGCCGACGTGGTGGTCCTCAATCCTGACCTGGCGGCCGCGTACGCCCTGCTGCCCGGTTCACCGCCCCGGCGGCGGCTGCGTTATTCGCCGTCCTGCGTGGTACTTCACGTCGGCTCCACCCAGGGCTACTCCCGCATCGCCCACCACAACATCCACTTCGGACGGTCTTGGCGACGGACCTTCGATGAGCTGACTCACCAGGGGCACCTGATGAGCGATCCCTCCCTGCTGGTGACCAACGCCAGCCGGACCGATCCGGCACTGGCTCCCGCAGGCCGGCACACCTACTACGTTCTTGCTCCGGTCCCCAATCTCGCGCTGGCTCCTGTGGACTGGGACGGTGTGCTCGGGAAGCGGTACGCCGAGGACTTGATCGGTGTCCTGCAAGCCAGGGGCTACACCGGATTCGACACTGGGATCGAGGTGCTGCGGGTGGTGACCCCTGCCAATTGGGCGCGGGAGGGCATGGCCGCGGGGACGCCGTTCGCCCTCGCCCACACCTTCAGCCAGACCGGCCCGTTCCGCCCCGGCAACCTTCATCCCGGACTGTCCAATGTGGTGTTTGTGGGGTCCGGTACGCAGCCCGGGGTGGGGGTGCCCATGGTGTTGATCTCCGGCAAGCTCGCCGCCGCTCGGATCACTGGTAGCACCGGCCCGTCCCTCGCTGGGCGTTGACGCCGCCCGCTGCGCCAACGCCGCCGCCAAGCCGCACCGCGTACCACGCCTCTTGATCCCGCGACGTCGCCAGTCGATCCCACGCCATTACCAGAGCGGGCATGTCCACCAGATCCGACATTCCCACCACCTGTTCACCGCGACGCCTTTGAGTCGGAATCGACATGGAAACACGATGACTTTCTGACACTGATTCCAAGATTCCGACTGAGATAACCCGCCCGCCCACCTCGCGCCGGAAGATTGCCAACAGCGGTCATCGATCATCGAAAGCGCCGCACAGTGCCGCGTATTCCGTTGAACACCCCATACGGCTACCCCTATCGCGACGTCAGCCCATTGACACCCTTTTCTGGAATGCTTCTAATTTTCTTCGTGTGACCATCATTGAGCCTCACCACATCTCACTGTCGTCACCTCACTACTAAACAACCCCTGTTACCGGCGTCACATTAGCGATCTCTTCTTCCGCCTATCACACCCAGCGCGCTGACCAGCCAAGTAACCGATATTCGGTGTCCATAGTGGACAGACGGGAGGATGGCGTGGCGTCCGTCATGATCCGGCGCACCCCGGATGACCTGCTCAATCCTCCAACATGGACTTTTCACTTGAAGCTTCAAGCGTTACTATCTTTTCTCGCCAAGTTTGGGGACTTGGCCGTCTCGCTACCGGGAGCGAGCATTCATCTAACCGTCCGACGCGGTAACACACGGGCCTTGTTATCGCGGTTACGGCACGGATCTCACTTCTCTTCAAGCCGTTATTCAGCTCTGCCTTCATTCGGCGCTTCAGGAGGCTCAACAAGAAAAGGAGTATCCATGTCGTCTGCGCAGTTACGAGAAGCGACGACATCCCTGTTCCGCATCGTCATTGGGCTGCTGTTCTTCTGCCACGGAGCAGCCTCCTTGTTCGGCATTTTCGGTGGTAATCGTGGTACAGGAGCCGCCGTCGAATTCGGCAGTTGGCCCGGCTGGTGGGCCGCCCTCATCCAGTTCGTCTGCGGCGGCCTCGTCATGATCGGCCTCGGGACCCGAGTGGCGGCCCTGATCTGCTCTGGGTCGATGGCGTACGCCTACTTCACCGTCCACCAGGAGCACGCGCTACTGCCGCTGCAGAACGGCGGTGAGCCGGCGGCGCTGTTCTGCTGGTCGTTCTTCCTGATCGCGGTGATCGGAGGCGGCCCGTGGTCAATCGAAGGCCTCATCGCGACCTACCGGGAGCGCCGTAGCCGCCCTCACCCCAGTGTCATCCGCCAGACAGCCAAGTCCTGAGGCGCCTAACCCCGTATTCCACTCCTTGAGCGTCCGTTCCGCCCACCAGAGCCCGTCTGTACCCTACGTAGACGTTCCCAGCGTTCGACGTGCATAAATACGCTGGTACGGGCTATCAACTTCGCAACAACCGTGACCCCCCGTTTTCAGGCGGCGAGGCGAAGCTAGTCTGACACAAGCGATCCCGCCAGTTGGGGTCTTCCGCGGGGCAGATCGCTCCCGTCATTGTGCAGGTAGAAAGGGTAGGACTGGCGTGACACGGACGCTCAAGGAGATACTCCTCGACCCGGCCAAGCGCCCGCAGGTTGTTGCCGACGCTCAGCAGCTGATCGATGATGAGGTGTCAGCCAAGCAGGGCGTCTCCGGCATGGCGGTGAAGACCACATACGGGATGGTTAAAGCCCTCCGCCCAGGCATCATCCGCGACGCGGTCGACAGCCTGCTCGACGACCTCGTCTCCCGGCTTGAGCCGTTCTACGCTGACTTCCAGAACGGCCAGCACGGATCACTGTCCGACTACCTCGTCGCTCACGCTGACCAGGTGTCCGACGCCCTGCTCGGTGTGACGGACGAGCGGGCGGCCAAGACCTCGAAGGCCACCATCAAGAAGGCGTACGACAAGCTGCGTCCGCAGGCCAAGAAGAACGTCGAGGAGGCGCTGCCTGCCCTCGGTCGGCTGATCGAGAAGCACGCCTAAGCCCGACGCCGTTCCCCGGCTGGTAGGCGAACCGGTCGGCCCGTGCACCACGCCACGGGCCGACCACTCACGTGCTCCTTCTGTGCTGAGTCTCAAGGAGAGAGCCGAGACTCAGGAAGAGAACAGCAAACGCCCGAAGCTCCGGTGCTTGAAATGATGACCGCCGTGCGGGACACCCCAACCCGGTTGCCCGTAGGCCGGGGGTGGCGGCGGGGCGGCGGCCCATTGGGCCTCAAGCCGGGTCAACGACTCCAACTCACCGTAGTCCAGGAAGATCCCACGGCACGAGTCGCACTGCTCGATGTGGATGCCGCTGCGGTTGTAGGTACGCATCGTGCCGTGACACTTCGGGCACTGCAGCAACTGACTCATATCCAGGCTCCCACCGTCCCGCGCTCATGCACGGATCGAAAACATCACTCGACCTTCACGATACGTCAGCCATGCTCGTGATCCGTGCGCACGCAGTAACCAGCGCGGTGTCCACCTCATCCAACCCCCGTCCCTCCCGCTCCGCCGTGACGAGGGCCAACGCCGCCGACTGCGTCACCAGCGCCCGGGCGGGGATATCCAGCACTGACCACGGATCCCCCTCGGCGGGCAGCGCCGGCCCACCCGCGGCGCGGTAGGCGTCCAGGAAACGACGCCACACCTCAGGTGGTAAGAGCCCAGCGGCGTACCAGGCGGCAGGGCGCGCCAGATCCCACGAAGGGTCCCCCACACCGAGATCATCCACATCGATCAGTAACCATGAACCGGCCAGTGCCACCACCTGCCCCAGATGCCAGTCGCCGTGGGTCAGACCCCGCAGGCGGCTCGGCGGCGGAGCTACGGCGGCCCCGGTCGCCCACGCAGGCAGTGATCGGTACGCCGCGCGTACCACCTTCGCCTGCGGGTGGTCGATGCGCCGCAGCCGCTCCATAGCGCGCGCTACCCGACGCGGGCCTCCTGCCGGAGGTGCTCCCGCCGGAAAAACGGCTGTCACGTCAGTGGTATGAAGTCGGGCCAGCGCGTGGGCCGCCGCTTCCCAGGGCGCGGCGTCGGGGTCCTGAGGATCCACGGCTGTCCCGGCCGGCCAGGCCGTTACCAGACGCTCCCCCACCCGTGTGTACAAGGTGCCGTCGGGCATCGACAGCGGCGCCAGAAATACGCCTCGCAGCATGGCGCTGGATGCTGCGCGCAGCCGGTCACAGAGCGCCTCCTCATCGGTCCCGGTGGGATGCGCTTTGACCACCACCTCGGCGACCTTGACCACCACCCCGTCAGGGCGATCGGCCAGCACCTCCGGCTCCCCACCATTCTCCGCGAGCATCTGTCCGACACGGAGTAACTCCGGTATCAGGGTGGCCACGCTCATCTGCCCAGTGAAGCATCCCGGCAGAATGAGCGAATGCGGGTCCGACCTGTCACGCCAACCGCCTTAGTGGAGGAGCTCGCTGAACGCATCGCCGCCACACGGCGGGAGGGTTGGGTACGGGTAGCGGTTGATGGCCCGCCAGCGGCCGATCCAGACAGGCTCGCCGATGCCTTGGTGGATCCGATCCGGGTACGCGGCCGGGCCGCGTTGCGGGTGTCGACACGTGACTATCTGAGGCCAGCGTCGCTGCGCCTGGAACGCGGCCGCACCGACCCGGACGTGTTCTACGAGGATTGGTTGGATGTCGGCGGCCTCACCCGGGAGGTGCTCGGCCCGCTATCCCCAGGTGGGACCGGACGAGTGCTGCCCGCGCTGTGGAACGCGGAGACAGACCGGGCCACCCGAGCGTCGTATGTACAGCTGCCGGCAGGCGGAGTCCTACTCCTGAGTGGCCCGTTACTGCTGGGGCGTGGACTGCCTTTGGACCTGACCATTCACCTGGCGCTCTCCCCCGGTGCGCTGTCACGGCGTACCCCTGCCGATCAGCGGTGGACCCTGCCGGCCTATGAGCGGTACGCCCGGGAGGTCGCGCCGGAAACCCACGCCGACGTGGTGGTGCGGATCGATGATCCCCGCCACCCCGCTGTTGTTGAGGCGTGATCGGGCCGGAGTCGTCTGACCGCTCTCGTCGTCGGCGGCCAACGATCATGATCGACCGTTGTTCGAGCGGATGGTGACCGCCTGGCGTTACCGGCCGCCGGCCCTGCGTGGTCCCGGATCCGACTCCCTGTGAAGGGGTGGGGCCGGTCCCGGATCCGGGACCACGTCAGAGCGCATACCAAGCAGCTATCGGGGAGTTCCGCGGTCGACGGTGCTGCCGCACCATCGACCGACGGTTCCGTTGATCAGCGGCGGTGAGCCCGGTTGGTCTCCGGGTCCAGCAGGTTGTTCTCCTTCAGGTAGGTGTACAGCGGCACCCGGTCGGGGTAGTGGCCCCACTGGTGGTCACCGGTGCCGTCGCCCTCACCGCCGAGCAGCTGCCGCTGGATCGGGGTCAGGTCCTTCCACCACGGCTGGTTAGGCAGGTCGGCCACCTCGTCCCGGATGTGGATCCACCGGAACGTGTACCCCATGAACACCACCTTGCGGGTGATGTCGGAGTAGTTGTTGGACCGAGCGTGCCAGATCCGCCGGTCGAAGAACACCACGTCACCCGGGCTGACCTGGACCTCGATGGCGTCCTCGGGCTCTGGCCACTCCGTGTTGCGGTTGGGCGGACCAGGCAGCCAGTTGCGCTTGTGGCTGCCGGGGATCACCTTGAGGTTGCCGCGCCCCTTCTCGGACACGTCCGACAGGAAGTAGGCGAGCTTCACCGACATCCGAGGCCGCGGGTCGGTCTCCAGCTCCACGTTCTGGCGTCCACCGTCCTGGTGCCACTCCCAGCGGAACGGCTGCTCCGGCGGCACCGTGGGGTGTACGTCGAAGTGGGAGTGGTAGACGTGAATGTTCCAGCCGATCGTGGACCAGACCAGCGGGAAGACCGCAGGGTGGTCAAGCAGCGGAACCAGAGCCGGGCAGCTGGTCACGGCGCTGAGCTTGTGCAGGGAGCCGTACGGCGAGACGTTGCCCGCCTTCTTCTGGGCCTCGTACGCCTCGTCGATGGCCTTGGTGTAGTACGCCACCTCATCGGGATTCAGCGCGCCCCGGATGATGAGGTACCCGTCTTCCTCAAACTGTTTCCGCTCCTCGGCGGTCATCGGCCCACGAGCGGCCGGCGCCAACGTGCTCACGTGTCTCCTCCCCGTCGAGTTGATGGGCTGTTTTCCAAACGGCCCACGATCCCATGCTGACGCATTTGATCGTGCTCATCGGTTCGCCCGACGACAGGGACCGTCGCCCTGACAGCCCTGGCCGGGTACCCGTGAGGTGGCCCCGGTTCGGCATCGTATGCCAGCCAGCTGTAGCACGGTGCCCCGCCGTAGGTGTTATCCCTGGAACCAGGCTGCCCAGCGTAATCAAAGATTGACCTATACGGATATTTCCGCACAGGCCTAGCTATTGACAACTCCGAGCCACATCCCATCCCAGTTTTATACTCCGGTTTGCCGGATAGGTCCTTCTTGTCGAGAAGTATTTGACGTCCTGTGACCGGTATACCGCTCCCGTTCCACCGGCAGACCGAAAATTCCGCTGGACCTATGCGGGATGCCCAGTACCGTATCCGGGTGCTCAGGACTGTCACCGCCACCCGTTACGTAATACCGCTGCGTGAAGGCGGATCCATGCCAGGCATCGTGGAGGCGGATGACCTGGGAACCTATGTCGTGAAGTTCCACGGTGCTGGGCAGGGACGCAAAGCGCTCATCGCCGAGATCATCGCGGGTGAACTGGCCCGCCGCCTGGGTCTACCAGTCCCTGAGCTGGTTTTGGTCGAGCTCGATCCGGTGATCGGTCGGCACGAGCCCGACCCAGAGGTCCAGGACCTGCTCAAGGCCAGTGGTGGCCTGAATCTGGGCGTGGATTTCCTACCGGGTTCGCTGGGCTATGACCCGCTAGCCTGGCCGGTGCCGTCCGACTTCGCCTCCCGGGTGTTGTGGTTCGACGCGTTGATCAACAACGTCGACCGCAGCTGGCGCAACCCGAACCTGCTGGTCTGGCATCGTGACATCTGGCTAATCGACCACGGCGCGAGTCTGTGGTTCCATCATGCCTGGCCGACCGCGGAGCGTCTGGTGACCCGCCCGTTCAACGCCAGCGATCATGTCCTTAAGGATTTCGCTACGTCACTGCCCGAGGTGTCCGTGGAGCTGAGTGCCCGCATCACCGGCGACCTCCTTGCCGAGGTCACTGGGCTGATCCCCGACCAATGGCTCACCGACGAACCTGGATTCACCGATCCAGCCGCGGTACGCCGCGCGTACATCGATCATTTGCTGACGCGGGCCGCCCAACCGGAGGCGTGGTTGCCGGGAGTAGCCCCGTGATAACGCCTTGCACCCACCACGCCGGTGCTCCAGTGCTCCTACCAGCTATGACACAAGGGCGTGAATGATGCTCGACGTCTTCGAATACGCCGTGCTCCGTGTGGTACCCCGGGTGGAGCGCGGCGAGCTGATGAACGTCGGGGTGATCGTCTACTGCCGTGCCCGGGACTTCCTGGACTGTCGTTGCTGGGTCGACGACACCCGGCTGCGTGCCCTTGACCCTGCCTTGGATCTCGATGGGGTACGCGCGGCGCTACAGGCCGTCTCCCGGATGTGTCAGGGGGGCCAGGCCGCCGGTCAGGCCGCCGACCAGCCGCCCGGTGCCCGGTTCCGGTGGCTGACCGCGCCTCGGAGCACGGTGCTCCAGCCTGGGCCGGTGCACGCAGGCTTGACCGATGATCCAGCCGCTGAACTGGACCGCCTGTTCAGGACTCTTGTCCAATAGGGACGGAGAACGCGGGCACGGGCCGCGGCCCCCTCTCGGGGTTCTGCCCCCGATCGGAGCGCCGCGCCCATGCCGTTTCTCACGTTGTCAGCGGCTAGCCGTCAGGTATCCGCCGTCTCCACCGGGGTTTCGCGGGGAATCCGGCGCCTGACATCAGGCACGGTGGCGGGCCCTGGCCGCCACGGACAGACCCATGGTGCGGCTTCGCCGTTCGGAACCGCCGGCTCGACGATGCCCTCCTCCAGCCACGCGTACCGCCCCGCCACCACTCGGGCGGCAGCCCGCCGATCCAAAGCGTCGGTGTTACGCCACAGCTGCTCCAGCAGGATCTCGATCCGCGATCGGGCCTGGGCGCAGAACAGATCCGCCAGCTCGGTGGCCTCGACGGTTCCGAGCATCCGCGCCCGCACACACGCCGCGCTCATCGCGTACAGCTCGGCTCCGATGTCAACCAGCCGGCCCAAAAATCCCTGCCGGTGCTCCAGCCGCCCCTGCCACCGCGCCATTCCATAGAAGGTGTTCCGCGCCAGCTTCCGGCTAGTGCGCTCCACATACCGCAGGTGACGGGCCAATGGGCCGAATTCTGCGTACCCTCGCGGTTGGTGTCCCTTGCCGACCACCAGCGACGGCAGCCACCGCGCGTAGAACCCTCCGGCCTTGGCCGCGGCTCGCGCCTTGCGCCCCAGGTCGGCCTCGGGATCGATGACGTCGCCCGCCACAGCCAGGTGGGCATCGACCGCCTCCCGCGCGATGAACAGATGCATGATCTCGGTGGAGCCTTCGAAGATCCGGTTGATCCGCAGATCCCGCATCAGCTGCTCGGCGGGGATCGCGCGCTCACCGCGTGCGGCGAGCGAATCAGCCGTTTCGTAGCCTCGGCCGCCCCGGATCTGCACCAGTTCGTCGACGACCCGCCAGGCCAGCTCCGAGGCGTACAGCTTGGCCAACGCCGCCTCGATACGGATGTCATTGCGGTTGTCGTCGGCGAGCATCGCGGTCAGCTCCAGCACCGCCTCCATCCCGAAGGTCGAGGCCGCCATGAAGGCGAGCTTGCTCGCGATCGCCTCGTGCTGGGCCACCGGGTGCCCCCACTGCACGCGTTCGGCCGCCCAGCCTCGGGCGACGCGCAGGCTGTACTTGCTGGCCGCGACACACATCGCTGGCAGGGACAGCCGACCGGTGTTGAGTGTGGTCAGCGCGACCTTCAGGCCTTTGCCCACCTCTCCGATGACGTTCTCGGCCGGCACCCGCACGTTGTGGAAACGGGTGACGCTGTTCTCCAGGCCGCGCAGCCCCATGAAGGAGTTGCGTCGCTCCACGGTCACCCCGGGGGTGTCGGCTTCGACCACGAAGGCCGTGATGCCGCCTCGGCCTTCTGCGGCCCCTTCTCGGGGCTCGACCCGCGCCATCACCACCAGCAGGTCAGCGACCACACCGTTGGTCGCCCACAGCTTCACCCCATTGATCAGGTACGCCGATCCATCCTCGGTGGGCGTGGCGGTGGTTCGGAGCCGCGCCGGATCGGATCCCACATCAGGCTCGGTCAGCAGGAACGCGCTGATCTCACCCGCCGCGAGTCGGGGCAGGAACCGGCGTTTTTGCTCCGGTGTCCCGAACAGCGTCAAAGGCTGGGGTACGCCGATCGACTGGTGCGCCGACAGCAGGGCCCCGACCGCGGGGCTGGCCGAGCCGATCAGCCCGAGGGCACGACAGTAGTAGTAGTGGGACAAGCCCAGACCGCCGTACTCAGGGGCGATCTTCATACCGAAGGCGCCTAAACGACGCAGCCCATTGACGACGGAGTCTGGGATCCGCGCTTCCCGCTCGATGCGGGCTCCGTCGATCTGAGTGACCGCGAATTGTCGCAGTCGCTCCAGGAACTCCTCCCCCCGGGCACGGTCGGCGTCGGTGGGACGTGGGTGAGGGTCGATCAAGTCGAGGCGTAGCCGGCCCAGGAAGAGTTCCTTGCCGAAACTTGGCCTGCGCCATTCCCGCTCCCGGGCGGCTTCGGCGACCTGTCGAGCCTCCCGCTCACTGACCCGCGGGGTACTGGTGGTGGCACCGCCCGAGGGCGCCAGGGCCGCTCCGGGCTCCGGCTGACCGGCGGACGGGACTGAACGGGGCGTACTCGTGGTGGCCATAGGCCCTCCTTGGTGGTACGCGTAGGATGCCCCTCCCGCCCCATGTTACTCGCTAGTACTACTCGCGGGTATGTTTTCGAATTGTCCGCTGTCGGTCACCGATCCGTAGCCCACCATCGCTCACTGGATCGGCATCACCCGCAGATGCGGCCGCCGGCGCAACCGGAGCGTCGAGATCACCGCGACCAACACGGTCAGTCCGATCATGAAACCCAACCCGTGGAGCACCCCACGCTCGAGGTACCCGGAGTCGACGTGGTCCACCGCGTAGGTCGCGATCTCCCGGCTCGACCAGAACGGCAGCGACCGCGCCACCGTCGCGCTGGGATCGATGATCATCTGTAGTCCGATCACGATCAGCAGCGCCAGCGTGCCCTCCAGTTCCCGAGGCAACACGGCGCTGAGCAGCAAACCGAGCGGCGCGGCGACCGCCACCCCCAGCAGCATCGCCACCGCGACCGCGCCGGAGCGCACCGCGTCCTGGTCAACCGCCACCAGAAGGGTGTAAGGGACGGACAACACCGCACCGATGCCCCACAGCGCCGCCAAGCGCCCGAGATACAGCTGGTGGCTCCGGTACCCCGACAAACGCAATCTGGGCTCGATCGCGCGACTGGCGCTTCCGGCGAACAACGCGACCACGCTGACGGCCCAGCTCACACCCAACAACACAAACCGCACCGCCTGTCCACTGTGATCGGTGCGACGGGCGAGATAGAAGGCCAGCGGTAACGTCAACAGCAGTACCAGCACGCCGCGCCGCCGGAATATCTCGCGGCCGGTCATCTCCGCGACCGTGTACAGCTTGGTCATGGTTCTGCCCTCCGCTGCCCTACCCCGGTCACCGGGGCTGAGGGGGTCAAATCCAGCACGGTGTCGACCCGATCCAGATGGTTAAGCAGGTGGGTGACCACCACGATCGCCCGGCCGGCGTTGCGCCACTCCCATAACTGGTCCCAAAAGTCCAGGTAGGTCCCCCTGTCAAACCCCTGGTAGGGCTCGTCGAGCAGCAGAATCTCAGGGTCTCCCAGGCTGGACATCACCAGGTTCAGCTTCTGGCGTGTCCCACCGGACAGATGCCGGGCCAACACGCGCTCCCGAGCGTCCCATCCCAGATGACCGGCTTGTCTGCGCCCATCGCTCACGGCCTGATCCCGGCTCATTCCGCGTCCGGCACCCACCAGAACGAAATGTTCATCGGGCAGTAAGAAGTCATAGGTGCCCCCTTCCTGGGGGCAGTAGCCGATCCGGCCGTCGATGAAAACCTCACCGCTGTCGGGGCTGAGTATCCCGGCACAGATCCGCAACAGCGTGCTCTTCCCACAACCGTTAGCCCCTACGATCGCGGCGATCTCACCCGCCCGGACCGTCAGGTCCACATTGCGCAGCACGGACCGTCTGCCGTACCGCTTGCTCACCCCGCGTACCGCCAACCTCACCTGACCAGTGGGGCGTCGTGCCTGGTAGATCCCGGTGCTCGGCCCCAGGCTGTCGGCGACCGCTGCCGCATAGGCGGCGGGGGTACCGAAAACCTGTGAAGCCGCCTCCCCGCTGTCGCGCAGATGAGTGGCTACCTCGTGGACGACATGGTGGGCGAGATCCGGTGCCACCCCACACCGGCGCAGCTCCACGGCCAAGGCGGCGAGCCACTGGTTGTTGTGCGCTTCGATCACCGCGTGGCCACCTTTCGTAGAACCAGCTCCACTTGTCCGACGAACTCGGTCCACTCCAAAGACGCCTGGCGCAGCATCCTCACACCGGCCGCTGTGATCCGGTAGTACTTGCGGGCGGGCCCCGATCCGCTCTCCCGCCACTGGGCCTCCACCAGGCCGGTGCGCTGGAGCCGAAGCAAGACCGGATACAAGGTGCCGCCAGGGACCCCTAGGCCGGCGCGCTCCAGCCGCTGTGCCAGCTGATAGCCGTAGGACTCCTGCTCGGCCACCATGGCGAGCACGCACAAGTCCAGCACCCCACGCAGCCATTGACTGCGCCGTTCCTGCTCCACGCTGGGAAGGTAGCACAGCTATCTAGATAGCGACGTTACCTATGAAGCCGCCCTACCAACCCACGGCAACGCTCCTCGAGCCCACAAGAACGCATCCAGGAAGGCTGACGCCGCCAGAACCCCACGAGAACGATGGCGCCCCTCAACCTACGTCGGGTCGAGAGGCGCCGGGGTATGTGAGGTTGTATAGGGGTTTGTACGGGGGGTTATGTGGGGTTTCAGTGTCCGGCGCCGGGGCCATCCACCCGGCGCCGCCGTTCATGCCGGAATCCGGTTCGTCAGTTAACGGGGATTACGCACAGAACCAGGCCTTCTTCCCCAACCTCGCCGTACCACCATGCCTGTTCCGCCTCACTGAAAGCGGAGCAGGTATCGGGGTCGGCCATAAACTCGTCGTAGGTCTGCTCCTCGGACTCAATACCGACAACTTCCCACTGGGCGGAGGGGTCGTCGCAGTCGACAATCGTCAACTCGTCGGACCCTTCCTCCCGAATGCAGTCACCGACCTCGGCATTGGTGGCGTCATCCCGGTTGAGGAACCAAACGACCGCGGCCGCGACAATGATCACAATCCCGAAGATCGGACCAATGAGCGCACGACCTCTGCTCTTGCCCTGGGGGGCGCTGGGCACACTCACGTGCTACCTCCGTTGATCTTAAGAGCCGCACGGAGCGTAGCCATTGCGCGCAACCTCAAGGGTCCGTTACACGCCTCGTAATCAAAACGTAGTCAACTCTCACGAAAAACCGGAGCGTCGACCACGGAAGGTGACTACGAGGGGGACATTTACTATTTTCTAACGACGTGGGGGATCCAATACACCGACGTCGATACGCCGCCCTCGCTGATCGAAGAAATGTAGTTGGGAGATGTCGACCGCTACCGACAACCCATGCCCTTCCCGAACCCCGGGATACGCGGGTAGGCGTACCGCTAGATCCGCCCGACGTTGGTGATGCCGCCCCGCGACTTCCTCTTCGGTCGGCACGTTCAAAGCCGATCTGTGGCCATCACCGTTTGGAGACGCCTCCGATGCCCGGTTGGAAGGTCGGAAAATCCCGCCCAAACGCCGGAAGAATGAGTTCGGGCGCTCAAGCCCATCCTGATACGCCCCCTCGGAGACTTCATCCACCGCGATGGAAACGCCTCCGATCTCTACATAGGCCACTGATTCATGCCCAAGATGCTCGAAATACTTAATCCTGCCGTGCAAGATGCGGCCATTCAAGTTTGGATCCTGACTACTTTGAGGCGATACCGGAGTGAGCGCCTCCGCGCGGATCCCCACCACGATCCGTTCACCGTGGTAGTGAGCCAACGGCCTGGTACGGTAGTCGGTCCACGGGACGACCAGTACTTGCTCACCTACCCGCAGGGTCACCCACCGGTCGATGTGGACATCGACGTAGGCCTCCAGCAGGTTGATTCGCGGTGAGCCGAGGAAGGCAGCGACGTACATGGTCGCGGGCCGACTGTAGACCCGGTCCGGGGTCCCGACGTCCTGCAGCACCCCACGGCGCATGATGGCCACCCGGTCGGCCATGGTCAGCGCTTCGATCTGGTCGTGCGTGACGTAGATAGTCGTCACGCCGATCTCCCGAACCAGGTTGGAGATCTCGGCCCGCAATTCATGACGGAGCCCACTGTCAAGATTCGACAATGGCTCGTCCATCAAGAACAATGATGGCCGTCGGATGATCGCACGCCCCATCGCCACACGCTGCCGCTGACCACCGGACAGCTGCCATGGCTTGCGACCAAGAAGATCACCAATCCCCAAGGAATAGGCGACGTTGGCTACGCGATCATTCAGTTCCTCCTCCTCCACACGACTCAAGCGAAGCGGGAAGCCGAGATTCTCCTTCACGGTCATATGGGGATAGAGTGCGAAGTCCTGGAAGACCATCGCCACCTGGCGTTCTCGCGGAGAAAGATCATCAACGATCTCTCCGTTCATGAGGACATGTCCGGCTGTAGCCTCCTCAAGCCCGGCGATCATGCGTAACAGGGTGGACTTTCCACATCCTGAAGGCCCTAACAGGACCATTACTTCACCGGATGCGATCTCCAGGCTCACCTCATCTACGGCCCGGGTCCCATCGGGGAAGACCTTCGTCACCCTGTCCAGCACTACCGTTGACACTGAACACCTCCGCTCCAAGGAAGAGCAGGGCCGGGCGGCCTATTCGGACCGGTTTCCGGACACGCACTCATCGTTTCGGACAACCCGGAAAGGAGTTCACATATTGTTATCGGCCCAGCCGCTGTGAATTCCCTCACCGTTAGGAATTTATCCAATGACTAGGGCTAGTGCTGCCCGGCATTGCGGTCATCAGGGCAGGGATACGACACGTACTGCGAACAAACAAAGTCCGACCTCGTCAGTGACAGGTTCTTGCCATGGTTTCGCCCTTGTTCATCGCGTAGGGTGATCCCTGCCGCACCGAGCGGGACGGCAGCACCAACGAAGCTGCTCTAGACCTCCCGGCGGGAAGCACCCAACGTCGTATAACCGACGAAACGGCGTAGGAAGGAGGGCGACGGCATGGGCTCGCCGGTTCCCGGTCCGGACGCCTATGTCAACCACGACGCTGACGCTCTTCGCCGCTTGATACGGGAGGACCGATCGCACGATGCGGTGACACTGGCTCAACAGATCACCGCTTGGTCGGATGACCCCTATCAGGTCGCCCGCTCCTATCTGATGCAGCTGACTGCATTGATTCGACTGGGGCGTTTCAATGAATGCCCCCCAGTCATCCAACGGGCCCGGGAGGCACTTCAGAGGTATCCCGACCCAGCGCTTCTAGGAAACTTTCACGCCCTTACCGGATACGTGACCTACGTGGAGGGTTCCCTCGAACGCTGCGTCATGCATCTGGTCTACGGCGCTCGCATCCTGGGGAGCGTCGAACGACTCGGCGTCGAGGCCGCCGACGCCTGGGCCGACATCGGTTCGGTCTACTCCTATATCGGCTTCCACGACCAGGCGCTGGCCGCCCTGGCGCGCAGCCAGGAGATCGCCGAACAGGCCAACATCTCCCTCGCCGAGTACGCGCGCCCGGCGGTCCTGGTCCGCTACGCCCTGTCTTTGGACCACCGCGGTGACACCGCCGGCTGCCGACGTGCCCTGGCCGACCTGCTCTCTGAATTACCCGCCCGCCTTGACAGCTATGGCGGGCTGTGGGCACTGCGCCCCGACGATCTTCCCTACGTCGACTACGCCCTGGCGCGGCTGGCGCTTCTCGGACATCTCGATACGCTTCCCGGTCACTCTTTCGGCCGACGCAGCACCCTGCCCGAGGCCCGCGAGGTTCATGAACTGACCGCGGTGTGTCAGCTCATCATCGAGCGGCGTCCCGAGGACGCCCTGACTCGACTGCGGTACGCCTCTGTCAGCCCGCAGACTCTCGGGGCCGCGGAGGTACCCCGCCTGCGCGCCCTGGCGTACAGCAGCGCCGGAGACCACGCCGCCGCCCATGCGGCCGACCGAGAAGCCTTCACCCGCGCCTCGGCCATCCTTGACCGACTGCGTTCCCTGTTTGTGGAAGGCGTCGCTATTCGCCTTGACCACGAAGAGCTGCGACGCACCGTCGGCCGGTACGCCGATGAAGCACTCTCTGATCCCCTCACCGGGCTTCCCAACCGCCGTTATCTCGAACAGCGGGTCGACGCCATGTTCCGCCGTGGTGAGGAAGGCGTGGTCGGGGTGGTGGACCTGAACTCTTTCAAGGCCGTCAATGATGTCCACGGCCACCTATCCGGTGACCTCGTCCTGCAGCGCGTGGCCGCGGTTCTGGCGCGAGCGCTGCGGCGTGGTGACTTCCTGGCCCGCTACGGAGGCGATGAATTCGTCATCGTCTTGCCCGGGACCAACGTCTACGAAGCCGAGGAGATCACCCGACGCATCACCGAGGCCTTCCAAGCCGAGGACTGGGAATCCCTGGTTCCCGGCACCCCTGTATCCGGCAGCATCGGGTGGGCGCCGTTAGATGCCCGGCGCGGGCTGCGGTGGGCGCTGCAGCACGCGGACCGCGCGATGTTCGATGCCAAGTACCACGGCTCTCACTCCCGTCGCCGTCGCTGAGGCCCTTCAGCGGTACTCCACATTGGAGTCTCACCGGCTCCGGGCCCACCCTCCGGCCCGCACCCGGCGTTTCGAGATGTCGCATTGAGATAGGCGGTGAACACCAGGATTTTTCTCAGGTCGACCCTGACATATCGTCGTGGCGCGCCCGATATCCCTCCCTCACGCGTAGACTCTCTACGCATGAAGGCCGATGCGTTGCGTGGCCACCTGGACGCGTTGCTGTTGGCTGTCCTGGAGGACGAGCCACGGCACGGTTACGCGATCATTGAGGCCATGCAGGTCCGCAGTGGTGGGGCCCTGGACCTGCCGACCGGCACCGTCTACCCCGCGCTCCGACGTCTTGAACGCGCCGGGTATGTCCGCAGCGAATGGAGCACGGTCAGCGGACGGCAGCGCCGCACCTACCGCCTCACCCCCGCGGGGCGTCGCGCTTTGGAGGCCGAACGGACGGCATGGCGGGAATTCACCGCCACGCTGGGGGGATTTTTGGACCGGCGTCCTGAAACGGCATCGGAACCCGCATGAGCTGATTGGGCACGGCCCTTGCGCCGCCGAATGGTCGGCTCGGTGGTGGACCGCCCCTCCAGGGGTGATCCGACGGTTGTCGAGCAGCGGCCAGACAGCTACGCGCTGACCACGCCAGCAGGCTGGTCAGAACCCCCGTGGCCGCGATACCTGCCACCATCAGCACCACAAAATGAGGTGTCAGGTTCGCGCGCAAACTCAACAACGTCAACGCCATGCCCAGCAGTCCTTGAAGCCCCAGAAACCCGAACAGCGCAATCCCCAACCCTCTGGTCAACCGCGCCGGATCCACCCTGAACCGATCGATCCAACTGAACGCCATATACACGACAGCGCCGGCGATGCCGCTGATGATGCCTAGCCAATCGATCGCCTTAGCGATCACAACATGCCAGGTGCCTTGAGGCGGCACTCCCCACTGGGGCTTCAGGAGCCACAACAGGCTCGTGACGAGTACGGACGCCGGCACCATGGCCGCCAGCCAGATCGCGGTTCGACGCCCCTGTACCGCCGCCAACTCCCGCTGGCACTCCCGGGCGACAAGCTCCACATCACCGAAGTCCCGGACCGCCTGCGCTTCAGCCTCCTGCGGATCGACGCCTCGCTGTTGCAACGCCCAGGCCGCGTCCCACAACCCGTCCCGCACCTCAGCAAGCAGCTCAGCCTTTACTCGGCGCGGTCCATACAACACGGCCCCGAGCCGTTCGACGTATGCGTCGATCAGCACCTACTCATTGAACCTTATCGACCTCGTATCCGCGTCCGGGCGATCCCTGGTTCTTCACCCTGAATCAGGTTGATCGAACCCCACCGCCCGCATTCTGTTTCGTCGACGTGCCGCGCGTCCTGTCTCGTCTTCACCCTTGTGACGCACGCGGTGACGAGGACCTTTACGCAGGTTTGCCCTTCGGGCATCCTCCACCGCAACGCATGACAACGCCCACCACTCCGGCGGATCGTCGTGGCGACGACGGAGCGTCAAGGATCAGTCAACGTTGGCGATCACTGTAATTGTGCACTTTTTGTAATCGAACTAGATTCCGAAGCCGTAAAAATCCAACATTCACACTGATGTCCGATATAACAGGCGATCACACAGAATGCACACACCTACGTGTGATCGCACAGCATCGGCACACAGATCGCGTTGCCGTCTCAGCGATCACCGCAGCGCCCACCGGGAAGACCGAGTCGAATCAGGTGACAAGTAGCCGGCCCGGCATACGGAGAGCGCCTTCCGCGACCAGACCGGCTAACCTATATAAAACACCCATCGATCTGGCCCGTCACTTCCGGGTGGCGGATCTCATAAAGCCATGAATCCGGTCATGCCGCACTAACGTCACAGCGGTAGGCCCCCATCTCGTCGGCACCAGGCACCGCGGTCCCAGATCCTGATTGCTGTCCACATCGGACACAGAGCAGAGCCTCAGTTCGGGGAATCTCACACGATCCTCCCCGCCCCAGACAAGGGCCCGCGCCACGCGGGTAGCGTGGGAAACGATCAATACCCAGGGAGGCGGGGTGCTCGGGACCATCCGGCAGTGGTTCGACCCACACGAACTCCGTGAGGTCGGCTCCACACCCGACTACCGGTTCTCCCTCGCCAACGAACGCACCTTCCTGGCCTGGATCCGCACCGCGCTGGCTCTGGTGGGTGGCGGCCTGGCGGTGGCGCAGTTCCTCCCACCCTTAGGAACCAGCTACATCCGTGAGGCGCTCGCGGTCATCTTGATGCTGCTCGGTGGCGGTTGTGCGCTACGCGCCGTCGATCATTGGGCACGGTGTGAACGGGCCATGCGGGAAGGACGGGACCTGCCCGCGTCCCGCTTCCCCGCCCTCCTGGCTTTAGCGATCGGGTTAGGCGCCCTGATCCTGATCATCGTGGTGCTCTTAGGCGGCACCGGAGACTGACCCGCGCCAAACCACCGCCCCGCTGTGCCGCACGCGAGCGCATCCGCACCGGCTGCGATCCGTTACCGACACTCCCTTCGCTCTCCGGGCGTTAGCCTGAGCGAGTGTCCGCCGCTTCGTCACGCACCGGGAGCCGCGCCCCGCGTACCCCCGGTCCCCGTGCTGGCCTGCAGGCGGAACGGACCCGATTGGCGTGGCGCCGGACTCTGCTCGCCCTCACCGTGGTGACGTTGCTGACCGCACGGTTAGGCCTCGCCGCCGACGCTGCGTGGTGGGGCTCGCTGATCGTGGCGGCGACCGCACTCCTCTGGCTGGCCGCGTCGCTTCTGACTCAGCGCCGCATCGCTCACCTCAGCCGCGCAGCCCCGCCTGAAACGCTCAGACCCTTGCTGCCGGCCCTGATCGCGATGCTGGTGGCGTTGTCCGCTGTGTTAGGCCTCGCCCTCGCGCTCGGCTAGGGACCCCTGCGGCCGTCACTAACTGCCGACCGTGTGCTTCTCCCGCCTGGAATAGCTCGCCGCCCCCCCTGAAAAGCCACGTGAAAAAGCCGTGCCTTTGGGGTGGCGCGCACATGCCATCATGATCGCGTCGACCGCCTCGGTTCGGCATCGGGCACCGGATCGAGGCGGTCGACGCCGTCATCGCATCGGTTCTGGTCACGTTCTCGGGCACACACGGACAAGGCCCACACCGATAACGCTCACAACTCCAGGCCGGTGAGCACCATGACCCGCGGCTCGGTGTAGTCCTCCATCGCCGAGCGGACCCCTTCCCGGCCCACCCCACTGGCCTTGGTACCGCCGTAGGGCATCTGGTCCGCCCGGTAACTGGGCACATCCCCGATGATCACGCCACCTACCGTCAAGGCGCGGTACGCCGCGAAGGCGGTGTCCACTCGGTGGGTGAACACCCCCGCTTGGAGTCCGTACGCGGAGTCGTTCACCGCGGCGAACGCCTCCTCCACACTGGAGGTGGCCGAGAGCACCAGCACCGGCCCGAACACTTCCTCCCGACACACCTTGGCGTCGGCGGGGACGTTCTCCAAGACCGTGGGTTCGTAGTTGGCGCCCTCCCGCCGCCCACCGGTGAGGATGCGGCCCCCGGCGGCCACCGCCTCGGACACCCACTCCTCAACGCGCCGGGCAGCGGCCTCGCTGATCAGCGGACCGACCTGCGTACGCTCGTCAAACGGATCCCCGGTCGCCAGTTTCTCCACGGCGGCCACTATCCGGTCCTTCAGGCGTTCGTAGACCGCCTGGTCCGCGTACACCCGCTGCACCGCGATGCAGCTTTGGCCGGCCTGGTAGTTGGAGAACGTCGCGATCCGAGTCGCTGCCAGATCCAGATCGGCGTCGCTCGACCAGTCCGGACAGACCACCACCGCAGCGTTGCCTCCCAGCTCCAGGGTGACGTGTTTGGTGGGTACCATCCGGCGAATCTGCCACCCCACCGACACCGAACCGGTGAAGGAGACCACCGGGAGACGGTCGTCGGTGACCAGGGCCTCGGCGCGCTCATTGGGGAGCGGCAGGATCGAGAACATCCCCGGTGGCAGGTCGGTCTCGGCCAGCAACTCACCGAGCAGTAACGCGGTCAACGGCGTGGCCGGCGCCGGTTTGATCACGATGGGCGTGCCTACGGCGATAGCGGGCGCCACCTTGTGCGCCACCAGGTTCAACGGGAAGTTGAACGGGGTGATCCCCAGCACCGGTCCACGCGGGAAGCGACGGATCACCGCGACCCGTCCGGTGCCGGCGGGGTCGGTGTCCAGCCGCTGAAGCTCACCGCCGAACCGGCGAGCCTCCTCCGCCGCCCACCGGAAGGTACTCACCGCCCGCCCTACCTCGGCGCGCGCCCAGGTCAACGGCTTCCCGTTCTCCGCGGTGATCAGGCGGGCGAAGTCCTCCGACCACTCCTTGATCCGCCGGGAGACATGGTCCAGCGCCCCCGCCCGCACATGGGCGGGCAGCGCCGCGGCTTCTTGAGCCACCTCAGCGGCGGCACCCACGGCAGCCTCGACCTGCTCCGGCGAGGCGTAGGTGGTACGCCCGACCATGCTGGCGTCGTAGGGATGGGTAATGGTCACGACCTCATCGCCGGTGGTGGGCCTACCCGCCACCCAGAACGGGATGACTTCAGCCATACCCCGAGCCTATGACCAGCGCACCGGCTTCGGCTACGAAGCCGCGCGGTATCGGGCGTACGCCCCAAGAAGGCATAACAGTCGCTGACGTTGCGATTTAGTTTGCGTTTTCTAATTCTCGCACGATGAGCTACAAAACGCTCAACAGCGTATCTGAAACACGCGTGACCGACCCTTATATCTGTAAGTAGCTACGCGGTCACACTGCGAAATCTATGCTGGGCAGCGGCCATATGACACCGCTCAGGCGCCTACGTCAACAAGAGGCCCCAGGGGAGGCAATGTGAGCAATAGTCGGGTGAAATCAGTGAGAAAAAGCCTCACCTTCCTCAGCGTCCTGTTGGTCGGAGGCGCTACTTCGCTGCCCTTTTCTCTCCCCGCTTCAGCGGACATTCCCCCGCTCTCACAGTTTCTGGAGATCCAGAGCTTGGATGGGCGCGGAAACAACATCGCCCATCCCACCTGGGGGCAAGCGGGAGCAACCTACCTGCGGGTGGCCCCGGCGTCGTACGCCGACGGGGTGGGGCAGCCAGTCGCCGGACCCGACCCCCGCTACATCAGCAACCGGATATTCAACGACATCAACCAGAACATCTTCTCCGAGCGGCGGGTCACCCAGTGGGCCTCCGCCTGGGGTCAGTTCCTCGACCACACCTTCGGGCTCCGGTTGGGCGGTGCCGCCCACCACCCCCAAGGAGAGATGGCGAACCTCGCGTTCGACCCCAATGACCCGTTGGAGGATTACGCCAACGATCTAGGGGTGATCCCCTTCAACCGGTCCGTCCCCGCCCAGGGCACCGGTGTGACCACACCACGCGAACAGGTCAACATGGTCAGCTCCTACATCGACGCGTGGCCGGTCTACGGCGGCTCCGAGGACCGGTTGGAGTGGCTCCGAGAAGGGCCGGTCGACCACGACATGAGCAACAACGGTGCCCGGCTGCTGCTCCCTGGCGGTTTCCTGCCCACACGGGGAGCGCGGGGGGACGCCAGGAACGCGCCGGTGATGGACATCGACGGCCGACTGCTGGCCCAACCGCGGCGGGCCATGGTGACCGGTGACGAACGCGCTAACCAGAACATCGCCCTGCTAGCGGTCCACACCCTCTTCGCCAGGGAACACAACCGGATCGTCGATCTCCTGCCGGACTCCCTCACCGAAGAGGAGAAGTTTCAGATCGCCAGGCGGATAGTGATCGCCGAACAGCAGTACATCACCTACGAAGAATTCCTGCCGGCCATGGGGGTTTACCTGCCGCCCTATGAGGGGTACGACCCCACCATCAACGCGACCCTGAGCAACGAATTCGCCACGGTCGGCTTCCGCGCCCACAGCTTCATCCACGGCGAGGTTGAGCTGAAGGCCCCCGCCTCCCGCTACCGCCCAGAGACGCTGGAGACGCTGCGCCAGCAGGGCGTGGTGATCACCCCAAGCGCGGACGGGTCGCTGTTGAAGTTCGAAATCCCGTTCAACGTGGCGACGTTCAACCCGGATCTGGTCCGGTTCCTGCAGCTGGGGCCGCTGCTGCGTGGCCTTGCCCAGGAGTCGCAGTACAAGAACGATGAGTTGATCGACAACCAGCTGCGCAGCGTCCTGTTCCAGCTGCCGGTGACCGGTAACCCCGAATGCCTGGACGGGCAGAACCTGCCGCGTTGCTTCTCCGGTGTGGTCGATCTGGGCGCGATGGATATCGCGCGAGGTCGGGACCACGGCATGCCCAGTTACAACGAGCTGCGGCGCGCGTACGGGTTGCCCCCCAAGAAGACGTTCGAGGAGATCACCGGTGAGACGGACGTCGATCGGGACAATTCCGGATCGACGCACGGCATCGACGATCCCGCAAGCCTGGAATACCAGTCACTCCAGGATGTCTTCGGTGAATCGCTGACACCGGGTAGCGAGGAGGCCGACGACGAAACCGTCACTGGGGTACGCCGAACCACGTTGGCTTCCAGACTGGAAGCGATATATGGATCCGTGGACAATCTGGACGCATTCGTTGGAATGCTCGCGGAATACCACGTGGATAACGGCGAGCTCGGCGAACTACAGCGTGCGATCTGGGCCAAGGAATTCCAAAAGCTCCGGGATGGTGACCGCTTCTTCTACGGGAATGACCCTGGCCTCAGCTACATTCGCGACACGTACGGCATCGACTACCGGCACACTCTGGCCGAAATCATCGTCCGCAACTCGGATGTGAAAGAGTCGGAGATCCCCCGCAACGTGTTCTTCGTGGACGGGGAGGTTCCTCCCACCTCCTGTGAGGTGAACTACCGCGTCATCGCCGAACGCGGGAACCGCTTCCTGGCCAACATCCGCATCGTCAACACCGGAACCACGACGATCGACGGCTGGACCCTGCGGTCCCTGTTCCCCAACGGTGAGGTGATCACCGACTCGTGGAGCGGCGAGGTCACTCAGAACGGCGCCCGCGTCTCCATCAGCGACGCTGGCTGGAACGCGGTGCTCCGGCCCGGTGAAGCGATCTCCGGGATCGGCTTCAGCGGCACCCGAGAACGCGGCGACGGCCCCACCCCGGCGCAGTTCTCGCTGAACACCACTGCCTGTAAGGTCACCTGACCGACCGGGGACCAGCGAGACACCGGTTGACGGAGCGGCAAACGAGGAAATCAGGTGAACGCCGACAATCCGGTGAGCCGCTGTCCGATCACCAGAGTGTGGATCTCGCTGGTCCCCTCATAGGTCAGGACACTCTCGAGATTCACCGCGTGTCGCATCACCGGGTACGCCCCGCTGATGCCGTTGGCCCCGAGGATCGCCCGGCACTCCCGGGCGATCGCCAACGCCTCGCGGACATTGTTGAGCTTGCCGACACTGACCATCTCGGGGCGCAGCCGACCTGTGTCGGCCAACCGTCCCAGGTGCAATGCCAACAAAAACCCCTTGTCCAGTTCCACGGTCATGTCGGCGAGCTTGGCCTGGGTGAGTTGAAACCCAGCAATCGGCCGCCCGAACTGCTCACGAGTCACCGCGTACTCGATGGTGGTCTCCAGGCAGTCCCGGGCGGCCCCCAGGGCCCCCCACACGATCCCGTACCGCGCCTCGTTCAGGCAGGACAGCGCCGCCTTAAGCCCTTCGGCGCCGGGCAGCAGCGCCTCCTGAGGCAACCGGACATCATCCAAGACGATCTCGCCGGTCGCCGACGCCCGCAGCGACAACTTGTCGCTGATCCGCGACACCGTCACCCCTGGGGTGGGCAAGGGCACCAGAAACCCGCGTATCCCCTGATCGGTTCGGGCCCAGATGACGGCGACGTCGGCCACCGGGGCGTTGGTGATCCACATCTTGTCGCCCGTGAGCACCCAGTCAGCGCCATCCCGACGGGCCCGGGTGGTCATCGAGCCGGGATCGGATCCGTGATCAGGCTCGGTCAGCCCGAAGCACCCGATCACTTCACCGGCGGCCATCCGCGGCAGCCACTCCTGCTTCTGCTCCTCAGAGCCGTAACGCCAGATGGCGTACATCGCCAGCGACCCCTGAACGCTGGCCAGGCTGCGTACCCCGGAGTCCGCCGCCTCCAACTCCATACACGTCAGGCCGTAAGCGACCGCTGAGGCGCCGGCACAGCCGTACCCCGACAGACGCATCCCCAGCAGCCCAGCCGTACCCAGCTGGCGAGCCAGCTCCCGTACCGGGGGATCACCGCCGGCGAACCAGTCCGCTACGTAGGGACGGATGGTGTCATCGGCGATCCGGCGGACCAGGTCGCGGACCGCACGCTCGTCCTCCGACAGCAGGCTGTCGAGGTCGAGCAGCTGCAAAGGGCCCGTCCGCTCCGCCATCATCCGGCCATCACAGCACGAGCACCCGCGCGTGGATCGAGGTGCGCTGCTGGAGCGCGGCACGCAACGCGCGATGCAACCCATCCTCCAAATACAGGCTGCCGTCCCACTGGACCACGTGTGGGAACAGGTCACCGTAGAAGGTGGAGTCCTCGGCCAGAAGCCGGTCGAGGGCCAGTTCACGCTTGGTGGTGATGAGCTGATCCAGTCGCACCGGGCGCGGTGGGATGTCAGCCCAATCCTTAGTGGTCAGTCCGTGCTCGGGATAGGGTCTGCCCTCGCGCACCGCTTTGAAGATCACGAGGTCCTGCTCCTCCCCAATCCTGGAACTGATGGATCAGGGTAGCCCAGAAACGGTCCACGACCGAGTCGCGGCACATCAGTTGACCCCCCATCGTCCTCGATGTACCACTTCGCTCACCGGCTTTCTTCCCCGGGCCAGGGACCGGGAGCGGTGGTCGGGAGCCGGGTATCCGATGGTGATCGCTCCGATCGGGGTGTACTCATCGGGAACGCCGAACTCAGCGCGGTAGGCCGCCACTCGGCTGGCGGGGATGCCGAAGAAACACGCTCCTAGGCCGGCATCGACGACCGTGAGCAGCATCAACAGCGCAGCGAACCCGGCGTCGATGTGCCAGTACGGCACCGGCCAACGATCATGGACGGACTCGGTCCAGCCTTTGTCCGCCTCGGCGTACCGCTTCTGGTACGCCGACTCGTTGGAGTGCACGACCACCACCAACGGCGCTCGTGACATCCCTGCCAGCCACCGGTCCCGCCCACCAGTCCCCGGTCGCGTCACGGTCCAGAACCGGTCGATCTCCTCCCGCCGATCCAGCACCAGAAACCCCCAGCCCTGCGTGAAGCCGGCAGAGGGAGCCCGAAGCGCGTTCTCCATAATCCGTTCGACGATCTCCGGCGGCACCGGTCGGTCTGGGTCATAGTTCCGCACCATGCGTCGTCGACGCACCACGTCCTGGAAGTGCATGCTCTGACCCTAGGGACCCTGGAAATTCACGGTGACGCCCCAATGGCCCCGCCAGGTCTCCCCGACGGCCAGCACCCCCAGATCATGGCCGCTCCGCAACGCGTCTGGCGGGCAGGTCATCGGCTCCACCGCGACCGACCGACGCCGCCGCGGAGGCGGCAGGGTATCGGCGGTGAAGACCTGCAGCCACCCGAATGACTGATCCGCCCAAATGTCCAGGCTGCGCCCGTCGGGAGCATCCAGACGAACATGGACATTCCGATCACTTTCCCGCATCAGGTTCGTGTAGGCGGTATCCAATATCGTGTCGCCTATCGGGCGAGGCAGGGTGAAATCCTCCGGGGTGTCCACCACCGACTCTTCCCTCACCGGAAGCCGCCGTTCATCCACCATCAGGTGGGTCGCCGCCGGGATGTACAGCCGCAGCTCCTGCAGCGGCACGTCTCCGATCCGGAAATACGGATGTACGCCGAACCCGAACGGCGCCGACACCGCCCCGATGTTGGTAACGGTGTGTTCGGCCGTCAGCCCGTCCGGCCGCATGCTCCAGACCGTACGCAGCAGCAGCGGGAAGGGATAGCCCGGCTGTGCGGGCAGCGCGCACTCCACCGTCACACTGTCGGGGTAGTGCTCCACCACGTGCCACCGCAGCCAGCGGACCAGTCCGTGGATCGCGTTGGACTTATCCGGCTCATTGATGGGTAATTGATACTGGGCACCGTTGAAGGTGTACCGACCGTTACCGACCCGGTTGGGCCATGGTGCGAGTATCTGTCCGGCCCCGGCGGGGCACATCTCATCCTCGGCGTACCCGTCGATCACGGGGGTGTCTCCGACGGTGAAGGTCCGCAGACCGCCGCCCACCTCGACGATCACGGCGTGCAGCGCTCCCGCCGAGATGGTCCACTGGATACCCGACAACGGCCAGGTATCTTGACCCAACGTCACAATCTCACCTCCGGTGACATAACCGCACAGGGAGCGGCGTATGAGCGCGCGGGAGTTCATTCCCCCCAGCGCCGATCTGACACGACTGGCGGAGGCGGCTAAGTCCTGCCGAGGGTGTGAGCTGTACGCCAACGCCACTCAGACCGTCTTCGGGGCGGGGCCGCCCACCGCCCGCGTCGTGTTGGTGGGTGAGCAGCCCGGGGATGTGGAGGATCGACGCGGTGAACCCTTCGTCGGCCCCGCCGGCCGCCTGTTGGACGAATCCTTGGAGGAGGCTGGGATCCCACGGTCGGAGGCCTACGTCACCAACGCCGTCAAGCACTTCCGGTTCACCCAGACCGGCCGACGTCGGCTGCACCAGACCCCGGGGCCGGAGCACATAGAGGCTTGCCGTCCCTGGCTGGTCGCCGAGTTCGCGTTGCTGAACCCGGAGGTGGTGGTGATCTTGGGGGCTACGGCTCTCAAGGCGCTGCTCGGCGGGGAGTACCGGGTGACCCGGGACCGGGGCAGGCTGTTGCCGTTCCCGGTGCCGACCAATGCCGAGGAGACCGCTACACATCACACCCACGCGGTCATCACCACCCATCCCTCCGCGATCCTGCGGACTCCCAGCGAGGTGCGTGAGCAGGCCCGGGTGGCGTTCGTCAACGATCTGAAGGTGGCCGCTTCCGTGCTCGCCCGGTGACCTCCGGCGCCACGCCGTCTGCCCGCTCCCCTGATCTGTCTCTCGGGTAGTTACCCATCTGACGTCGGGAACTACGCCTGGCCTGAACCATTCGGAACGGACCTGACGGACCTATTCGGGGCGGCCTTCAGGCGAGGGACGCCCGTCATAGCGCAACAGGCTGGGGAACGCCGCGGTCAGCGCCACGACGGCGATCACACACGCCACCCCACCGCCAACCCAGGCGACGGTGGGGCCGGCCAGCGCCGCGGTCGCCCCGGCTCGCAGGTCTCCCAACCGCGGGCCACCCGCCACCACGGCCACGAACACTCCCTGCATCCGGCCCCGCATCCGGTCCGGGGCATGCAGCTGCAGGATCGTCTGGCGGTAGACCGCGCTGACCAGATCCGCGAAGCCAGCCACCGCCAGCAGCAGCACCGCCAGCCACAGCGAGGGCGCCAATCCCGCCAACGCCACCGCCGCACCCCACGCCAGGACCGCGGCCACTAAGGCGACGCCCTGCCGGCGAACTCGTCCGATCCAGCCGGACATCAAGCCTCCGAGGACGGAGCCGACCGCGATGGCGCTGTAGAGCCATCCCACGGCTTGTTCTCCGCCGAAAGAAGACTCGGCGACCTCGGGGAACAATGCGCGCGGCATCGCCAGCAGCATCGCCAAGATGTCGACGGCGAACGACAGCCAGACCACGGGCGTACCCGTGATGAAACGGAGGCCAGCGGCGATACTGGCCCATCCGGCTCGGTGTTTGCTGTCGTTGCCCGTGGGATCGGCGGAGTCGGGGGCGCTCGCCTCGGGCGGTAACGCGGGGAGCCGGACGGCCGCCCACAGCACCACCGTGAACAGCACAGCGTCGAGGGCGTACGCGGCGGTGAAGCCACCGCCCGCGGATAACACCACCCCCGCCAGCAGCGGACCGGCCACAGAGCCGAAGCTGGAGGCGGTGAAGTTGAGGGTGTTCGCGGCTGGTACCCACTCAGCGGGTACCAGCCGCGGCACGATCGCCGTCCTCGTGGGAGAGCTGATCGCGAACCCCACCGCCTGTAAAGCCACCAGCGTCAGCAGGATGAAGGGGTTGTCCAGCCTCAACAGCGCCTGTACCACCAGGCAGACGGTCACCAGCCAGGTGAACAGGGAACTGGTCAGGTACAGCCTGCGTCGATCCACGATGTCGGCGACCGCACCGCCCCACACCGCGAACCCCACCAGGGGCAGCAGTCCGGCCAGACCGAGTAGCCCCACCCACAGCGAGGAGCGGGTGATCTCGTACATCTGCACCGGGACCGCCACGGCGGTGACCTGGATTCCGATGTAGGAGACGGCGTTCCCTACCCACAGACGTCGAAAGGCCGGCAACCGTAGTGGTCGGACGTCCACGGCGACATGGCGCAGCAACCCGACCACGCCGGTACGGTTACCGGACGCGCTGGTCCTGCTGCTCATGGCGCCAAACGCTCGATGATCCACTCACCATTGACGCGGCGGTAGCGCAATCGGTCGTGCAGACGATTGGCGCGGCCTTGCCAGAACTCCACGCTGTCGGGCACTACGCGATGGCCTCCCCAGTGCTCCGGCGTGGGGATCTGTGTCCCTTCAGGCCATCGCTGGCTGTACTGCTCCCAGGCCGCCTCCAACACCTCCCGGGATTCGATGACCTCCGACTGCGGGCTGGCCCACGCCCCCAGTTGGGCACCGCGGGGGCGAGACCGGAAGTACGCCTCGCTGACGGCACGCTCCACCCGCTCGACGCGTCCGCGGATGATTACCTGCCGATGGAGCGGGTACCAGGGGAACAGCAGGCTGGCGTAGGGGTTGTGCGTCAGCTCAACGCCTTTACGGGAGCGGTAGTTGGTGTAGAAGACCAGCCCGTCCCTGTCATATCCCTTCAACAAGACTGTGCGGCTGTTGGGTCGCCCTTCAGCGTCGACGGTGGAGAGCACCATCGCGTTGGGTTCAACGATTGCGGGAGTGGCGATAGCCTGCTCCAGCCATACCCCGAACTGTGTGACCCAGTCAGGCGCCAGTTCACTCTCAGATAGACCGGCATCGGTGTATTCATGGCGCATCCGCGCCAGTGAGACGGGTGTTCCGGGATCAGATGTGCGTGATGCCACGCCCTCATCCTCGCTGGCCATGAACGGTTTCTCTGCGTGGACTCCCGCCGGATGTCGCCAGAAACACAATTCGATATCGCTGAAAGTACGGCCGCATATCGCCTGGAACACGATCGAGTTGCGCACCCGTGAGATCAGGGCCGGGATTTCCAAAGATGAGGTCTGAAGCACACGAGTCGCACCTCGCCTGGGTTGTTACTGGCCAGGCAAGATGGTGCCAGTGACCTACCGCTCCACGGTAGGTAACGCGTAATCCCCCTTTTCGAACCCTGGAAGTACCAGTACAGCCACCGAATAACCCGGTGAACGGACTTCGGTACGCCTTCCCCACGAGGCCGGCGATCGGAAGTCCGTCACAGTCGATCACAGCAAGATCCTGGGAGAAGCGAGATGTCCGACTTCACACCCGGCCTGGAGGGCGTCGTAGCCTTCGAGACCGAAATCGCCGAGCCCGACAAAGAGGGTGGGGCGCTGCGATACCGAGGTGTCGACATTGAAGACCTGATCGGGCGGGTGTCCTTCGGCCACGTATGGGGGCTGCTGGTGGACGGTGAATTCGGCCCTGGGCTACCGCCCGCGGAGCCGTTCCCGGTGCCCGTTCACTCCGGTGATATTCGGGTGGATGTCCAAAGCGCGGTGGCTCAGCTCACGCCGTATTGGGGCCTACGTCCTCTGCTTGACATCTCCGATGAGCAGGCCCGGGAAGATCTAGCCCGGGTATCTGTCACCGCTCTGTCCTTCGTGGCGCAGTCCGCCCGTGGCCTCGGCCTGCCTGCGGTCCCCCAGTCGGAGGTTGACCGCGGCGAGACCATCGTCGAACGTTTCATGATCCGGTGGCGCGGTGAGCCCGATCCGCAGCATGTGAAGGCGGTCGACGCGTACTTCACCTCTGCCGCCGAGCACGGCATGAACGCCTCCACCTTCACCGTCCGCGTAGTCGCCTCCACCGGCGCGGACGTCGCGGCCTGTATCTCCTCCGGCATCGGAGCGCTGTCCGGCCCGCTGCACGGCGGCGCACCGTCTCGGGTGCTGCACATGATCGAGGCCGTGGAGCGCAGCGGAAACGCCGAGGCGTACGTCAAGAAGGTCCTTGACCGGGGCGAGCGGCTGATGGGCTTCGGGCACCGGATCTACCGGGCGGAGGATCCCCGTGCGGCGGTGTTGCGACGCACCGCTCGCGAATTGGGCGCGCCCCGCTACGAGGTGGCCGAGGCGCTGGAGAAGGCGGCGCTGGCCGAGCTGCAGGCGCGCAAGCCGGACCGGGTGCTCGCTACCAACGTGGAGTTCTGGTCCGCGGTGGTGCTCGACTTCGCCGAAGTGCCGGCTCACATGTTCACGGCGATGTTCACCTGCGCCCGGGTGGCGGGGTGGAGCGCCCACATCCTGGAGCAGAAGCGGCTGGGGCGGATCGTGCGCCCCACAGCCCGGTACGTCGGCCCCGGGCCCCGCAAGCCCGAAGAGGTCAAGGGTTGGGATCGCCTGAACATCCGCTGACGCCCGCATCCCCCGCCGGAGGCTCGATTCGCCGGGCCTCCGGCGCTGCTCTTTCTGGTGGACGCCGACGCCGTACGCCGGTGACGCGGACCCCACTTCCTCAGGGTGCGCAAACAGCCGCCATATCAAGATGGGAGGATGCGCGTGACGGCAGCGTCGCCGGTTTTCGGACAGGCGCACCCACTGAAGAATCCGAGAGGATGACCTACGTTGGCCGCTGCTGACGCGATCCGGATCCCCGACGACCTCAAGCCCGCCGATGGCCGTTTCGGCTCGGGCCCCAGCAAGGTGCGCCCGGAGGCGGTCGCGGCACTGTCCCGGGTGGCCACCAGCTACCTGGGTACCTCCCACCGGCAGGCGACCGTCCGCGACCAGGTGGCCCGGCTACGGCGTGGCCTGGCCCAGCTGTTCAACCTCCCCGAAGGGTATGAGGTGGTGCTCGGCAATGGTGGCACCACGGCCTTCTGGGAGGTCGCGGCCTTCAGCCTGGTGCGCCGACGCGCCCAATTGGCCTCCTTCGGCGAGTTCGGTTCCAAGTTCGCCAAGGTAATCCAGACCGCACCGTTCCTCGACGAACCCACCATCCGCAAGGCTGAGCCCGGCAGCGCACCGTCGCTGGTCGCGGAGGCGGGGGTGGATGTGTACGCCACTCCGCACAACGAGACCTCCACAGGTGTGGCGGTGCCGGTGCAGCGGGTTGAGGGGGCCGATGAGGGCGCCCTGATGCTGCACGACGCCACCAGCGCGGCGGCGGGCCTGGATGTGGACATCACCCAGACCGACGTCTACTACTTCGCGCCGCAGAAGGGGCTGGCCTCCGACGGCGGGTTGTGGATCGCGCTGATGTCCCCGGCCGCGCTGACGCGAGCCGAGGAGATCAAGGCCAGCGGTCGCTGGATCCCGGCGTTCCTCGACTTGGTCACCGCCATCGACAACTCCCGCAAGGAGCAGACCTACAACACCCCGGCGCTGGCCACCATCTTCTTGGCCGCCGAACAGGTCGATTGGATCCTCGACCACGGTGGGCTGGCCTGGGCCGCCAAGCGGTGCGCCGAGAGCGCCCGGACGATCTACGGCTGGGCGGAGCGCTCGGAGTACGCCACCCCGTTCGTCGCCGATGAGTCTTTGCGCTCCAACGTGGTGGCCTGCATCGATTTCGCCGACAGTGTGGACGCCGCGACGGTGGCCAAGACCCTGCGCGCCAACGGCATCGTGGACACCGAACCGTACCGGAAGCTGGGGCGTAACCAGCTGCGGATCGCGCTGTACCCGGCGGTGGATCCCGCCGATGTGGAGGCGCTGACCGCCTGCATCGATTACGTTGTCGAACGCCTGTGATCCCCGCCCACAGCGGGCCGCACGATCATGGGTTCGGAGTCAAATTGGCTACAAACCGGATTCCGAGCCCATGATCAACGGAATATCTTAAGTTACAAGCGGCGTGGCATGGCGGGAGACCGGTATGGTACGGCGTACGGTGGTGATGATGGCGCCCTGACGGGACGGAGGACTGCGATGCGGCCGGTACGCTTCGTCGCCCTCTCCGAGGACGGCCAGGCCCTCGTTCTCGCCGACGAAGTCGGGCGCCTATTGGCGCTACCGATCGACGAGCGGGTCAATTCAGCGATCCGACATGAGCGCCCGGCCACTCAGAGCCAGGCGAACCCGTCGGTGGAAGTAGCCCCTGCGCTCTCACCCCGGGACATTCAGGCGCGGATCAGAGCGGGCGAATCCGCCGAAGAGGTGGCGCGGATCGCCGGGGTTCCCGTTGACCGGGTACTCCGCTACGCCGGGCCGGTCCTGCAAGAGCGGGCCATGCTTGCCCAGCACGCACGACGGACCCGACTGCGGAACTCCGAACGGGGAGAAACCCTCGGGCAGGTCATCGACGCTCGCCTGTCTCAACACGGCGTCGACATCGAGAAGGTCTCTTGGGACGCCTATCGCCGTGAGGACGGCACCTGGCGGATTGTCGCGACGTGGCCCAGCGGTAAGGCGACCGCGCAGGCTGTCTGGGAGCTGGACAAGGCCCGGCAGGTGGTCTCGGCGCACGACGACATGGCCCAGTTCCTCTCCACCGAGCGGCCCACCCCGTTGCTGGGGCAGGATCTGCCGAGCGATACGCCTCGGCACGGGCATGAGCCGGGGCGGGCTGGGCATGAGCCGATCCGTCCCACTCGGGACCTGCGTCCTCCGCACGAGGCCGGCCCTGGGCGCGACCCGCTGCGGCGGGACCCGCTACGGCGGGATCCCCTGCGGCGAGACGCGCTGCGCGCCGCGTTGGAGCGGCCGCTTGATGAGCCGCTCCGGCCTTCGGTGGTGCCCGGTGGGCTCAGTGAGTCCCGGTCGTCCCGTCCCGCCGCGATGGCGGGAGGCCTCGCGGCTGGCGCCGACGACGAGGGCGACCCCAAGGAGATCCCGGCGGTGCCCTCGCTGGCGGTGCTGCGCTCCCGCCGTACCGACCAGGGACAGGGCACAGAGCGGAGCCGGCCGAGCCAGAGCACCGAGCGTTCCCGGCTTCCCAGCTGGGACGATGTGCTCTTCGGTAGCGGCCCTCGGGGCTGATTCGGCGGCAGAGCCGCGACGGGCTAACGGCGCCCGACGCAGGACGTGCTAAGGCGGCTTAGCCGGCCCCGAGAGGGGCGCTGACCAGGCGTTCATAACGCGGGTGCGGCCCGAGGAAGCTACGGACAAGGTGCACCTGGGTGACCGGCCAGGAAGGCCCCTGGTAAGCGGCCAGCGTTTGGACGTCCTGACGCAGCAGCTCCGGGGGCACCCGATCACCGGGACGGGCTAGCGTCAGGTGAGGGCGGTACGGCCGGTCGTCGTGGGGGAGCTTCGCCTTTCGTAACTCCAACCGCACCAGCCGGGCCAGAATGTTCAGCCCGTCCACGTCCCCGGCGATTCCTGCCCACAGCACCTGACTGCGGAAGGTCCCGCCTCCGGCGATGTGGAGCTGAAAGGCGCGGGCGTGGCCCGCCGCGGCGTGCAATGCCTTCTCCACGGCCTCAAGCCGGGATACCGCCACGTCGCCGAGGAATGCGAGCGTGACATGCCACCGCTCTCGCGCCGTCACTCGTGCCCGCGCCTGGACCACGTGCAGCCCGGCGATCGCGTGGGCCAGATGCGTGACCGCTGCCTCTGACAGATCGACCGCGATGAACAACCGGTACGTCTCTTCCGCGTCCTGAGCGGCGGAACGGGACCCGCCCTTCGGAGGCCTCGCTCTCACTGGGGAACCAGGCTCAACAGTCGCTTGAGGAACGTAATGAGCGCGGTATCCCCTGTGATGGTTACGGCCTCGTCTCCCCGACGGTTCCACAGCCACAGCAATACCTCCGAGGGTGAACCGGTCACGGTGGCCGCCGCCTCGGGCGTACCCTCCGGCTGGACCTGTACGCCGTCGGGGGTCGGGCGTACCGTCCAAGTCCGCTGGGCAGCCGTGATCTGGATGGCGCGCCCGTCCGCCTCCTTCAGTGCGGGAACGGCCTCGGTGCCTCCCCGCGCCACCATATTGGTGAGGTTCCATCCGAGAAAAACCGTCAGGAGCTCATCCACCCCGTCCTCGGCCAGCGGCGCCGCCACCGCCGTGTGGTGTCCCACCGCCAGTTCAACGTCGACTCGGTGCACGGCGGTCTCGTGCGCCGTGCGGCGCATCAGGAACCCCACCGTCTGATCCGGGGGGTATCCGGTCGTGGCGGGATCGTCGGGAGCATGCCGCTCAAGCTCGGTGAGCAGCTCGGCCAGCATCCGGTCGTAGCGGGCAAGCGGATCTGAGCCGAAACCGGCCCATTCCATCGCGGGCCGTGGTTCAGGCGAATTCCCCATGCGGATATACGCGGTTTTTTGGGCGTACACCCCGGCGACATGGTCGATCAAGTCACCGACCGTCCATCCCGGCCAGCTGGGTATGGCGAGTTCAAGCTGCCTCGCCGCCAGCTGCCGAAGCCGGGCCGCATCGGCCCGCAAGTACGCGATGTAGTCCACGACAGCACCATGCCACACCGGACCGCATGGACTCAGCGCGCGACGCGGGACGGAACCGCCGGAATCCGGAGCTCCCCCACGTGTGGTTCAACCACGTGCAGGTGCAGTCGAGGCCGCATATGCACCCGGAAGGTCACACCGCGGCGCCGGGACCGCACGAGCAGCGCCAGCAGCGACGCCAGCACCGAGGCCACGCCACCGACCAGCATGGCGATTCGGGCGCCGTACTGCTCTCCCAGCCATCCCACCAACGGTGCGAACAACGGGTTGGAACCGAGGAAGACCAGGATGTACAGCGCCATCACCCGACCGCGGTACGCCTCATCGGTCCCCAACTGCACCCGCTGGTTAGCGGCCTGCGCGAAATAGATCATCGTGAAACCCGCCGCGACCAGCAGGATGGCCGCCACCACAAAGGTGGGAGCAGCGCTGACCACCAGCTCCATCACCCCGAAGAGCAGACCGCCGCCGATCAACACGTACACCGAAGGCCTGCCTCGCCGGACGGAGCTGGCCAACGCGCCGCACAAGGCCCCCACGGCCAGTGCGGATGACAACAGTCCGAAGGTCGCCGCGCCCTGGTTGAATTCGGTCTTAGCGAACAGCGCCAACGTGATCTGGAAGTTGAAACCCAGACCACCGATCACCAGGATCAACGCCATCGGTAGCAGGAGATCGGGACGACGCAGCACATAGGCGATACCGTTGATGATCCGGGTATCGCGGGGTCGGTTCGATGACCGGTGCAGCCGAGCCGGTTCGATCATGAATAGTCCGGTGACCACGGCCAGGTAGCTGGCCGCGTTGAGCAGGATGACCGGCCCGGTGTCCAGCCAGGAGATCAGAACACCAGCGACCGCCGGGCCGACAATGCGGGCGACGTTGAAGGTGGCCGAGTTAAGGGACAGCGCGTTGGGAAGCAGCTCGGTGCCCACCAGTTCACTGGCGAACGCCTGACGCATGGGGTTCTCGATCGCGCTCACCGAACCGAATAGCGCGGCGAAGACGAACACGTGCCACAGCCGCACCGCACCGGTCACCACCAAAAGGCCCAACAGGAGCGCCAAGACCCCCCAGATGATGTTGACCGCGATGAGCAGACGCCGTTTGTCGTAGCGGTCAGCGAGTTTGCCACCGTAGAGGGACAACAGGAGCACCGGCGTGAACTGTAGGGCGGTGACCACGCCCAGCGCCGTACCGGAATCACCGGACAGCCGTAGCACAAGCCAGTCTTGGGCGATGAACTGCATCCAGGTCCCAATTAGGGACACTAATTGGCCTGTGATGAAAAGCCGGTAGTTGCGAACGCGTAAGGAGCGAAATGTGTCCCTCATCGGCTGGTCCTGCGCCTCCTCAGGTACGCGACATCGTCCTGCGTGGACGTCCGACCAGCGTGGGGATCAGAGCGGGTTCAGCTTGAGGCGATCTTCTCCAGTATCGTTGCCGCCCGCTGCAGCGTCTCCTGTTCCTCCTCATTGAGCTCGTTCAGACGCTCCGCGAGCCACGCCTGCTTCGCCTGCGTGGCCTCCCGGACCGCCGCCCGCCCCGCCTCCGTCGTGGTGAGGATGATCTGCCGCCCATCGGTGGGATGTGGCGTACGCCGCACTAAGCCGCGATTCTCCAATTTCGCGATGATTCGAGTCATCGTCGGTGGTCGCACTCGTTCGGTCTCGGCCAACTCACGCGGACTCAACGCACCGCCCAGCTCCAGGCTGGTCAATGCTGACAGTTGACTCAGCGTGAGCTCGCCGAGCGGACGGGTGTGCCGCATTCGACGATTGAGTCGAATGATGGCGCCCTGTAAGAGAGCGGCAAGCTCGGTGGCGGACACGCGCTTCATGGTAGGAGGTACGGCCGCCGGTCGACCCGTCACGGTAGTTAGCTTAGCTCATTACCAATGCTAACGACCTGTGTTTGGCGTCACCGCTGCTCAACCAACCCCCGTCTGAGCAGCCATAACGACACACCGCGTACCCCGGTCTCGGCAAGCTAGCCGGCCGGTTAGGCCGGAGGCGCATCAAAAGACAGCGAGGGTACGCGGGTGTCACAGCGCTGTGACGCCCGCGTACCCTCGCTCGCGTCGGGTCCGGTCAGTCGCAGGGCGTACCGCCGGGTCGCACAGCCGACCCGGCCCGCCGGCCGCAGCTGTCAGCCCTGGACGATCTGCTCAATAGGCGCGCGGAGGAAGTAGACCAGGAACAGGGCGGCCACCACCCACAGCAGCGGGTGCACCTCGCGTACCTTCCCCCGGACCGTCTTCAGCAGCACGTAGGAGATGATCCCCGCGCCGATGCCGTTGCTGATCGAGTAGGTAAAGGGCATCAGCACGATGGTCAAGAACGCAGGGATCGCAATCTCCCAGTCCGCCCATTCGATGCTGCGTACCCCGAGCATCATCAGGAACCCGACCACCACCAGCGCGGTCGCCGCAGCCTCAAACGGCACGATGGTCACCAGTGGCGCCAAGAACGTCGCAAGGAGGAACAGAACACCGGTCACCACGCTGGCCAACCCGGTCCGGGCTCCTTCAGCCACACCGCTGGCCGACTCGATGTACGAGGTGTTGCTGGAGACGCTGGCGGCACCCCCAGCGGCCGCGGCGAGCGAGTCGACCAACAGGATCTCCCGGGTACGCGGTGGGTTGCCGTTCTCATCCAGCAGGCCGCCTTCCTGCCCCACCGCGACCATGGTGCCCATGGTGTCGAAGAAGTCGGTGATCAACAGCGTGAAGACGAACAGCAGCGCGGTGATCACCCCGGCCCGCTCCCAGGAGCCGAGCAGGCTAAAGTGCCCGATAAGCCCGAAGTCAGGGGTATCTACCAGCCGCTCGGGTAGCTCTGGCACATTCAGGCTCCACCCCAGCGGGTTGACACTACCGTCGGCTGAGGTCGACGGCCCGACATTGGCGATCGCCTCCACGATGATCGCCAGGACGGTGGAGCCGATGATGCCGATCAGGATCGCTCCTGGCACCCGACGTACCACCATCACCAAGGTGGCCAGGAGACCGATCACGAACACCACGGTCGGCCAACCATCCAGAACGCCCCCGATACCCATGCCGATCGGTGGACTGGCGCTCCCGCTGGCCCGGACGAAGCCGGCGTCCACCAGTCCGATCAGTGCCAGGAACAGACCGATTCCCACACCGATGGCCGTCTTCAGCTGAGTCGGAACGGCGCGGAACACGGCGCCGCGCAGCCCGGTCAGCACCAGCACCGTGATGATCAAACCCTCGATGACGACCAGGCCCATAGCGTCGGCCCAGGTCATGGTGGGTGCGATCTCAAAGGCGACCATGGCGTTGACGCCCAACCCGGCAGCCAGCGCCAAGGGGAACCGGGCGACCACACCCATCAGGATGGACATCACCCCGGCGACCAGAGCGGTGGCCGCTGCCAGCTGGGTGATACTGAGTTGATTGTCAGCTCCGTCCACCGCCCCGCCCAAGATCAGCGGGTTAAGCACCACGATGTAGGCCATCGTGAAAAACGTGGCAAATCCACCGCGGATCTCCCGCGCCACCGTGGAGCCGCGGCGGCTGATCTCAAAGTAGTTATCCAGCCAGTTCTGCCGACCTGGCGGCGTCTGACGTTCCGTGCTCGCGCGTGTCGCCATGGTGTTCCTCATCAAAGTCGATGGGTATCTGGGCGGGCATCCTGCCAGATCAGAGGCGGTACGCGCTGCTCCGGAGACCGCCTTGCGGCGTTCGTTCACGAGTCAGTAACACGTTTAGCGGGAGTAGAACTCCACCACGAGCTGCTCGTCACACAGCACGGGGACTTCCCGCCGCTCCGGCTGGCGTACCAACGTCGCCCGCAGGGCGGGGCGCTCGACGGACAGGTACGCGGGAAGCGCGCCCTCACCGGCGTAGGCGCCGGCCGCGGCGAGCTGGAACGGCGCCTTCTCCCGGCTGCTCGGCACCACCTCGACCACGTCGCCCGGGCGTAGCCGGTAGGACGGGATGTTCACCCGGCGACCGTTGACCATGATGTGCCGGTGGGACACCATCTGCCGCGCTTGGTAGATGGTGCGGGCGAACCCGGCCCGCAGGACCGTAGCGTCCAGCCGTCGCTCCAACAGCGCGATTAAGTTCTCACCGGTCTTGCCGGGCCGTCGCGCCGCTTCAGCGAAGGCGCGCCGCATCTGCTTCTCGTTGATGTTGTATTGGTGCCGCAGCCGCTGCTTCTCCAGCAGACGCAGCTGGTAGTCGCTGGGTTGGCGTCGACGTCGCCCATGCACCCCCGGCGGGAAGGGCCGCCGTTCGAAGTACCGAACCGTTTTGGGGGTCAGTGGAATGCCGAGTGCCCGTGCCAGCCGAGCCTTAGGACGAGGCCGGTTCACATCCACCCTCCAACTTAGGTTAGCCTTGCCTGACAAATGGCAGGGTAACCATACTCGGAGGAACGGATGTTTCCCACCCCTGCGGAGGTCGCCCGCACGCTCACCGCTGGGCGACTGCCCGGCTGGGCTCAGGTCCCGGGGCATCCAGACCCCCTCCCGGTCCGGCACGCTGTCGACGAGGAGGGGCATCCCCTGCTCCTCGTGGCCGAGGACAGCCGGCTCGGGGAGGCCCTCACCCCCGACCCTGGGTGGGAAGACGTGCCTGTGGCGTTGGCCGTGGACGACATACCGCCGCTACCGGGTTCCCCGTCGTACGGGCGGATCTGGGTGGCTGGCTGGGTCCGCCGGCTCGTCGCCGCCGAGCAGCGCGCGGCCGCGCTCGTCTTTGCCGACACCAACCCCCATGGTGACCTGCTCGATCTGGGACGCGGCTTCGCGCTGTACCGGATGGAGCCAGCCGAGGTGCGGGTGGAGCACTGCGGTCACGTCCGTCAGGTCGAACTCGCCGACTACCTCTCGGCGACCCCCGATCCGCTCCACCCCGAGGAACGTGACCTGCTGCTCGACTTGATCGAGCACCACCCCGACACCTGCGAACGGATGGCGTGTCGGATCCGGGAACGGGTAGCGAAGGTGATGTCCGCGTCCCCGGTTCGGCTCGACCGATACGGTTTCCTTTTCTCGGTGCGTACGCCGGACGAACAGCTGTGGATCCGTCTCGGTTTCCCGCGGCGCCTGGAGCGACGCGAGGAGCTCGCCGCGGTTATACGGCCGCTCCTGGGGTGTCGCTGCTTCCAGTGACGCCTGCGTCCCACCCGGTGGCGTGCCCCTGACGGGGACGACCACACGGAGTGGGACGCGCGCGATCTCCCAGCGGCTCAGCCCTCGATGATCCGGTACGCGCGGATGATGGTCTGCTCCACCGCGTTACCGGTGGCGTCGGTAGCTGTGGCTCGCAGCGACACGAACCCCTCGGTAGCCGGGTGTGTGATATCCGCCAGATAGCGACCAGCGGATTCCTCGGTCAGCGTCAGCTCTTGCCAACTCTCGCCGTCATCGAACGAGGCCTCCACCACCAACTCCGCCGCGTCGACGGCGGCGCCCTGGCTGTCGATCCGCACCGGGATCTGGTACGCGCCCTGCGCGGGCGCCTGATTATGCGCGTCTAGCTGCGGTGAGAAAACCACCGCGAGCAGCGGTAGGGCACGCGGCTCATCGCCGCCCCCGGCCGCCGTGAAGCGCCACTCGGCCGACACCTGAGTGGTGAATGTCTGCTCGCGGACCGCCTCCGCCACCAGGCGGTACTCGGCCTCACCGCCGGGCACTGTGAACGCCCCTTCCCCCGGCTCGGTGCTCTCTCCGATCAGCCGCTCGCCGGAGTACAGAGCGGTACGCGCGCGCTCCACCACTGCTGAGGCGCCCGCGTGCCCGGAGGCGTCACTGAAGAGCGGGATCGACACCCGGATCTCGTCGTCGGTGCGGACGGCGTACAGCGTGTCCCCTGGGAATCCGGGCCCGAAAGGCGCGGTGTTCCACGTCTCCCGATAGGTCTGGTCCGGCTCGTGTTCAACCGGCTCCGGGCTCCACAGCTCCACCTCGATCTGGGCTTCCCCCGCGGCGTTGACGTCCAGTTGGGTGAACTCGGCCTGCCAGATCACCCCTTCGACGTTGTGCAGCTCGGTCCGCGTCGTCGGCAGCGCGAAGTCCGCTCCCAGCCCGAGCAGAACACCGTGCCTGACGGGCCCGGAATACCAGTACTTGGTCCCGATGCGGTCCGGTCCGGCCGTGTGATAGGTCGCCTCTACCACGGCCAGCCCGTCATCGGTGACCTGCCGGGAGAAGCCCGTGAAGACACGCCCGTACTGGTGCCAGGCGAGGTGATAGACCCGCTGACTGGTGTACAGGGTGCCGTCGCTTCCCGGTACTCCCCACAGGCCCGCGATCTCGGCGATCAGCTCGTCAGACTCCAGCGACACCCCGGTGTGTCCGGCGTAGACACCATCCAGGCTGCTGGCGAACAGTGACGAGGTCAGCCCACCCACATCGGTGTACCTCAGGTAGCTGACGCTGATCAGTCCAAGGCGGACACCGACGTGCTCGAATTCGACCGTGATGGGACGGGCCGACCGGGCATCCAGCCGGACGGTGGTGTCCCGGGTGAGCTCCACCAGGGGATTGACCAAATTGGACAGTTCAGGAATCTGCCCCGTGCCGTAGAAGGTGTAGATGTTGGTGTCGAGGTGGTACGTCCCCCGGGGCAGTCTGATGCTGAACTCCCCGTCCGGATCGTAGGGGAAGAGGAAAGCAGAACTGTCCACACCGGACACAAGGGTGTTGTAGTTGGAGGCCAGCTCCCCGTTCCGATCCAGGTGCGTCACGGTGAGGGTGTAGCTTTCGACCTCTTTGTTTACCCCGATCGGGGTGAACACGGTGTTTCCGTCCCCGGTCGCGACAATCGTGGCGCTGTACCAGCCATCCGGGCCATCTCCCCGGGTGTCCACTGTGACCTCTACGCTGGCCGAGCCGCCCGCCGGCACCTCCACGGAGGAGTCGCTCACCACGAACATCCCCTCCGGCGCAGCCGTCTCCCCGGTCCGGGCATCGACGATTTCCAATGACAGGATGACCGCCTCATCGGTGAGGTTGTGGTAGGTGAGCGTCTGAGTCACCGGCTCGTCATCACTGTGGGGCCACAGCTGGATACCGGCCGACAACGCCGCGGGCTCGGCGTACACCCGCTGCTCAAGGGCGGCGGCCACGTTCACCCGGCCCGCGCCTTGCTGGAAGACCCCCAACTGTGGGTTCGGTGTCGCCGACCCCATCAGCACCGCTTTCAGCTCGACCGGCCCCCACTCGGGGTGCTGTTGTGCCAGCAGCGCCGCCGCCCCCGTCACATGCGGGGCCGCCATCGACGTGCCATCAGCCGCCGTGTAGTACTCCCCCACCGGCGTCCCCATCTGGGTTCCGGACGCCCGTGCCGCGACGATCCCCACACCTGGCGCGGTGATGTCAGGCTTCACCGCCTCGTCGCCGATCCTGGGGCCCTGACTGGAGAAGCGGGCCAACTGCCCATCGTCGTCGACGGCGCCCACCGCCAAGGCCGCGTCGGCGGTGGCCGGCGAATCCACGGTGTGGTCCCCGAAGAAGCCGTCGTTCCCCGCCGCGATGACAAAAAGCGTGCCGTACTCAGCGGTGAGTCGGTTGACCGCCTCCTCCAATGGGTCCACCTCGGCGGTGTCCGGACCACCCAAGCTCAAATTCACGATGTCGGCGCCGGATTCGGCCGCCCATTGCATCCCGGCCAGGATCGCCGACTCCACGCACTGGTTGGTCTGGCAGATCTTGCCGCTGATCAGCTGCGCGTCCGGCGCCACCCCTCGGTACGCGCCGTCTGAAGCCGCCCCTGACCCCGCCACGATCGAGGCCACATGGGTGCCGTGCCCCACGGTGTCGGAGGCATCCGACGCCTCGGTGAAGTTCGCCGCCTCCACCACGCGCCCCGCCAGATCGGGATGGGTGGCGTCCACACCGGTGTCCAGGATCGCCACCGTCACACCCTCACCGGTATACCCGGTCTCCCAGGCCGTCGGTGCTCCGATCTGCGGCACCGACACATCCAACGTGAGCTGACGAAGGCCGTCCAGCCAGACGTGCTCCACGCTCATGGCGTCGGATGCGGAGCCGCCGGTCAGCGCCTCCCACAATCGTGTGGCGTTCCCCTTGGGCTGCCGCAGCGCTACGGATCCGATCACCGATAACTGTCGGGTGATCTGGGCTCCCGCCGTGGTGAGCGGGCTTATGCTCGTGCCACTGCTCTGCCGCACGATCAGCGGCAGATCCGACCGGCTGGCGTCGTCGTACCCGAACCGCAGCAGGGTCGTGACGTCGAATAATCGGAGGTCCAATCGGCCAGCGTTGAGCAGGGGCACCACGTCCTCCGGCAGGACGATGAGCCGCCCATCGACATGGCGGACGCTGAACCGCATCTCCTCCCGGCCCGGCCCTGGCTCAATCCGGGGCACCTGTCGTCCGTCGATGACGCGTACCGTCACCCGATCCCCGGTGATGAAGGTGACGGATTGGGCGGGTGACGCGAGGGATGCCCCCTGCTCGGCGGCGACGGTGTCCTGATACGCGGCGCCGGTGCCAGATGGCATGACGAGGCCAAGCCCGACCGCGAGTAATAAGGCACCGAAGCGTCTTCCCCGAGGCACAACGAACCTCCTGCCATCGAAGATGAGGTCCCAATAGCGAGTGATGGGACTATTACGGACAGCATTCGGATTTCCCAAAACTCCCCGGAAGATCGGGAAAGCGAAGAAATCCCCGTATGGGACACCGTAGCCGTCGAGATGATGGATGTCTGCCCCTAGAAGAAAATAAATCCGTCTATCCCCATCAGAATCACGCTTTGGCGACAACAGACCACAATGGGTATCCACACCAGATGAAACTGATTTCCGGATTAACGTCTCCAGCCCCCAGAGACCGCACTGTTCAGTGACAAGACATGGCAGATCGACACAGACCTGGATACGATCAGCTCAAGATCAGATGCCGTGTCACCCAGCTCTGGCGACGGCGTAGTCTTGCGCCGTGAGCCGTCGCGCCAACCACCAACTGAAGCCGGTCGTGGAGCCGTTGGAAGTCCCGATGACACCGTTCGCAGTGGTCGGCACGGCGCTGTGGGGGGTGGCCGGACTGCTCCTGTTGTTCGTCCGCGACTGGCTGGAGGACACCGGCCGCACCTGGTGGCTGTGGACCTGCCTGTCCGGCGTCGTGGCCGGCCTGGTGGGGATCTATCTCATGGCCCGGCGCGACGCCCGCCGCTCCCGCTCCTCCTGACCCCGCCCGCCACAGGCTCTACGGCAAAACGCCCACGACTCCACAAAGGACGCACCCGCCTACGACCTTGAGAAACCCGCCTGCGGTCGTACGCACGTACGAAAGTCGCCCCTGCACACACTGGATACCTCCACGGGTCAGGCGGCAGGGGCCTCAGAGCTCTTCAGGGTTTTGGTCTTTCAGGGTTTCTCAGGCAATTCGCTCAGCAGAGGCAGCTCCAGCAGGTCAGCCACCGCGACCGGATCGGTCCCTCCGGAGATCGCGTACCGGTTCCCCAGGCGGTCCAGCAGCCACGGGTGGTCCAGCACCACCACCTCCGAGGCCGGCGCTACCCGGTCCGGCGCCACCCGGACCGTTCCTGGCAGGTCGATCTCCTCCTCGGCCAGGGCTGCCGCCAGCCGCGCGTACACCTCCACCAACAGTTCAGGCTTCACCCAACGGGACGGGTCAGCCAGCCGATCCAGCAGGTCCACGGCGGCGTCGCGGTCGGCGAGCACATCATCCAGGCTGGACCGCGCCCCCAGGAGCCTGGCCACCTCCGAATCCACCGGTGCGGGGTCATACAACCCCTCCAGCTCCACCGCGTCGCGGGTACGCAGTTCAGCCGGACGGCGCCCCGAGAACAACGGTTGCCGCCCCAGCCACCACCGGGTGTACGCGGGCACCAAGACCCGACCGCCGTCGGGGAGCACCACGCTGCACGGCGCCACGAGTGCCTCCCGCGTCGGTTGTCGAATCAGCAGCTGGAGAGCCTCAGCCCAGCGGTCGTCGCGTACCCATTCCAGATCCCGCACCGCGAGCAACCGCTCCAGGTAGGCACCCTCCGTCTCGCCCACCGTGGCCCGTACCACCTCGGCCCACTCGTCGATAGCGGGCAGGTCGATCTCTTCCAGATCGGCCAGGTCCACCATGGACTCTTCCAGCAGGTGGAAGTCGTCCATGACCCCCACCCCGGTCAGGGCCGCGGCGCCCCACCGGGCGACCCAGTCCGGCGCGACCGGCCGCAGCGGCGCCGACGGCACCAGCAGGTCGACCAGCTGACCATCGGGAAGGATCAGGTCGGCCGCGGCCACCCAGTCACCGTCGGCGGCTGGGAGCGGCAGCTCCGTCAGCCACTCCTCCACAGGAGTGTGGAGTCTGGCGGCAGAGACCAGTGAGAGCACGGTGGTGGCCAACTCGGCCAGGTCCTCGGGCTCCCCTTCCTGGACGGCGTCCAGGACCGCCTCCCGGACTCGGGGATCGGTCAGAATCGCTTCAGCGGTGGCGGGGGTGGCTCCCAAGCGCTCCAACAGGGGATGCACCGCATCGGGGTGCACCACCCGCAGTCCAAGGTCGACGACGGCGGCGGGCAGCTCCTCCTCGGGAGGCAGCAGCGTATCCGCGGGCCCCACGGCGGTACGCCCATCCAACAGCGGGACCGGAAGCCCAGCCAACGCCTCCCGGTCGGCCAGGTCCAGGCCGGTGGCTTCCAGCGCCGCGTACACGCGTCGCCACCACTGCGGTGACCGCTCCAGGCCAGTGATCAGGGGAACCAGGTCAGCGATGCCCAGCCGACGCACCCCCAGGTCCCCTAGGAGCGCGGCGGTCGTCCGGTTCCACCAGCCCTCCGGCAGCAGGCCTTGCAGGGTGTCGGCGAGCGGAAGCACCAACGGGTCCGGGACCGACACCGCGCGTCCCGGCTCCACGGGGAGGATGGCCCCCTCGCTATCCCGCGCCAGGGATCCGTCGGGGGTCACCACCGGCAGCCAGGCGCGCTGTCTCAGCCGTGCTGCGCAGGCGTCCCGGATAGCGGCGTCCAACGGCGCGGTGGCGAGCCCGGGCGCCGGCGCTAGCTGGAGCACCTCGGGATGGTCGGCCAGTTCGATGATCAAATCCGCGATCACCTCACCGGCCCGTTCGGCGAGCCAGGCGGTGAGTGGACCGGACGGCACCCGGCGACGCCCCACATCCAACGGGAAAGTCCCGATCAGACGCACCGGCAACGAGAGCGGTTCATCGCTCGGGGTGGGAGCGTGAATCACCTGCCTGACCGCCGGTGGCGCCACCTTCCCCTCGGTGGTGACCGGGACCGCCGCCAGCATCGACCACGCGGTGCGGACCCGCTCCTCAACGGGACGATCAGCGAGCAGGTCACCGGGCAGTTCACCCTCCCGGCGGACCAGCCGCCACCGGGTCGGCACCCCGTCCTCATCCAGGGTGACCATCGACCCGCTCGACGACCGGCGGATGACCCGGCCGTTGAGGTCCACGACGGCCAGCTCCGGGAAAGCCAGCAACAGGGCCGGATCGAACTCGGCCAAGGCATCGGCGACCGCCTTGACCGCGTCGGCGTCGCGCAGCGGCAGCCACACCTCGGCGTCGAATCCTTCGGCCGGTGGCGTGGGGGCAGGCCACGGCAACCTGGTCACGGGGACCGCCCCGGACCGACGGGCCATCTCCTCGGCCAGGTGGGGCACCGTGGCGACCAACCGGCGGGTTTCCTCGGCGGAGAACCGGATCCCTCCGGTTCGAGAACGCAGCTCTGGCGCGTCACTGACCGCCAGGACCGCCGAGAAACCGACCCCGAACCGACCGGCCGTGGTGCCATCCCGCTTCGCCGAGGCGCGGAGCGCCGTGAGCGTGTCCACCCCGGCGGCGTCCAAGGGGGCACCGGTGTTGGCGGCGCTGAGAACCCAGCCGCACTCTGGTTCCTGGATCAGCCGGAACCGCAAGGTTCCGGGTACGCCCGCCTGCGCGGCGCTGTCCGCCGCGTTCTGCACCAGCTCTACCAGCAGTCGGTCCGCGTACGCTCCCCGGACCAGGTCCTCCTCAGCGTTGGCGTCCTCCCGGAACCGGGTAGGCGACGCACGCCAGGCGTCCAGGATCACCTGGCGACGAGTATGGGTATCGAATGGATCACTCACCGCTCAGCCGTGACCGTAGGGCTCGGTGGAGTCGGAGTCAGTGACCGACCCCTCTGGGGGATGGATAACAACCGGCTCGATCTCGGCGTCGTCATAGACCGTGGGCAGCTCCTCCACCGGAGAAGCGATATCGGTCAGCACCTCTGAGTGCGCGCCACAGCCATGGTCGGCGCTGACGACTTGACCGTCGTCGGGAGCGTACACATTGCCGCATACCCCGAACAGATTCCGCAGCGCCCCCGCCAACGGCAGGTAGAACCCGCAGGTGCCGCAGCGCGCCTGCGGGGGAGCCGCCCGGGAGATCGGCGCCTGGGGACCGTGTGGACCCTCATACCACCGCTGTGCGCACTCACTGCGCCCGACCCGGCTCATTACACGGACTCGCCCCAGGCCCAGCTCCCACACCGTCTCCTCAACGGCGGGATCGTCGGACTGCAGGTATCCCGGGACCAGTCGTTCATCGTCCGGTGGCGTAGGGAGCAGGTCACCGACCCCCAGGTCCCCCGGTTCCAACCGTTCCGACCAGGGAACCCACGAAGGAGACAGCAAAGCGTCCGGTCCAGGAAGCAGAGCGGTCTCGCAGACCGTCACCCGCCTGCTGCGGGGAACCCGGGTCACCACCACGGCCCAACGCCACCCTCGGTAGCCGGGCATCAAGCATTCAAACAGGTGAGTGACCAGTCGATCGCCTTCCGGCACCGCTTCAAGGTGGTCGCCAACCTGGCCCTCACCGGCGGACTCCACCGCGGCTGCCCGTGCCAACTCCACGGCCTCAGCGCAGATGGCGTCCAGCCGAGGGCCCTTCCGGGCGCGGCCGGACGAGCGAGGGGCGGCCGCGGGATCCGCTGACGACTGGGAACGGACGGCGCTGCGTGTCACCGGTCCATTCTCGCTCATCACCCTGACAACGCGGCGGGGGGACGAACCTTCACGTGCCGCGGATAAGCAGCCTGCAGGCAGCGGGAACAATACGGGAGGATGGGGAGCATGTCCGTACTCCGCTGGCTGACCGGTGCCGTCCGTACCTCGGCCCACGGGGCGGGCGCGGTGGCTGATGGGCTCAGCCGGACAGGGAGATTCCTCATTCGGCAGGTGTCGGTGGTCCGGGAGCGCAGCGCCGCCGGCGAGATCGGCATGGTGCGCCTGCTGGATCTGCACGTCGCTTCCTGCGCCGGTGACGCGTTGATCGCCATCGGTCTCGCGGGGACGATCTTCTTCTCGGTGCCGGTGGGCGAGGCTCGCGACCGGGTAGCGCTCTACCTGCTGGTCACCATGGTGCCTTTCGCCCTGTTGGCGCCGGTGGTGGGCCCTCTGCTGGACCGGTTCCGGCACGGCCGGCGGTACGCGCTGGCCACCACGATGCTGGGGCGGGGCTTTCTGGCGTGGGTGATCTCCGACAACCTGGGCGGTTTAGCGCTGTACCCGGCGGCGTTCGGGGTGCTGACTTTGTCCCGCGCGTACGGGGTGGCCCGCGCCGCGGCGGTGCCACGCCTGATTCCGGAGTCGCTGGGACTGGTGGAGGCCGGGGCCCGTGGCTCTCTGTTCGGGACGGTCGCCGGTGCGCTGGCCGCGCCGGTGGGGATCGCGTTGGTTTGGTTTGGACCGCAATGGGCGTTGCGGCTGGCCAGCGTGGTGTTCCTCTACGGCATGGTGGTGGCGCTTCGACTGCCGCCCCGCGCCGACTCCGATCCTCCCGAGGTGGCGCCTCGGGCTTTTCATCTGCCCGGCCTGCGTTCCGGCAAGGTCCTGACCGGGAAGTTGGTGTGGACCGCTTTGGTCGGTGGCGTGGCTTTGCGCGCCATGTATGGATTCCTCGCCCTGTTCCTGGCGTTCCGGATCAGGGAGGGAGACTTCCCGCTGCTCCGGCCCGAGGTTGCCCTGTCGGTGGTGGCCGTGGCGCTGGGGGCGGGCTCCTTCCTCGCCACCGCGTTGTGCGCCCGGGCACGGTTCCGGCGTCCGTTGCTTCCTCAGACGATCGGAATGGCCGTGATAGCCGCATTCGCGGCCCTGGCCACCTGGTGGTACACGCTCGGGACGGTGGCGTTGTTGTGTCTGGCCACCTCATTCGTCGCCGGGTTCGGCAAGCTCGCCATAGACGCGATCATTCAGGAACGGCTGAAGGAACAGGTACGCGCCAGCGCCTTCGCCCACTCCGAGACGCTGCTGATGCTCGCCTGGGTCGCCGGGGGCGCGCTCGGACTCGCTCCGCTGTCGGGCAGGCTGGGGTTGCTGGTGGCCACGATCGGCGTGATCGCCGTGTTGGCCCAGCTCGCCACTTGGGCCTCACAGCTACGTGACGAGCGGCTTACGGGGGTGGTGTTGCCCTCGTCCTCACCGGCCCCCTCCGCTCCCGAGGAGGATGTGTCTGCGCAGCCCTCCGACACCGCCGGAGCGGAAGCTGTCTCGCGACGGACGGTCCGGCGCCGTCGGGACACCAAGCCCACGCATCCCGAACCCGACGTCCCCGGTTCGAAGCCCGCACCTCCCCCCTCCCCGGAGCGCGTCACCGCTTCGGGCACCACGCTCCCTCGGGAACCCGAGCACTGGGAGAGAACCCGCGAGTTGCCCGGCGCCGTGGTGCATCCCGACGAGAATCCGACGGTTCCCCTCAGCAGCTTCGAGGGGCGGACAGTTCGGATACCACCGGCTGTAGAGCCTGGTCAGCCGGCTCCCCCACAGTTCACCGAGTCCACCGACGAGCAGACGGCGCCCTCGCCTCCCGGCTACCACCTGTACCGGCCCTCTGGGCGCGGTGGCCCGCGAGGTAAGACGACATCGTGAGACTGCTTATCGTCACCGCCGTCCCCGCGGAGCGGGACGCTGTCATCGCTGGGCTGTCGCGTAATCCCCGGGCCTCCTCATGGTCGACCGAGGTGGTGGCCGTCGGGGTGGGGCCGGCCGCGGCGGCCGCCGCCACCGCGCGGCTGATTGCGCTCGCAGAGGCCCGGGGCGCCGCTTTCGACGCGGTTCTCAGCGCCGGGATCGCCGGTGGGTTCGTCGGGCGCGTCGAGGTCGGGGATGTGGTCCTCGCCACTCGCAGCGTGGCCGCGGATGTGGGGGCCGAGTCACCGAATGGTTTCCTGCCGCTGCCGGCCCTCCACCTGCCCTCAGTCCCCACCCCACCTTGGCTGGCCGGTACCGTGGCTGATCAGGTCACCGCGACTGTGCCGCTGGAGTGTCCACTGGCCCACCGCGGCGCCATCCTCACGCTGGCCACGGTGACCGGTACCGCGGTGACCGCGGCGACGTTGGCCGAGCGTCACCCTGACGCCTTGGCCGAGGCGATGGAAGGATTCGGGGTGGCTGCGGCGGCGGTCCAGGCCGGGTTGCGCTTCGGGGAGGTACGCACGATCTCTAACCCGATCGGCCCCCGTGACCGATCCACCTGGCGGTTGGAGCACGCCCTGAGCATGCTCACCTCCGCTTTCTCCACCGTGTCACTGAATAGCTCCGAGGAGGGCATATGAGCGTGTCGTTAGCGATCTCTCCCTGCCCTAACGACACCTTCGTTTTCCACGCCCTAGTTCACGGCCTAGTCCCCGGCGCCCCTCCGGTGAAGGTCACGTACGCGGATGTGGATGTCACCAACACCGCCGCCGAGCAAGGCACCTATGACCTCGTCAAGGTCAGTTACGCCGCCCTGCCCTGGCTGTTAGAGCGGTACGCCCTCCTGCCCTGCGGTGGCGCCCTTGGACGCGGATGCGGTCCGCTTCTGCTGACCGCGTCGCCCCGCGAACCCGCCGACCTGGCGGGGGCCACCGTGGCGGTGCCCGGCGACCGGACCACCGCGTACCTGCTGTTTCGGTTGTGGGCTGACGGGCTGAACGTGGCGCGGGTGACGGTGATGCCGTTCGCCCAGATCATGCCGGCGGTCCGCGATGGGGTCGTGGACGCCGGCCTCGTCATTCATGAAGCCCGCTTCACCTATCCCCAATACGGCCTTCACCAATTGGTAGATCTGGGTCAATGGTGGGAACAGGAGACCGGGCTGCCGATCCCCTTGGGCGCCATTGTGGCGCGCCGAGGAATGGATATCGACGCGGCGGCCGAGTGGATCCGCACGTCGGTTCGAATGGCCTGGAGTAATCCGGCAGCCAGCCAGGAGTATGTCCTTGCGCACGCTCAGGAGATGGATCCGGCCGTCGTCTCCCAGCACATCGCGTTGTACGTGAACTCGTTCACCGAGAATCTTGGAGACGAGGGGTACGCGGCGGCGGAGGAGCTGCTCGGGCGGGCCGCGGCGGCCGGCTTGGTCCCGAAGGTGTCAGAATCCCAGCTTCGTCGCTAATCTCGATCGCGTGTCGGATAACCGCGTGTATACCGGTAACCGAGGCCGTCACGGTAACCGCGGGTAATACCAGACGACGCGCTCAGGTAGCGAATGGCGTTTCCATCACTCCTCGTCACCACTTCACGAGGTAGCGTATCGTCACAATTTCATTACTTTAAGTCGCGACGGCGGGATTCTCATCGACGATCCAAGATCCACGCAGATCCATTTTTCGAGGTCAGAGGATCGACAGACTGCTTCTATCCCCTTCGGGGTGGCCGCAGATCAGTCAATCAGTAGCCTGATTGACTTCTTTCCCACCATCTTTCGAAAGATCGGGTTAAGTTTTATTCGCCCGTTGCTGGCTATCATCCATACTTCAGACGGGTTGGGGTCAAGGACCGCGATCACTCACCGGTCACACTGTCCCATATCCTGTCTCAAGATAGTCAAAACAAGATCGGCGGTCCGGTCTGAGCCGCAGTAGTCCCGCTCCCACTCATCGTGCCGTAAAGAGCCTAACGAGCAGAACGGAGCCTTGGTGGTCGCCTACGTCGATACCTCGCAGCGTCCCGACCACGCCGCGACGGCCGCACCCCGTCGGCCGTCCCGCCGTTGGATCGGGTACCTGGTTCTGGCGTTTATCTTGTCCTGGGTTGTACCACCACTCGCCCACGTGATCAGAGTCGACTGGTTGCTGCCACCACTGCTGTTGGTGGGCACAGCGAGCCTGCTGCGCGGGGGTCGGACCCTGCTGGACCGGCTGATCCTGGCCTTCGTTCTCCTGGTCAGCGCCACCACCGCGGCCGGCTTGCTCTTTTCGCACTGGCCTTGGAATCTGGAGCCGGTACCGGTAGCGATCGCCGGTTTCACCGCGCTCACCCTGATCGCGGCCCTGACTCGCCGGCGCCCCGTTCTCCCTCGTTCCCTGCGTCCGTCGGATATCCACGCCCTGATCAGCGGCGTGGCGATCACAACGCTGGTTGTCCTCCCGTTCCTGCCGAGAGATCTCACCGGCCGAATCGCGTTAATTCTTCCCGGCGAAGACAACGCGCGACATTTCACATTGTTTGACTCTATCCACCGGTTCGGTGGATACGTCTACTTCCACAATGAGGCTGCCGCACCGTACGTCACCCCTGGCCTGGAGAACTACCCCCAGGGCTTCCACATGGTGACGGCATTATTGGACAACTTCGTGCGGTCCACCACTGAGCTGGACACTCCGCTGAACGCCTTTGGCCACTACACCGCCTTCACCATTCTCGGATACGGCCTGTTCGCCTTAGTGATGGTGTGGGCGACCGGCCGCGTGGCGGCCACGTATCTGAGTGGATGGCGCATGATGGCCGTCTGCACCTTCACCGCCGCGGCGGTAGGAGTGGGGCCGGTGTTGGCCATGTTCGTCCGCGGCTACCCCAGTGAGATCCTCGGCCTGACCCTGTTAGCGGTGCTGTTCACCTTGCTGGCCCGGCCCATCGCGCGTACCCGAGAACTGATCGTGATGGTGGCGGCGCTGCTGGTGGGCATCGCCTTCACCTATTTCTTCCTGATGCCTATCGCCATGGCGTCCTCGCTGCTGGCGTTGATCGTCTATCGACGCCGGGTGCTGCGCTCCTGGCCAACCGTGCTGATCAGCATCGTGATAGCCGCGCCGTTGGCGCTGGTCCCGTACCTGATGATGTACGCCAACGCCAACCCCATTGAGGACCTCTCCCCCGACGGAGGCGTGGTCCCACTCAGCCGCAATCTCGTGGTCGCCGTCACGGTGCTGATCTGTGCCGGCCTGCTGCTGGTGTGGCGCTCTATCACCTGGCGGATGGTGGTGGCGAACCTGGTGATCACCGCGGCGTTCGCGCTGGCCATCGGGACGTACCAGATCATCGTGCTCGGAGAGCTGGCCTACTACTTCGAAAAGGCCGTCCACGCGGTGTTCGTCGCCTGCCTGGTCGGCTTGGGGGCATGCGCCCTGCTCATCCCCCAGCGACCTCACCTCCAGGAGGGGGGTACGCGCGGGCCTCTGGGCGCGCTTGTAGGTACCACGCGGCGGCGTTCCGCGCTCGTGGCCACGCTGCTGTGCTTAACCCCGCTGGCGATGTTCGGAGTGATCCCGATCCAACGCCCGGCCGGCACCAACGGCTACCCAGCGCCAGGGGTCAGCTGGGGCGCGGCCTGGGCCGCGGGGAATCTTGAGTACCCCCTCCACGCCCTGATGATCACGGCGGTGTTGGAGCACTACCCCGACGGCGAGGCCGACGATCGCATCAATGTCGTGGTTCATCCCGACGGGAAGGTGGTGGCCCTGTTCACCGGGGTGCTGCGCCGGGAGCACGGCTCCACCGACGACTTCGAACCGTGGACCCTGTACACCCGCGATCAGCAGGGTGTGGACAACCTGACGGAGTTGCTGCTGGAGACCGACACCCCGGTCCGGCTGATCGTCGCCGACATCAATCGCGACGGAACCCGTGAGGTGCTCGACGAGGACGCCCCGCCCCGGTTCGATGTTGAAGGTGCACTGCGGCAGTTCGTGGCGGAGCACCCGGAGCTGGACATTGAACTGATGCGGATGTCGGACCTGACCGATCCATCCAGCTAGTCGGTTACCACCGAGGTGGCCACATCGCTTCGTATTCGTATATGAATGGGGGGCGCTCGCGCCCCCCATTCACGTTTTCACGATTCGCGCTAGCTTGTCGAGCCAGCTCGTCGGTTGTGTCGGCCGTCCCTGGGATCGGGTACGTCAGCCGGTCTGTCCATCCTGACCGGATGTGTCAGACCTCCAGCTCCCGGGCCACCGCGTGCACCACCTCTGCGATCTTGCGGGACACCTTGCGGTCTGGGTACCGGCCCCGGCGCAGCTCCGGCTGGACCTTCAGCTCTAGCACCTTGATCATGTCCTCGATCAGGCCGTGCAGCTCGTCAGGCGGCCGACGTCGCGCCTCGACAACGGAGGGCAACGCCTCCAATAAACGCACCGACAGCGCCTGGCTCCCCTTCCGGCTCTCCACGATGCCGAATTCCACTCGTTGCCCCGGTTTGAGAGCCGTCACACCCGTCGGGAGGGCGCCCCTGTGGACGAACACATCCCCGCCCTCGTCGCGGGTGAGGAATCCATAGCCCTTTTCCGCGTCGTACCACTTGACTCGGCCGCTTGGCACTGCTGACCTCTGCCTCTCCACGAAACACGAAAGGGGGTTCACTCAAGTGGCACCCCCGGGGTCCTTCAAGGCTATCCAGCCGGGCTGGCTGCTCCCAACGCGTATCGTCGTGTCGGGAGCTCACCACCATCCATGATCCATCCCTAACCACCGTCTGGCGATTCCGTTTACCGACAGGATTTGTCCGTTCACCGTCTGCTTCAGCCCACTTCGGACGGTGAGAGGGCCAATCCTCAGCGGAACCGTTCGGGGTCAGGGAGGAGTTCGTTCATGGACCCGGACCGGAACCCCCGGGGGTCCAACGTCACCCGGGGGAAGTCTTCCAAGTCGGTCAGGATGTCCGGACGCGCCGCCACGGCGTCGACCAGGTCGGCGTCCACCTCAACCCGGGCACCAGCGTCGCCCAGATCTCGGACTCGGAGGTTTCGGACACCGATCCCCGCCTCCGCCAGCCGCTGCCGCAACGCGGCTTCGGCCCGCTCCACCCGGGCCAGGCGGCTGGGGGTGATCGTCACGCCGTACGCGATCCGGCTCGCGAGGCAGGCCGCCGCGGGCTTGTCCCAGGTAACCAGCCCCCATCGGCGGGAGGCGGTCCGGATCTGCGGCTTGGTCAGTCCAACGTCACACAGCGGCGTCACCGCGCCCCGCTGAGCGGCGGCCCGGATGCCCGGACGGAAACCAGCGATCACATCATCGGCGTTGGTTCCGGTCGCCACATGGGCAAGGCCGAGTTTGGCGGCCAAGGGCCGCAACCGGTCCAGCAGCTCCGCCTTGCAGTGGAAGCATCGATCCCCACCGTTGGCCCGATACCCCGGGCGCTCCATCTCGGCGGTCGCGACGAGCTCGTGCCGGACTCCAATCTGGCGTGCAAAGGCCTGGGCTGCCTCCAGCTCGGTAGCGGGCAGGCTCGGAGAGAGCGCGGTCGCCGCGACAACCCGCTCTGGCCCGAGCGCGCGTACCGCCGCTGCCAACAGGAAGGCGGAGTCCGCACCGCCGGAGAAGGCAACCAGCAGGCTGTCCAGTTCCTGAAGCCGTCGCTGAAGCGCGTCGAGTCGGCTGGTGAGAACCCACTCCTCCAGCCAGCCGGCGAAGCCCTGCAGGTCCTCCAGCACCACGTCAGCGCCGGCCTGCTGTAACTCGCGCGCGTCGCACGGCCCGGTCGTCACGCCTACCGAGGTGATGCCCGCGGCCTGGGCTGCCCGGACGTCGGCGGTGTGATCACCGACGTAGATCTGGACGCCGTGATCCCGGATGGCGGCGGTCTTACCGTCGGCGAACGCGAGCCCGACCACCTCATCGACCGACAGCTGCAGTTGGTCGAGGTGGAGCCGCACCAGCGTGGGGTGCTTCGCGCTGATCACGACAACCTTTCCGCCCGCGTCCCGGACCGCCGCGATGGCCTCCGCCGCTCCCGCTAACGCGGGTGAGGGGGCGACAGCGTGATCGGGGTACAGGGCGCGGTAACGGGCCACCATCGCCGCGACCTGCTCGGGTGGGAACCAACGCGCCATTTCCTGCTCTACGGGCGGCCCTAAACGTGAGACCACCGCATCGACGTCGATCCACACCCCGGTCTCGGCGCTCAGTGCCCGGTAGGCCGCCGCGATGCCGGGACGGCTGTCCACGAGCGTCATATCAAGATCAAAGCCGACCACCGGACTCGCCACGCCGTCAGCGTACCGTGTCTGCCCTCCCGGGCCGTGATCCGCGACTTCACCACACACTCCGGACTATGTCCACATTCGCGCAGGAAAACCACCCCCTGGGCGAGAGACATGTCTTGACATCGATTGCTTATTAGGTCTAAATTCGCCTTTCCTTTAGGAAAGTTTCCTAACTTCTGTCGCGACCTCCGCGACGAGTCAGGACAACGGGAGTTCCCGCACCCAGGGAGGCGCCATGAGAGTTCGGACGGCGGTGACCCTGGTGGTCGCCGCGATCGTCGTGGCACTGCTACCCGCATTACCCGCATCAGCCGCCCCCGGTGTAACCGCCACGTTCACCAAAACCTCCGACTGGGGCACCGGTTTTGTGGCCAACTACCGGATCACCAACGGCGGAACAGCCCAGCTAGAAGGCTGGGAACTGCAGTTCTCCCTGCCCGCCACCATCACCTCGGTGTGGAACGGCCAGATCAGCCGGTCCGGTGACCGGTACACGATCACCCCAGAATCCTGGAACGCTTCCCTCCCCCCGGGCGCGTCGGTCACGGTCGGATTTGAGGGGACCTACAGCGGCTCATGGAGTGACCCGACGAACTGCACCCTCAACGGTGAGCCGTGCAGCGGTAGCCAACCGACCTCCTCGCCGACCATCTCCCCAACCGCATCGCCGACCGCCTCTCCCACCGCGTCACCGACCGTCTCCCCGACCACCCCAGCGCCGGGGCCGGAAGAGCCGATGCGGATCGCGTACTTCACCCAGTGGGGCATCTACCAGCGCGGTTACCTGGTCCGCGACATCGTCACCAGTGGCGCCGCCGAACGCCTCACCCACATCCACTACGCCTTCGGCAACATCTCTCCCGACGGCCTGTGCTTCGAGACCAACGAGCCCGGTGTGGGCGACGCATGGGCCGACTACCAACGCCGCTTTACCGCCAGCGAATCGGTCAGCGGGGTCGCCGACACCTGGGACCAGCCCTTGGCTGGCAACTTCAACCAGCTCCGCCAGCTCAAGCAGCGCTACCCACACCTGACGGTGATGTTCTCCCTGGGTGGCTGGAGCTGGTCACGCTACTTCTCCAATGCGGCCGCCACACCTGAGTCCCGTCAACGGTTCGTCGCCAGCTGCATCGACCTGTTCATCCGCGGCAATCTGCCGATCCTCGGCGGTGAGCCACAAGGCGGTCCCGGCGCCGCGGCCGGCATCTTCGACGGATTTGACCTGGACTGGGAGTGGCCCGGCAGCCAAGGCCACCCGCACAACATTGTCCGGCCAGAGGATCGGCGCAACTTCACGCTGCTGCTGGAGGAGTTCCGGCGTCAGCTCGACGCGGTGAGCGCTGAGACCGGCCGCCGGTACCAGCTGTCGGCCTTCCTGCCGGCCGATCCAGCGCGCATCGACGCTGGTTTCGAGGTAGACCAGATCTTCCGGTACCTGGACTACGCCACGGTGCAGGGGTATGACCTGCACGGTGCCTGGGAGACCACCACCAACCACCAGGCGCAGCTGTACTCGCCGCCGGACGACCCGGCCCCCGAGCGCTGGAGCGTGGACCTCGCGGTGGACTCCTGGCTGGCACGGGGCGCCCCGGCGGACCGGCTTGCGATCGGTGTGCCGGCGTACGGACGCGGCTGGGCGGGCGTACCCAACACCAACAATGGCCTGTACCAACCCGGACCGAACCCGGCGGACGGGTCGTACGAGGATGGCGTCGAAGACTACGACGTGCTCATTAACCGACCCGGGACCCGGGTGTACGACCCCGAAGCCGGCGCGCTGTGGTTGTACTCCAACGGCGAATTCTGGTCGTACGACGATCCCAGAATCGTCGCTGACAAGGCAGCGTATGTCCTCGCCAACGGCCTGGGCGGGCTGATGTTGTGGTCGCTGGACGGCGATAACGGTGATCTTGTCGCCGCCATGGCCGACGGTTTGACCTAAACCCGTCCCCCCACTGATGGTTGTGGGTCCGTGTGTTGACACGGACCCACAACCAATACGCAAGCCAGCGTGGTACGCAAGTCAGCGTTCGCGGGCGGGCTGACGCTCAGGGTGAACGTAGGACAGCTGCTCTACAGGAAGCGGGAACACGACATCCTCCCCGAAGGGAGAAGCGCCTCCCGGACGAGAGAACAGCAGCTCGTTGACTGGTAGATGCCCGTCCTGAACCCGTCCCTTCTGGGACGCTTTCGTCGAGCCGCCAGAGGTGCCATCCACCCGCCTCGCCATGCTCGTCTCCTCCTCGCGCCCGAAGCCACTATGAACCCACCGCCAGGGTGCGGTGGGCAGGGTGATCACCCCCAGTGTCGCACGATGCCCCAGGTCCCTGACGCGGACACTGAATGCAGCTCGGCAGCACGCTAGCGTTGAGGAGGTGAGCAGCCTCGCCGATCATCTCCGCCGCCTGCCCGACTCCGGTCTGATCAGTCTGCTCCGTGCCCGCCCCGACCTCGCTGTCCCGGTTCCCACGGATATCGCGACCCTGGCGCAACGCGCGGCCTCCCGGTTTTCGGTTGCGCGCGCTTTGGACGGACTCGACCGCTTCACTCTGGAGATCCTCGACGCACTACGGCTGCTGCCCCAGTTGGGGGAACCTGTCAACGAGGCTGCTCTATTACGACTGGTCGCCGACGCCGCATCGGCTGACGCAGTGCGTGCTGCCCTGGAACGCCTTCGCTCCCTGGCGGTGGTCCACGGCGAGGAATCCAATCTGATCGTCCTGCCCACCGTGGACGAGGTCTGCTCGGCGTACCCGGCGGGGTTGGGCCGGCCCGCCGCCGAACTGGATCCCCAAGCCGGCGAACTCGCCGGTGATCCGGCCCGGTTGCGGCGCACTGTGCTGACCGCCCCTGCGCCGGCCCGTGCCATCCTCGATCGACTCGCCGCCGGCCCACCCGTGGGCACCGTCCGGAACGCCCGACGCCCCACCGCCCCTGGGGACGATGACAGTCCAGTACGGTGGTTGATCTCGCGTCGTCTGCTCATCCCGATCTCCGACGACACCGTGGAGCTGCCTCGGGAGGTAGGGCTGCTGCTCCGTCGCGACACCGGCCCGTTGGGTGACCTACATCCGGAGCCCCCTACCCCTGACGTCCCCATCCGTCCCACCGACACGGTCAACACCGCAGGTGCTGGTCAGGCGATGGAGGTGGTACGCCGCACCGACGCGCTCCTTGACGCCCTGGCCACCGAACCGGCGGCGGTGCTGCGTTCCACCGGGTTGGGGATACGGGATCTGCGCCGGATCGCGCGTACCACAGGGATCTCGGAGTCCGAAGCGGGCTTGCTTGTGGAGATCGCCTTCGCCGCCGAACTGCTCGATGACAGCCAGGAGGCCGACCCGGTTTGGCTTCCAACGCCCGCCTATGACCTTTGGCGGGAAGCGCCGCTGGCGGTCCGCTGGGTACGCCTGGCCCGGGCATGGCTGGGCATGAATCGGCAACCCGGCCTGATCGGCACCCGGGACGACAGAGACCGCCTGATCAACGCGCTCTCTGATGACGTGGAGCGGGGTGGTGTGTCCCAGCTGCGGCAAAGCACGCTCCAGATGCTGGCGCTCCTGCCGGAGGGCGCGGTGGGCGCCCCCCAAGCGGTGCTGGAGATGTTGTCCTGGCGGGCACCCCGGCGGGGTGGTCGGCACCGGGACACGGTGGTTCATCAGGTGCTGTCAGAGGCCGCGACGCTAGGGGTGACGGGTCTGGGGGCGCTCACCTGCTATGGCCGAGCTCTCCTGGCCCAGGATGAACTCCGGGCCCAGGATGAAGACGCGGCTTTCGACCCGCTCGGAATTCGCGTCGACGAGGAGACACCGGTCATCACGGACCGGGCTGCCAGGGCTTTGGAGCCCTTGCTCCCCACCCCGGTCGATCACATCCTGGTGCAAGCCGACCTGACCGTGGTGGTCCCTGGACCGCCGGAGCCGTCCCTGGCCGCGGAACTGGCCCTCATGGCCGAACCGGAGTCGGCCGGCGGCGCCACCGTCTACCGCATCACCGCCGACAGCGTCCGGCGCGCCTTGGACGCCGGGGTGACCGCCGAGGATCTGCACGCCAGGATGGCGCATCGCTCCGCAACCCCGGTACCGCAGGCACTGACCTATCTCATCGACGATGTGGCTCGACGCCACGGCGGGCTGCGGGCCGGCCACTGCGGTTGTTACCTCCGCAGCGAAGATACGGCCCTGCTCGACGAACTCATCGCCGACCGGCGCCTGTCTCACCTGGAGCTGCGCCGCATCGCCCCGACGGTTGTCGTGACCCCGTACGCGTTGCACAGGCTGTTGGACACGCTACGCGACGCCGGGTACGCACCGGTCGCCGAGGACGCTTCTGGAGCCACGGTTCTGACTAAACCGCAGGCCCGTCGGGCACCGGCCCGGTCACGTCCCCCACGGGTGCCCGACACCTCCATGGCCCTTGACGAGGTTCGCCTGTCCACAGTGGTGGAGCTGATCCGCCAAGGCGACGCCACGGCCCGCGCTTCCCGCCCCAACCTCGACAATCAGGCAACGCCGGGGCAGACCCTGGCGGTGCTGCAGAAAGCGCTGCGGGAGCGGCAGCGGGTCTGGGTGGGTTACGTCGACTCCCACGGGGCGATGGCGACCCGCCTCGTGCGCCCCGTCTCGATCGGGGCGGGTTATCTGCGGGCTGAGGACGAACGAAGCGAGACCATGCACACCTTCGCGCTGCACCGGATCGCCTCGGCCACTCTCCTCACCGACTCAGAGTGAGGGGTACGCGGAGCGGCATCACGCCGCGATCTATCCATTGTGGACACTAGCTCCCAGGAAACTCTCAGCTCAAGCCAAGGATCATCCCAGGTCAATCCTTCAAAGTAATAACCGAGCGAACCTTTCCGGGGGGTAGTGGGCCGCTCCGTGCGACAGTGGTCCAATGCCGGTCGTACCTGGGTGGGCGGTCAGCCTCCAACCGTCCCCCAGGAACGACTGGCCGGAAAGGCCAACTGGGTCGGGGGATGGAAAGGAGCCGGCGCAATGCGGCCCGGCAAAGCACGGATCCGTTACACCATTGACTGGACACCGGTGCGACATGTCACCGCAATGCCCGGTTCAGTCGCCCATTTCCGGTTGAACCCTCCCTCCTTCCTCAGTCGAGAAGACATCGCTCACGCCCTGGCCATGGCGGTCAGTCAGCTGCGTGGCATCGACACCGCCCTAGGGTGGGCAACGGGACGCAGCCAAGGGCCTTTTAACGACACCAACGCCGCAGCGATCTCCGCCGCGGTGATGAGCCGATGCCGTGAGGTGCGCGCCGCCACCGACGGCTACTTCGACCCGTGGGCGCTTCCCGGTGGTTTCGACCCCAGTGGAATGCTCACGGGCTGGGCGCTGGAACAGGCCGGCGCCACCCTCCTGAAGGCGGGGATCAGCGACTTCTCCATCGAGGCGCGCGGCAAGCTCCTGCTGCGCGGCAATGCCCCCGGCGGGGACGGCTGGCGGGTCTGTATTCACGACCCCGATTACCCCACCGAGATCCTCAGCTCGCTGCACATCACCAACACTGGTCTGGCCACAGAAGCCAGCGAGGTGATCGACCCTTACACGCAGCGCCCCAAAAGCCACTTCCGGCTCGTCACCGTGATGGGCCCGGACCTCGCCACGGCCGACGGATATGCCACCGCACTGCGGGCCGCTGGCCCCGCTGGGCTGTCCTGGTTCCCCACATCCGACGGCTATGAGGCGGTCCTGTACGTTCAGCCGCACCCGGGTGGCCAGGACATCTCCTCCGCCGCCTGACCGCTCTCACTTCTGAAGTCTGTTGGGATCCCGCTACCGGGCGTACCTCGCCAGAATCTGCCGAAGAATCTGCCGAGCCGACCGGGGTGGGCCGCGGACTCACGATCCTTTCACGGCCGGTTGTGGTTGGGGTGTACGTGGAACGGCGTCGGGTACGCGCACTCCCCCGTCGGACACCGCGACGGCTGCGTCCAGTACGCGTACCCGACGCCGAAAACGGAAGGTGGTCCCCCGACCACACGCTCCCAGCCTTGTCGCTACCCAAGTGCTGGGATGCCCCAGGCTGCCCTGCCCAAAACTCTGCCTGGAAGCGCCGCCGGTATGCTCCCCGATTCGTGCCAGCGCCAGCTTCAGGGCAAAACCGCGGGGCATCCACCACGGCGACAGGCGCCACCCAATGCCTACTGAACCCACACAATGCCTGCTGAACAATGCCTAGCCTGCTGAACAATGCCTACCGGCGGGCAGGCCACAGCCGCGCCGGCGCCAAGCACGTAGGCCAAGGCAGCGTGACAGAGTTTGGCGTGGAGTTGGCCTTGTGAGGCATCTGGACAGGCAGCCGCCAGTGGGCCAACCACACGCAATGACCACCGTCTGTGGGCGACCGGCCGCGGCACGGATCGCCCCGACCTCCGTGTGACAGGCACCACTCAGCAAGCGTGGGTGGCTTCAGAGAGGGACACTGGGAGCCGGCTGTCTCAACGACATTCCCGGCGTTCCCCTCATCACTTCCGGAGGCGCTCCGTGGCGCAAGGCCCCCTCATTGTTCAGTCCGACAAAACGCTGCTCCTTGAAGTCGATCACCCCGACGCCGACGCCTGCCGCATGGCGATCGCGGTGTTCGCCGAGCTGGAACGCGCCCCGGAACACGTCCACACCTACCGGATCACTCCCCTAGGCCTGTGGAACGCCCGGGCCGCCGGACACGACGCCGAGTCCGTGGTCGACGCCCTGCTGAGGTACAGCCGGTACCCGGTACCGCACGCGTTGCTGATGGACGTCGCCGAAACCATGGACCGCTACGGGCGACTCCAACTGGTCAACGACCCCGCCCATGGCCTGGTGCTGCGCGCCCTGGACCGCGCGGTCCTGGTGGAGGTGACGCGCTCGAAGAAACTCGCCGGCATGCTCGGCGCCCGCATCGACGACGACACCGTGGTGGTGTTCCCCAGCGAACGTGGCCGCCTCAAGCAGGCGCTGCTCAAGCTCGGCTGGCCCGCCGAGGACCTGGCGGGATACGTGGATGGTGAGGCCCACCCCATCGCCCTCGTCGAGGAGGGCTGGGCCCTACGCCCGTACCAGCGACAGGCGGTGGACTCCTTCTGGGCCGGCGGTTCCGGGGTGGTTGTCCTGCCCTGCGGCGCGGGAAAGACGCTCGTAGGCGCCGCGGCCATGGCTCGCGCTCAGGCAACCACGCTCATCCTGGTCACCAATACGGTCGCCGGTCGGCAATGGAAACGGGAGCTGTTGGCCCGCACCAGCCTCACCGAGGAGGAGATCGGCGAATACTCCGGCGAACGCAAGGAGATTCGTCCGGTCACGATCGCGACCTATCAGGTCCTCACTACCCGCCGCAAGGGCACCTACCCCCACCTGGACCTATTCGGCGCCCGGGACTGGGGCCTTGTGATCTACGACGAGGTCCATCTACTGCCCGCACCGATCTTCCGTTTCACCGCGGATCTGCAGGCCCGCCGCCGGCTCGGGCTGACCGCCACCCTGGTCCGCGAGGACGGCCGGGAAGGCGACGTGTTCTCCCTCATCGGCCCTAAGCGCTACGACGCCCCCTGGAAGGACATCGAAGCGCAGGGCTGGATCGCCCCCGCCGAGTGTGTTGAGGTGCGGGTCACGCTCACCGACGCCGAACGGTTGGCTTACGCCACCACGGACCCCGAGGACCGGTACCGGGTGGCGGCGACCGCGCGTACCAAATTGCCCGTGGTCAAGGCGCTGGTGGAGCGGCACGCCGGGGAACAGATCCTGATCATCGGCGCTTACCTGGAGCAGCTCTCGGAGCTGGCCGAGTACCTGGACGTCCCGGTGCTCCAGGGCTCGACCACGACCCGGGAACGGGAACGGTTGCTCGACGCTTTCCGGTCCGGGCGACTCTCCACCCTGGTCATCAGCAAGGTGGGGAACTTCTCCATCGATCTCCCGGAGGCGGCGGTCGCCATTCAGGTGTCGGGGACCTTCGGCTCCCGTCAAGAGGAAGCGCAACGGCTGGGACGGATCCTCCGCCCCAAGGCCGACGGCCGGCAGGCGCATTTCTACACGGTGGTGTCACGCGACACCATCGACACCGAATACGCGGCGCACCGGCAGCGGTTCCTGGCGGAGCAGGGGTACGCGTACACCATCACTGACGCCGACGACGTGCTTGGGCCGCCCTTGCCCACCGATCCGGCGTGACTCCTGCGGCGTTCGGTGTTACCGCAGCCGCACGTGCCAGCCGTGCCCGGTGGGGCACTCGAACGCGACGAGCCGCCCACCGGTCAACCGTTCAAGATCCTTAGCCCCAGCCTGAGGCAGGATCTTGCGGCGTTCGCAGGAGTCACACCGCGGCAGCTCTGAAAACAGGGCCATGTACCGCATGGTAGCCATGGAGGCCCCTCCGCGGCTCCCGTCCGGATGCCCCCCTTACAGCGGAGTGGCGTCGATCAGCAGGGAGACCAGGGCGGCGAAAGTCGGTCGACCCGCCAGACCATCACACTCCTCGGTTTGCATCGTCGTTTCATGGACCGTCAGCGTGTACCGGTAGGCGTCCGCGCAGGGACGCGTGGCGCCCCGGGTCTGGAACTCCTCGGTGAGCTCGCGGCTGGTCGCCAACCCTCGAAGTTCGGTCAGCTGAGAGTCGGTGAGACGGCCGGTCTGCCGCACACCGTCGGCGGTGGTGTACGTCCATTGACCGTCCGGCTCCACGACCACCTGTTCATCCAGCCCCACGAATCCCGCGGACCGGCTCAGCATGATTCGCACGGCGTACGGCCGCCTCCCGTCGGTCTGGTCGTCTTCGGTAGACGTTTCAGGAGGCGTTCCGGATGGGGCTCCGGGGCCGCCGTCGGGCGTACCCTCCGGGGCCGTTGAACTCGGCGCATGAGACGGGACGGTGGTCGGGGACGAGCTGGCCGATGGGGCGGCGCCTGGCTCACCCGTGCTGCAGGCCAGCGCTCCAAACATGGTGACGCAAACAGCGATCATGAAAGCGCGGTGCCTGTTCATATCCGTCAGACGTCTGCGCGCTGGCTCCCGTTCCACGGGATGCTCCTTAAGTTTTTCACATTCAAGTTTTCAAGTTCTTCGCGACGTCCTTCACGCTGACCACAGTCGAGCCTGGTGATGATCGCCGCCCGCCTGACGGAAGTGATTGTGGGGTAGCGGCCGCTTAACGCCAGAGCCGCAGCTGGCCGGTGAGCTTCGGCTTCGGCTACTCAATGACGTAACGCATAGCGTGGAAGACGGCACCGGAGGCGTATGAGAACTTACAGGGACCAATCACCGTGATCCACTCATCGGAGCCTTCTCGAGTCTGAATCATCACCTGATAGGCGTATCCCCTAGTAGAGCCGCCCCCCGCTTCGATCGTGGCGTACCGATCGGGAAACGCCTGGTGTCGTAACGCGCACACGTAGGGCTCGGTGCGGGTCAGCGGTGACATCTCTTCAATGATCCAATCTTCTGAATTCGGCCCTAACCGCTGCTCCAGAGCGCGTTCAAGCTCCCGGTGTGCTTGCCGTAGCCGGTTGGCGTATTCCATCACGCCGTCAGCCTAACTACCGCCTGTATCCGACGCCGTCGCGCTCAAAATAGTGATATCTTGCCCCTTCATGTAAGGTGGTGAGCTCCTTAATCGCGCCCGCGCCATCACGCGTCCTGCCATGTCGTGTTCACTCTGCTTCTCGCGCTTCTCCCCAACCGACATGCGCGCTGGTCAACATCACTCACTGCCGGACCGGCGTACGGGCGCATCCTCGCCATTCATATACACGGTCTCAGTGAAAGTTAGTCGAGATACTGTTCGCCTCTTTCCGGTAGTCGGAAGGAGCGAACGCAGTTGTGCTTGATTCCCTGAGCACCGGATCGTTCCCTTACGGGAGGTCGGACCTGGTCTCGCCTCACCTGCTGCCCAGACCAAGAGTGTGGCGCCCGCTTCCCGCCACCCCCACTACTGGCAGACCGGCTCGTGACAGGCCGGCTCACCCCTGGGCGTACCCACCCCCGAAAGGGGGCATGATTCCTCTACAGAGGGTACGCCCGCTTTCTTAAAGAGGCAAAAAAAAGTCACGTTGACCGCCGCCATCGCGATCATTTGCGAGATCGATTCTCGCCTGTCCGACTCTTCGGACATCTAAGCGGGAAAGCTCAACCTATTCCTAGGGAACAGGGACGAACGCTCTTCTAGCAGAGGCGATCGAGAACTAAATCTATTTCACACAGGCCGAGCCCGATCTGCTTTCTGTACGCTGTCGTTGATCGGTATTGATTCCGTTTAACCACTTGGCGGTATGGACAGTCCGCCGGTACTTATTCTTCTCTCCAGAGGAGACGGATCAGCCAATTCAGGAGCTGATCAGTCAGGTCAGAAACCGGCGGGCGCAAGAAGGTGTCGCTCGGGTGAACGACAGAACGCATAGGTGAGCCAGCCGCCAGCGACCGCAGCCGGTACCGCCAGGACCACCGGGTAGAGAAGAGCCCAGTTCCAGCCATACCCGCTGATCCCGAACGCTACGGCGTAACTAAACAGCAATAGGGCTGGCCCTGAGGCAGCGGCAAAAGCAACGGTGAAGGCCGATGTCCCCGCGGGCAGACGAATACTGATTGCCCCACCGGTCAAGAATGGGACCGTAAGCAGGATCGCCGTTGCGATCCCCCCGTTGACACCGTTCCCCACAATAAGGTGCCCGAGCGGTGGGGGCTCCTCGGGCGAAAGCCGCACCGACAACAGCGCGATCCCCCAGATCATGACAGCATGCGTTCTCACACCGCTGGTCAACCCCGGCCAGCGAGTGCCCGCGATGGCGACGACGAGGCCGGTCAGGGTGCCGGCGGCCGCCTGGGTACCTGCTTCCCAACCCAGGCTCGCACCGCCGTACATCGCGGCCCAAGCAGCGCCAGCGGCGGTCAAGGGAACCGCGAGGGCCGCGCCAAAAGCGGCTGCGGCCGGTGTCACTAGGGTGTCGGACAGCTTTCGAAACCTCCGGAACAGTCCTGGGGCGGTGGCGAGGACCACGCTGGTGGCCGCGAACCAACCGACGCCAACGAGCTGGGAGCTCCACCAGGCGGCCTGGTCGGCACAGCCGCAGCCGTTCCACGCCAGGAGGCCTACCCGCGTGGCGAGAACGGGCTGCCCCATCGCAAGCAAAGCCCCCGCGACCAGGGCGATCAGCGGCGCCGTGGTCTGGTGGTCGGCATGGTCGGAGGTCGTCTCTCCCGATCCCACAACGGACATAGTTGGACGGTACGTGACCATCCGACTTCAGAGAGTAACAGAAAGGTCACAAGCACGTCACATAAGTAGACAGAGCCCACCTATCGGGATGAATCACAGGGAGACGTGATTCTGACAATGGACCGGCCGGGACGGCTATTGCGCGCCTAGTACCCCCGGCTCGAGAATTCGCCTTCGCAGTTCATACCACTTAATCAGGAGGAACACTCGTGTCCGATCCAGGGACCGCATCGGCGGGAGCCGGCATAACAGCCGCCATCCTGTGTATATTGGCGATCTTTCTAGGCTTCATCGCGCTGATGATCGCGTCGATGTGGCGCATCTTCACCAAGGCTGGTCGTCCAGGATGGGCCGCACTGATCCCTCTTTACAACATCTACACCCTCCTGAAGGTCGTCGGACGCCCCGGATGGTGGATCCCGCTGTACTTCATCCCGCTTGTCGATATCGTCATACTTATCATAGTTGCGTTCGACTTAGCGAAATCTTTCAGGAAGAGTGGCGCCTTCGCCTTCTTCGGCCTGTTCCTGTTCGCCCCCGTGGGTTACCTGATCCTCGCCTTCGGTAGCGCTCAGTACGTAGGCCCTGGTGGTCGTCCGGCGTACGCCGGGGGATACCCGGGGGGATACCCGGGCGCGCCGGGCTTCCCCCCACAAGGTGGATACCCCGGGTACCCCGGCGGCTACCCACAGCAGAATCCGTACCCCGGTGGTCAGCCAGGTGGCTACCCTGGAGCGCCAGGTGGCTACCCTGGTGCGCCAGG
>Ga0207873_1000119_pt1 | contig 82868 bp, 84 predicted proteins | sample BGWIniCompost_FD_187373 | JGI IMG/M metagenome (GOLD analysis project Ga0207873, IMG submission 187373) | Cellulose adapted compost microbial communities from Newby Island Compost Facility, Milpitas, CA, USA - BGW Initial Compost (SPAdes)... ... | reverse complement strand
AAGAACAGATGGGCGTGATTCCCTCGGCAGAGTGCCTGCAGTTGCCAATCTCCTGACGACAACGTCGCTCCCTTCCGTTGCCAACGCTGGGGCACGGAAGCTAACCATGCATCCCAGCATTCGCCAGGGAAATCCTGGAAGGAGTTTGGGACAAATTTTCGCGACCTCAGGACCCGTCGGCGACGGGTTCGACTTCGAGGACGAGGCCGTCGACTTCGGTGACACGCACCGCCGTGCCCCTGCGGATGCCGGCTTCCCGATGGGCGGACGCCTTCCACCGGGCTCCCTCCACCTCCACCTCGCCGTCCGGCGAGAAGTCGACCAACGCCACCCCGGTGCTGCCGATCAGGTGCTCGCGCCCGATCGTCCGGGTGCTGAATCTCGCCCGGGCCACCGTCGGCATCGCCACCACGTAGAACAAGACCACGGCAGCGACGACGAGCAGGGTGACGATGGGGTTCATCTCCAACTGTGGGGCTCCGTCGACGAACCAGAGACCGCCGAGGGCCATGAGCACCGACCCGATGGCCGTGAGGGTGGCGACGCTGCCCTGCTGGTAGGAGGCGGTGAGGGCGAGCCAGCCCAGGCCCGCCAGAGCGAGGGCCCACCAGCGGACGGGCAGGGTGGCGATGCCGTACGAAGCCAAAAAGAGAGAGATGGCCGCCACAGCGGCCGCCACTCCGGGACCGATGGCGTAGAACTCGAACGCCGCCACCGTCAGCCCGGCTACGAGGAAGAGAAACGCCGCCTCCGGAGTGACCGCCAGGCGGAGGAAGCGTGCCCAGTAGCCGGGTTTGTGGAAGGTGACGGGGATCGTGGTGACGACCTCCTCGCCGTCGACCTGGGCCGTCGTCAGCGTGGAGAGCTGCACCGGTTGCCCCTTCACGGCGACCGTCGTCCCGTCGAGCGCCTGGACGATCTGGCGAATGGCCGGGGCCACCATGTCGACGAGGTCGTGGACCGGCGCCAGCTCGACGACGAGGACGTTCTCGACCAGCTCCAACGGCAGACGCGTCCTGTCGTCGTTGCGATCTGCGACGATCGTCGGCTCCACCAGGCCGATCTCGGCCCCGGGTGCGGCGATGCGCAGCGGCGCCGCCACCAGCAGATCTACGACGCCTCCGTAGGCGACAGCAGGAGCGGGTCCGATCCACACGGCGAGCGGAAGCGGCGGGTCGGCGACCAGGGCCAGGACTTCCTCGTACAACCGGGGGTCGCCCACCACGCCGGGAGAGTCGAGTTGGAGGATCACGGCCTCCGAGCCGGTGTCGGTGGCCCAGAGGATCGTGTCACGGATGAACGTGAGAGCCTGGTCGTCGAGGGGGCCGGATACGTCGATCACCTCGAGACGCGGGGAGTCCTCCTGGGCGAGGGCGGGGAGGCACAGACAAGCCAGGAGGAACGGGACGAGCGGAAGGAGGAGCCTTCTCACGGGAAAGGCAATCTTAGGTCCACCGCCCAGGGCCTCCGTCCGGGACGGGTCCGCCTCGGGCTATGGTTTCGCCCATGGCAAGGGTCCTCCTCCTGACCGATGACATCTGGGTGGAGAGCGAGGTGCGGGCCGCGCTGACGGATCCCGGCACCGTCATCGAGACCACCTCGGATCCCGAGACGATCACCGACGCCGTCTCCCGCCATCAGGCGGATGTGGCCGTGATCGACCTCCAGGTGCGGTCGATGGGGGGAATGGCGGTCGTGAGGGAGTTGCGAGCGGCCATGGAGAACGGGTACATCCCCGAGGTCCGCATGGTCCTCCTGTTGGACCGCCGGGCCGATGACTTCCTGGCCCGACGGGCGGGAGCGGACGCCTACGTGGTGAAGCCCTTCACCGCCCAGCAGTTGCGCCAGGCCGTCTCCCTGCCTGCTGAGGTCTGACCCCGACTACAATCCCCTGAACACGGGACGTGGCGCAGTTTGGTAGCGCGCAGCGTTCGGGACGCTGAGGTCGTGGGTTCAAATCCCGCCGTCCCGACCATCCCTTTGTGAAGATCCTCCCCGCGATTCGCGGGGAGGATCTTCACAATTTGTGCCCTCGGCGCACGGTGGGCGCCTGTCGGAACCACCGAGCCGTCCGGTACGATGCGGCCCACCGACCGATTGCCGAGGAAACCCATACGTGCCGCCAGCTGAACCGATCCTGATAGGGGCGATTCTGCTGATGGCCGGTGTCATCGCGGGGAAGGTGTCGGCCCGGCTCGGTATCCCCGCCCTCCTCCTCTTCTTGGGCATCGGGATGCTCGCCGGATCCGACGGCCCCGGGGGAATCGACTTCAGCGACGCCCGACTGGCCAGCGCCATCGGCTCGGTCGCCCTGGCCCTCATCCTCTTCTCCGGCGGCCTCGACACCCGTTGGGCCGCCGTCCGTCCTGTCCTGGCCCCGGGAATGGTGCTGGCGACGCTCGGCACCACGATCACCGCACTGATCACTGGAGCAGCGGCCGTCTACATCTTCGACGTCTCCTGGCCTCTGGGCTTCCTCGTCGGGTCGATCGTTTCTTCGACCGATGCCGCCGCCGTGTTCTCGATCCTGCGGTCCCGTGGCATAAGCCTGCGCCCCCCGTTGCGGCCGTTGCTCGAGTTCGAGTCTGCCTCCAACGACCCGACGGCCGTGTTCCTCACCGTGGGCTTCACCACCTTGATCCTGATGCCCGAGTCCACGGCGTGGGAACTGATCGTGCTGCTGGCGCAGCAGATCGTGCTCGGAACGGCGATGGGCATCGCCTCGGGACGGGTCGCCGTTTGGCTGATCAACAAGATCAAGCTGGAGTACGAGGGCCTCTACCCGGTGCTGTCTCTGGCGCTGGTGCTCCTCGTGTACTCACTCACAGCCGTGCTGGGAGGAAGCGGCTTCCTCGCCGTGTACCTGGCGGGTATCACGATGGCTCGCCAGCGGCTTCTCCACAAGCGAACGCTGTCCCGCTTCCACGACGGTGTGGGATGGCTGATGCAGATCACCATGTTCCTCCTGCTCGGGCTACTCGTGTTCCCCACTCAGGTCGTGAGGGTGATCGGCCCGGGCCTGGCGCTGGCGTTGGTGCTGATGCTCATAGCGCGACCGGTGGCCGTGTGGCTGTCCCTCATCGGCCGGCGGTGGAACAACCGGGAGCGCGCCCTCGTCTCGTGGGTCGGGCTGCGGGGTGCAGTCCCGATCATTCTCGCCACCTTCCCCCTCGCCTCCGGTGTGGAACGGGCCAATGTGATCTTCAATGCAGTGTTCTTCGTGGTGATCCTCTCGGTGGCGCTACAGGGAACGACGTTGCCCGTCGTGGCCAAGTGGTTGAAGCTCGACGCACCCGAACCCGATGTCACCGGCGAACGCGAGGAGATCGTCGGCGGCGCCACCACCGGCCGGAGGCTGCACGAAATCGAGATCCACGACGGCTCCTGGGTGGTTGGAAAGCGCGTGGTCGAACTGGATCTGCCCGACGGGGTGTGGGTGGTGCTCGTCAACCGGGGAGAGGACTACCTCGTCCCTCAGGGCCCGACGGTGTTGGAAGCCGGCGACCGCCTGACCGTGCTCGCCGACCCGCCCGAACTCCGCCAGATCCGCGACATCCTCACCAACGGAACCCAGCGGCGCTGACGCCATCCCGCACGACCGGCCTTTCTACCCTTGTGGTGGGGACCTTGTCCCCCCGACACGGCCAGGGCGGGCCGCGACGATGAAGCCAGACGGGTGAAAGGAGCCAAACCGTGATCGTCGAAGAACTGGTTGCCGGCGAGGTGGGAACTTGCAGCGCCGACACCCCGATCACCGAAGCGGCGAAGCGCATGATCGCTGACGACGTGGGATCGCTTCTCGTGATGGACGACACCGACATCGTCGGCATCGTCACGGAACGCGATGTGTTGCGAGCCGTCGCCGAGGGGAAGACGCAAGGAATCGTCAAGGCGATCATGACTCCCGAACCCGACCTCCTCGAAAGCGACGTGGACGTCATGGAGGCAGCCGAGTGGATGATGGCTGCCGGCTATCGCCACCTTCCGGTCGTCCAGCAGGGAAAGCTGATCGGTATGGTCAGCATCAAGGACCTGGTCTGGGCGCTCACTGAGGAGACGAGAGCCCGGAAGGAGCAGTGACCATGACTGCCACCGCCACCGCCAAGACCCGGGTGATACGGGTCGTGGTGGTCGACGACCACCAACTCGTCCGCGACGGATTGAGAGCCATCATCGAGCGGGAACCCGACATGGAGGTGGTCGGCGAAGCCGACACGATGGCGGAGGCGGTTCGACGGGTGGCGTTCGACGAACCCGACGTGGTCACCCTCGATGTGGACCTGCCCGACGGCTCCGGGATCGACGCCTGTACCGCCATCCGGGCGATCTCACCCGAGACGAAGATCCTCATCCTCACGGCATACGCCGACCCGCGGATCTTCGAGAAAGCCCGGGCCGAGGGAGCCGACGGGTTCGTGCTCAAGCGGACCCAGGACTTCCAACTGCTGGACGAGATCCGGCGGGTGGCGTCGGGCGAGAAGGCGTTCGACGACGCTCCCCACGGCCTCGCCAAGGATCCGCTCCTGTCGAGGCTGACACCACGCGAGATCTCCATCCTCGAGTTGATCGCCGAAGGGCTCACCAATCGCGAAATCGCCGACGAACTCTGTTTGGCGGAGAAGACCATCAAGAACTACGTGTCGAACCTCCTCGCCAAGATGGGTGTCCGCCACCGGGCGGCCGCCGCTGCCCATCTCGTGCGGCTTCGGGCTTCTCAAGAGCCGCAGTTCCCTCCGTCGGATTGGTCCGAAGCCGTCTGGGCGAATCGACCGTGATCTAGGCGGGACGGGAAGCAACCGACTCCCGCACCGCCCCTCTGAGCGGCCGCCCGCTCAGCTCCAACGGCACCTGGACCACAGACGTCGGGTACCGTCGCCACCCGGGAAGGGGCGCGAGCAGAACCACTCTCGACCAGCCCCGGTCCAACAGGCGAGCCCACTCCCGCGGGCCCAGGCGCACCCCCGGTCCGATGACGATGGCGTCGCCGCGCGGGTTGCCGCTTCCATCCAGGGAATCCGCCAGAGCGACCACGCGGATGTCCCCGTCGGATTCGAGGAGCCTGCGAATGCCGTTTCGGACATCGCGGCCTGCGACGACGACCACTTCGATCACACGTCGAGCATCGATGGTGCGCGACGAAACGGCTAGGGCCGAACGACACAGGAGAGGGGTCATTCAGTCTCGTAATGCAGAGCGACGGGACCTTCTCCCCTACTGGCCGCCTCCGTCCTGCAATACAACCGGGTTGGAGCCCGGAGGGGGGTCTCCTTCTGATCAGAAAGGGGAGTCGCATGAGTTCACCGACGATCCTGGTGGCGGTCGACGGCTCCGAGCATTCCGACAAGGCAGTCGAGTTCGCCGCAGAACTGGCGAGTCACAAGAACGCCGACCTGGTCTTGCTCCATGTCGTCCCCGACCCCAGCATCTACGCCGTTCCCGCCGGTCTCGAGGAGTACATCCGGTTGGAGAAAGCCCACATCACCCAGCACGACCTGATGATGAGCGCCGCCGGCCGCATCCTCGACGACGCCGTCCTACGAGCTGAAAAACATGGCATCGCCTCCGCGACCACCCGGGTGGAAGTGGGGAGCCCGGCCCAAAAGATCGTCGAGGTCGCCCAGGAGACTGAGGCGGAGATGATCGTCCTCGGCTCCCGTGGCCTGGGCAACATCGGCTCGTTGCTCTTGGGGAGCACCTCTCAGAAGGTCAACCATCTCGCCCCGTGCACGGTCGTGACTGTGCGATAGCCTCCGGATTGGAGCTTTGGACCAAGTACCGGAGGGGTAAGGGAGGAAAGGCCCTGGCATGTCGCCACCCACCGCATGAGGCTGGTAGCGACGAAAGGAGTGACGAGACATGAAGGTCCGGGACCTCATGACCACCGAAGTGGTCTCCGTGAGCGAGAGCACTTCACTCAAGGAAGCCGCCCAGTTGATGGCCACCCACGGTGTGAGTGGCTTGCCCGTGTTGTCGGAAGGCAAGGTCGTCGGGGTGGTCAGCGAAGCAGACTTCGTGGAGCGCAGTTCCCCTCGGGGACGAGCCAGCCTGGCCGAGTTGCTGTTCCACCGCGGTGAGCGCCGCCGGGAGGCCGAGACGGTGGGTGAGGTCATGACCCGAGACGTGGTCACGATCGGACCCGACGCCAACCACACCGACGCCGCCCGTCTCATGCGCCGCAGGCGCGTCAAGCGCCTCCCGGTGGTCGATGATGACGGGCGCCTCATCGGCATCGTGAGCCGGGCCGACCTCCTCGACGTGTTCACTCGGCCCGACGAGGAGATAGAACGCGAGATTCGCGAACGCCTGATGGGCCAGGTCCTCATGATCGAGCCGGATCGGGTGACGGTGACCGTCGAGGACGGACGCGTTCGGCTGCAGGGCACGCTGCAGGCGAAGACCGAGGTGCAACTTCTGGAAGAGTTGGCCAGCCGAGTCGACGGGGTGTTGGCGGTCGACGCCAACCTGCGTTACCTCGTCGATGACACGAAGCCGGCCGAAGACACTTGGGTCGCCGGTGCGCCCCGGCCCAACTGGTGACAAAGGAGCCGACCGATGACGATCGTCGCAGCCGTTGACCCGTCCCCTGCTGCCCATCGGGTAGTGGAGCGGGCCATCGAGATGGCCCAGAAGCTGGATGCCGACCTCCACGTCGTGCACGTGTTCCAGCCGCCCTCGACCGTGTATCCGATGCAGGGCATGTACCTCATCGACGATGCCGAGATGGAAAAGGCCGAGCACGAACTCGTCTGGAACCAACTCGAAGACCTGTTGACCGACGAGTCCATCCGCCGTGTCGAGCTGCGCGGCTACCCGGCGACGGCCATCGTCGACTACGCCGAGGCCGAAGACGCCGACCTGATCGTCATCGGCACCCGCGGCAGGGGCGGCTTCGCCTCCCTCGTGCTCGGTTCGACCAGCCAAGCCGTCATCCACGACGCGCACTGCGACGTATTGGTGGTCAAGACGACAGGCCAGAACTCCTGACGATCCCTATCCAAACGACCTGAAGAGAGGAGGTCCTGTGAGCGATAGGGCCACGCCTGCAACGACCGAACTCGATTTCCCCACCCAGCTGATCACCGACGGAGACGTGCTCGACGCCGATGTCGATTACGTCTGGCACCGGCTGCTCCCCGTCGTGCAGAAGCTGGACGAGCCGGTCCACCTGGTGCGGGTCAAGCTCGGTTTGGCAGAAGTAGGCCGGCCTCTGCGGGCGACTGCCCAGGTGCTCGTCGACATCCATGGCGACCTGGTCCGGGCCCATGTCGCCGCCGAGACCATGTCGGAGGCGATCGACCAACTCAAGGACCGGCTCGTCGACCAACTCGACCACCGCGCCGAGCGACGCAAAGCCCGCCGTCACCGTGCCGACAGCTCCGAGCCGGGCCGGTGGCGTCACGGTGATCGCACCGTCCCCCGCCCCGCCTTCTATGACCGGCCGCCCGAAGAACGCGAGATCGTCCGGCGCAAGACGTACGCCCTCGACCCCATCACGCCGGACGAGGCGATCTTCGACATGGAACAGCTCGACCACGACTTCTACCTGTTCCAGGACGTCACCAACGACAGTGACGCCCTCGTCGCCCGACAGGACGACGGCACCTATCTCCTGATGCGGATCGGAGACGGAAACGCAGACCCCGGCCCGAGCGCCTTCGACATCGTCGTCTCCGGGGCTCGACCGTCGCGGCTCACGCCCCATGAGGCCATCGAGCAACTGGAGACGCTCGGGCTCCGGTACCTGCTGTTCGAGGATGCCGAATCGGGCCGTGGAGCGGTCGTGTACCGACGGTACGACGGCCACTACGGGCTCATCACGGCCGAGTAGTCAGGCGATCCGCCGCCCGGTCACATCGTCGAGGATCAGCCGGATCCACAGGTCGCCCGTCTTCTCCTCCGCCCACGGGCGCAGCCCGAGGGCGGACAGGCGGGCGACCTCGTCTTCGTCGGTCACGACCGTGGCGATGCCGTGGGCGAGGACGCTCCAGCCCGTTTCGGTGTCGGTGTCCCAGTCGTCGATCTCGAAGGCGAACCTGCCTTGCATCTCGGCGACGTCCATCTTCGAGCCGATGGACGTGCGGATGACGATCGACCCTTCGACGTAGCGATAGTTGACGGGGAGGATCTGGGGCTCACCGGCGTGGAGGAAGGCCACGCGGCCGATCGGGGTCTCCTCGAGGAGCCGGTCGCATTCTTCGGGGGTGAGTACTTCGAGACCGCGATGGTCGGTAGGCGGGTTCATCGAGTCCATGATCACAGTCCTCCCGTGTCAATCCCAGTCTGGCGCGACCGGACTGCTCGGGAGTCTCCTTCCCGTGATCTCTTCGGGGACGATCTCGACGAGCTTCATCGGCCGCAGCGCCGTGCGGAGCCACGGCTTGATGCCGATCTCGGGATCCACCTCACGCTCGTCGACGGCCCGGCAGACGCCCTTCACGAGCACACTCCAGCCGTCCCCGGTGGCGGGGTTCCAGCCGTCCACCTCGAAGCAGACGCGGGCACCCCTCGTGGCAGCCCGCAGCTTCGCCCCCTCCGACGAGAAGAAATAGATGCGTCCACGACGCAACCGGTATGTGACGGGCAGCGCCACTGGGTCGCCGGTGACGTCGATGAATGCGACCCGGCCGAGCGACTGATCGTGGAGGAGACGCAGGCAGGTCTTCTCTCCGAGGATCTCCATCCCCGACTCATCGAATCTGCGCTGACGCACGACGGGCGGTTCCTCGAATCCCATCGCTATCCAGGGTGTCGCTTCGGGGGCTCCTGAGCTAGGGGATTTGGTCACCCGCTTGGAAGCGGGGACTTTCGACCCTACCTCTCGAGGCGTCGCAGAGACATGATCGATGCACGGTCGTGATCGATCGTGCGATCTGGGGATGTGCGGAACTCGAGATCGCGGGCCGAAACGAGGCCACCCCGCCTGTCGGCGGACGACGCACCGGCGTGTGACAGCGGCGACGGTGACGTTCTAGAAGTGGGCCCTTCGGATCGGCCAGAAGAGAGCCGGACGGCACGCCGTTCGGCTCTCTTCTTTCATGCCGTCACAGCCGCTCAGCGATCTCGATGGTGTTGAGGGCCGCTCCCTTGCGCAGGTTGTCGCCCACGACCCACAGGTTTATGCCGCCCGGCTCACCGAGAGTGGGACGGACCCGACCGATCAGGACCTCGTCCCTTCCGGCGGCATCGAGCGCGGTCGGGACCGTGTCCTTCCACAGTTCTCCGCCGGGGGCGGTGGAGAGGATCTCCATCGCCTCGTCGAGGGTCATGGGCCGTTCGAAACGGAGGGTGGCGGACACACCGTGGCCGGCGACCGCCGGAACCCGGACACAGGTCGGCTCCACGTCCAGGTCGGGAGCGTCGAGGATCTTGCGGCTCTCGTTGACGAGCTTCCACTCCTCGTCGGTGTAGCCCAGCTCGGTTTCGGTGCCGGCGTAAGGCAACGCGTTGAAAGCGATGGGACGGACATACACCTCCGAGCCCGGGTCCTTCCACTGCCCGGTTCGGAGAGCGTCGGGGTCCTCGAGCAGCGCCCTGGTCTGGCGGAGCATCTCGTCGACGCCCTTGGCGCCGGAGCCGGACACCGCCTGGTACGAGTTGGCCACGATCGACCGCACCCCGGCCGCACGATGGAGAGGGCCGACCGCCACCATCAGTGCCATCGTCGTGCAGTTCGGGTTGGCGATGAGGCCCTGATGGGAACCGAGATGGTGATCGTTCACCCCGGCCACGACGAGCGGCACGTCCGGGTGCTGGCGAAACGCCGACGAGTTGTCGATGACCACCGCCCCGGAATCGACGAACCGCTCGGCGTGACCCCGCGACCGGTCGGCACCGGCAGAGAACAGCGCGACGTCGATGCCGGAGGGGTCGGCGATATCGAGGTCTTCGACCTCCACTTCTCCCCAGCGCGTCTCGATCTTGGTTCCGGCAGAGCGACTCGAGGCCATGAGGCGCAGGTCATCGACGGGGAAGTTGCGCTCCTCGAGTATCGAAAGCATGGTGCGGCCCACCACACCGGTGGCGCCGACGATGGCGACGTTGGTCATGCTGGCACCTTTCCCAATTCGAAGGCATCGTGGAGGACGCGCACCGCCTCTTCCACGCGGTCTTCCCGGATGACACAGGAGATGCGGATCGTCGACGTGGAGATCATCTCCACGTTGATGTTCGCCGTGGCCAACGCCTGGAACACCTTGGCGGCGACACCTGGGTGCGACTTCATCCCCGCCCCGACGAGCGACACCTTGGCGATCTCCTCGTCGACGTCGACGGCACCGGCCTCGAGTTCGATGGCGATCTTTTCGGCGATGGTGCGAGCACGATCGGCCGCCTCCTTGGCGACGGTGAACGAGATGTCGGTATGGCCGTCGCTGGAGACGTTCTGGACGATCATGTCGACGTCGATATCGGCCTCGGCGAGCGGGGTGAAGAGGGCGGCGGCGACTCCGGGCCGGTCGGGGACGTGGCGGACCGTGACCTTCGCTTCCGACCGGTCGTGGGCGACGCCCGAGATGATGGCCTGTTCCATGGTTTGCTCCTTGACCCAGGTGCCCGGATTGTCGTTGAAGGACGACCTGACATGGATGGGAATATCGAACCGGCGCCCGAACTCGACCGAACGTGACATCAGAACGCCCGCTCCCGAAGCGGCCAGCTCCAACATCTCCTCGAATGAGATCTCAGGCAGCTTCCGGGCATCGGGCACGATGCGCGGGTCGGCGGTGAAGACGCCGTCCACGTCGGTGTAGATCTCGCACACCGACGCCCTGAGCGCCGCGGCTAGGGCAACGGCAGTGGCATCGCTTCCCCCACGGCCGAGAGTCGTGATCTCTTTGCCTTCGGGATCGACGCCTTGGAAACCGGCGACGATGACGACCTTGCCCGCAGCCAAGGCGTCGGTGACTCGTGTGCCGCGGATCTCCTGGATCTTCGCCGATCCGTGGGATGCGTCGGTGAGGATTCCAGCCTGCGAGCCGGTGAAGCTGACTGCCTCGACCCCGCGGGCCTGGATCGCCATCGCCATGAGCGCCATCGAGATCCGCTCCCCCGCCGTGAGCAGCATGTCCATCTCCCGGCCCGGCGGGTCGGGGTTGACGGCGTGCGCCAGCTCGATGAGCTCGTCGGTGGTGTGCCCCATGGCGGAGACCACGACCACGACGTCGTTGCCGGCGCGGCGGGTGGCGACGATACGGTCGGCGACCCGGCTCATCCGCTCGGGGTCGGCGACCGAAGTCCCGCCGTATTTCTGGACCACGATGGACATTTCCGCAGAAACGTTAGGCGTTCTCCGAAACAGCACCGCGCGCGCCCGCCAAACCGGGCACCAGACAGGGACCGTTAACCTCGTGGCGCCATGACTGACAGAAGACGACTGCGCAAGGAGCAGCGCGCCCAGCGCCGGGAGGCGGAGCGCAAGGCCGAGAGCCGGCGGGAACTGCTGCGCCGCCTCGGGTTCGCCCTGGGCATGGGCGCCCTCGTCGTCGCCATCTTCGTCGTCGTCAATCTCCTGGGGCAGAACCGGGCGACACTCCCGGGCGGCTACCAGGACTACCGGGCCCAGGAGACGGCCTGCGGGGCGGAGCCGCCGCCCGAAGAGCAGGTGGTGACCTTCCCCGAATACGAGCCACAGCCGGACATCACCGACGCCACCGTCACGGCGACCATCGCCACCTCCTGCGGAGACATCGTGATCGAGCTCGATCCGGCGAACTTCCCCGAGACCGTCCAGTCGTTCGTCTTCCTCGCCCGCCAAGGGTTCTACGACGGCACCGTCTTCCACCGCATCGTCGAGGACTTCCTGATCCAAGGCGGCGACCCCCAGGCGGTGGGCACAGGGGGCCCCGGTTACCGCATCCCCGACGAGTGGCCCGGCGACGATTTCGAGTTCGAGCCCGGCGTGGTGGCGATGGCCAACAATGGCCGCAACACCACCGGCAGCCAGTTCTTCATCGTCATCGGGGAGACCGCCCGAGTGCTCAACCCGCAGTTCAACGTCCTGGGGCGAGTCACGTCGGGTCAGGAGACTCTCGATGCGATCGCCGCCGTCCCCACCGCCACGCGGACCGGGTCGAGAGAAAGGAGCCTGCCCCTCCAGACGGTGTACATCGAGTCGATCGAGATCGAAGTCGGCTGAGCGGCGCTGCCTTAACCTGGCAGCCGAACATGGCCGTCGATCTCCACACTCACTCCACCAGTTCGGACGGATCGGAGGCGCCGTCCGAAGTGATCCGGTTGGCGGCGAACGCCGGGCTGTCTGCGGTCGCCCTCACCGACCACGACATCCTCGCCGGTCTGGGAGAGGCGAGAGAGGCGGCTGAACGGTACGACCTGGAGCTCGTTCCTGGCGTTGAGCTCTCCCTCGATTGGGCCAGCCTCGCCCCCGACGCCGATCACCGGGGCGGAATGCACCTGGTCGTCCTGTGGGTCGACGACGAACCGGGGCCACTGCAGGACAGGCTGGCGGATTTGCGCCTCGGACGCGATGAGAGGAACCAACTGATCCTCGAGCGTCTCGCCCAACTCGGCATCGACATCCCCATGGAGGAAGTGCTCGCCCGTGCCGGTGATGGTTCGGTGGGACGACCTCACATCGCCGGCGTGATGGTGGACCGGGGTCATGTGCCCGACATCGCTACCGCCTTCGAGCTGTACCTGGGCAGCGGCGCTCCCGCCTACGTGCCCCGCCGACGACTCACCGTGGACGAGGCCCTCTCGCTCGCCCGTGCCTCGGGCGGTGTTCCGGTGTTGGCCCACCCTCACACGCTGGGGCTGGAGGACGATTCGAAGCTCGAAGACCTCCTCCGGCATCTGCATTCGACCGGGTTGATCAGTGTCGAGACGCACCACTCGGCGACAGAGCCGGAACGCCGGCGCATCCTCCGACGCATGGCCGACCGGGTAGGGCTGTTGCCGTCCGGCGGATCCGACTTCCACGGGACCTACAAGCCCGGCATCCACGTCGGCGTGGGGTGCGGGGACCTGCACGTCCCAGACGAGTTCCTGGAAGGGCTGCGGGCACAGAGAGCGGTGGTATGAGCAGCACGATGGGGAGAGCCGCCCTGGTCGTCTCCGGCGGCATACTCCTCTCGCGCATCCTCGGCTTCGTGAGGGAGATGGTCCTGGCGGCGCTCCTCGGCCGGACCATCGAGGCCGACCTCTACCAGGCGGCGTTCACGGTCCCCGATTTCCTCTTCTTTTTGATGGCGGGTGGATACCTCACGATCACGTTCGTGCCCATCGTCAGCCGTCACCTCGCCGCCGGGGAAGAGGACGAGGCGAATCGGGCCTTCACCGCCATCGCCCGAGTGGTCGGGGGGCTGATGCTCGTTGCAACGGTCGTGACCCTGATCGCCGCCCGCCCCATCACCGAGCGACTGTTCGTGGAGATCCCCGACGAGCGAATGCCCCAGCTGGTGGGGCTGGTGCGCATCATCCTCCCCGCCCAGTTCTTCTTCGTGCTCGGGTCGCTGTACATGGCCGTGCAATACGCCCACCAGCGATTCCTGATTCCCACGCTGGCCCCGATCGTCTACAACCTGGCGATCATCGCCGGAGGGACGATCAGCTGGCTCGTCGGCTCGACCGGCCCCGAAGGTTTCGTCCTCGGAGCGCTGGCCGGGGCGATAGTGGGCAACTTCGCACTCCAATGGTGGGGTGCGCACCGGGTGGGACTGCGCTGGCAGCCAGGAACCCCGTTCCGCCACCCTGCGGTGGGCGAGTATTTCGCCCTGGCTCTCCCCCTCATGATCGGTCAGTCGGCAGTGGGCCTCGACGAGGTCTTCTTCCGGATCTTCGGGCAGTTCGGCACCGACGGTGACATCGCCGCCATCAACTACGCCCGCCGGCTCAACATGGTCCCGATTGGCGTCATCGCCCAGGCGGCCGGCGTCGCCTCCTTCCCGTTTCTCGCCCGCTTGTTCGCAGAGGGGCGACGAGACGAGATGGAGCGGCAGGTCGACCGGGCGGTACGGTCCGGGCTGGTCGTTTCGGGGCTGGCGACGGCGGTGGTGATCGCCCTGGCCACGCCTATGGTCGCTGTCGCCTTCCAACGGGGCACCTTCGACCTCGCAGACACGCTCGCCACCGCCCCGCTGGTTGCGATCTACGGGATCTCGATCCCGATGTGGACGGCCCACCAGGTGTACACGAGGGCGTTCTACGCCCAGCGCCGAATGTGGTTGCCGGTGGTGGTGGGGACGGCGATCACCGTCGCCGCCTTACCCTCCTACTACTTCGCCTCGATGAGCTACGGCGCCACCGGAGTAGTGGCCACCAGCGTGGGTGTGATGGTGGCCTACGCCGCCGTCATGGGTTGGCTGTGGCACCGAGGCTCCTCGGCGCGCGAGGTGGCCCGGTCGGGATGGCAGGCTCTCGTCGCCGGAGTGCCTGCTGGAGCAGCGGCATGGGCAGTGTCCCGCCTGACCACTGGCGGTGAACCGCCCGGCACTCTGATGGGAATCGCCGTGCTGATACTGGGAGGGGCGTTGGCGGCAGGCGTGTACTGGGCGGTGCTGCGGGCGATGGGATCACCGGAGTTGGAGGCGATCCTGCGCCGGCGTCGTCAGAGAGGATCACCGCGGTGATCGGGGAACACCCACTCGATAGGGTCTTCGGGGTTCCGGGGTAGCGCTGCCCGCACCCAGGCAGGCGGGGTGTTGGACCCGGCGGGCGGGCGTTGGCGCAGGGCGCGTTCGGTTTCGAGGACGTGCTGGACGACCGCGGCCACGGCCGCCGCCTCGAACGGTCCCGCTCCTCCACGGATCTCCAAGCCTGTGCTCATGGCTCGAATGCTCACGACTCCAACTCCACCAACTCCACAAGGGTACCTGCCAGGTCAGCGGGATGGACAAATGCGATCTTCGCTCCCCGCCCCCCGATTCGAGGCGTCTCGTCGATCAGCCGCGCCCCGACGGATTCGAGATGGGCCAGGGCAGCCTCGATGTCGGCCACGGCGTAGGCGACGTGGTGGAGCCCCTCACCGTGACGGGCGAGGAACTTGCCCACCGGGGTGTCTTCGCCCAGAGGTTCCAGCAGCTGGACGAACGAGCCGCCTACCGGGATCATCGCCTCCTCGACTCGTTGAGCCTCCACCACCTCTCGGTAGAGGGGCTCGACGCCGTAGCGCTGGCGGTAGGACTCGACGGCGGCGTCGAGGTCGCGAACGGCGATGGCGACGTGATCGAGGTTGAGGAGTTTCACATCGGTCATTTTCGCAGGCCGAGTGTCGCCACCGACCGCGCCCGGATACCCTTGGCGCCATGAGCACCGTCATCTCAGGCATCGCCCGCACCCCGATCGGTCGCTACGGAGGGGCACTGTCGTCGCTGCGGGCGGTGGAACTGGGTGCCAGCGCCATCGCCGCCGCCGTGGAGCGTTCAGGGGTCGAGCCACCTGCCATCGATGAGGTGATCTTCGGACAAGTGCTCCAAGCCGGGGAAGGCCAGATCACGGCCCGCCAAGCTGCCGTCGGTGCCGGCCTGCCCATGGAAGTGCCCGCCATGACCGTCAACAAGGTGTGCCTCTCTGGCATGAGCGCCATCGCCATGGCCGACCGTGGCATCCGGACCGGCGACACCAAGTTCGCGTTGGCGGGCGGCATGGAGTCGATGTCCAACGCACCTCACGTCGTCCGCGGACTCCGCTGGGGCGTCAAGATCGGAAATGTCGACTTGGTAGACGTGATGCAGCACGACGGGCTGTTCTGCGCCTTCGACCACTGCACGATGGGCGAGTCTTCCGACCACAAGAACAGCCGGTTGGGGATCGACCGTCGAGTCCAGGACGAGTGGGCGGCGATGTCGCATCAGCGGGCGCACGAAGCGACCCAGAGCGGTCGGTTCGCCACGGAGATCGCACCCGTCGCAGTCCCCCAGAGGAAGGGCGCCCCGAAAGTCGTCGACGTCGACGAGGGGATCCGACCGGAATCGACAGTCGAGACCCTGGGCGCACTGCGCCCCGCATTCATGGAGGACGGGACCATCACCGCCGGCAACGCCTCCCAGATCTCCGACGGAGCGGCGGCGCTCGTGCTCGCCGACCGCGCCGCCGCCGAAGCAGCCGGGATGCCGGTTTTGGCGGAGATCGTCGCCTACGGTCAGATCGGCGGCGCCGACGCCACCCTCCACGAACGGCCGGCCGAGGCCATCCGAGTGGCGCTGAAGAACGCCGGGCTATCGCCGAGTGACCTCGACCTGGTGGAGATCAACGAAGCCTTCGCCGCTGTGGCACTGTGGTCGGCACGCATGCTCGACTTGCCGCCCAAGAAGGTGAACGTCAACGGCGGCGCCGTCGCCCTGGGCCACCCGATCGGAGCATCGGGCGCCCGGGTGGTGGTGACGCTCGTGGCGGAACTGATGCGCCGGGGAGGCGGCATCGGGGCGGCTGCGCTGTGCGGAGGCGGCGGCCAGGGCGACGCCCTGATCGTGCGAGTCGACTGAACGGGCAGGAGATGGTGGATCGATACGCAGAAGCGCCCCGCACCGGGCCGATGGCACGCAAGGAGACCGAGCGAATGGGGCGAATCAGCCAGGCTGGTGACCTTCCGGCGGGGCCCGCCGAAGGAAACGGACCTCGTCCGATCGAGCGCAATCTCGGGCTCGACCTGGTCCGGGTGACCGAAACGGCGGCGATGGCCGCCGCCCGCTGGCAGGGCCGGGGCGACCCGAACGCCGCCGACAAGGCAGCAGTCGACGGGATGCGCCTCCACCTCTCCACCATCGAGATCGACGGCGTCGTGGTGATAGGCGAGGGCGAAAAGGACAACGCCCCGATGCTGTACAACGGCGAGCGAGTGGGGAGCGGGATCGGCATGAAGGTCGACGTCGCGGTCGATCCTGTCGACGGGACCCGCCTCACCGCCAAGGGGATGCCGGGGGCGATCTCGGTCATCGCCATCTCCGAGGGTCACGGCACGATGTACGCGCCCGGAAGCCTCGTTTACATGGACAAGATCGCCGTGGGACCGGAAGCGGCCGGCCTGATCGACATCGAGGCTCCGGTGGCGGACAACCTCGCCAAGGTCGCCAAGGCCAAGGGCTACAAGGTCGCCGACCTGCGAGTCGTCATCCTCGACCGTCCCCGCAACCAGCACTACATCGACGCCGTCCGGGAGGCGGGCTCCCGAATCAAGCTGATCGGCGACGGCGACGTGGCCGCCTCCGTCTCCGTCGCCCGGCCCGACACGGACATAGACATGCTCCTCGGCATCGGCGGCTCTCCCGAGGCGGTGCTGTCCGCGGCGGCGCTGCGGTGTATGGACGGCGAGATCCAATGCAAGCTGTGGCCCCGGGACGACCGGGAGCGGGAGTTCGCCCGCGAGCAGGGACTCGACCTGGACGCCGTGCTCACGACAACAGACTTGGTCTCGTCGGACAACGTCTTCTTCGCAGCCACGGGTGTCACCGGAGGGGAGTTCCTCCGCGGCGTGGATTTCTACGGTGGCGGGTGCGCCACCCACTCGGTGATCATGCGCTCCCGGACGGGGTCGATCCGCTACATGGACGCCTTCCACAACCTGGAGAAGTTGCGCAAGATCTCCGCCGCGGTGATCGATTGAAAGACCTCCGTCGTCAGGACAGCCCGGAAGCGCCCACGGCTAACGTCGCCTCCGATGCGCGTCTCGACCCACGCTGCCCTGCCCGATGAGCGCAACGCCGATATCGAGATCTACATCGACGGCGAGTTCTATCCGCGGGAAGAGGCGAAGGTCTCGGTCTTCGACAGCGCCTTCCTGGTAGGCGACGGGATCTGGGAGGGGATCCGGCTCCACAAGGGACGTTTCGCCTTCCTCGACCGCCACCTCGACCGACTCTTCCAGGCGGCGGCCGCCACGCGGATCGACATCGGCATGACCCGTGAGGAGTTGACCGAGGCGCTGTACGCCACGGTGGAACGCAACAGCATGCACACCGACGTCCACGTGCGCCTCATGGTCAGCCGGGGGACGAAGTCCACGCCCTCGCAGCATCCCGCCAACCTCGTCTCCGGGCCCACCGTGGTGATCATCGCCGAGCACAAGAAGGCCGACCCCGAGGTCATCCGCCGCGGCATCTCCCTCTTCACGGCGACGATCCGCAGGCCACCGCCCGACACCCTCGATCAGCGGCTCAACTGCCACTCGAAGCTCCACGAGGTGATCGCCCTCATCCAGGCCAACGAAGCCGGTGCCGACGAGGCGCTGATGCTCGACCCGACCGGGGCGGTCGCCACCTGCAACGCCACGAACTTCTTCATCGTGTCGAAGGGCGAGCTGTGGACTTCGACGGGCCACTACAACCTGGCCGGCATCACCCGGGGCGTGGTGCTGGAGGAGGCCCGCGCCGCCGGTATCCCCACCCACGAAGCACCGTTCTCTCTCACGGACGTGTATTCGGCCGATGAGGCATTCGTCACCGGGACGTTCGGCGGCATCACCCCCGTCCGTTCGGTCGACGGTAGGGAGATCGGCGCCGGTCGGGAAGGGCCGACGACTGCCAAGCTGCGCGAGCTGTACTACGCCGCGGTCGAGAGGTCGGTGACGTCTTGAGCGTCGTCCGCATCTCGTTGTGGTCAGGACCGAGAAACGTCTCCACCGCCCTCATGTACTCGTTCCGCCAGCGCTCCGACACGGCCGTGGTCGACGAGCCCCTCTACGCCCACTACCTGGCGTCGAGCGGCGTGGATCACCCCGGCCGCGACGAGGTGCTCGCCACCCAGGACAACGACGGGGAGCGAGTGGTGCGCGATGTCATCCTCGGGCCGTCGATCCGTCCGGTGTTGTTCCTGAAGAACATGGCCCACCACCTGGCGGGCCTCGACTGGGCGTTCCTGGCCGAACTCCACAACGTGATCCTCACCCGCGAACCGGCGGAGATGCTCACCTCCTACATAAAGCAGGTCCCCGATCCCACCCTCGACGGGACGGGCCTGCCGATGCAGGTGCGTCTCCTGGATGCGATCCTCGACGAGGGCCAGGACCCTCTGGTCCTCGACTCCCGTCTCCTGCTCACGGATCCGCGGTCCGTGCTGTCCCAACTGTGCGAGCGAATCGGGATCCCGTTCGAGGAATCCATGCTCTCCTGGCCCGCCGGGCCAAAACCAGAAGACGGCGTGTGGGCGAAGTACTGGTACGACAGCGTCCACCGCTCGACCGGTTTCGCCCCATACCGACCCAAAGACGAGCCGGTGCCCGAGCGCCTCGCCCCTCTCCTCGCCCAGGCCCAGCCTCTCTATCAGCGCCTCGCCGCCTACGCCATCCACCCCTGAGCGGCCAGCGACTCCAGGGCTCGGCGGTAGCGGGACGCCATCTCGTCCCAGGAGTACCGCTTCATCTCGGGGGCGATCCGCCGGCCGATCTCCCTCGCTTCGTCCGGGTGGCTGATCACCCAGCGGAGCCTCTCGATGAGTTCGCCCGGCCCGTACAGACAGAGATCGCGGAACGCCGCCGGCACGAGCTCCGGATAGGACAGGCGACGCGGGAGGACGGGAAAGCTGCCGGCGGCCATCGCCTCCACCACGGACACACCGAAGAACTCCTGGAGGGCGGTCGAGACGACCACGTCGGCAGCGAGGAGGTGGCGGCGGTAGTCGTCGGTTTCCAAGTATCCCATGTGGACGATCCGATCGGGGTGGCGGCGAGCGGCTTCGGCGAACTCGTCCGGCTGCTGGCGGAAGTTCTCGCCGCACACCACGACCTCGAACTCGCCTCCCTCGGCGGCGAGACGGTCGACGGCGTCGAAGAAGGCGACCGGGTCCTTGTCGTGCTCCCACCGGTGGTTCCAGATGATTCGCACCGGGCCTGCCCGCCGGGGCATGTCCCTCGGAATCCACGACAGGTCCACTCCGACCTCGAGCACCTCACTCTTGTCCCGCACCCGGTCGACGAGGTGCTCATGGGTGAAATCGGGGAAATGGCGCAACAGTTTTCCGATCTCGGCGAAGAAGACGTCGTAGTGGTAGGTCGAATTGAAGAAGACCCGGTCGGCAGCCAGGGCGGACATCCAGTTCGTGAACGCGAAGTGGAGATCGGGCGCCATCTGCGGCGAGTCCGGGTACGTGAGCTGGGTCTCGTGGAAGTAGAGCGCGAGCGGCACGTCCCCCAGATGGGGACGGGCGAAGGTCCGGAACGCCGCCACGTCGAGCATGTCCGAAACGACGACCACCTCGGGGCGGGAGCGGAGATCGGCGCACCGCTCCGCCAACGTCACAGCTGCCCCCCGCATTCGCCACTTCCACCACCGAGCGGGGAGTGTGAGCAACTCGACGGGCAGCCCGACGTGGTCGCGGATCCCCTCCGCCCACACCCGATGGGAGCCTCCGAAGTAGGGCTCGACGACGAGCACCGAGCCGGGTCGGCTCACAACTCCATGCGTCCGGCCAAGGCGCGGCCGAGTGTCAGTTCGTCGGCGTAGTCGAGATCCCCGCCGACCGGAAGCCCCGAAGCGAGCCTGGTCACCTTGACCCCGAGCGGCTTGAACTCTCTCGCCAGGTACATGGCGGTGGCATCGCCTTCCATCGTCGGGTTGGTGGCGGCGATGATCTCGGTGATCTGCTCGTCAGCGACCCGGTCCTTCAACTCGGCGAAGCGGAGTTGGTCTGGTCCGACGCCGTTGATCGGGGAGATGGCCCCGCCGAGCACGTGGTAACGGCCCCGGAACTCCTGGGTGCGCTCCACGACGGGGATGTCCTGGGGCCGCTCGACCACGCACACGATGTGAGGATCGCGACGCGGGTCGAGGCAGATGGCGCATTCCTCCCCGCCGGTCATGTTGAAGCAGCGACGGCAAGGGCGCACCTGCTCACGCATCTGGACGATCGACTCCGCCAGACGCCGGGCATCGACCTCGTCGACCGCCAGAAGATGGAAGGCGAGCCTCTGGGCCGTCTTCCGCCCGATCCCCGGAAGCCTCGACAGCTCGTCGACGACGCGCTGGACGGGTCCCTCGAACATCAGCCGAACAGGCCGCCCAGGTCGAGTCCTCCGGTGAGCCCGCCGAGTTGATCGCCGGCGGCATCTGCCGCCGCCTTCATCGCCTGGTTCACGGCGGCGACGATCAGATCCTGGAGCATCTCTACGTCGTCGGGATCGGCCACGGACGGGTCGATCGCCACCTCCAGCAGCTCCTGTGCTCCCGACACGACGGCGGTCACCACCCCACCCCCGGCCGAGCCTTCGAACCGCTGGGCGGCGAGCTCCTGCTGCGCGGCGGCGAGCTGTTCTTGCATCTTCTGGGCCTGCTGGATCAGCTGGCGCATGTCCGGTGGGCGATTCATGTGGATATCCCGCGTCGAGAGATCCCCAGGCTAGTTGCCCGGGGAGGGTTCCCCAGGCTACCTGTCAGTCGATCTCGTCCTCTTCGACCACCTCGGCCCCCAACTCCTGTTCGAGGAGCTTGGTGGGGTCGATCTCGGTGGCCGGCTCCTCGAATAGCTGCTCGGCGGCGAGGTCGATCTCTTCGACGTCGTCGGCCTGAGCGCCGCCCTCGCCGTCCGGGGCTGCGAAGCGAACGGAGACGGGCCGACCCAGGAGGTCGCTGGCCCGGGTGGCCACGACTTTCGCCACCGCCGGGTCCTCCTGGAGCTGCACGAGATGGAACTCGTGGGGAACGTGGAGGATGATCGTGGCGTTCTCGGTGCCACCGGGTATCACCTCCCGGAACAGCGCCCACCGGCGGGACCCGAGAACGTCGCGGAGACTGCCGAACAAGCTGGGCCAGATCTCCTGGAGTTGGGCGAACTGGAGCGGAGGATCGCCCGAACTCTCCTGCCGGGCGGGTTCCGTCTCGGGGGCGGGAGCTCCCGGTGCCGGCTCTTCCTTCTGCTCTGGCGCTTCCTCTGTGAGAAGCGGCGCCGGGCGCTCCGGAGCCGACTGCGCCTCCGCCGGAGCGGCGCTGGCGGCTGTCATCGCGCTGAGGCTCTCGATGCGCTTCTCGAGGCGTCCGATCCGGGCGGCGAGAGCGTCCGGGTCGGCCGTCACCTCAGGGCGGGTGAGCTTGATCAGCGCCAGCTCGGTCATCAGCCGCTCCTCGCGGCCTTCCCGCAGGCGGATCAGCGCCTCCCCCAGGACGTCGACCGCCCGCAGCACCTCGGCGGCGGGCAGTGTGGCCGCCGCCTTTCGCCACATGTCGAGCACATCGGTGGGCTCGTCGGCGATCTCCTCGAGGTTCGGGGCGTAGTGAGCGAGGAAGACTCCCCGGAAGAAGGCCACTCCCTCGGCCACGAACCGACGCAGATCGACGCCGTCGCCGGCCAGTTCGGCGATGAGATGGAGAGCGGAAGTGGCGTCGTGGTTGGCCACGGCATCGACCAAGCGGCTGTAGGCCTCGGAGTCGGCGAGTCCCAGAGCCCGGCGGACCGAAGCGACGTCCACGGTGCGGTTGCCGAGTGCGGCCACCTGCTCCAGGAGGCTGAGCGAATCGCGGGCCGAGCCGGAGGCGTGGCGGGCGATGGCGATGAGGGCGCTCGGATCGGCCTTGTATCCCTCCATATCGGCGATCCGGCCCAGATGGGCGGCGAGGGCCTCGATCGGGATGGGGTGGAAGTCGAACCGCTGGCTGCGCGACCTGATCGTGTCCAGCAGCTTGTAGGGCTCGGTGGTAGCGAGCACGAAATGCACGTGCTCGGGCGGCTCCTCCAGCGTCTTCAGCAGGGCGTTCCCTGCCGCCTTCGAGAGCATGTGCGCCTCGTCCAGGATGAAGACCCGCTTCGACCCGGCCTGCGAGGCGACGGTTGTGACCGAGACCCGGATGTCGCGGATGTCCTCCACCGAGTTGTGGCTGGCGGCGTCGAGTTCCATCACGTCCAGCGAAGATCCGTCGGTGATGGCGACGCAGGTCTCGCATTCGTTGCAGGGTGACCCGTCGGGGTTGCGGTTCTGGCAGTTCAGCGCCTTGGCGAGGATGCGGGCGGTGGTCGTCTTGCCGGTGCCGCGGGGACCGGCGAACAGATAGGCATGGGCCACCCGGCCTTCGGCCACCTCGCGGGCGAGCGTCGAGGTGACGTGGGCCTGACCGACGACGTCGTCGAATGTCTGGGGCCGGTACTTGCGGTAGAGCGCCTGGTACTCCATGCACCCACGACGGTACCGGCCCGTAGAGACGATCGGGAAGAGAGATGCAGAATGCTGGTGGGCCGGATTTCGCGTTCAACGGAAAATCCGCCTCGGCGCTCACGTTCACCTGGTCGGCGGTCGATACTGGAGTGGTGATCATCTCGATCGACCACCCTTTCGACGACGTCACCCCTGCGGTCTGGACACGTGACCTCGTTCGTCGGTTCGGCAAGAAGAACGCGGTCGACGGCCTCGACCTCAGCATCCGACCCGGCGAGTTCTACGGGCTGCTCGGCCAGAACGGCGCCGGCAAGACCACCACCATCCGCATGATCGTCGGCTTGCTTCGGCCTACGTCGGGATCAGCGGGGATCGGCGAGTTCGACACCTGGAAGTCGCCGCTCGAGGTGAAAAAGCGAATCGGCGTCCTCCCCGAAGAGTTCAACCTGTACGAGCGCCTGACCGGCGCCGAGTTGTTGGATTTCACCGCCGCCATGCACAACGTGCCCAAGAAGGAAGCGGTGGCCCGGCGTGACGACCTGCTGGCCATGCTCGACCTGGAAGCAGACGCCGGGAAGCTGGTCGGCGACTACTCGCGCGGGATGCGCAAGAAGGTGGCTCTGGCGGCTGCCATCATCGCCCGTCCCCCGGTGCTGTTCCTCGACGAACCTTTCGAAGGGGTGGACGCAGTGTCGGCCCGGCTGATCCGCCGCCTCCTGTCCCGCTACACGGAGCTGGGCGCCACCGTCGTGTTCTCCTCCCACGAGATGCACCTCGTCGAGAAGCTCTGCACGCGGATCGGGATCATGAGCCACGGCAAGCTCCTTTTGGAGGACACTCCGGAGGGGCTGTGCCGGCGGATGGGCGTCGAAACCGTCGAGGACGCCTTCATCGCCGCCGTCGGGGGCGAAGACGAGGAGAAGAAGAGCCTGCCATGGTTCGAGAGCTCGCCGGCCTGAAGGCCCGCCTGTTCTGGAACGGGATCCGAGCCGACCGGCAGCGTCGCATCGGGTTGCCCCTGATCGCCGCCCTCGTGACTTGGCTCGCCTGGACCCTCGTCACTGCCCACATCGACCAGCTGACCACACTCGAGGGCACCGCCCGCAACGAATACCTGGCCTGGGCGGCTCTCGTCATCTTCGTCGCCTGGGTGGCGCTCCCCGTGGTCATCTTCCCCCTCGACGAGAACATCGACCCCCAGCAACTCGCCACCTTGCCGATTCCCCGGCCGCGCCTCGTCGCCGGGCTGATCGCCGCCGGCCTCGTCTCGGTGCCGATCATCGCCCTCGTCGCCGTCGTGGGCTCCACTGTCGCCCACCGGGCCGGTTCGAACCTCGCTTCGGTGATTTCCCTCCCCGCCGCCGCCATCTTCGTCGTCATGGCGGTCGCCGGCTCGCAGGGGTTCACGACGCTGATGTCGGCGGTACTCCATTCCCGACGGGGCCGTGACCTGGCTGTGTTCGTGATCATGGGGATCGGCCTCGCCAGCTTCGGGGGCTACCAGCTCGTGCGCACCACCGTCGATCAGATGGGCGTGGCCACCGCTGCGCTCTCCCATCCACTCGACTACCTGTGGTGGCTGGTCCCCCCCGTCGCCCCGGCTCATGCGGTGACGGCAGCATGGGACGGTCGGTGGCTCGAGGCCGTCGTCGCGGTGGTCGTTGCCTTGGCCTGGACTCTGCTCATCGTGGTCGGCTGGGAGCGCGTGCTCCGCTGGCTTCTCGTCACCCCCCGCCAGGAATCCGCGCCGGCCACGGCTCGGCGCAAGGTCGGGTTCTCACGCGGCCGATGGGAGGTGCCGTTCATCGTCGCCCGCAAGGAACTGCGCTTCTACCTGCGGGACCCGCGCCAGAGGCTGGTGTGGACCGGGACCGTCATCTTCGTGGGCCTGGCCATCGCCGCCATCGTCGTGGGCTCCGACGGCTTCGCCCGGTTCCGCGACCGCGACTGGTTGCCGATGGTCGCCCCGGTGCTGGTGCTCATGGTCGGCCTGCCCATCGCCCTCAACCAGTTCGGCTGGGAGAGGAACGCCGCCTCCTACCTGTTCGCTCTGCCTGCCCGGCCTCGGGCTGTGATCGTCGGCAAGAACCTGGCGGCCATGACCGGCCTCCTCGTCGAAACCCTCTTCCTCGGCACCCTCCTCGCCTGGTTCTCGTCGAGTTGGCGATGGATGCCCCTTCTGCTGCCGGTGGCGCTCGGCACCATCTGCTGTCTCCTCGCGGTCGGCAACATCGTTTCGATCCTGACGCCGCTGCGACTGCCCCGGGAAGGAACCGACATGTTCGCCCAGGCGACGGAACAAGGCCTTCTGGCCCTGCTCAGCCAGGTGATCTCGTTCTTCACCATCGGGCTCTTGCTCGTCCTCCCCGCCTCCTTCACGGTCCTCACCGTCGACTTCGGCCACGTGATCTCCCCCTGGGTGACCGGCGCCTTCGCCATCGGCTGGGGCGCGTTCTGGTACGCCCTCTCGTTGGGAGTGTCCGGCTGGCTCCTGCACCGCCGAGTCCCCGAAGTGGTCGGCTGGGTGCAGGTCTACTGAACGCATCTCCTACGCTGCCTCTGATGCGCCTGGGGATCGACCTGGACGGCGTCGTCGCCGACTTCAACTCAGGATGGATCAGCCGTTACAACGCGGAGTTCGGGACCGACATCCCGTTCGACGCGGTGCAGTCGTGGGACGCCATCCCCTCCCTCACCCACTTCCGCCACATGGGCGAGTTCTGGAAGTGGGCCCAGGACCACGACGGCCACAGCATGTTCCGCCACCTCGAGCCGTACCCGGGCGCGATCGAGGCCTTGTGGTGGCTCGCCCGCCAAGGCAACCACATCGTGATCCTCACCACCAAGCCGCACTGGGCGATACACGACACCTACGAGTGGATCGCCGAGCACCGCCTCCCCACGCGCGAAGTGCACATCCTCGACCGGAAATGGGAAGTCGACTGCGACATCTACCTCGAGGACGCCCCGCACAACCTGGAAGAACTCGTCGCTCGCCGGCCCAACCGGGTCGTCGCCCGATACGTGCGGCCCTGGAACCACCCGGTGGAGGGCACAGTCGACATCGCCAGCTGGGAGGACTTCAAGCGCTTGGTGGAAGCAACCGGTGATGGCGGGCCGTACTCTGGTGCCGCCGGGAGAGGCCAAGCCTCTCCCGATGGACGAGATCAAGGAGACTCGAAGTGAAACACACTCGTTGGTTGGCCCTACTCGGGGCCCTGGCTCTCGTGCTCGCCGCCTGTGGCGGTGGCGACGGCGACTCCACGACGACCGCCGGAGCGGACACCACGGCCGCCCCGACGGAAACGACTCCGGAGACGACCGCTCCCACCGAAACGACCGTGACGGAGACCACGGCCGGAGGTGAGGCGTCGGTCGGTACGGCCGACAACCCGATCCAGGTGCTGTTCGTGCCTTCCGTCTCGGCCGATGAGATCGTCGCCGGTGGCGAACTCCTGGCAGAGGCGCTGAAGACGGCAACCGGGCTCGAGTTCGAGGTCGAGGTGCCGGCTTCCTACGCCGCCACCGTCGAGGAGATCTGCGCCAACCCGGAGGTCAGCATCGGCATGATCCCCGCCCAGGCCTACATCCTCGGCAACGAGTTGTGCGGCATGGAGGCGGCTCTCAAGGCGGAGCGGTTCGGCTACACCGAATATTGGGCTCAGTACCTGGTCGCCCGCGATTCCGACTTCCAGTCGCTCGAGGATCTGAACGGTGCCTCCTGGGCGTACCCGGACCCCGGCTCGACCTCCGGCTACCTGTTCCCCTCCGGGCAGCTGCAGTCCCTGGGCGTGGAGTGGGGTGAAGAGCTCGAGGCCGGCAGCCACGACGGCGCGGTCCGGGCCGTGTACCAGGGAGAAACCGACTTCGGCACCTCCTTCTACTCGCCCTACACGGACCTCGAGGGCAACGGCGCCTGGGATGGCGACGTGAACAATGCCGACGTGCCCGACCCCGACTCTTGCGCCATCAACGACGACGGCGAGATCCAGTGCGGCGACTACATCGTCCAGGACGCCCGTCGCAACCTGCGGGAAGAGTTCCCGGACGTCGTCCAGAAGGTCCGCATCCTCGCCGTGTCCGATCCCATCCCCAACGACGGGGTGGTGTTCGGGCCCGACTTCCCCGACGACCTGCAGGAGCAGATCACCCAAGCCCTGCTCGACTACGCCCAGAACGACCCTGAAGGCTTCGCCACCGCCTTCGATGCCTACAGCTGGGACGCGCTGGCGGAGACGAGCGATGCCGACTACGACTCGGTGCGCCAGATCATCCAGACGCTGGGGATCACCATCGAGGACCTCGGCTGAGTCTCGACCGGTCCGGCCACCGGACCATGTCGGACGATCACTGCGGGCCCTGCACGACGAAGTGCAGGGCCCGCAGCTCGTCCGAGCCCAACACGCCTTTCGGACACCTCGCTACCGTTCTGTACGGATGCTCCAGGTAGAACACCTCACCAAGGTCTACGAAAACGGCACGGTGGCGCTCGAAGACGTCAGCTTCACGGTCCCGGACGGCCAGTTCCTCGCCATCATCGGCCTGTCCGGATCCGGAAAGTCCACCCTGCTCCGCTGCATCAATCGCCTGATCGAGCCCACGGAAGGCCGCATCATCTGGAACGGCGAGGACATCACTGCCGCCTCCCAGGAAGACCTCCGCCGGTTCCGGCGCCGGGTGGGCATGGTCTTCCAGCACTTCAATCTCGTCCACCGCTCCAAGGTGCTGACGAACGTCCTGGCCGGCAGGCTGGGGTACACCAACCCGGCGATGTCGCTCATCAACCGCTTCTCCAAGGACGACGTCTCGACCGCCCTCGCCCAACTCGAGCGGGTGGGTCTGAGGGAGAAGGCCTACTCCCGGGCCGACGAGCTTTCAGGCGGCCAGCAGCAGCGGGTGGGCATCGCCCGGGCGTTGATGCAGAACCCGGAGATGATCCTGGCAGACGAGCCCGTGGCCAGCCTCGACCCGGTCCTGGCCCATTCGATCATGCGCTACCTGGAGGCCATCAACCAGGACGACGGAGTGACCGTGCTCTGCTCCCTCCACTTCCTCGACCTGGTCCACAAATACTCCGACCGCGCCATCGCTCTCAACGAGGGAAAACTGGTCTTCGACGGCCTCCCTTCCGAGATCGACGACATGAAGTTCAAGGAGATCTACGGACAGGAGGCCGAGCGCGTTGGCTGACATCCGCGAACGCACCGACGCCGAACTCGACACCGAGCCGCCCTCGGGACCGCCGCCCGACAAACCCGATGCGGCACGCCGACGCCGCCGGCCCTTCGTGATCGCCCTCGGCATCGTCATCTCCGTCGTCATCTACGCCTTGGCCTTCGAACACACCCAGGTCGACCTCACCCAGATCACATCCGAGACACGGCAGGCATCCCTCCAGCGCATCCTCCGGGCGCTCGCCCAGCCCGACCTCGTGACCTACGACACCAGGGAGGACGTCACGGAGGTGGAGATCGCCATCCCGTGTGGCCCGGAGGTGACACCCAATCCCAACGTCGTCATCGAGCCGTCCTGCGGCGACCCCGGCGACACGGTCACGATCACCGGGAGCGGCTTCGATCCGCGTGAATTCGTCGAACTGCGCTTCGTGCCCGACACCGAGTTCGACATCACCCTCCGCCTGGCATCCGTCAACGCCGATTCCGATGGCCGATTCCAGGTCGAGGTGGTGCTGCCCGATCGCACGTCCGATCAGGTGCAGTCGGTGCGGGCCGTCACCAACGAGCCGATCGGCACCTGGCGCAACCGGGTGGAGGTGTTCACCGACGCCAACGAGAACGGAGTGGAAGACGACCCGATACTCGGCGAGGAAGGCATCCACACGTTCGAGGTCGCCGGCAATCCCGACGTCCCCGCGGTGGCGTTGATCAACCCCGCCGGGGAGACCACCGATTTCGTCACCACAGGCGAGTCGTTCGAAGCGGTGGCCGGCGTCTCCCGCGGCCAGGTCGCCATTCCGATCGACGAGGAGCGGCCGGACACCGGGCTGCGGATCATCGGAATCGACGCTGCCGGCGGAGACCTCTCGGTCACGATCGAGGGGCCACCCGGCTTCGACATGTCGAACTGGCGGGCCGCCGCCTACGACGGCGCCACCGGCGAGCCGGGGGCCACCACCTACATCTCCGACACGATCCGGCTGTCGCCCCGCATATCCGAAACGGCGCGCATCACGGTCGACAAGATCCTCGAAACCGTGTTCCTGGCGCTGGTGGCGACGACCGCCGGTCTCTTGGTGGCGGTGCCGCTCTCGTTCATCGCCGCCCGCAACATCATGCGCGACATCTCGATCACGGTGACGAACCTCGTCCTGATCCTCATCGCCGTGCCGCTCGGCGCCGGACTCGGCATCCTGGCCGCCCGGGCCGCGCGTGGTGTCGTCACCCCCATCGCCGACAACACCCCCGCCCTTTTCGGCGCCTTGGCCCTGGCCGCCATCCTCGCCTATCTCGCGGCGAGAGCTGCCCTGCCCACAGTCGAGGACCACGTCCCGACCCGCGCCGAACGCCTGCGTCGCGCCCTCCTCCTGATCGTCGCCGGAGCCCTGGGCCTGGTCGGCCTGCTCGTTTTGTCGCTCCTGTTCCAGGCGATCGGCACCGCGGCTCGTTCTGCGTTGGGCTGGTTCGGGTTCATCGGCTCGTTCTTCGCCGCCCTCGGTGAGATCTTCGACGTCGCCTTCGTCGTGATCGCCGCCCTCGCCACCGCCGGGGTCTTCGCCCAACTGGCCTCGAAGCTCGGGTATGCCATCCGCAGCCGCATGCCCCGCCCCGTCATCAGGACCCTCAACGTCGTGCTGGGAGGGCTGGCGGGCGCGCTGTGGGCGATGCTCGTCGGACAGGTGATCGACTGGTTCTATCAGATCGGCGAGTTCCGCACCGTGGTCCTGATCCCGGCGATGGTCGGTGCGGTAGTCGGCGTGCTGATAGCGCTGCGGGGCATGCAGAAAGGCGAGGTCAAGATCGGCCTCTCGATCTACTACGCCGCCCGGACCGTCTTCAACACGCTGCGTTCGATCGAGCCGCTGGTGATGGCCATCGTCTTCGTCGTGTGGGTGGGCGCAGGCCCGTTCGCCGGCTCCCTCGCCCTCGCTCTCCATACGGCCGCCGCCCTGGCCAAGCTCTACTCGGAGCAGGTGGAGTCGATCTCGACGGGCCCGATCGAGGCCGTGCGGGCGACCGGCGCCAACCGCCTGCAGACGATCATCTATTCGGTCGTACCCCAGATCGTCCCGCCCTACATCTCGTTCACCATGTATCGGTGGGACATCAACGTGCGCATGTCCACCATCCTCGGTTTCGTCGGTGGCGGCGGCATCGGCTCCATCCTCCAGCAGAACATCAACCTGCTGCAGTACCGGGCGGCCGCCGTGCAGATGCTCGCCATCGCCATCGTGGTGGCGACCATGGACTGGGCTTCGTCGCGGCTGCGCGAGCGATACGTCTGAGAATGGGAGACCTCCTACTCCGCAAGCGGGAAGAACGGGAGAGGCTCGAGCACGAGCTGCTGTCCCCGGCCGCCACGAAAGCCGATCAGAGCAAGGGCCGGGAAGAGGAGGAGGAACCCGACGAGTACCGCACCGCCTTCGAACGCGATCGGGACCGGATCATCCACTCGAAGGCATTCCGGCGGCTCAAGCACAAGACCCAGGTGTTCCTCAACCCCGAGGGCGACCACTACGTGACCCGGCTCACCCATACGTTGCAGGTGACGCAGGTGGGAAGGGCCATGGCGGTGGCGTTGGGGCTCAACCACACCCTCACCGAAGCGATCTGCCTCGCCCACGACGTGGGCCACTCGCCGTTCGGCCACACGGGCGAGGAAGCGCTGAGCCCTTACGTGGAGGGGGACTGGCTCCACGCCCATCACGGGGTGCGGACCCTCTCCCAACTCGAGCCGCTCAACCTCACCGCCGAGGTCCTCGATGGCGTGCGGGCGCATTCCTGGCGAATCGAGCCTCCACCGGAAACCCCGGAGGGGATGTTGTGCCGGTTCGCAGACCGGATCGCCTATCTCACTCATGACGTAGCCGACGCCCTCCGCGCCGGGGTCCTCGAGTATCACCAGATCCCGACCCGGGCGCTGACCCGCTTCGGGGCGACCGCCCGGGAGTGGATCAATTCGATGATCACGTCCGTGATCGAGACGTCCGCCGGCGAGGGGAAGGTGACCATGGATCCCGACGACCTCGGGGTCATGAACGAGTTGCGCGACTTCATGTTCGAACGGGTATACCTGTCGCCAGCCCTCAGCGCCGAGAAGAACCGGGCGATCAAGGTGATCCGTGACCTCGTCGAGTACTTCGCCGCCCATCCGGACGAAGTGCCGGACACCTATACGGTGCCCGATGCCGACCCGCTCACGCGGGCCATCGACTACGTAGCGGGCATGACAGACCGCTACGCCCTCCGCACCCACGACCGGTTGTTCCGCCCCACCCTGTTCTGATCAGGGGTGCCAAACGGGGTTGGGGACCACAAAGGGCAGTGGGTTGCCCCAGCCGTCCTGGAATGCCACCTCGTTTGCCGACTCCCGCTGAGCCAGACCCCACCTGCCTAGCGGGTACCCACACGACACCGCCGCCGCCAGTTGCCAGCCGCGCTCTGTGGGGACTGCCAGGATCTCGCAGGTGGCCTCGTGCTCGAACAAACCGAGGATGGTGGTGAGGCATGTGCCGACGCCGTGGGCACGAGCGGCGAGCATGGCACTCCACACCGCCGGGTAGATCGAGGCGCCGGTCGGGTCGTTGCGGTGGAAAGCCATCAACCACATCGGGACGGTCTCGAAGTTGTCGGCCAACCACTGCGAGGAGCGCATGACCCGCAGCGTCGCCTCGTCCCCCCGCTCCTGGGCCTTCTCCCATCGGCCTCGGTACACGGTCCCGAGGAGCTGCTCCCAGGCCCTCCGGTAGACCGGGCCGAGGCGGGAGCGCACGTCGGGGTCGGTGACGACGACGAAGCGCCAGTTCTGGCTGTTGCCTCCCGAGGGGGCCCGGATGGCGGCGTCGAGCATCGCCGCCACCACCTCGTCCGGCACGGGGTCCGGCGAGACGCGGCGCATGGCCCGGGTGGTGTAGAGAGCTTCGAACAGGTCCATTCCCGAGAGCGTAGGAACGGAAGCTCAGAGATCGGCGACCAGATCCCTGACGGCCCCGAACAGGAGGGTGGCCATGAGCTGGTCGACGTCGCTCTCGGTGTCGTACACCGATCCGGAGACGACGAAGCGGCGTCCGTCCCGAAGTTCCACCAGCCAGTTCATAGCCGTCAGGCCCACCTCGGCCCCGCCTTTGAAGTAGATCGCCTCGAACCGGCCCTCCTCGTCAGGGATGCCGGGGTTGATGGAGAGGATGTTCGTCACGGGCTCGCCCTGCTCGACGAGAGCCACCAGCACCCGGCACATGTCGGCGGTGGAGGCGAACCATTCGATCGTGTCCACGTGGATGGGGCGGTCCCATTCCGCCAGCGGGATGTCCGAGGGGTGGATGTCCGAGATCTGGTCGAGGATCGCCCGCCGCCCGGATTCGTCGGCGTCGATCCACTGCTCGGCCAGCCCCGAGGCGGGCCCCAGCTTGAGCGCCGTCAAATCCATCGTGTCCATGAGCGGGATGTTGAGGCTGGGGTCCTCCATCCCGTAGCGCTGGAAGGCCGCCTCGACCGCTCGCCGCCCGAGTAGGGCGATGAGATGGTCGGTTCCGGTGTTGTCGGAGAAGGCGATCATCGTCTCGGCCACCTGCCGCACGGAGAACTCGGCACCCGCTTCCTCGTCCTGGAGCACGCCGGTGGGGACGGAGCGGTGGTCCTCGGATATGGCGATCTCGTTGTCCCAGGCGACCTCGCCGGCAGACACGGCATCCGCCAGCGCTCCGAGGACGTAGAGCTTGAACGCCGACCCGATCGGCATCGGATCTCCGGTGCCCGATTCGAACAACGGGTTGCATTCGCCCTCTGTCACGTCGTACACCGCCAACTCGAGTGTCCCCAGGTCCCCGAGCTGCGCGGCGGCGTCGTCGAGAGTCGCGGGCGGATTCTCGAGAGTCGGCGGCTCGGCGGGCTGCAGACGGAGACCCGATATCCGGTACGGGGCGGCGTTTTCGATCGTGATGTGTGCGCGGAGCTCTTCGCCCGTGTCGGAGACGAGAAGCACCGTGGCCGTCACGTCCTGGCGATCCTCGAACTCGCCGACGCTCCACGTGCGCTGGCCGCCGCCGCCCAGTTGTGACAGGCCACTCACGAACTCGTCGTGAGAGACCGCCCCGAGGAAATCGGAAGTGAAGGTGGCCTCGTACTCGCTCGCGGGGATCTCCCCCCGGCTCAGGGCTGCCGCCAGCCACTGCAGACGGGTGTCGAGTGGCCCCGTATCTCCACCGGTCGTGGACGTCGAACCGGCGTCCGTCGAGGTCGGCTGGGTCGTTTCCGGCGTCACCGTCGTGGTCGTCGACCCCGAATTCGTGCACGCGACGACCAGGACGGCGACCAGCAACGCGATGTATCTGCGCATCAGCACTCGACCGGTAGGGGACACCCTGACCCTATTGCGAGAGAAGAGATAGGCGGGAATCGCCGCCGTTGGCGCGAACCCCTTGCCGCCAACCGTAACCTTGCCCCCATGCTCGAGATCATCGACCTCCACAAGCGCTATGGCGATGTGGTGGCTCTCGACGGCTGCACCTTCGAGGTCCGCCCCGGGCGGATGCTCGGATTCCTCGGCCCCAACGGCGCCGGCAAGACGACGGCGATGCGCACGGTCTTCGGACTGGTGCGGCCCGACCAGGGCGAGGTGCGATGGAACGGCGAGCCCGTCGATGCCGACACCCGGCTGCGATTCGGGTACATGCCGGAGCAGCGAGGCCTCTACCCGAAGATGAAGGCCCACGATCAGCTGGTCTACATGGGCCGGATCCACGGCATGTCAAAGAAGGATGCCACGGCCGCCGCCGACCATTGGCTCGATGTCCTCGGCCTGGCGGACCGCCGCAACTCGCCCACAGAAACCCTCTCACACGGCAACCAGCAGCGCGTACAGCTGGCGACCGCCCTGGTGCACGACCCCGACTTGATGGTCCTCGATGAGCCGTTCTCCGGTCTCGACCCGATCGGCGTGGACACGATGGCCGAGATCCTTCGCGACCAGGCCCGGGCGGGGAAGGCCGTGGTCTTCTCTTCCCACCAGCTCGACCTGGTGGAAGATCTCTGTGATGACGTGGCGATCATCAACCACGGCCGGATCGTGTTGGCAGGCAACGTCAAGCAGCTGAAAGACGCCGCCCCCATCCGCCATCTCGAGCTCGAAATGGACGGCCCGGTCGATGAGGTGCTGGCGGCCCTGGACGGAGTGCGCTCCTCCGAGGTGGTGGACGGCCGGCACATCGTGGTGGTGGATGCCACCACCGACGTCCGCCGGGTCCTCGTCGAAGCGGAGCGGAGTGGAGTCGTCCGCCACTTCGTGTACAGCTCCCCCTCGCTCACCGACCTGTTCCGGGAGGCAGTGGCATGAACGGATTGCGCGCCGTGGGCCTCGTCGCCCTCCGGGAGATCAAGGAAAGAGGGCGATCCCGCGCCTACATCTTCTCGACCATCTTCACCTTGATCCTCCTCGCCGGGGTCATCCTCGTGCCCCGGATGATCGACGGTGGTGGCACCACCTACACGATCGGCGTGGTCGGCGAAGGGGGCGCTGAGATCGTGGAAACGGCCGACGCCGCATCGGTGGCCGCCGCCAAGGACCCCGAGGAGGCCGATCGCTACGAGGTTCGCGAGTTCGACGACATCGCCGCCGCCGAGGCCGCTCTCGAGGAGGACGAAGTCGAGGCGATCATCGTCGACGGTCGTGAACTGGTGGGAGGGCCGGCGGGAGCGTTCGGAGGCTCGGACGTCGAGCGGGTCCTCCAGCAGGCGGCGGGAACGCGCCGCGTGCAGGATCTGGTAGCGAGCAACGAGGAGGCCGCCGAGGTCGTCGAGTTGCTCTCGTCCGAGCCCCTCGCAGTGCGCCGTCTGGGAGGCGCCGACGTCGAGGACCAGGCCGTGAGAGGCTTCGTAGCCTTCGGCGGGCTCATCCTGATGTACGTCGCCATCCTCACCTATGGCGCCTGGATGCTGTCGGGGGTCACCGAGGAGAAGACCAACCGGGTCGTGGAAGTGCTGTTGTCGACCCTGCGCCCCTGGCACATCCTGGGCGGGAAGCTGCTGGGAATCGGGGCGCTGGGGCTTATGCAGATCGTCCTCCTGATCGTGATGGGCGCAGTCGCCGTCGTCCTCACCGGGGCGTTCGACATCCCCCGGGTGCCCGTCGACTCGCTGATCGCCCTGATCGGGTGGTTCATCCTCGGCTTCCTCCTCTACGCCATCATCTACGGCGCGGCAGGTTCGCTCGTGTCCCGAATGGAGGACGCCCAGTCGACGGCCGGCCCACTCACGATCATCGCCCTGATCGGCTACTTCTTCAGCTTCGCCGCCCTCAACGATCCGACCGGGACCGTCGCCATCGTCGGCACCTACGTCCCGTTCAGCGCCCCCTACGTGGCTCCCATACGCCTCGCCATCGGGGAGATCAGCCCCTGGGAAATGACCCTCTCTGTGGTCATCACGATCCTGACCATCGTCCTCCTGGTCAGGCTGGCGGGACGCGTCTATGCCGGTGGTTTGCTCCGTTACGGCGCCCGTGTCAGGTGGCTGGAGGCGTTCCGCTCGGCGGAGTGACCGCCGCAACGGATAGCGTGGGCTGATGGGTTACACGCACATCGAGATCGAACGCCGGGACGGGGTGGGGTGGGTCTGGTTGGATCGGCCCGACAAGCTCAACGCGTTGTCGCCGGACATGTGGGAAGACCTTCCCCAGGCGGTGGCCGAACTGGCCGGCGACGACTCCGTGAGGGCCATGGTCGTAGCCAGTCGAGGCCCCGCGTTCACGGTGGGAATCGATCTCGAGATGCTCGCCAGCCTGCAGCCGTCCGGGGACTCCGACGCCGCCGCCAAACAGGAACTGTATCGAACCATCCGCCGGCTGCAGGGGACGATGACCGCCGTCGCCGACTGCCGGGTTCCGGTGATCGCCGCTGTCCACGGATACTGCCTCGGGGCGGGGGTCGACCTGATCACCGCATGCGACATCCGGCTGGCGAGCGAAGACGCGGTGTTCGCAGTGCGGGAGACCCGGCTGGCCATCGTCGCTGACGTAGGGACACTCCAGCGCCTGCCGAAGATCATCGGCCCCGGCCACGTCGCCGACCTGGTCTACTCAGGCCGGGACATCGACGCCGCCCGAGCCGAGAAGATCGGCCTCGTCAACGACGTGTACCCGACGGCCGAGGCACTCCACGAAGCCGCACAGTCGCTGGCCGCCGAGATCGCCGCCAACTCGCCTCTCGCCGTCCAAGGCGCCAAGGCCGTGCTGCAGGCCGGTGACGCCTTGACGGTAGATCAGGCCCTCGAGCACGTGGCGTTGTGGAACTCGGCTTTCCTCCACTCGAACGACATGGCCGAGGCGATCGCCGCCCATCTCGAGAAGCGGCCCCCGAAGTTCACCGGCACCTGACCGGTCAGGGGCGGCGGCGCTCGAAACGGCCCACCGCTCCAGTCGCCTCTGGCAGCTTGATGTAGGTGGGTCGCAGTTCGATCGGCGTCTCCCCCCGCCGGCGCAGCCGGAGATTGAGGGCCTCCACGAACACGGAGAAGCCCATGGCGAAGTAGATGTAGCCCTTCGGGATGTGCAGTTCCCATCCCTCGGCGACGAGCGACATGCCGATGAGGAGCAGGAAACTGAGGGCCAGCATCTTCACGGTGGGATGGCGGTTGACGAAATCGCTGATCTTCCCGGCCGATACCAGCATCACGCCGATGGCGATGACAACGGCCGCGATCATCACACCGATCTCTTCGGCCATCCCCACCGCGGTGATCACCGAATCGAGGCTGAAAACGACGTCCAACAACAGGATCTGGATGATCACCCCCGTGAAACCGGCCACGACGGTGGCTTCTTGGCCTGGGTGAGCCTCTTCTCCCTCCAGCTTCTCGTGGATCTCGAAGGTGGCCTTGCCGAGCAGGAACAGGCCGCCGAGCAAGAGGATCAGGTCACGCCCGGAGATCTCCTGCCCGAAGATCCCGAAGAGAGGGGCGGTCAGGCCGATGACCCAGGAGATGGCGAGGAGCAGGAGGATCCTAATCACCATCGCCAGACCAAGCCCGAGGTTGCGGGCTCGCGCCTGCTGTTCCTGGGGCAACTTCCCCGAGAGGATCGAGATGAAGATGATGTTGTCGATCCCGAGCACCACTTCCAGCAGGGTGAGGGTGAGCAGGGCGACCCACGTGTCCGGGTTGGTGAGCCATTCCATGGCGGGAAGCGTACCCGGCGCCGGTTCTCGGCCCCCGCAACAGAAGAGCCGCCCCCGGGAGGCAGAGGCGGCTCGTTCTGTCGTCGGAGGAGACGACGTCAGCTGTTCTTGATCCCTTCGATCTCGAACTCGATCGTCACGTTCTCGGAGACGAGCACGCCACCAGCCTCGAGGGCGGTGTTCCAGCTCACACCCCAGTCCTTGCGGTTCACGACGGTCGAGCCTTCGAGGCCGATCCGGATGTTGCCCCAGGGATCGATGGCGGCTCCAGTGAACTCGAGGTCGAACGTGACGGACTTGGTCACGCCACGGATCGTCAGATCGCCGGTCACCCGGAAATGATCCTCGTCGTCGCTGGGCTCGATGGCGGTCGACACGAACCGGATCTCGGGATACTCGTCCATGGCGAAGAAGTCGTTGCTCCGCAGATGGGCATCCCGTTCGGCGTTGCGGGTGTCGATGGAAGCGGCCTGGATGACGAGCTCAGCGGACGACTTGGTGGGGTCGTTGGCATCCACCTCGATCTTCCCGTCGAACTCGTTGAACTGGCCTCTCACCTTGGTGACCATCGCGTGCCGAGCAACGAAGCCGAATCGGCTGTGGGCGGGGTCGATCGTGTAGGTGCCGGTCAGGCTGGACCTGTCGATCGCTTGCGTGAGGGTCTCACTCGTCATCTGGTGACTGCTCCTTCTTCTCGGGTTCGGATGGTTTCCCCCCAAACCTCTGGTTGATGTGTCAACCACAATCTAGCGCATCGAAAGATGACGTGTCAACTACTTCTGCTGCTAGCCTGACCCATGGATGCCTGAAGCCCGCTGGCTGAATGAACAGGAGGATCGCGCTTGGCGCGCCTTCCAGGCGATGAGTGACCAGCTCAGCGCACTCCTGCAACAACGACTCTCCCGCCACACCGGATTGTCGTTGTCCGACTACGCCGTGTTGGTTCACCTGTCCGAGTCCGGCGGTGACCGCATGCGCGCCTACGAGCTGGGGGCGGCGTTGCGTTGGGAGAAGAGCCGCTTGTCCCACCACCTGCGACGTATGGAGAGCCGGGGCCTGATCGAACGCCGGACTTGCACCCGTGACGGTCGCGGCCTCGACGTCGTCCTGACTCCCGAGGGGCGCAAGGCGATCGAAGAAGCAGCTCCATTCCACGTCGAGGACGTTCGCACGCTCCTCGTCGACCAGCTCACGCCGTCACAACTCGACGCTCTCGCCGAGATCTGCGAGAAGGTGCTCGCCGCAATGCCTTCGGGCGAAGAGACCTGCTGCACCTGACCTCTCCGTTGCCCCAGGCGTCGGATACGCTCCACTGAATGGCCATCCTCGACCGCCTCACACCCGCTACGAGGGCCTGGTTCGAGGCGAGCTTCCCCTCTCCGACGCCAGCCCAGAACCATGGTTGGGAGGCCATCGCCTCCGGTGAGCACACGCTGATCCACGCCCCCACCGGCTCCGGCAAGACCCTCGCCGCCTTCCTGTGGACGCTCGACCGCCTCCTCCACGAGCCGCTCCCTCCCCGTGAAGAGCGCTGTCGGGTGTTGTACGTCTCTCCGCTCAAAGCACTGGCCTACGACATCGACCGCAACCTGCGCGCCCCTCTCATCGGCATCCGCCAGGCCGCAGAGCGCATCGGCGCCGGCTCCCTCCCCGAGCTCACGACCTTCCTCCGCACCGGCGACACCCCGGCCGAGGAGCGCCGCCAGATGCAACGCACACCACCGGACATCCTCATCACCACCCCGGAGTCGCTCTACCTGGTGCTCACTTCCCAAGCCCGGGAGGTGCTGCAGTCCGTGCGGTGGGTGATCGTCGACGAGGTCCATGCCGTGGCCGGCACCAAACGCGGCGCCCACCTGGCGGTGTCGTTGGAGCGGCTGGAGGAACTCGCTCCCGGCGCTCAGCGAATAGGTCTTTCAGCGACCCAGCGGCCGCTCGAGACGATCGCTGCCTTCCTCGGTGGCGCCCACTTCGAAGAAGGCGAACGGGTGCCCCGGCCCGTGACAATCGTCGACGTCGAGGCACCCCGCGATCTCGAACTGGAGCTCATCGTGCCCGTCGAGGACATGGCGGCGCCGGCGCCACCCGACCCCCTGGAGCCCGGTCAGGTGCGTCAGCAGTCGATCTGGCCCGCCGTCCATCCCCGCATCCTCCAGCTGATCGAGGAGCACACCTCCACCATCGTGTTCGCCAACTCCCGGCGCCTGGCGGAGCGGATCTGCGCCGAAGTGAACCAACTGGCAGGCAAGGAGATCGCCCGATCCCATCACGGCTCCGTCTCCCGCGAGCAGCGTGTCGAGATCGAAGAGGCACTCAAGCGGGGAGAGCTCAAAGCTGTCGTCGCCACCTCTTCCCTCGAACTCGGCATCGACATGGGGGCGGTGGATCTGGTCGTCCAGGTCGAAGCACCCGTGTCGGTTGCTTCCGGACTGCAGCGAGTCGGCCGGGCCGGCCACCACGTCGGAGCGACCAGTCGAGCCAAGCTCTTCCCCAAGTACCGGGGCGACCTGCTCGTCGCCACGGTCGTCGCCGACCAGATGAGGAATGGCCAGGTCGAACCCACGGTCATTCCTCGCAACCCCCTCGATGTTCTCGCCCAGCAGCTGGTCGCATCGGTAGTCGTCGAGGACCGCAACATCGAAGACCTCTACGCGATGGTGCGCCGGGCAGCTCCTTACGCCGACCTCCCCCGTACGGCCTTCGAGGCGACTCTCGACATGCTGGCGGGGCGCTACCCGTCGGATCTGTTCGCCGAGCTCCGGCCGCGGATCAACTGGGACCGCACGACCGGCACGATCAGCGCCCGCCCGGGCGCCCGCCAGCTGGCGGTCACCAACCCAGGCACGATCCCCGATCGTGGCCTCTACCGGGTGGTGCTGCCCGATGGCTCGCGGGTGGGAGAGCTCGACGAGGAGATGGTCTACGAGTCGCGCCAGGGAGACGTGTTCGTGCTGGGTGCCTCCACCTGGCGCATCACCGACATCGGCGTCGATCGTGTCGAGGTGATCCCTGCTCCCGGTGAGCCGGCACCCAAGGTGCCCTTCTGGCACGGCGACATGGCGGGCCGGCCGCTCGAGACGGGCCGGGAGATCGGCCGCTTCGTCCGCCGCATCGACTCGATGGCCACCGACGAAGCCATCGAGACACTCATGGACCAGTACGGGCTCGATCGGCTGGCAGCGGCCAATCTCGTCGCCTATCTGGAAGAAGAGAAAGTCGCCACCGGTCATCTCCCCGACGAGAAGACCCTGGTGATCGAACGCTTCCGCGACGAGATCGGTGACTGGCGGATCGTCATCCTCTCTCCACTCGGTGCCCGCGTCCACGCCCCCTGGGCGATGGCCCTCACCCACAAACTGCGCAGCCGTTACGGCCCTGACGTCGACGTGATCTGGTCGGACGACGGCATCGCCCTCCGGTTCCCCGACGCCGACGAGACCCCCGAAACAGCCGACCTCCTGCTCGACCCGGAAGAGGTCGAGCAGTTGCTGATCGATCATCTGGCCGATTCGGCCCTCTTCGCGGCTCGCTTCCGGGAGGCGGCCGGAAGATCTCTCCTGCTCCCCCGACGTCGCCCCGGCTCCCGCACACCACTGTGGCTGCAGCGCCGGCGTGCCGCCGGGTTGCTGTCCGTCGCCAAGCAGTTCGGTTCGTTTCCGATCGTGCTCGAGACCTACCGGGAGATCCTCCAGGACGACTTCGACCTGCCTTCGTTGATCGAGGTGCTCGGCCAGATCAGGTCGCGGGCGATTCGCGTGGTCGACGTCGAGGTGCCCTCGCCGTCGCCGTTCGCCTCCTCGTTGTTGTTCGCCTTCGTCGCCGCCTACCTCTACGAAGCCGACACCCCTCTCGCCGAGCGGCGGGCGGCGGCGCTGACCCTCGACCGGGACCTCCTCCGAGAGCTCCTCGGCGAAGGCGAGCTCCGCCAGCTCCTCTCCGCCGATGTGATCGCCTCCGTCGAACTCGAGCTGCAGCGCCTCACCGACGAACGGTCTGCCCGTTCCCCAGACGCAGTGGTGGACCTCCTTCGGGATCTCGGCCCTCTCTCGATCGAAGAGCTCGACTTGCGAACCCGGGACCTCCCGGTCCAAGAAGTGGTGGAGTCCCTGGCTGCAGCCCGTCGCCTGATCCGCGTCCACCTCGGAGGCGAGGAGAAGTGGGCGGCGGCCGAAGACGCCGCCCGGCTCCGCGACGCGTTGGGCGTCCAACCACCACCCGGCGTCCCCCAGGCGTTCCTCGAGCCGGTGGAGGACCCCCTCGGTGATGTAGTCGGGCGATATGCCCGCACTCACGCCCCGTTCCTAGCCACCGACGCTGGCGCCGACCTGAACCTGTCGCCGTCGGTGGTGGAGATCGTGCTCGAGCGGCTGGAGACGCAGGGCCGTGTCTCACGCGGCTCGTTCACCCCCGGCAGGACGGGGACGGAGTGGGTCGACACCGAGGTGCTGCGGAAGATCAAGCGCCGGTCCCTCGCCGAGCTGCGCGGCGAGATCGAACCGGTAGACGAAGCGACCCTGGCGCGTTTCCTCATCGCCTGGCACGGGATCGACGGGTCGGGCCGCGGACCGGCTGCGGTCGGCGAGGCCGTGGACCGCTTGCAAGGTGCCGACATCCCTGCCTCCGTCCTGGAGAGGGACGTGCTGGCGACTCGCCTCGACGACGGCGCCTCCCAGGTGCTCAATCAACTGATGCTCGAAGGCCGGATCGTATGGATCGGACGGGGCTCGTTGGGCCCGCGTGACGGCAAGGTGGCGCTCTACGCACGCCATGAGGTCGCCCAACTGGCTCTCGAACCCCCAGGTGAGCGACCCGACGGTCCGTTGCACCAGGCGATTCGCCGTTGTCTCGAAGATCGGGGTGCCAGCTTCTTCGCCGACATCTACGCCACCGTCGGCGGCGGCGATCCCAACGAGGTGTTGGACGCCCTCTGGGATCTGGTGTGGGCGGGCGAGGTGACCAACGACACATTCGCTCCGGTGCGAGCGTTCACCGCCCGGCGTCGCGGCAGCGGGCGCCCTCGGCATCTGCCATCCAGCTTTCCGCCCCACGCCAGCGGTCGATGGTCACTCGTCTCGGCGCTGATCCACACGTCCCCGACCGACACGGAACGAGCGAGCGCGTGGGCGAACCAACTCCTCACCCGTCACGGCGTCGTCACCCGCGCGGTGGTGCTGGCAGAGTCGATTCCCGGTGGCTTCAGCGGGCTGTATCCCGTGTTCACCCACATGGAAGAGACCGGCCGCGTGCGGCGGGGTTACTTCATCGAGCACCAGGGCGGTGCCCAGTTCGCCACCCCCGGAGCGGTCGACCGCCTCCGCAACGCTCGCCAGGAAGGAGTGGTGGCCCTCGCCTCCACCGATCCCGCCAATCCCTACGGCGCCGCTCTCCCCTGGCCCGAGACCGAGGTCCGCCTGGCGCGTACCGCCGGCTCGTACGTCTTGATCGGAGACGGCGAACTCGTGGGCTACGTGGAGAAGGGCGGACGCTCGGTCCACCTCTGGGGCGACGCCGACGAAGACGAAGTCGCCGTCCAATTGGCGCGACTGGCGAGCCGTCATGGCCGGTTCTCGATCGAGACCGTCGATGGCACCCCAGTGGGGCAGAGCACCCTCGGCTCGCGGCTCACCGATCACGGATTTGCAGTCTCGGCTCGCGGCCTGGTCTGGCGCGGAGTCGTCCATGCCCGAGGGTGACACATACGCCAAAGCGGCCCGACGGGCGACGAACGTCCTCACCGGCGAGGTGATCACTGCCGTCGAGGGTTCGGCCAATGCGGTTCGCCGGTACTCGCGGGTGATCCTGGACCGAAAGGTCGAAAGCGTGAGGACTGTCGGAAAGAACCTGCTCATCGACTTCGACTCCGGGCTGACGGTTCGCATCCATCTCGGAATGACCGGCACTGTCCAGGTCACTCCTCCCGGCCGAGATCGCGACCCGAGCGGCGTGAGGCTCGGGCTACGAACCGAACGGGGCGCGGTGTGGGCGGTCGGCGCTCCCAGGGTGGAAGTCGCCAAGCGGGCGGAGATCGATCGGGCCCTGGAGCGGCTCGGACCCGACGTCCTCGCACCCGACTTCGACCTGGCGGCGTTCGAGGAGCGAGCCGGTCGGTACCCGCCTGATCGCACGGTCTCCGATTTCATGCTCGATCAACGTGTGATGGCAGGCGTGGGCAACGTGTACAAGTCCGAGACCCTGTTCCTGGAACGACTGGCGCCCGATCGCACGATGGACACCGTCGACATCGATACCCGGAGGCGCCTCGCCGAACGAGCCCGCCGGCTCATGCTTCCCAACATCCGCCGTTACAACCGGTCGACACGGGGGATCGGCGACGGTTCCCTGTGGGTATACGGAAGGGCAGGCAAACCCTGCCGGAGATGCCGAACCGAGATCCAGGAAGGCTGGATCGGGTCGCCTCCCCGGATCACCTACTGGTGTCCTTCCTGTCAGGAATGACACCAGGTTCCGATCTTCGTTTCGGAATGCACACCTCAGGAACCCGGGCGTATGCTTCGCATGTGTCGCAAACGGGAATGAACGTCTGATCGGTGCCCGAGGCGAGCGCGTCTCGAACCAGGGACCGAGGTGGCGATCAGCAGGCAGGCGACCGTTGGCGGCCCGACATCTGTTTGCGAGATTTCCGGCGGTTCCCGGTTCGATTCACCCTCTGAGAGAGCCCGCTTACCCACGATGAGCACCAGTTTCCCCCTGAGTATCCCTCCGCTCGTCGGGGTCGGTTATTGGACCTGGGACGTGGCCGAAGGCCGGGTCCGTTGGGACCCGACACTGGAACGGCTCTACGGCCTCGAGCCGGGTTCGTTCGGCGGAGCATTCGAGGATTGGGCGGCGCTCGTCCATCCGGACGACCGTCAGACCGTCATCGACATCGTGCAACGGGCGATGGCCACGGCATCGTCTTTCGTGACCGAACACCGGTGCGTCTGGCCCGACGGATCGGTCCATTGGATCGAAAGCCGGGGTGAGTTCCTCACCGGGCCCGAGGGTGTGGTCCAGACCGGCTTCGGCGTGGCCGTCGATACCCGCCACCGTCATCACGACTACGACCGGCCGCTGGGCCCTACGGAGGCGGAGCAGGCCACCCAACTGTCGCTGGAACTGGCCTGGGAGCGATTCGCCCAACTCCAGATCCTGGCGGTGCGCTCGGCCGGTGCGGCTGGTGTCGACGACGTCGCCCGCGTTCTCGTGGACCAGGGAGCCGCCGCCCTCGGCGCCGACGGCGGCTTCTTCACGATGGTCGAGCGCGACATCGGCCGCCTGACCCTGCGCGCCGCTCGGGGCGCTTCACGTGATGTCGTGGAGTTCTATCGGGCGCTCCCGATGGATTCACCGTCGGCAGTCGCTGTCGTCGCCCGCACGGGCGACGGTGTGTTCGTCTCGACGCCCGAGGAGGCCGAGCAGCGGTTCCCCGGCATGCCGCACCATGATGCCGACGCTTTCCTCGTCTACCCCGTCGTGATCGACGGAGTGGTGCGGGCGGTGCTCGCCTACGGATACGCCGAGCCCCACGAGTTCAGGGACGAAGAGATCGAGTTGGCGGCGACGATCGCCGGGATGAGCGCCCAGGCGCTCCTGCGGGCAGATCTCCACGATGCCGCCGCCCGTGCCGCCTCCCGCGCCCAGGCGCTCGAGGCGGTGCTGGGGCTGCTCGCGGGGGCCGCCACACCGCATGAAGTCGCCGAGATAGTCGTCCAGCATTTGCTCCCCGCGGTCGGGGCGACCAAGGGGAGCCTCTTCCTGCTCGACGAAGCCGCGGGCGTACTCCGCGCCTTGGCGATCCACGGCTATGAGGACGACACCATCGACAGGTTCGAGGCGATACCCCTGGATCGTCCGAGCGGACCGACGGATGCTGTGCGAACCCAGACCCCCCAGGTCATCGACGGCTGGGACGACTTCGCGGCGCGGTACCCGGAACTCGCCGCCACCGCCTCTCCCGGCGGCTTCCCCGTCACATCGTTCATGTTCCCCCTGATGGTCGAGGGACGAGCGATCGGATCGATCGGGATCGGCTTCGACGACCCCAACCCGATCAGCGAGGAGGTGAATCAACACCTTTCGATCGTCGCCCACATCTGCGCCCAGGCCCTCGGTCGCGCCACCGCACTCCAACGATCACGAGCGGCACACGCCCGTTTGCTCAGCATCGACCAGATCACCGACGCCGCCCTTTCCCGACTCTCCTTCGAGGAACTGCTCCAGGAGCTCCCGCCGAGAATCGCCACCGCCATCGGATGCGACGCCGTCCGCATCTTCCTCGTCGACGAATCCGAGGAGATGCTCGAAGTGCGAGGACAGTACGGAACCACTGGCGAGGAACTCGCTCGGGTTCCCATCGGCCGCGGCCTCGCCGGCACCATCAGCGCCACCGGAAGGCCCCGGATCATCAACGACATCACCCGTCACGAGGTCATCCGACCCGCGTTCCCGGAACACGTCGTGTCCGAAGCGGGCGTTCCACTCCGCTCCGGCGGAAAGGTCATCGGCGTTTTGGACGTCGGCGCCGGCCCCGAGCGCCCGCTGACCGAGGAGGACGTGGAGATCCTCGAGATCGCCGCCGAGCGGATCGCCACCGCCATCGACCGGAGCCGCGCCTATGAGATCGAACGGGCGGCCCGTCAGCGTTCGGAGCTGATCGGATTGCTGGCCGACATCGTCAACCAGCCCGGGTCGCTCCAGACGCAACTCGGCCGGATGGCCCGGCTGGCGGTGGACACCCTCGCCGACTGTTGCGTCATCACCGCGCTGTCCGACATCGGTCCTCCGCTCGTGGTGCGAGCTCACAAGGATCCGGACCTCATCGAGTCGACCGACACCATCGTCGTTCGCCATCCGTACGACCCGACGGCGTCTCACGGCATGGCCGAGGTGATCCGCTCCGGCAAACCCGAGATCCATTCGCTGATCGACGAGGAATACGCCGGCAACATCGCCGACGCCATGCTGCGGGAACTGTGCCAGGACCTGGCGCTGGGCTCGGCGATCATCGTCCCTCTGCCGGGTGCCGCCGGCCCCGTGGGTGCGATCCTCCTGGCCCGGGACCGCACCAACCACCCGTTCTCCGCCGAAGAGATCCTGCTGGCCGAGGACCTGGCTAGCCGCATGGGCGCCGCCGTGGAGAGCCGCCGGGCCTTCGAACGGCACCGACACACGGCGATGACCCTGCAGCGCAGCCTGCTCCCCTCGTCGCTGCCGGCCATACCTGGCCTCGAGATCGCGGCACGGTATTGGCCGGCCTCGGAGATGTCGGAGGTAGGTGGCGACTTCTACGACTTGATCGAGTTGGGCGACGACCGTTGGGGGGTGATGGTGGGAGACGTGTCTGGCAAAGGCGTGGGCGCCGCGGCCATGACCGGTATCGCCCGCTACACGGCTCGCGCCGCCGCCCGTCACGGCCGAGGACCGCGCGAGGTCCTCCAGTGGGTACACGAGGCGTTTCTAGCCCAGGCCCGCGCCACCGAGAGTTACTGCACCGCCATCTTCGGGTATCTGGAGCGAACCAGCCCGTCGGGTTTCCGATTCCGGTTCGCCGTCGGAGGCCATCCGTTGCCGATCCTGAAGAGGGCGGGGTCCAACTGCCAGTTCATCGGGGCCCCGGGTACTGTCCTCGGCCTCATCGAGTCGGTCGAGTTGACCGAAACCGAGATCGACCTCGGTGGCGGCGAGAGCCTCCTCATCTACACGGATGGCGTCACCGATGTCCCCGTGGCCGACGCCCTGACCGATACCGACCTGCTCCGCCTGGTCAACGACTGGGCCACCCTCGACGCCTCCTCTGCCCTCGACTCATTGGATCAGCTACTCAGGGACCGATATGGTGAGGCAGAGAACCGCGACGACACCGCGGTTCTGCTGATCCGCTGCAACTCCTGATCACCAACCGAGGATCCACCACTCGTGCGCGCTCCACCCGACCTCGAGATCGACGTCGTCACGGAAGGTACGACGACTGTCGTCTCACCACACGGCGAGATCGATTACGGCAACGTCGATGCCCTTCGCACCGCACTGGCCGATGTGACACAGACCGAAACAAACGACGTCGTCGTGGACCTGGCGCGGGTCACATTCATCGACTCGACTGCTCTGAGCGCGCTCGTCGGCGCCAAACAGCGCCTCGCCGAGTTGGGTCGTGGCCTCACCGTCCGGAAGTCACAGCCGCGGGTGAAGCGAGTCCTGCAGTTGGCTGGGGTCAACGGATACCTGGGCGAAAGCTGAGACGCCGATTCAGGCGTCGATGTGGAAGTTGGCGTTGGCGGCCGTCGGCAGGCTGAAGCGAACCGTTTTGCCTCCGGCCGTGGGAACGACGTCCCAGCCGGGCGACAGTAGATCCAAGAGGTAGATACCCCTCCCGGTGACTGCTTCCGGGCTCGGGATCCGCAACTGGACCTGGCGGCTGCTGTTGTCGGACACGGCGAATTCCAGCCGGTCTTCCAGGCGGCGCACCTCGACGTGGATGGAGGTCCGGGCGTGGACAACGGCATTGGTCACCAGTTCAGTGACCAACAGCTCGGCGTCGTCGGCAACCTCAGCTTCTACCCCCCAGTCCGCCATCAGTCGACGGACGAATGCTCTGGCTAGCCCAGGACTCGCCGGTTCGGGTCTCAGTTCGAGACTCGGCACCGAGGCCACTCTACGGAGTCGAGGCACGATGAACCTGGCTTTCGCATAGGTCTCCAGTCACTGATCCTTTGCTGTTTCCCCGCATCGACGGTCTCCAAACGCCACAGACCGGGGGCGTCGACGGCCCGATGAGGCCCACCTGAAAACACTCGGCAACGATGTTTTCGCCGCAACGGCTGAGGCCGCCGAGATCGGGATCGAGTTTCGCGATGGTCTGCGGCTCAAGTCCTCCGACCGCCGATCCACTCCTTGTCGCGGGCGATCTCGTCGATGGTCGCCTCGGGGCGCAGGTCCGTCTGGTCGAGCTGTCGTCGACCTCTGATCGCCATGACTGCGGCTGCGATCGCCCACAAAACGCCGACGATCAGGAATGCCAGCCATGTCTTCACCAACTCGGCCAGACCCCACGCCAGAGCCATGGACAGAAGCAGGGCAGCGATCCAACCGGAGACGGCGGCACCGCCCATCATCCCCGCCCCCTTGCCGGCCTTCCTCAGGTCTTCAGTCATCTCCACCCGGGCGAGTTGGAGATGGTCGCTGAACAAGGCCCCGACTTCGCTGGTGAGTTGCCCAGCCAGATCCCCCAGCGACTGGTCGGAATCGGGGGTTCGATAGGTCTCGGTCAATGTTCGTCTCCAAGCATGGGCGCGCTATTCCCTTCGGCCGAAGCCCGAAACGCTCGATGGGATTTCTTCGACGTCCTCCGATCGGAGAAGACCGTGGCCAGGATCACTCCGGCCATCACCGCCATCATGCCCAGCCACTGGACGAGGCTCGGGCGTTCGCCCAAGAAGATCCACGCCAAAACGGCGATCTGGATGAGCATCGTGTTGTTGATGGCCGCCGACGCGGTCGCCGACAGGTGGCGCAACGACCAGTTCCACAACGTGAAGGCCAGAGCGGTGTTGACCACCGCCAGCCAGGCGACGATCAGCCATCCGTCGAGGTCGAGGTCGGGAACTCCTTCGAAGACGAATCCCGATGTCACGAGAAGCACCGCTCCCATGCCCATGCTGACGAGGGTGACGACTTCCGCGGGAAGTCGCCCTCCGCGGTTCACCCAACGACCGAGGATCGACGCGCCGGCGTTGGACCCGAGAGCTACCGCTGCCGCGATCATCCCCACGGTGGTGAAACCGAGGGCGCCGCTGAAATAGGCGAGAGCGCCGCCGAATATCACGAGGCTGCCGGCGATCTGACGGGGAGTGGGCGGCTCACCGAGAAGCCTCCGGGAGATCACGGCGACCATGAGCGGTGTGAGCGACAAGATGAGGCTCGTGGTGGCCGCCGGCTGGCTGTCGATCGCCACGAACTGGGCACCCTGCGTGAGGGTGTAGAAGACGATCCCCAGAACGAAGAGCCGGCCGACATCCTTCCATGTGATCTGGCGCAGCGCCTCCCGACCATTCGGACGGGACACCACCCAGCCCGAAAGCACCAGGGCGGCAGCACCGTAACGCAGGCCGGCGAAGCCGAGAGGTCGCAGGCCGTGATCGTCCAGGCCCCAGCGGACGAGGATCCACGACGAACTCCAGAGGACGGTCACCAACAGAGCCAAGGCGACGGCTCGGCGGTCGGATGTCGGTCTCATCGTTCTCGCCTCCTGATCGGCACGCGCTTTCCCGTGCCGACCTATCCCCTCGAGGCTTTTCTCCGATGAGGTGCGAGCCGCGCTGCGGCCTTCTGTGGCGCTCGGACCAGGCACCGGATCGACCGGCCGGAACCCTAGCCACCCTTCGGTCGACGATCCCGACGCTACCACGAATCCGATCGACCTCGGGCGGGGCAGACAGTAGGGTCCCATCCAACGACGCGAGAGGGGAGACGTGTCAGATGCCGAGATCCCGCGACGGGATTCTCCGACGTCCTCGCGTCGAAGCGCGCCTCTTTGAAGCGACCGGCCGCCGACTCACCGCCCTCACTGCCGGCCCCGGCTACGGCAAGACAACACTCCTGACCCAGGTCTTCCCACCCGGACGAGCCATCTGGCACACGTGCACCTCGGTCGATACCGCCGTCGCCCAGTTCGCCCGCACTCTCTACGAGAAGACCCGGCTCCTCGTCCCTGCCTTGTCTCCAGAGATCCTCCTCGCCATCGAAGGTGCCGGGGATTCCGGACACCTGGAGGCGGTGGCGGCGGCCCTCGCCCAGGACCTGGAACGGGTCCTCACCCGTGACACCGTGCTAGTGGTAGACGAAGTCCACGAAATCGAGGACTCCGACGAGAGCGTCGCCTTCCTGGCGACGTTGTGCCGCAGCGCCCCGCCCCGCCTCCACATCGTCACCGCCTCGCGCCACCAACTGCCCTTCCCCACCTCTCGTCTTGCCGTGGCCGGCGAAGCGAACAACATCACCGAAGGAGAGCTCGCTTTCTCCCCCACCGAAACCGCTGATGTCGTCGCCGCCAGACTCGGCCACCGCGACGACGACCTGGCGAAGGAGATCCACGCCAAGACCGGCGGGTGGCCCGTGGCGGTGGTCTATGCCGTCGAGGCGATCGGCCAGGGAGGCTCGATCGACCTCGAGGAGGCGCTGAGCGGCGAAACACTCATGCAATACCTGGCGGAGGAGGTCCTCAGCCGCGCTCCTCGAGAGATGATGGAGGCGCTGTCCCTCGTCGCTCCCCTCCCCTGGGTGAGCCCGGAGCTGATCGACCACCTGATCGGCGACGCCCCGGCGCTGGGAACGATCCAGTTCGGGCCCCGCACCAGCCACCTTTTCGCCGACGTCCCCGACGCTCCGCGGGGACGGGCAGTGGCTCCCGTCGTCCGTGCTTTCCTGCGCGCCCAGGGACCCGAAGCACCGACCGTACGGGTGCTGTCGGCGGCAGCCGACTGGTACGAGGCCGAAGGTCATCTGGCCGAGGCGCTCTTCTGCCACAGCATGTCGAACGACTCCCGAGCTGCGATCGCCTTTCTCCACCGGCGCGGCGAGGAGATGGTCGCCCGGGGGATGGCTCGCCAGGTCGGCGAGCTGGTCGAAGAGCTCGACGACGGTCACGACCCCGAATTGGCTCTACTGGGCGGAGAAGTGAAACAGCTCCTGGGCGATTGGGAAGGTGCCCTGGCCAGCTACCGCCGCTTGCTCCCCGCCACAGGGCCTGTGCCCGCCCGCGTCGCCTGGCGTGTGGGCCTCGGTCATCACCTGCGGGGCGACGTGGGGGCCGCGCTGGCGGCCTACGACGCCGGCGACCTCGACTCGGCGGACCCCGGCGACGGCGCCGCCTTGTGTGCATGGAAGGCGAGCGCCCACTGGCTGCGCGGAGATGTAGAGGCGGCCGAGCGTCTGGCCGAGCAGGCGCTGGAGCTCGCGCAACGGGCTGACGCGTCTCGCTCGCTCGCTACGGCCCACACCGTCCTCGCCATGGTGGCGGCACTACGCGGCGACCGGGCGGGAAACGACATGCACTACCTACGAGCACTCGAACACGCCGAACGTGCTCGTGATGTCGTCCAGACGATCCGGATCCGCTCCAACCGGGGTTCGCATTTCCTCGAGGAAGGAGACTTCGAAGCGGCCCGGGCGGAACTGGAGATCGCCCTGCGCCTCGCCGACATGACGGGGTTCGAGTTCTGGCGGGGGATGGCCCTGGTCAATCGTGGCGAAACCCTGGGACGACTCGGCGCCCTCGACGAGGCGATCGCCGACCTCACGCAATCGCAGGCGACCTTCCGCAGCATCGGCTCCGCCTTCCAGGCGTACCCGCTCCACAACCTCGGAGACGTCTACGCCGCCCGCGGCGACGTGGCCATGGCGAGGTCCTGTTACGAGCGGGCCCTGGAACTCGTCGACGAAACCGACCAGCAGGGTCTGGTACCGGCCCTGTCGGGTCTGGCCCGGCTCCTGACCCAGGACGACAACGAACGGGCTCGACAGTTGGCCCGACGCGCTACCGAGATCGACTCGGTCATCGGCCGGGCACGAGCGCTCGTATCACTCGGTTGGGTGGAGCACGCCGCCGGTGACATGACCGCTGCCGCGGCACTCGCCCTGCAAGCGGCCGAGGTCGCTCGTTCGCGCCGCGACCTGCCATACCTCGCTCACGCTCTGGAGCTGCAAGCACTGGCCACTGAGCCCCACGACCTGGAGCTCCTCACCGAGGCCCAGGGGATCTGGAAGGAGATCGGAGCGCAAGTCGAGATCGCCCGGCTGGACTACCTGATCGCCGAAGAGCTCGGGGGCACCGACGGGTTGGCGCTCGCCTCGGCTGCGGCCCGAGCGCTGGGAAGACTGGGCGCCAAGGGACATGCCCAGCGGGCGATGGCCGTCGCCCTACGGCTCGCCCGTCGGGGAATGGAGGGTGTGCGTATCAAGACCCTGGGCGGCTTCACCGTCACGATCGACGGAGAGCCGGTCCCGACGTCGGCCTGGCAGTCGAAGGTCGCCCGGACGATCCTCGCCATGTTGATCGCCAACCGCGGACGTCCGGTGCACCGTGAAGTGCTGATCGAACGGATCTGGCCCGGAGAGGAATTGGCCAAGGCCAACAACCGTCTGTCGGTCGCCCTCACCACGATCCGCAACGTGCTCGACCCGCACAAGCAGTTCCCTAACGACCACTATCTCAGGGGCGACCGCGACTCGGTGTCCCTCGCTTCGGGAGCGGTTCACATCGACGTCGAGGAGTTCTTCGAGGCCTGCGCCCGAGGCCGGGAACTCGTTCGAACCGGTGACGTCGACCGGGGAATCGAGATTCTCCGATCAGGCGAGGCGATGTACGTGGGCGAGTTCCTGGAGGAGTACGTGTACGACGACTGGGCGGTCGGCCTCCGCGAAGAGGCGCGGACCGCCTTCGTGGAGATCGCCACCGTCCTGGCTGAGGCGGACTCCCGTGCCGGCGATCACGACGGTGCCGCTCGCCACTACCTGCGGATCCTGGAGCGGGACCCCTACGACGAGAGAACCCACCTCAACCTCGTGCGGGCGATGATCGCCGCCGGTCGTCACGGTGCCGCTCGCCGACTCTATGGCGGTTACGTCTCCCGGATGGGGGAACTCGACGTCGAGCCCGAGCCGTATCCCGGCTGACGCTCCTCCTCGTTTCGGGCGGTCTCCCGGCTGAGGATCTCGACCAACTCCTCCGCGCTCCGGAATCTGCATCTCTCCCCGCCCGGGGTTTCGACCGTGCCGCGAAGCCCATTCGGCACCTCGGCCAGTCTCAAGATGTAGGTGATCATCGAGAGCCTCTTCTCTGAGTCCTGGATGAGGAAGCTACGACCGCGTCTTAGGGTCGTCTTTGGGCGCCAGCCGCCTTAAGACGACACAAAGACAGGCGTGTAAGGTCGAGAGGGGTGGGGCGAAAAGGGTAGGGGGGCGAAGTTGCGGTCTCGCTCTCGGCGGCTTCGGCAGCCGAGGCGAGGCCGACAACCGTTGACGGAGGGCCATTCGGCCATCCCAACGCAGGACTTTCGACCCTGTCATGAGCGGCATGGAGCCGTTTCCCTGCGATCCGTGACGAGATCGAACCTGCCACCCGACGAGGGCTTCCAGACCATCATCGAACCCTTCCGCGTTCACACCGTCGAGCCGATCGACATGCCGTCCCGGCCCGAACGGGAGGAGGCACTGGCCAAGGCGGGCTACAACCTCTTCTCTCTCCCCGCCGACAAGGTCATCATCGACCTCCTCACCGACTCTGGAACGGGCGCCCTCTCCACCCGGCAATGGGCCGGGATGATGCAGGGCGACGAGTCGTATGCGGGCAGCCGTTCGTACGAACGCTTCCGCGACACCGTCGAGTCGATCTTCGGATTCCCGGAGGTGATTCCCACTCACCAGGGACGGGCCGCCGAGCGGATCCTGTTCGCCACGACTGTCGAGGCCGGACACGTCGTCCCGTCCAACACTCATTTCGACACCACCCGGGCCAACGTCGAATACCAGGGAGCCGAGGCGCGTGACCTGGTGATCGCCGAGGGTCGCGACCCCTCCTCTGAGCACCCGTTCAAGGGGAACATGGACGTCGAGGCTCTCGAAAGGACCATTGCCGAGGTGGGTCCCGAGCGGATCCCGATGGTGATGGTCACCGTCACCAACAACTCCGGTGGCGGCCAGCCGGTATCGCTAGCCAATCTGCGCGCGGTCCGGGAGGTCTGTGACCGCCATGGGCTGCGGCTGATCATCGACGCCTGCCGATTCGCCGAGAACGCCTGGTTCATCAAGCAGCGCGAGCCGGGATACGCCGACCGGGCGCCGCTCGAGATCGCCCGGGAGATGATGTCGCTGGCGGACGGAGCCACCATGTCCGCCAAGAAGGACGGTATGGCGAACATCGGCGGGTTCCTCGCCCTCTCCGACCCGGAGCTGGCCGCCCAGTGCCGCAACCTGCTGATCCTGACCGAGGGCTTTCCCACCTACGGTGGAATGGCGGGCTACGACCTCGAAGCCATCGCCCAGGGGCTGTGGGAGGCCCTCGACGAGAACTACCTCCGCTACCGGGTCCGTTCCGTCGCCTACCTCGCCGAGCTGGCGGAACGAGCGGGCGTGCTGATCGTCCGGCCACCGGGTGGGCACGCCGTCTACCTCGACGCCGCCCGGCTGCTTCCCCACATTCCGCCTTCGGAGTACCCGGCTCAGGCTCTGGCGTGCGCGTTGTACCTGGAGGGCGGCGTGCGCGGCGTGGAGATCGGATCCGTGATGTTCGGTGTTCCCCAACCCGACGGCTCGGAGAAGCCGGCCCCGATGGAGCTGGTACGCCTCGCCATCCCCCGCCGCTCCTACACCCAGAGCCACATCGACTACGTCGGCGAGGTGATCGCCAGGGTGGCGCAGCGAGCGGAGGACCTGCGCGGCCTGCGGATGACCCATCAGGCGCCTTGGCTGCGCCATTTCACGGCCCGCTTCGAACCGCTGTGAGTCCGTGAAGATTTCCGCGGCTCTCAGCGCGGAAGATCTTCACAAAGAGTGACCTGCGCGCCCGAGAGGACTCGAACCCCTAACCTTCTGATCCGTAGTCAGACGCTCTATCCAATTGAGCTACGGGCGCAGACGTTCTTCAGTTGTGAACGGGGGTGTCGGTGATGATGTCCGCCCCAAGACGGCGTGACGATCCGACCAAGGAATGGTAGCAGACGGCCTCCGCCCGCCAGACGGGGCCGCAGGCTCGTGCCTTCGGATAGCCTTGACTCGGACGGACCGCGGCCACGGAGCACACGATGCCGAGTCCTCGCCCCAAGTGGATGCGAACCACCAACGGTTGGCGATGGGGCCGATACCAGATCGAGCGGCTCGCTCCCCGGATGTGGGTGCTGACTCAACTCGGAAACGACCCGCAGTCCACTCCGACGATCGTCACGACGGCAGCCTCTCTTCGGGCCCTCAAGCACATGGCCGAATGGCGGGAAGCTCGATACACCCGGCGGCGTGTCATGTGGATGCATGGACTCGTCGCTCTCGTCGCCGCCGTAGGACTCGGCGCCGTGACATTCTTGCCGTCGCCGGCCGAGATCGTGTCGACCCTCGCCCTGCTGTTCGTGATGCTTCGTTCCGTGGCGATCGTTGTCGTGGCGGCCACCAACGGCGCCTGGGCACAAGTCAGGCACACATATCAGTGACCCACGGTGTGGTCACGGTCTAGCGTGCCAACCCGACCCATGCTCCAGTTCGATCCCCAGATCCTGGCCGACTTCCCCACGCTCCGAGCGGGAGTCCTCGTCGCCGAAGGCGTCGTGAACGGGCCGACACCGGCAGGTCTCATCGAGCGGTACTCCGAGGAACAAGCGGCCACGAAGAGCCGACTCGGCGAAACCCCTCTCGCCGACCTCCCTTCGATCGCTGCCTGGCGACGAGCCTTCCGTCGATTTGGGGCTGAGCCCACCCAGTACCGCAACGCCGCCGAGGCGCTTCTCCGCCGTTTGACCAAACAGGGCGACGTGCCGTCGATCAACGCTCTCGTCGACATGGGCAACCTGGTGTCGATCCGCCGCGCCCTTCCCGTCGCGGTCTTCGATTTGGACGGCATCGACGGTGGTATCACCGTCAGATACGCCGAAGGAACCGAGCCCTACTCCGATCTGGGCTCATCGGAGACGACGCACCCCGAGCCCGGGGAGGTCGTCTTCGTCGACGGCCGCTCCCGCGTGCATGCTCGCCGCTGGTGCTGGCGCCAGAGCTCCCAGAGCGCCACGGGGCCGACGACTCAGCGCGTCCTGGTCGTCGTCGAAGGCTTGCACGACAACGCTTTGTCGGATGTAGCCGCTGCCCTGGCCGATCTGGAGGACCTGTTCACGGAGTACCAACCTCGAGCAGAGATCTCGGCGCGCCGTCTGGTGGAGGCGTGAAGCAATCGGCAGATAACGCCCGGTTGATCTTCCCGCAACATGGGGAAAGCAACGTGTGGGCTCCTCGAGGAGCCGACAGCCGCTTCGGGGGTGCTGCTTTCCTCCTCGGCAGCACCCCCAGCGGATGTCTCCGCGGGGGTGGGTGAATGGGGGCGGAGAGGGAGGGATTTGAACCCTCGAGGAGGCTGTATCACCCCCTACTCGCTTAGCAGGCGAGCGCCTTCGACCACTCGGCCACCTCTCCGTACTCCACCGGCCGCCCGGGTGCCCAACGAGGGCGCCGAACGCACGGAAGCGCCCAGTCAGAGTAATCGTCACAACCGAATGTCCCTATTCTCGGCTCGGATGACCGAAGCCGAGATCATCGCTGTCCTCGACCGCGCCGAGGCTGCCCTGGATGACGGAAAAGGCCTCGGGGGCACCGGTTTCTGGAAGGCCGTCGAGGAGGTGAAACGACAGCCCGATCTGGCGTCTCGGCTGGGCCCTCGGATCGCCGCAATCGACCAGCGGGCCTTCCGCAATTGGGCTCTTCTCACGGTGCCTCTCCGAACGGGCATGGGCATCGCGACTCTCGTCACGCTGGTGGGAGTCGGCCTGGTCGCTCGGTCGGCGCGAGCAAGACGGCCCTGGAATTGGCTGTTGTTCTGGGTGGGCGCCGGCGTTCTCCTCGGCAGCACCCACACCCTCGGACACGTCGCCGTCGGACGAGCCGTCGGTATCGAATTCACCGACTGGTACGTCGGGTCGGTCACCCGCCCCCAGCCGGGGGTCAAGGTGGACTACGCCACCTACCTGGTCACCCCGGCCAAGCAGCGCGCCTGGATGCATGCCGCCGGAGCGATCGCCACGAAGATCGTGCCGTTCGCACTGCTCCCCGCCGCCCGAAACCTTCCTCGATGGAGCCGAGTTGCCCTCTCGCTGCTCGGCATAGGCCAGATCGTCACCGACCTCTTGTGGTCGGTCGAGAAGTCGGACTGGAAGAAGTTCCGTCGGGAGATGCGCTACGCCTGACCACTCGAAGTCAGGACTGGTCGTCGGCCGTGGCGAAAGCCCCCTCCTCGGGTGCAGCCTTGCCGGTGGCGGCCGAAGGGGCCGAGTGGTCGTGATGGCTCGGGTCGGTCCGCGTGTAGTCCGCGTCCCGGCGGAGCCACACGACCCGCTGCGGGAACGGGATCTCTATCGAAGCCTCCTCCAGCGCGTGCTTGATTCGTCGGCGCAACTCCCGGGCGAGAGCCCACTGTTCGCCCGGGCGGGTCTTGATCACCAGTCGCAGCGTCACACCGTCTGCGCCGAGCGCCTCCACGCCCCAGATCTCCGGCGGCTCCAGGATGAGCGGCTTCCAGTCGTCCTCTGATGCCATGTCGTCGGCTACCCGCTTGATGACCTCGGCCGCTTTGTCGATGTCGGACCCGTAGGCGATGGCGATGTCGACGATCGCCCGAGACCACTGCTGGCTCATGTTCCCGACCCGGCGAATCTCTCCGTTGCGGATATACCACAGGGTCCCGGTCACGTCCCGCACGCGCGTGGTGCGCAGCGTGATGCCCTCGACGACTCCACTGGCTTCGCCCAGGTTCACTGAGTCGCCGACACCGTATTGGTCCTCGGCGAGGAGGAACATGCCGGAGATGATGTCCTTGACCAGGTCCTGAGCACCGAACCCAAACGCAACACCGACGATTCCGGCCCCCGCCAGGAGCGGACCGATGTTCAGACCGAACGTCGTGCCGAGGATCATCAAGACGGCGATCGTCCACACGATGAGGCTGACGGCGCTGGAGATCACCGTGCTCAAGGCGTCGAGTCGCTGGGACTTCCGGGTCGAGACGATCGTGTCCCCTTCCCCGAGGCGTACCTCGATCGCCGGGCCGCGTTCCTTGAGACGCCGCGTCACCCGCCGAACCGCACTGCGGAGGAGCCGTGACGCCAGCCAGGCGATGACGACGATGAACAGGATCTGCAGGATCGGTTCGATGATCTGGCCCAGCAGGCCGGCGGTGAGACTGCCCTCCTCCAGGTCGAAGAGGTCGACTATGAAATCCGTGAGGGGCCTCTCCGGATCCGGCGGCGCCAGGGTGGTGGTCGTCGTTTCCTGGGCGTAGATCATGACGACGGAAGCGTAGCCATCGCCTTCGACGCAACTCAGTCCAACATGGTGGACACGCGTCCATCATGCTGGACATAGGCTGCTATCGTGGCCCCGTGGATCGCCCTCAGCCCACTGTCCCGGCAGCCGAACGGACCCTCGACCTCTTGGAATTGCTCGCCGCGGCACCGCGCGGGCTGACCACCAGCGAGCTGCTCGACGAAGTCGAGAGCTCCCGCTCAGGGCTGTATGCCTTGCTGAACACCCTCAAAGCCCGCGGCTACGTCGTGACCGAGGACGGTCGCCATCGCTCCGGGCCGGCGGTCTGGAATCTCGTGCCGGGCCGCCCCCAGGAGCTCGAGACGCTCCTCGCCGCCTTCCGGGAAGAACGCGACTTCGACGAGTCCGTCGCTTTGGTCTGGCCCGAACGCGGCGGGACGGTGGTCGTGGCGGAATCCCAACCCGAACGTTCCGTGCGAGCCGTGTATCGACACGGCGCCTTTCGCCCCCTGTCGTCGCCCGATGCCCGGGTGATCGCCGCCGGAGGGGCGGGAGACGACCCCGACCTGCGCCGTGTGCGACGCGAGGCCGCGGCAACCGCCTCGTCCGACGAGATCACCGAGATCGCCGTGCCTATCTGCGCCGACGGGATCCGCCCGGTGGCGGCGCTCGTCGCCGGGATCCCCGCTCAGAGGGCGTCGGGCGACCACCTCGAGGAAGTCGACCGCACCCTGCGCCAGGCCGCCGCCCGGCTCTCCTATCGACTGGGAGCACCGGTCTACCAGCCTTACGGCTGGGCACCCACTGCGCCCATCGGTCCCAGCCGGGAGCTGTCATCCGACGAGATCGACGAGTTCCTCTCCGGGCTGTGGGGAGCCCAGCTCGCCTGTGTCCGCGCCGACGGCACGCCCCACGTCGTGCCTCTCTGGTACGAGTGGGACGGGGAGGTCATGTGGGTCGCCGCCTCTCCGGGCGCGTCGTGGCGGAGCTATGTGGCGGAGACCCCGCAGGTTTCGGTGACTCTGGACGAGCCGTGGTCCCCGTTGCGTAGGGTCTTCCTCACCGGCCGCGCCGAGGAGGTCGACGAAGAATCCGTCGAAGGCGGGCTGCAGGGTCTGCGGCGGCGACTGGCCGTCCGATACCTCGGGCAGGGAGCCGAGCGCCAGCCCGAGCTGAGCGAAACCGAGGGCTGGGCGGCCATCCGCATCGTCCCCGAACGAATCCTGGGACGCCAAGGTCTGGGACCGGTGCCAGTCGGGGAGGCATCGTGAGCCTCGAGATCAGAGGCGTGAGCAAGGCCTTCGGCGACCCACCCGTCCCTGCCCTGCAAGGGATCGACTTCGTGGCCGAGGCCGGCACGTTCACTGCCGTGGTCGGGGCTTCGGGGTCGGGCAAGTCGACCCTGCTGCGGATCGTCGCCGGCATGACCGAACCCGACTCCGGCCAGGTGACGATGGATGGGCGCTCCCCCGACGACCTCCGCCGCGGCAAGGAGGTCGGATGGATGGCCCAGCGACCGGCGTTGCTCCCCTGGCGTCGAGTGCGGGACAACGTCGCCCTCGCCCAGTCGATCAACCCTCGACCCGATCGTCGACTCGCCACGCCTGACGAGCTCCTGGAAATGGTGGGCCTGAGCGACGCCGCCGACCGCTACCCCCACGAACTGTCGGGGGGTATGCAACAGCGGGTGGCCCTGGCCCGCACCCTGTCGATCGGGGCGCCACTGTGGCTGATGGACGAGCCCTTCGCCGCGTTGGACGAGTTGACACGCGAGACGCTGGCCGAAGACCTCCTCGCGATCTGGCAGCGGGTGCGCTCCACCGTGCTGTGGGTCACCCACCACATCCCCGAGGCCGTGACGCTGGCCGACCACATCGTGCTGCTCACGCCCGGACCAGGTCGAGTCGCCGGTGTGATCGATGTAGATCTCGCCCGGCCCCGTGACCCCACCTCGGCCCCGTTCCAGGCGCTGGTGAGGCAGGCACGGCGAATCCTTCGCGGCGCACACCCGGATCGAGTCGTGGCATGAAACGCAACTGGATCGTCGCCACCGGGATGATCGCCGGCTTTCTCGCCATCTGGGAGGCGGCGGTGCGCCTGACGGGCACCCCGGTGTACATCGTCCCCGCACCCACGGACATCGCCGCCGTGTTGGCTGAGGACGTGGCCGACCTCCTCCCTGCGGCCGGCACCACCCTCCTCCAAGCGCTCGGAGGGCTGGTCCTCGGCGGGGCACTGGGTCTCTCGATGGCGGCGGCGATCACGTTCTGGCAGCAACTCGAGCAGGGTGTGATGTCGCTGGCTCTGCTCATCAAGTCGACGCCGATCATCGCCATTGCTCCGATCCTCACCGTGTGGTTGGGCTTCGGGCCCGCACCGAAGGTGGTGGTGACCGCCCTCCTCACGTTCTTTCCGGTGCTGATCAACTCCCTCGAAGGATTCCGTTCCGTCGACCCCGCCATCGCCGACTGGTTCCGGTCCGTGGACGCCCCTCCCGGGCAGTACTTCCTCCAGGCACGGTGGCCATCGGCGCGGCCGTTCCTCTTCGCGGCGTTGAAGGTGGTCGCCCCGTTGTCGCTGATCGGGGCGGTCGTGGCCGAGTGGATGGGAGCATCGTCGGGCCTGGGGAGACGCATGTGGCTGGCATACACCAACCTCGACATGCCCTCCCTGTTCGCGGCCGTGATCGTGCTCACGGCGCTCAGCGCCGGTGTCTACCGGCTGGTCATCACTGCTGAGAGAAGGACGGTTCACTGGACATGAAACGTGTGTCACTGATCACGGCCGTGATGGCCGTGGTGGTGTCGGCCTGCGCAGGCGGCGCAGCCGACTCTCCTGAGCTCACGCCCATGACCTTCATGGCAGGGTTCGCCCCGCAGGCGAATCTGCCATTCGTGGGAGCGTATGTCGCCCAGGAACTCGGTTACTTCGCCGAGGAGGGCCTGGAGGTGACGATCGAGCACTCGGCAGGAGGCGGCGAGCACCTCCAGCTGCTCACGGCGGGCGAAGTCGACGTGACCACCCAGGACGCCGCCGTTCTCCTCCAACGCCGGGCCGACCCCGGGCTCCCGCTGGTGTCGATCGGATTGATCGGACAGAAAGGCCAGCAGGCGTTCGTCGCCCTCGCCGACAGCGGCATCGAGACGCCGGAGGACTGGGCGGGCCGGACCATCGGCTACAAGGGGACACCGCCGCCGGACGTGTTCGCCATCCTCGACGCCGTGGGCCTCGACCAGTCCGACGTCGAACTCGTCAACGTCGGTTTCGACCCCCGGGTGCTCACGGAAGGCCAGGTGGACGTGTACCCCGTCTTCAAATCCAACGAGCCCGACACGCTCCGCAAGTGGGGGTTCGAGCTCGAGATGTGGGACGCCGCCGACTATGGCGCCCCCACCCTCGGCTTGACGTACGTCGCCACCGAGGAGGCGATCGAGGAGGACTCCGAGAAGTTCTCTGCGTTCATGCGGGCGGTGATCCGGGGCATCGACTACGCCCGCGACGACCCTGAAGGCGCCACGGACATCGTCATGGAGTACGTCGGCGAAGACGGTGATCGGGACCACCAGCTCTTCATGCTCCAGACCGAGCTCCAGGAGGCGACGACCGACCAGACCGAGGAGCACGGCTTCGGCTGGCAGACCGCCGAGCAGTGGCAGGCTCTGCACGACTTTCTGCTCCAGTACGACGCGTTGGCGACCAGCGTGGATGTGTCGAAGGTATTCACGGACGAACTGCTCCCATAGGGCCATAAGCTTGAGGGCATGGCAGAGAAGAAGGACGGGCTCGGCGACAACATCTGGATCCTCATCCCTCTCGCCGCCTTGAGCATCCCGATCTTCGCCATCATCGGCGAGAACGTCATCCTCACGTCGGTCGTCTCCGGCGTCATCGCGCTCATCGCAATAACGCTGGCGATCCGCTCCCTGATGACCCACCGACACCGCCTGAAGATGGAGGAGCTCGAGGCCAAGGAGCGGATCGTCCGGGCGGAGCGGGAGCAGTTGTCAGCCGCCGAGAAGATCCTCGAACTGGACAACGCGATCGTCGACCTCGAAGCGGCGTTGAAACGCGAGAAGCAGAAGGACGCCCAGGAGAACTGAGCGGAGGGGGCGGGATTCGAACCCGCGAGACCCCTTGCGGGGCCTAACGGTTTTCAAGACCGTCGCCTTCGTCCGCTCGGCCACCCCTCCGTCGAGGCAATGGTACGCCTACCGAGGATCGGTCACGTCGGCGACCGTGGCACCCGTCGCCTCGATCAAGGCGTCTCCATCCATCATCACGCCCACCCCATGGGCACCGCCGCCGATCGACACCCGTCGGCCGGCGATCCTCTCGTCGGCGATCACCGGGAGGGGCCGGGAGAGCCCGAACGGGGTGATGGCACCCCGCTCGTAACCGGTGACCTGCTTGGCCTCGTCGGCATCCGGCATCGTCAGCCGGTTCACGCCCAGCAGCGCCCGTAGCCGGGGCCAGGCGATCACTCGCAACCCGGGGACGAGAACCAACACGTAGTCGTCGGGGCCCTTCCGCACGACGATCGTCTTGATCAGGTCATCAGGATCCATGCCCCGGGCGGCCGCGGCTTCCTCGAGGGAACTCACGGGGCCGTGATCCTTGACCTCGTGCGGGATGCCCAGGCTGGCTATGTGGCGAATGGCGGGAGTGTCGATGGTCACGGGGTGATCATCCCATCAGTTCGGGAATGGTACGGCGCCCGGACCCACGGAGGTGGCGGAGGGGGTGGGATTCGAACCCACGAAGGGGTGGTAACCCCTTACGGCATTTCGAGTGCCGCGCACTAGGCCAGACTATGCGACCCCTCCAGGTCGGGATATTCAGTTGTGGACCTGGTAGCGGAGGGAGAGGGATTTGAACCCTCGAGGGGGCGGTAACCCCCAACGGCATTTCCAGTGCCGCGCACTAGACCAGACTATGCGATCCCTCCAGGCGAATTCAGTTGTGGTTCGCGTCTGAGACGACGCAAAGGGACCAGACTGTGGCCCTCGCGGAACTCTCCCGGAGAGTCCAGGAGAGCATGCAAATGGTAGTCGACGAGGAGTAACGGGCCGAATGGACGACACCGCCCTGATGCGTCATGCCCTCGACCAGGCGCGCCTGGCCCTCGACCACGGGGACGTACCGGTCGGTGCGATCCTCGTCGATCCCGACGGCGCCGTGGTGGCCGCCGACCACAACCGGCGCCAGGAACTGGCCGACCCGACGGCCCACGCCGAGATCCTGGTCCTGTCGGCGGCGGCTCGTCGAGCCGGCACCTGGCGCCTCGAGGGCCACACCCTCGTCGTTACCCTGGAGCCATGTGCGATGTGCGCGGGAGCGGCGGTGAATGCCCGGCTCGGCCGCCTCGTGTACGGCGCCCCCGACCTCAAGGCCGGCGCCTGCTGGAGCCTCTACAACATCCCTCAGGACCGGCGGCTCAACCACCAAATGGAGATGGCGGCGGGGGTGCTCGCTGACGAGGCGGCGGAACTGCTCACCTGCTTCTTCGCCAGCCGACGCTGAACCCGGATGGTGGGCGGGGTCGGGTGGCGCGGAGTCCGACTCTCCTCATTACCCACGACCGACGCCGCGGGGTAGCCTGAGAGCGATCGTGCTAAGCGGGGCGCTAGGGGTGCCCTGTACCCGAAATCCCCTCCATGCGGGGCCGAATTCCCCACCCGAGGAGGGCACTGGCCGGCTAAGAGGTCGGCGGACACGTGGTGTTGAAGGTCGGGTCCTACGCGGCGGGATACCGCGAACCGGGTCAGGTCCGGAAGGAAGCAGCCCTAAGCGGAGCATCCCGGGTGCCGTAGGGGTGCCTGGCCGGAGCTGGCGGCCGCCGCCACCGGTTCGGTTCTTCTCCGACGGTGGGGTGCACGATCATTTCTTCTTTTCGAGGACGGCTCCGTAGACGAAGCCGTTCATCCCCATGCGCCATACCCGTTCCAGAAGGAGCGGGCTGCCGGCGAGCAGTTCCTCCGGCGGCGGCAGCGAGTCGAGGGTCCGATGCAGGTACCGGTACTCGCCCGGCGCTCCGGCGAACACCGCTCCCACCAGCGGCAACACGACCGCGGTGCCCATTCGGTGCACTCTCCGGGCGACTGGTGAGCGAGGCCGCGTCAGGTCCACGATGACTGCTCGCCCGCCCGGGCGGAGGACTCGGTGGATCTCCAACAGGGTCTGAGGAACGGACGTGAGGTTCCGGAACACGTAGGCGGAGAAGACACCGTCGAAGGTGCCGTCGCGGAACGGAAGCTGTTCTCCGACCCCGGCCACCCGGTGACGAATGGGGCTCAAGCGCAGCATCTCGACGACGGGGTCCAGGGCGATCACCTCCCGCTCCCCGAACACCTCCTGGGCGGCTCCCGTGCCACTTCCCAGGTCGAGGACCAGGCCGGGAGGGAGATGCTCGGCCCCCGTTCGCCTCCATTCCTGTTCGTGTCCGAGCGACAGCACCCGATTGATGCGGTCGTATCGACGGGCAATCCGAGCGAAGACCGGATCCGACTTGGCGCTCACTTCGCCGGAGGGACGATCCGGTCGAAGCCGGTGTAAGGGCGCAACGCCTCGGGAATCACCACCGAGCCATCGGCCTGCTGGTGGTTCTCGAGGATGGCGAGGATCGTGCGGCCGATCGCCGACGCCGTCCCGTTGAGCGTGTGGACGATTTCGTTGGACGACCCCGCCCGGTAGCGGATCCGGAGCCTGCGAGCCTGGTAGTCGGTCGTGTTGGAACAGGACGTGATCTCCCGGTAGCGACCCTGCGAGGGGAACCACGCCTCGATGTCGTACTTCTTCGCCGCCGAGGCGCCGAGGTCTCCGGCGGCGATGTTCACGACCCGGTACGGCACCTCGAGCTCCTTCACCAGCTCCTCTTCGATGCCGAGCAGGCGCTCGTGCTCGTCGGTCGAGTCCTCCGGCCGGCAGAACACGAACATCTCCACCTTGTCGAACTGGTGGACGCGGAAGATGCCTGCCGTGTCCTTGCCATAGGTCCCCGCCTCCCGACGGAAGCACGTCGAGAACCCGGCATAACGGGCCGGCAGGTCCTCGGCGTCGAGGATCTCGTCCATGTGGTACGCCGCCAGGGGCACCTCCGAAGTACCCACCAGATAGAGATCGTCCTCCGGGACCGCATAGACCTGTTCACGATCAGCGGGGAAGAAACCGGTGCCGACCAGCGCCTCCTCCCTCACCAGCACCGGAGGCACCATGGGTGTGTGACCGTGGGCCACCAGCTTGTCGAGGGTCCACCTCACCAGGGCGAACTCGAGCAGCACCGCCTGGCCCTTGATGTAGCCGAACCGGGAGCCGGAGACCTTCGCCGCCCGCTCCGTGTCGATGACGTCGAGGGACACCCCCAACTGAACGTGATCGGAAGGCTCGAAATCGAATTGGGGCCGGGCGCCGACCTCGCGCACGACTTCGGCGTCCTCTTCCGTGAACCCCTCGGCTGCGGTGGGGTCGACGAGGTTCGGCACCGTCAGCCACAAGCGCTCGAACTCCTCACGGAGCCGGTCGGCTTCGGCGCTCAGGCTCTTGACCCGTTCGGCCAGTGTCGCTACTTCGGCGATGGCCGCTTCCTTCTCTTCGCCCTGCAATTGCGCGATGCGCCTGCCGGCGTCCTTCTGGTCGGCTCGGGCCTGCTCGGCTTCGGCTTGCACAGCCCTCGCCCGAGCTTCGAGATCGATCAGGGCGTCCAGGTCGATGTCGGACCCGCGCCGCTGGAGCGACTTGCGGACTACGTCCGGGTTCTCACGGAGGATGCGGGGGTCGATCACGGCAGCGCCATGCTACCGACTGGTCGTCGGCGAGCCGTCAGCCGGCCGAGGTGGTGTCGGTGGTAGGAGTCGCTTCGTTGACGAGGAACCCGGTGGAGTGCCGGTTGTCCTCCGCGAAGGTGTCGGGTCCCTGGGGATCGAGTTCGAGGTGCAGCTCGTAGAACGTGCCGGGAACCACCTCGAGATCCCGGAACACGACCGACGTGCTCATGCCCGGCTCGATCGGCGACACCGGCTGGGTCATCTCCTCAGGTTCCGCCCCTCGGGCAGCGAAGGTGAGCTCGAGCGTTGCTTCGTCGGTGGGCGTGTTGCCGGCGTTGCCCACCACCACCATGAGATCGATGGTGTCGGCCACGGCGGGCACGACGATCGAACCGTCGGCACTCTGCACCCATTCGGGACTGGTGCTGACCTGCTCGATCCGGATCGAAGGCCGCATCGCCAGCCCGCTGGTCTCGGATCGAGCCGCCTCCACCCATGCAGGCGCCAGCACCGTGATCGGGGTGTCCACCGGGAGGAGTCGCACTTCGGGCATCTGTCCGACGGGGGAAGGAACCTCGTCCCGAGCGAACTCCTCCAACAGAGCTCGGTAGACCTCGTCACCGGCCCTCACGGAGACGACGGCCGAGGCGAGCTGATCGATCACCTCCTGGTTGCCCGGTTCATCGGCGGCGAGAAGGATGGCCCCTGAGAAGCCGTCGATCCCACGTCGCCAGGAATCGACGGCCAGCCGGAAGAGGACCTTCGCCCCCAGTAGCTCCTGGTCCGGCACATCGATCTCGGCCACGTCGGCGGCTTCCTGCAAGGCGTCGCGCACTCCTCCAACGACTGACTCGAACTCGCTCCTGTCGACCCGGGAGAGGTCACCGACCAACGTCTCGAGGGTTGCACCGACTTGGGCGATCCTCTGGGCGCTGACCTGCATTTCCTCCAGATAGGAGATCGTGGCCCGGGCATCTCCCCCGGCGGTGGCCACGACGACGCCGATGGCGACGGCGATGGTCACGAGGAGGGGCCAGATGATCCGGCGGCGGCGGCGTTTGCGTGGCTGGTCGAACATCTACGGTCGGTATCGGTTGTCAGCCAGCAGGCACGGACGAGCGCCGAGTCTGGCAACCGCGGGAGGCGGGAACGTTGCGTGAACCGTAGCAACGGTACGGGAACACGGGGCATGGAACCTTCTCGCCATCCTGCCCTAGTCGTCGGCTACCCCACGGACTGACTTGTGGCCCTAGTCGGCGTTTGGGTCCATACTCGAACATGGAGGGTGTGGCGATACACGAAGGGAGAGGCTGGGTATTGACGGAACCGCCTAGGTCACGACTGACAGCTCCGCGGATCCTCTTCGTGAGCACGTATCCGCCGACTCGCTGCGGCATCGCCAACTACACACACTCGCTCGTTCAGGCGATGGCTGAGCGACGAGGCTCGACGGACGACCTGGGTGTCGTGCGCCTCCTCACCCCTGGTGAGTCTCCCCGACCCGATCCCATCGTCGAGGCGTATGCGGGGATCTCCAACACACGCTGGGTCGACCACGTAGCTCAGGTCGCCCGCGCCTACGACGTGGTGTGGCTGCAGCACGAGTTCGGGATCTACGGGGAGGCCGGCGACCGCGCCCTCAGCCGCCTGACCGAGAAGGTCTCCAAGCCGATCATCACAACTCTGCACACCGTCCTTCGTCGACCCGACCCGATCCAGCGGGACTCGACCCGGCTCCTGGTGAAGAGGAGCGCTCACACGGTGGTCATATCCCGGGCGGCCCGCCAGATGCTGGTAGACCACTACCGGGTCGACCCGACGGCGGTCGAAGTCGTCCCCCACGGGGTCCGTCACCTGCCCAAGGAATCGAGGCCCCCTGCGCAGAGGCCCGTCATCGTCACCTGGGGCCTGCTCGGCCCTGGCAAAGGGATCGAGTGGGGCATTCGAGCCTTGCGCCACCTCAAGCAGTTGGATCCTCCACCCCGCTACGTCGTGGCCGGCGCCACCCATCCCCAGGTCCTGCGCACCCAGGGTGACACCTACCGGCTAGGCCTGTGCCGCCTGGCCCGCGAATTGGGGGTGGAGGACCTGCTCCGAATGGAGGACACGTACCTCTCGGACGAGGATCTCGAGCGTCTCCTCGAATCTGCCCATGTGGTCGTCCTCCCCTACGACTCCACGGATCAGGTGAGTTCGGGTGTGCTGGTCGAGGCGTTGGGCGCCGGGCTGCCCGTCGTCGCCACCGCCTTTCCCCACGCCATCGAGATGCTGGAGGGAGGCGCCGGCATCGTGGTCCCCCACAGGGATCCGCAGGCGATGGCGGATGCCATCTCGAGCCTCCTCACCGACCCCGATGCTCTGAGTGCGGCGAGGACCAACGCGGCGAGGATCGGACGATCGCTGCAATGGCCAGTCGTCGCCGAACAATGCGAGACCCTCGCCGCCTCGGCGAGCCGCACCGCCCTTGCCCGTGGCAAGCCGAGGGAGCAGGCACCGGGAGGGACCTTGGCCCCCTGGTCGCCATCCGGGCCGCCGCTGATGATCTTGTGAGCATCCGGGTCCCTCGTCGCCGGGTCGAGTCGGTCGCCTTCGAACTCGATGGCGAACCGGTGACGGTGTTCTCAGCCGAGGGGATCGCACTCGACGGACCGCAGACCCGTGACGTCTACTACGACCTGCTCTCGCCGATCTTCGTCGACCAGCCCGCTTGGGGTGAGCCAGTCTCCAGCCCCGTCGTCGTCGGCGGCCTCAGCAACGTCTTCGAGGCCACCTCGCAGGTCATGCTCACCGACGACGACGGTCTGCCCCTGGGAGAGGCGACCGTCACGGCCACGTGCGGCACCGGCTGTTGGGGCGAGTGGGAGACCAAATTCGAGTACTCGATCGACCGGGAGCAGTTCGGCGCCTTGATCGTCTGGGCGGAGTCGGCGGAGGACGGCAGCCGGGTCCACGTCCGGGAGTACTCGATCCAGCTGCGCTGAACGAGCCAGGAGTCCTTCTCCTCTGTTCCCCGGGTGATCGCGGATCGACGATCACCACATGAGCGGATACACGATCCACGAGGAACGGCTCGCCCGTGTCCCCACCGTAGCCATGAAGGCGACACTCTCACCAGCCGAGATGCCGCGATGGTTCGCCGATGCATTCGAGGCAACGGAGACGGTGGCGGCATCACAGGGAGCACCCCCGAATGGGCCGCCCTATGCCCGCTACCACGTTCTCGACGGTGGACGGTTCGAGGTGGAAGCAGGGTTCCCGGTCCCCCATCCGATCACGACGGAGGGTCCGGTCTACCCATCCGAGCTTCCCGAGGGCCTCGCCGCCAGGACCACTCACGTCGGACCGTACGAGCGCCTCGGTGAGGCGTATCGGAGTCTCGAGGTCTGGGTCACGGAACATGGCGGCGAGATCACCGGCGACCCGTGGGAGATCGACCTGAGCGACCCGGAGGCCCAACCCGACCCGGCGACGTGGCGCACCGACGTGGTGATGCCGTTCCGCAAGCCCTGACATCGACTGATCCTGGCGTTGAGCCGATCACCAGTGGGCGATGAGCGCTCGTTGAGGCCACCTCCGCATCGTCTCCTCGACTGTCGGACGCTGGGTCCGACGCCGGCTGGGAGGTCCTCATGCGGACTGTCGAATTCGACGCGCCAATCGCCAACCCGCTGCCCAGGATCCGCCGTGGCCCGGTGCTGGCCGCGGCCGGGTTCCTCCTGCTCCTGGTCACCTCGCTCGAGCCGAACGACGACCGCATGGCACGGTCCGCGCCACCGATCGTCGACCTGACACCAGACCTGCCTGAAACGGACTTGGCCGAAGCCCGCACGATGGGCGAAGTGCAGAGGTATCTGCAAGCCGAAGCCGGGCACCGCCAAGCCATCGCTGCCTACCAGCGGTTGACCGAGGCGGGAGTTGACCAGCCTTTGAGTGCTCCGTGAGCGGATGTCGACCGGCATGACGCACTGTGCGGCGACTTGCTCGGCAAGGGGCTGGGCACCGTCCGAAAGGACCGCACATGAGCAACACAGCTGCTACTCAGCCGGTCGCCGTAGCACCGGCATGGCGTTGGCTCGCATACCTGATCGCGGCCGTGGTTCTCGCCGTCGCTGCCTTCCTCGTCTTCCAGACGGTGGCTTCTACGCCGGTCGCCGAGGAGGGTCTGACGAGGGCGCAGCAGGCCGAGCGCGACCGTTACCAGGGCATGGCCGATGCCTACCGGGAGAAGACGGCGACAGGCGCCGCCACGGCGGAGGAGCGGGCGATGATCGACCCACACGAGAGCCCGGAGATCTCTCGAGTGCCGGCTGCATCGTCGGCCGGTCCGCAGATCGATCCACATGAGAGCCCCGAGATCTCACGAGTGCGCCCCAACTTCGAGAGGACGCCCGACTAGTCGCCGAAAGGCGGAGGAGCGGTGCTCGATCGGACGGTGAGCGTCGGCTCGAGAACGATGTGATTCGTCGAGCTGCGCTTGCCGTCCGCACGTTCGATGAGCATCTCCACAGCTTGGCTCCCCATCTGGCGCGCATCCTGGCGGACGCTGGTCATGTCGATATGACCCAAGCTGGCCAGGAAGGTGTCGTCGTAACCGACCACCGAAACGTCCTCGGGAACTCGGAACCCGCGGGCGCTGAGCGCCTCGAGGACCCCGAGAGCGGCGAGGTCGTTGGGCGCCAGGATCGCCGTGAATCCGGCCCCTTCGTCGACCAGACGGGCTACGCCGTCGGCTCCGCCCTTCTCGGTGTAGGCGCCGGGGACCACGCGGATCTCACCTTCGAGGCCGTGGCGTTTCATGGCCTGGCGATAACCGTTGAGCCGGTTCTGGGCGCCGGCGCCCCGGCCACCTGTGATGTGGGCGATCTTGCGGTGGCCGAGGCCCACCAGGTGGTCGACGGCCATCGCCGCCCCTTTCCGGTCGTGGATCACGATGCTGTCGATCACCTGTGAGCGGCTGTGACGGTTGGTGATCACGGTGGGAACCTCGGCTCCGACCCGCTCGATGAACTTGGAGTCGACGATCGAGCCGGCCAGCACCAACCCGTCGACCTGGAGCCGAAGGAGCGTCTCGATGGCGTCCTCCTCGTTGTGTTTATCCCGGCCACCCGTGTTGACCAGCGCCCGGTAGCCCGCTTCACGCGCTGTGTCAGTGGCCCCTTGGATGACGTCGATGAAGAACGGGTTGGACAGGTCGGAGACCATCACGCCGATCACGAAGCTGCGTTGCTGGACGAGGCTGCGGGCCATGGCGTTGGGCCGGTAGCCGAGCTCCTCGGCCGCCTCCAGCACCGCTCTTCGGCTCGCCTCCGAGACGTTGGAGGCGTTGCGCATGACCAGCGACACCAACGACTTCGACACCCCGGCCTTGCGGGCGACGTCGACGATGGTGGGCCGGGTGGCCCGCCTCCCACCCACTCTCAGACTCCGATGCGCTGGCGTTTCCGCTCGGCTTCGTGCTGGGCGTGGGCGACTCGGACCTCTTCCCGTTCCGACACCTCGGGCACGCCGACGTCCCACCAGGCGTCACCGCCTGTCCAGGTGTAAGGGTCGGTCCGGATGACGATCACAGACGTACGGTCAGCCTCCCGAGCCCGCTGGAACGCTTCGGCGAGCCCGCTCAGGTCCTCGACCTTCTCGACGTACGCGCCCATCGAGGCGGCGTGGGCGGCGAAGTCGACTTCGAACTCGGTGGCGCGACGGGTCCCCTCCTCGTAGCGGTTGTTGAACGGCACCCCTCCTTTGAACTCTTGGAGGCGTTGGATGACGGCGTACCCGCCGTTGTCGCAGAGCATCAGGATCATCTTGTGACCGGACAGGACCGACGAGTACACGTCGGAGTTGGTCATCAGGTAGGAGCCGTCGCCACAGAACGAGATCACGTCTCCCCCGTCGTGAGCCATCGCCGCTCCCCAGGCGCCGCCGATCTCGTAACCCATGCAGCTGAACCCGTATTCGCAGTCGAAGGTGCCGGGGGCATGGGAGCGCCACAGCTTGTTGAGCTCTCCCGGGAATCCGCCGGCCGCCGCCACCGCATAGTCGTTCGGGCCGGTGAGCTCGTTGATCACCCTGATCACCTGGGCGTACGAGGGAAGCCCCGTCGGCGTCTCGAATTCGGGAGAGGTCACCTCATCGGTGTACGAACGCCATTCCCGGACCTCCGCCGCGGCCCGATCGAGCCACGAGGCGGGGGCGGACCACCCCTCGAGCTGGCGGTCGAGTTCGACCAATGCGAGTGCCGCATCGGCCACGACCGGTGCTGCCAGGTGCTTCACGGCGTCGAAACGCGCCACGTTCACGGCCACGAGACGCATGTCGTCGTTGCCGAACACCGACCACGAGCCGGTGACGAAGTCGTTGAGACGAGTCCCTACGGCTATGACCACGTCGGCTTCCGCCGCCAGGGCGTTCGCGGCCGACGAGCCGGTGACTCCGATCGGGCCGACGTTGTGGGGATCGTCGAAGGGCAAGTTCCCTTTGCCAGCCACGGTCTCCGCCACGGGAATGCCGTGACCGGCAGCGAAGTGGAGCAGCTCCTGTTCGGCGACGGAGTAGCGCACCCCGCCACCTGCGATCAGCAGCGGCCTCCGAGCGGTGCGGATGATCTCGGCGGCCCGCGCCACCTCGTCCGGGTCAGGCGCCGGGCGGCGGATGTGGTGCACCCGCTCCTCGAAGAACCGGGCAGGCCAGTCGAACGCCTCCGCTTGCACGTCCTGGGGGAGGCCGATGAAGACAGGGCCGCAGTCAGCAGGGTCCGTGAGCGTCGCCACTGCCTGCGGGAGGGATTGCAGGAGTTGTTCTGGACGAGTGACGCGGTCCCAGTAGCGGACCACCGGCTTGAAGGCGTCGTTGACCGAGATCGTCGGGTTGCCGAAGTGCTCGACCTGCTGCAGCACCGGATCGGGCACGCGGTTGGCGAACGTGTCCCCCGACAACAACAGCACCGGCAGCCGGTTGGCGAGCGCAGTGCCCGCAGCCGTGACCAGGTTGAGAGCCCCGGGACCGATGGACGTGGTCGCCACCATCACCTGACGCCGACGCTTGGCTTTGGCGAAGGCGATGGCGGCGAGAGCCATCGTCTGCTCGTTGTGTCCCCTCCAGGTCGGAAGGACGTCTTGTACCGGCTCCAGCGCCTCCCCCAAGCAAGTGACGTTGCCGTGACCGAAGATCGCGAAGACACCGGGGAAGAGCGGCTGGATCTCTCCGTCGATCTCGACTTTCTGGGCGATCAGATATCGCACCAGTGCCTGCGCCACCGTCGCCCTGACCGTCTCCATGGCAGAAATCCTCCGGTTTCGCTTGACAGGCCGAAAAGACAGGCCGTATGGTAGCCGCACTTGTTGGAACGTTCCAACAGAAATCACCCTTTGAGGCTGAGGTTTCCGAATCGATGAGAGTCGGTGTGATTGGGACCGGGCGGATCGGAACACTCCACGCCAGGATCCTGCGAGACATGGGTGTCGAGACAGTCGTGACCGATGCCGACACGGAACGGGCCCGCTCACTGGCCGTCGACCTCCAGATCGAAGCGGTCGGCACCGTCGAGGAACTGATCGAACGCTGTGACGCAATCGTGATCACCGCCGCCACGTCGGCTCATGCCGAACTGATCGTGGCCGGCGTGGATGCGAGGCTCCCGGTGTTCTGCGAGAAGCCGATCGCCCTCGACCTGGAGACGACCCGTCAGGTCGTCGACCACGTCACTCGCAAGGACGGACGGGTGCAGATCGGCTTCCAGCGCCGGTTCGACCCGGGGTTCGTGGCAGCCCGTGATCTCGTCGCCTCCGGTCGCCTCGGCACCCTGTTCGTTGTGAGGATGGCCGGCCACGATCCCGATCCCCCGCACGAGGACTACATCCCCCTATCGGGTGGGCTGTTCCGTGACTTCTCGGTGCACGACTTCGACGCCCTCCGCTTCGTCACCGGTGAGGAGGTGGTGGAGGTCTATGCGACCGGCTCGGTTCGCGAGTACCCGATCTTCGAGAAGTACGGCGACATCGACACTGGTGTCGCCACCGTCACTCTGGAGTCGGGCGCCCTCGGGATCCTCTCCACCACCCGCCGCCATCCGTTCGGCTACGACATCAGGATGGAACTGTTCGGCCGCGACGACAGCGGCGTCGTCGGCTGGGACGACCGCACTCCCCTGCGTTCCCTGGAGCCGGGTGGTCCCGCCGTGCCCGCCGATCCGTACCGCAACTTCCAGGACCGCTTCCGTCGGGCCTACACGGACGAACTCGCCGCGTTCTTGGAGTTCGCTCGAGGAGAACGAGACAACCCCTGCACCGTCACGGACGCCGAACGGGCGCTGGCGGTAGCGGTGGCGTGCGACATCTCCCGAGCCGAGCATCGACCGGTCCGCCTGGAGGAGGTGGCGTGAGCCGCGCCCGGATCCGCATCGCCGGCGCCCCGATCACGTGGGGTGTGTGCGAGGTGCCCGGCTGGGGCCATCAGATGGCGCCGAAGCGGGTATTGGCGGAGATGGCCGAGTTGGGCATCACGGCGACCGAGGCCGGACCCGACGGGTTCTTGCCCGACGACCCTGCCGGTTTGGCGCATAGGCTGCAGGAGCACGGCCTGAAGCTGGTGGGTGCGTTCATCCCCGTCGTCCTCCACGACGCGGCGCGCTGGCCCGGCGAACGAGAAGAGGCCGCCCGTCGTATCAGACTCATCGCGGCGGCAGGAGGCGAGGTGGCGGTGCTCGCCGCGGCCACCGGCACCGAAGGGTACGAGCGCTCCGCCGACCTGGACGACGAACAGTGGGCCCACCTGGCGAAGGCGGTGGCCGAACTCGGAGCGACGGCCGACAGCGAAGGAGTTCTGCTCACGATGCACCCCCACTACGGAACCGTCATCGAGACGGCCGAGCAGGTGGACCGCTTCCTTCGTGAAAGCGACGCCGCGCTCTGTCTCGACACCGGCCATCTCATGGTGGGAGGAGCCGATCCGGTGGCAGTGGCGAAGGCGGCCGGGACCCGGGTGCGTCACGTCCACTTGAAGGACGTGGACTCCGACGTGGCCCGGAGGGTCCGTCGAGGCGAACTGGGCTACCACGAGGCAGTCGGCCAGGGTCTGTATCGGCCACTCGGCCGAGGTGACCTCGACATCCGCGCCCTGTTCGAGGTCCTCGATGCAAACGGGTTTTCAGGGTGGGTGGTCCTGGAACAGGACACGGTCCTGTCCGAGGAGCCCCACGAGAACGAAGGTCCCTACGAGGCAGCTGAGGCGAGTCTCCGCTACCTCGAAGGGGTGATCGGCACAACCGCTGATCACCAGAGCTGGGAACGAGGAGGAACCCATGCGAAATAGACGAATATGGCTGGTGCTCCTGGCGGTCGTGGCGTTGATCGCGACTGCCTGCACATCGGTCGACGAGGCGACTTCCACCACCGGATCGGCCGACGGCGCCACAGAGACCACCCCCGCGGCCACCGACGGTGGAGCGGCGACCACCCAGCCGGCCACGACCGACACCGAGGCCGACGACGGCGGGGACGACGGTGCCGTCGCCCAGCGCGACTACCGGTTCGTAGTCGTAACCCACGGTCAGTCGTCCGACCCGTTCTGGTCCGTGGCCGCCAACGGGGTCAACGCCGCTGCTGAGGACATGGGCGTGACCGTCGAGTACCAGGCGCCGGGAACCTTCGACATGGTGGAGATGGGCCAGATCATCGAGGCAGCCGTGGCTTCGCAGCCGGACGGCCTCGTGGTGTCCATCCCGGATCCCGAGGCTCTCTCCGGCCCGATCCAGGCCGCCGTCGACGCCGGCATCCCCGTGATCTCGATGAACTCGGGCTCCGACGTCTTCGCCGACTTCGGCATCCTCGTCCACGTCGGTCAGACGGAATACGAGGCCGGCTTCCTCGCCGGCCAGGAGATGGCCGAAGCCGGTGTGACCAACGCCCTCTGCATCAACCAGGAAGTGGGCAACGCCGCCCTGGACCAGCGGTGCCAGGGCTTCACCGACGGCCTGGGAGGCGAGGTGGAGGTCATCCCGGTCGACCTGGCCGACCCGACCGGTACCCAGGCGACTGTCGCCGGTGCCATCTCGGCCAACCCCGATGTCAACGGCATCCTCGCCCTGGGCCCGACCGGTGCCCTGCCGACGCTGGCCGCGGTCCAGGAGAGCGGCGCCGACGTGGCGCTGGCCACCTTCGACCTGGCACCCGAGGTGCTGCAGGCCATCATCGACGGCGAGATGCTCTTCGCCATCGACCAGGCGCAGTACCTCCAGGGCTACCTGCCGATCGTGCTGCTGACCCAGTACCTCGAGACAGGCGCCATCCCGCTGGGCTCGGTCGATAGGGTGATCCTCACCGGACCCCAGATCGTGACCGCGGAGACGGCCGCCGACGTGCTCGACGCATCAGCCGCCGGTCTGCGCTAGCACTCGGGAGTGGGGGGAGCTGCGAGGCTCCCCCCACTCAGACCACAGGAGGGCCTATGGCAACCGTCGCTCCCCCGACAGAATCACCGCCCGCCGACGAACGGATACGCGAGGTCGGACTGTTGGGCCGGATCATGGTTCGGCCCGAGATCGGCGCCATCCTGGCTCTGATCCTCGTCTGGATCTTCTTCGCCATCGTCGCCTACGACAACAACTTCATCAGCATGCAGACCACGGCCGCCATCCTGAACCGAGCGGCACCGTTGGGGATCCTGGCCGTAGCGGTCGCCATGCTGATGATCGCCGGCGAGTTCGACCTGTCGGTCGGCTCTCTCATCGGCTTCGGCGGCATGGCGATCATGCTCTTCGTCTCCTCGTCGTCCACTGGTGGGCTGGCCTGGCCGCTCGGCCCGGCGATCGTCGTCGCCCTGCTGATCACGGTGGCCGCCGGGTTTCTCAACGGCCTGCTCGTCCAGACCACGAAGCTCCCGTCGTTCATCATCACCCTCGGCGCCTTGTTCGTGTTCCGCGGACTGGCCACGGCGATTCCCCGCACCATGACCAACCGCACCCAGTTGGGTGGGTTCGGCGACATCCCCGGCGCCGACATCCTGATCTCGATCTTCGGCTCGAAGATCGAATTCCTCGGCGGCCGATTCGACACCGGGATCCTGTGGTGGATCGCCGTCACGGCCGCCGCGGTGTGGGTACTGAACCGGACCCGGGTGGGGAACTGGATCTTCGGCATCGGAGGCGACGCCATTGCGTCCCGCAACGTCGGCGTGCCTGTCGCCGGCTTGAAGATCTCCCTGTTCATGTTCACCGCGTTGGCGGCGTTCTTCGTCGCCCTGCTCCAGGTGGCCTCCACTGGGACCGCCGACTCGCTGCGTGGTGAGCTGACCGAGTTCTATGCCATCATCGCCTCCGTGGTAGGCGGCGTTCTGCTCACAGGAGGCTATGGATCAGTGATCGGCGCCGCCGTCGGCGCGCTCACCTTCGCCATGGTCCAGCAGGGGGTCATCGTGACCGGAGTCGACGGCGACTGGTTCAAGGTCTTCGTCGGCGTGATCCTGGTCCTGGCGGTGATCTTCAACAACTACGTCCGCCAGAGGGCACAGAGGAGATGAGCAAATGACCACGAGCACCGCCTCTGCCACCGACAAGCTGCTCGAAGTCCGCAACGTCTCGAAGTACTTCGGCAGCGTGGTCGCCCTGTCCGACGTGTCGATGTTCGTCCGCGCCGGTGAGGTCACCTGCCTCCTGGGCGACAACGGTGCCGGCAAATCGACTCTCATCAAGATCCTCTCCGGAGTCCACAAGCCGTCTTCGGGCACCTACTTGTTCGAGGGCCAGGAAGTGGAGTTCGACTCGCCCCGTGAAGCGCTGGAGTTGGGGATCGCCACCGTCTACCAGGACCTGGCGATGATCCCGCTCATGTCGATCTGGAGGAACTTCTTCCTCGGGTCGGAGCCGACCAAGGGCTGGGGCCCGTTCCGACGCTTCGATTCCCGGTTCGCGAAGAAGGTCACCCGCGAAGAGATGAAGAAGATGGGGATCGACATCCGGGACCCCGATCAGCCCGTCGGCACGCTCTCCGGTGGTGAACGCCAGTCGGTCGCCATCGCCCGTGCCGTCTACTTCGGGGCAAAGGTGCTGATCCTCGACGAGCCGACCGCCGCCCTGGGCGTGAAGCAGGCCGGCGTGGTCTTGAAGTACATCCTCCAGGCGAAGCAGCGAGGCATCGGCGTGATCTTCATCACCCACAACCCGCATCACGCCTACCCGGTGGGAGACCACTTCGTCATCCTGCGCCGCGGCAAGGTCTTCGGGGACTACACGAAGGACGAGATCCCGCTCGAGCAGCTCGTGCAGATGATGGCCGGCGGCGCCGACCTCGAGGCGCTCAGCCACGAGCTCGAGGCTGCCTCCCGGGCCACCGGCTCCAAGGAGATGGCGGAAGCAGCCGCCGAGTTCCAGAAGGAGTCGTCGGCCTGACGACCATGGGATACGAGCTGATCACGATGGGTCGGGTCGGCGTCGACCTGTACCCCGCCCAGATCGGGGTCACCCTCGACCGGGTCGAGCATTTCAATCGCTACCTGGGAGGCACCGCCACGAATGTGGCCGTGGCCGCGGCTCGCTACGGCCATCGCAGCGCGGTCATCACCAAGGTGGGTGACGACCCGTTCGGGACCTACGTGCGCCGGGCCCTGCAGGAGTTCGGCGTAGACCCCGGCTTCGTGACCACCCATCCGGAGCTGCGGACTCCCATCGTGTTCTGCGAAGTCCAGCCGCCGGATCACTTCCCGATCCTCTTCTACCGCCAGCCCACCGCTCCCGACGTGACCCTCACGACGGACGAACTGCCCTTTGAGGACATCCGGGCTTCCCGGATCTTCTGGACGACTGGCACCGGGCTATCGGTGGAGCCGAGTCGCACCGCCACGCTGGCAGCACTCGAAGCCGCCGAAGGGATCGTCATCCACGATCTCGACTACCGGCCCGCGCTGTGGCCCGATCCGAGCGAAGCCGGCAAATGGCAGCGTGAGGCGCTGCAGCGCGCCACGGTGGCGGTGGGCAACCTCGAGGAATGCTCCGTAGCCGTCGGCAAAGGCAGCCCCGAGGAGTTGGCCGCCCGGATCTTCGAACTCGGCGTCGAGGTCGTGATCGTCAAGCAGGGAGGCGAGGGTGTCACCGCCTTCGTCGGCGACCGCAAGGTGCACGCCCCGCCGGTGGTCGTGGAGGTCGTCAACGGCCTCGGCGCCGGCGACGCCTTCGGAGGCGCCGTGTGCCACGGCCTGCTCGAAGGCTGGGACTGGGGCGAGATCATCCCCTTCGCCAACGCCGCCGGCGCCTACGTCGCCGCTCAACTCGCCTGCGCCGATGCCATGCCCACCGAGGAACAGGTCAGGGAACTGATGGCGAATGCGTGAACGACCCCACAGCCCACGCTTGCACCACTGCCATCGCCTCATCGGTGATGACGATCGCCCGCAACGGGTCGGACCTGCCCGTCACCAGTGTGGCGACCGCCGTGGCGAACAACTCCGCCGGAGTCGACTCCCAAGAAGCCGCTGTGTCCCAGGTCGCGTCGGGGGCGAAACCCTGGGCGTCGAGAAAGGCCTCCCGTACTCCATCTCCCAAGCCGCACCCGAAGTCGATGTGATGGGCGACCTCGTGGGCGAGCGAGAACTCGAGGTGGGGGGCCGTCGCCGGCACTCGCAGCACGATCGTGTTGTCGGACACCCGGTATTCGGCACGGTCGTCGAGTTCCCAGGCGTGAGTGATGGTCAGACCGTCGAGGCATTCGGCGTGGGCGGGCAGCGCCGCCTCGATGCGTACCAGGGCCTCTTCGACCAGTTCTTGCAGGTCCGACGGTGTCCCTTCGGCGATGACCGGACCGCCACCGCAGGCAACCAGACTCAGGGCCATCGCTACGAGCAGAGGACGCATCCATGACCATTCTGGACGAAGACCGCTACCGCACGTTGCTCGAGAAGAGGGCCTCTGATCCCGCCGCGGTGCGGGAGGCGGCCCGTGCCCGTGAGAGCCGCCCGCTCCTGGGTGACGACGGCAAGTTGGTGATCGTGGCGATCGACCACCCTGCTCGCCGTATCATGGGCGTCGGCGACAACGTTCGGGCCATGGCCGATCGCCGCCTGGTCCTCGAGAACACGATCCGGGCGCTGCGACGGCCCGGCGTCGACGGATTGTTGGCCACTCCCGACATCCTCGAGGACCTGCTGCTCCTCGGTGAGCTGGAGGGGAAGGTCCTGTTCGGCTCGATGAACAGGGGAGGTCTGACCGGCTCGGTGTGGGAGCTGGACGACCGCTTCACCGCCTACGACGCCGAGACCATCGCCGCGATGGGCCTCCATGGCGGGAAGATGCTGGTCCGGATCCTCTACGAGGATCCCGGGACGATCGCCACGTTGGAGGCCTGCGCCCATGCCGTGACCGACCTCGCCCGGCGCGAGCTGGTGGCGATGGTGGAGCCGCTCCCCGCCTACCGGGACGAGTCGGGACGGGTGCGGATCTCGACCGACATGGACGACGTCGTCGACGCGGTAGCCATTGCTTCGGCGCTGGGGGCGACCTCCGCCTACACGTGGTTGAAGCTGCCCGCCGCCTCCGATCCCGAGAAGATGATGGCCGCCACCACGCTTCCCGCAGTGCTCCTGGGTGGCGACCCGGGCAAGGACGCCGAGGCGTTGATGGCGGCGTGGAAGCGGGCGATGGCGATCCCGAATGTCCGGGGCCTCGTCGCCGGACGGAGCCTCCTCTTCCCCGCCGACGGCAACGTCGAGCGAGCGACGGACCAAGCGGTCGAAATCGTCCACGGAGGGAGCGGGTGAGCTGGCACCGACCCGCCGGAACGCTGGAGGCCGCCCCGGACCCGGTGCGGCTGACACCCAAGGAGGCGGGATGGGAGTACACGGGACTGCACGTGCTCTCGCTGGAGCCGGGCGAGCGGCGTCGGCTCCACTTCGATGCGGAAGAGGTCTTGATCATTCCCCTTTCGGGTTCCTACCGGATCGAATCGGACCCGTTGTCGACCGACCTCGCCGGACGGACCGACGTGTTCGGGCCGCTCACCGACCGGGTGTATCTCGGGTGCGACGTCCCCTTCGAACTGGAAACGACCACTGGCGGCGAGGTGGCAGTGGCCACGGCCAGAGCGGAGGCCGGAGGCGAGGCGATGTATCTCGACGCCGGTTCCACATCGGTGGAGCTGAGGGGGGGAGGCCAGGCGAGCCGCCAGATCAACGGTCTTTTGACCGCGGACGTGCCCGGACCCGAGCGCATCATCGTCGTGGAGGTGCTGACCCCGGCGGGCAACTGGTCGTCGTTCCCGCCTCACAAACACGACGAGTGGGGCGACGACGAGGTCCCGCTCGAGGAGATCTACTACTTCCGCATCGACGGCGACGAAGGCTTCGGATTCCACCGGACGTACACCGCCGACTCGTCGCACGACGAGACGGTGACGGTCAGAGACGGCGACGTCTATCTGATCCCTCGCGGCTACCACGGGCCGTGCGTCGCCGCACCCGGATACGACATGTACTACCTGAACGTGATGGCCGGGCCGGAGCGGGCCTGGCGCATCTGCACCGATCCCGCCCACGCCTGGATCACAGCAGAACTGGAGTCGACGCCGATCGACCCCCGGCTTCCTGTGAGGAGGAGCGAATGAGAGACATCACGATCCTGATGGACACCACGCAGGGCCGACCGGCACGCTTGCTCGAAGCGCTGTTCGGCAGAGGCGTGAACGTCGACGCGGGCTGCTTGTTCCCGCGGACCGAAAGCCGAGTCATGCACATCGCCGTGGAGGATGAAGACGTGGAGAAGGTCCACGAGGTCGCGGCCGAACTAGGCGTGGCCGTGGCAGACGACCGCGAGTGCGTGGTCGTGCCGCCGGGATTCCCTGGCGGCGTGGCGGCGATCGGATCCCGGGTCGCCGAGGCAGGCGTCACAGTCAACCTCGCCTATTTCGGCGCCTCAGGTCAGGTGGTGCTCAGCACGACCCAACTGGACAAGACGCGCGAGGCTCTCGGGCTCTGACCCCAGCGGCCGCCCCTCCTCGATCACGAGCGGAGCGGAAACTCCGCTTGCACTTCCCAGGAGTCGATCTCCTGGGATCCCGCCATCAGCCAGACCCGATCAGCTCGAGCAGGGATGGGGAGCTCGGCAGCCACAGCCTCGGCCGCGGCCTCCATGTCCCTGCGTGGACAATTCTGGGCGATGGTGAGATGGGGGACGACCTCGTCGAATTCGCCCTCGTAGGGCGGGAACTGTGGCCACTCGGCGAGCACCAGGTCGATCAGTTGCATGAACGGCTCCGCCGGCTTAGGTTCCGCCCACACCACGTCCGCGCCGAACCAGCGCACCCCGCTCAGTTCGTAGTCGAATCCGCTCACCCCAGAGAAGACGGCGTCCAGTTCGTCGATCAGGGCTCCGTCGATCTGCCCAGGCGGCACGAATGGATAGACGAGCGTCACGTGGGCGGGAATCCCTAGCCGACACGCCGGGTCCAATCGCGTTCTCCACGATCCGACCACCGATTCGGCCATCGGCACCGGAACCACCAGAGCAGATTCGGCCTCCTGTCGGACCGACACACCACCTCCCGCTACCGCTAACGAAGACGATGCTACGAGACGCCCACCCGACGACTACACCGGTATCGGCAGCGGGCTTCGGGGTGGTGGGGCGTTGGGGAGGGTGGTGCCGTCGGGTCGGATGAACTCGGGGTCGGTAGCCGTGCCTTGGAGTTTCCATCCTTGCCGGTGGATGAGGGTGTGGTGGTAGCGGCAGAGAAGGATCAGGTTGTCGAGGTCGGTG
>Ga0207873_1000118_pt1 | contig 83405 bp, 68 predicted proteins | sample BGWIniCompost_FD_187373 | JGI IMG/M metagenome (GOLD analysis project Ga0207873, IMG submission 187373) | Cellulose adapted compost microbial communities from Newby Island Compost Facility, Milpitas, CA, USA - BGW Initial Compost (SPAdes)... ... | reverse complement strand
GGATAACACAAATGTGCGAACTATGCAACTGGCGCTCCGCGCCCCGTTTTTCCTCCCCACAGCTAAAGCTGCGGGCTTCCAAACGGAGGGGTCGGTGAACATGCGGGCTGAAGGATGCCTGGCTGACTGGCAGCAGCGACCCCACGAACACGCGCTGGCTCGATGTCTGCGCCCAGCTCGTGAGCGTCGCCAGATTCTGGCGCAGGGCTTCGTCGCTTACGCCGCTTGCGATGTCGTTAATCCCGACCTGTATGAAGATCGCGTCGAATTGCTGGCCGGCGTATTGTTGCAGATAGCGAGCGATGACCTGACTGCTGGTATCGCCGCTCCGGCCTGCATTGATCGCTCCGGGCAGAAAGGCATTCAGGTTCCAGCCCTGCGTGATACTGTCACCGAGAAAGAGGATGGTTTGCGGCATCGCCGCTTCCACCGAGATGGTCGTGGCAGCCGGGGAGCCGGCAGCGGGATTGAACGGGAGCGTCATAACCGGCGGCGGAACCGGCATGACCGGCGTTTCGATACGCGACAGGTTGCAGGCTGCCAGCATGAGGATGGCGAACGCAACTGGAATTGTGGGATGCGGGCACACGAGCAACTTCCTCAGGCATGGCGGTCGTCGTGCCATGCATTCGACAGGTGGCCGCCGGTCGAGGCGAACCGACGCTTTTGACGCAGCGGATGGTGTTGTCAGGTTTTCTGGGAGTGTTTCGCACGTGGCTTTGGCGATGTGGACTTGTCCTCGCCATTCCTGGTGTGTTCGATGATCGGGATCGTAAAACGGAAGACGCCGCCCTGCCGGTCTTTTCGCACCGGTTCGGCCCAGATTTTGCCACGGTGCATCTCGACGATGCTGCGCGTGACCGCCAGACCCAGCCCCACGCCTTCGATCTTCTGGCGTTTGGCGTCCTCGGTGCGGAAGAAGGGCATGAAAACCTTCTCGGCCTGTTCCCTGTCCAAACCCGGCCCCTCATCCTCGACCGAGACGAGCACCGCGGGCAGTAGGATATCGGACGGCGCTTCGGCAGGCAGGTCCTGCGGCTGTGCCACATAATGCGTGCTGATGCGTACCGTGCCTCCCTCCGGCGAATACTTGATCGCGTTCGTCATCAGGTTAGTCAGCACCTGCATCATGCGGTCGACATCGACCGTCACCGGGGGTAGATCGTCATCCAGCTCCATAATCACCTGCTGCCGGCGTCCCTTGTACATGAGTTCCATGCGCGCTACAACGTCGATGATGATGTCCGGCAGCGAGGCCGTCTGCCGGTTGAGCTTCAATTCGCCGGCATCGGCCCGGGTGATCTCGATCATGTCGGTGAAGATGCGGTTGAGGTGCTTGGAGCTGCTGAGAATGATCTCGGTGTATTCGCGCGCCAGATCGGGAAGTTGATCGCCCGTCGCTTCGAGGATGAATTCGGCGAAGCCGCGAATGGCGGTCAGTGGCGTGCGGAGTTCATGAGACACGCGCGACAGAAAGGCCGAACGCAGCCGCTGGGCCGTGCGTTCCGCCGTCACATCGTGGAAGACGAAGATACGCCCAAGCACCTGCTGATCCTGATAGACCGGCACGGTATACCATTCCACGTCGAGGGGCTGCCCCTCGCTGTTAATCATGTGGAATTCGCCGCTTTGCGTCGCCGGGTCGCGCACGGGGATCGACAGCCACAGTTTCCGCAAATCCTGTCGCTGGGCTTCCGGCAGCGGCAATTGGTCGAGCAGATCGCTCAGGGGCAGATCGTGTACCGACAGGTCCTGCGGCAGCTCGAAGATTTCCAGAAAACGCTTGTTCACCGTCAGCACGCGCGGGCCGCCCGCGCTGGGCAGGATCATGATCACGCCGTCGGTCACGGCGTCGAGGAGGGCGGCGCGGCCCTGCTGAACGCGGTCATGCTCCAGTTGCAGCATTTGCGTCATGACGTTCACACTCAGGAATTCGCTGACCATGCGGTAATTGCGAACTTCCTGAGGCGTAAAGTCATGGCGGCGGTCGCTGCCCACGAAAATAATGCCGAGCTTGCGATTGCTGGCGCGTAGCGACAGCAGCACGAGCGAGCGTACGCGCTCCGCCTGCAGAAACACGCGCATCAATGGGTCGAGGCGAACGCTCAGATCCTTGGCGCGTGGAAAGACAAGCGCGCCTTCCTGATCGAGTTGTTCGACAAGGTCGTTGAGGTTGTGCAGGTAGAAACGCACGCCCACGCCCACGCCGCTGCCGCGCCGTTTCGACCATGTTCCCCGCAACTCCATGTACTCGAACGGGCCGTTGGGCAGGTCTTCCCGCTGCGGGCCATAGAGCAGCAGGGCGCAGCTTGTCACATGCGAGTCGAAGAAGTAATCGCGCAGGATATTGACGACGTGCTGTGGCGACGGGTTTTTGGCGATTTCCTGTGCGGCCAGCTGGATCGACTGCGTGACGATCATGCTCTGCGCCATCAGGTTGTACACGTAGATGTTTTCCAGTACGGTACGAACCAGCGCCGCCGGCATCGCAACCGCTTCCAGAACGTCATCGCCGAAGCCGTCTGAGCGTCTTGAAAACAGCCCCAACAGACCGATCAGTTCATCCGGCAGAGACAGTGGCAGCAGCAGCGCCGACTGGAACCCCGTATCGCCGACATCCTCCGGCCCCAGAAAAACGGGCGCTTCCAGCGCAGGCATCTGGCGCAACCACGTTCGCAGAAAATCAGCTGCCAGATCGCGCGCGTCGTTCAGGTCCGGATCGATGGTGGGATACTCGGCCAGCCGGTCGATCTGCTTCAGTTCCTCGGCGCGTGAAAGCACGCAGGCATAGTCCGCGCCGGCTATCTGAACGATGCTTTCGAGTAGCTGGCGGACAATCGTTGCAGGGTCGTCATACGCCCTGTAAGGTGCCATTGGGCGGTCGGGGTCAGCTTGAACCATGCACAGGTTCGCGTCTACCGCTGTCGACGTAGCCCACAGCAGAGGCCGCGACCTCTCCTTTCGCTTCACAATGGTGGAAATCAGGGCGTTCGGCGAAAAACGCCCTGAAAATAACACTTACCGAGCGAGTTACCGGAGCTTATTATACTCCAGACTCAGACTCTTCAAGTTCTTCTTCACCTTCCAGCGTCAGGCCTTCGGGCGGGCGAACCGTAAACATGTAGCCGACGCCGCGTTCGGTGCGAATGTAGTGGGGATGGTGCGAGTCCGCTTCCAGTTTGCGGCGCAGGCGGTGCATGTGTACGCGCAGGGTATCTTCATAGACTTCTTCGGACGGCCACACCCGTGCGATCAACATGCGGTTTTCGACCACGCGACCGGCATTGCGAAGTAGCACGTGCAGCAGGATCGACTCGGTCGGTGTCAGGCCATAGGCCTTGCCGTTGACAACAATACGATTGTGGGCGAAATCGATGCTCAGGTTGTCGTCCACCCGGATAATCGGCTCGCTGGCATAGTCGAGGCTTGGCATACGGGCGAGCACAACCTGAACGCGCGCTTCGAGTTCCCGGAGCTCAAACGGTTTTACGATAAAGTCTTCAGCGTACTTCTTCAGCCCCTGAACAACTGTATCGGTATCGCTTGACGCCGTGACGAAGATGATCGGCACGTCCGCCATCGACTTCAGCTTGTTGCTGACTTCAAACCCGTGCATGGATGGCAGCGAGAGGTCAACCAGAGCGAGATGCGGCAGGCCACGCTGGCGCACGTGTTCGAGGGCTTCAGGTCCATCGGTAACGGCGGTCACATCAAAGCCGTGGGAGTTCATGTAATCCGTAATCAGCTTATTGATGTGCTGGTCATCTTCGACGAGCAGAATTTTGGTTTTTCCCATCTTCGTGGAACTCCTCGATCAACGAAATGTTGCGCGCTGTTTCGTAATGAATATACACCAAATGTAACATTGCTGCCAGTATCAGTGTAACGGAAATTAAGGAAATTAAGGCTTAAAGAAATCCGAATTTGGCAATCCCATGTCGGCGGCTACAATGAAATGGCATGTCAGCGCCAGATGCTTGTTGTCTGGCGAGGTTGTCAGCCGGTTATCGGAATTGAGAAGGTAGGCGCTTTGGCCTCTGTAGCGCACATTATTCGTCGCCGCCGTCGCCGCGAGGCGCGACAACTGGAAACCCGTGAGCGCAGGCGGGCCTGGGCTTTTGCCATTGCGCTGCTTTTGCTCCTAATCGTCCTGCTGCCGGGCGGCGTCGTGGCGGGCAGCGCCGTCGCCCTGTACTGGGATGCGATTCGCGGCCTGCCTGCCCCGCGCGACACGTTGATTATCGGCCCTGAGGTGGGGCTGACGCAGCTTTACGATTCATCCGGCCAAACGCTGCTTTACGCCGTTGAAGATCCTCTGGGCGACGACCGCCAGTGGATCACGCTCGACATGCTGCCGCCCTACGTCATCGACGCCACATTGATCGCCGAAGACCCCGATTTTCTGATATCGCCCCGGCCCGACATCTTTTCGACGGCTGCGCGGCTGTGGATGGCCGTTGTGGACGGCGCGGTCGCCAGCGATATGTCGCTGACGGCACGGCTGGCGCGCAATGTCGTCGTGCCGTCGCCTGCTAACGACCCGGTGCGGGAAACCGCGCTGGTGGCCGAGATCAACCGGCGGCACAGCCCGGCGCAGATTCTGGAATGGCATCTCAACACCAACGATTACGGCAACGACGCTTACGGAATCGAGGCGGCTGCACGGGTTTATCTCGGCAAGTCCGCTTCCAGCCTGACGCTGGACGAAGCCGCGCTGCTGGCGGCCATCCCGCTTGCTCCACAGTACAACCCGTTTGACAACGAACCGGCGGCGCGCGGTCGCCAGCAGGATTTACTGCGCGCGATGCGGCGGGCAGGCCGGATCACCGAGGAAGAATTCGCCGCTGCCATCAATACGCAGACGCGTATCCAACGCGGCCCTGATCGTCTGGCGGCCATCGCGCCGGAGTTCGCGCAGTATGCCCGCGATCAGGCGGAAGAAATCCTGAACGCCACAGGCCGCGATGGGGCGCGGCTGGTGGCGCGCGGCGGCCTTCGTATCGTGACCACGCTGGATCTGGACCTGTACTACGAAGTCGAGTGCGCGCTTCGAGGCCATCTGGCGCGTCTGGATGGGCAAAACGCGCCGGTCAGCCGTCTGGACGGGCAGCCGTGCAGCACGACCAGCGCTGTGCCGGCGCTGCCCGGCGATGCAGCGCCGAATACGGGCGCGGTCGTCGTGCTGGATGCGCGCACGGGCGAAATCAGGGCGATGGTCGGCGCGGCGGCGGCGACACGCTACCAGCCCGGCCCGGTGCTGCAACCTTTTGTTTATTTCAACGCTTTCCGGTCGACCAACCCGCTTGCGCCCGCGTCGATGGTGCTGGACGTGCCGCGTTCGTTTCCCGGCGCGCAGGAAGGCCTGATTTACACGCCGTCCAACCCCGACGGGCGTTTTCGCGGGCCGATGAACCTGCGCGACGCGCTGGGGGCCGGGCTGCTGGTCCCGGCGGCGGACGTCGCGCACCGGCAGGGGATCGACAATGTATTGCGAGACGCCCATTTGATCGGCCTCAACAGTCTCGATCTGGGCGTGCATGATCTGACGCTGCTCGAACGCGGCGGCGAGGTATCGCTGCTCGACGTGAGCTATGCCTATTCGGTGTTCGCCTCGCTCGGCAACATGCGCGGCGTCTCGGTTGATGCCATTGGACCGGGCTACCGCGCCCGCGACCCGGTCGCCGTCAGGCGGATCGAGGACGCAGACGGCAATCTGCTGTGGGAATACAGCGAAGAGCAGATCGCGCTCAGCGTGACCAACGTCTTCGACCCGGCTCTGGGCTATCTGATCAACCACGTTCTCTCCGATCAGGAAACGCGCTGGTCGGTGCTGGGCGAGAACAACACGCTCGATCTGCCGCGCCCAAGCGCCGTCGTCAATGGGCTGACCGGCGACCGCGCCGATAACTGGACGGTGGGCTACACGCCGCAACTGGTCGTCGGCGTGCATCTCAGCCGCGAGGAGGGCGACGCTGCCCGGCCAATGAGCCTCGACCCGTTCGGCTTGCAGGGAGCGGCGGTGGTCTGGCGCGAAGTGATGCTGCACGCGCACGAGCGTTACGCGCTGCCACTCGCCCGCTGGCCCGTGCCGGACAACATCGTGGAGATGCAGGTGTGCGACCGTTCCGGCCTGCGTCCCAATGGCAACTGCCCGGTCGAAACCGAGATTTTCATTGACGGACGTCAGGCCGGCGTCGGCGTGGATACCTACTGGCAGGCTTTTGAAGTCAACCGCCAGACGGGCCAACTGGCGACGGCCAGCACGCCCGCCGAATTGCGCGGCCAGCAGGTCTATTTCGTGCCCCCGCCCGAAGCCTTCGACTGGTGGCAGGAGAACAATCTGCCGCTGCCGCCAGCGACCTACGATACGCTCAGCCGGCCCGATCTGCTTGGCTCGGCGGTGATCCTCCAGCCCGAACCGTTTGCGTACGTCGGCGGCGTGGTCGACATTCGCGGCAGCATGAATGTCGATGACCTCGCTTTCTACCAACTAGCCTATGGCAAAGGGCTGAACCCGGATCGCTGGGTGGATATCGGCGGCCCGCAGTCCAGCTTCAGTCCGGGCTCCAGTCTGGGCGAGTGGGACACAACCGGCCTCGACGGGCTATACAATCTGCGCCTGACGGTGGTCAGGCAGGATCAGACGGTTGAAACGCGCGTGGTGCAGGTCACGGTCGATAACCAGCCGCCCGTCATCAGCCTGAGCGCCGGCGATCCCGGCAGGGTTTATCGCTGGCCGGGGGATACGGTCATCCCGCTTGAGGCGCAGGTGGAAGACAATCTGGCAATCGACCGGGTGGAGTTCTACGCCAACGGCGAATACATCGGCGTCGACAACGAATGGCCCTACGTCTGGGTATGGGAGACGCGCGGCGTGGGCGTGGAGACGTTCAGCGCCACGGCCTTCGACGCGGTCGGCAACCACGCCAGCGCCGAGCTTGTGGTTGAGGTCGTTCGGGCGCAATAAAAGCTTCACGGTCTGCGCCGCGCGCCACGCGCACCGGTTTCAGCGAACGCTCTCTTTGAAGCCACAGCGTAGGAGGAGTGCATGTCGGAACGGTTACAGGGAAAAGTCGCGCTGGTGACCGGAGCCGGAGGCCCCGGCATTGGCCGGGCCATCGCGCGGCGTTTCGCCGCCGAAGGAGCCGCCGTGGGCGTTCTCGACATTCGGGCGGACGAAGTGGCGGAAACGGTTCGCCAGATCGAGGAGGCGGGGGGCAGAGCGCTGGCGCTCGTCTGCGACCTGCGCGACCCACAGGCGGTGCGCGACAGCGTGCGCCAGCTTGGCGAGCGGTTCGGGCCGATTGATGTGGTCGTCAACAATGCCGCCGTCATGCCGAGCGGTACGTTGCACGAGACATCGCTGGAGGACTGGGACGCCGTCTTCGCCGTCAACGTGCGCGGGGCGTATCTGGTCAGCCGCGAGGTCATCCCGTCGATGCTCGAACGCGGCAAGGGCAGCATCATCCACATGGCCAGCGTAACCGGCATGCTGGGGTTGCCCGGCATCGCCGCCTACAGCGCTACCAAAGCGGCCCTGATCGGCTTAACGCGCGCCATGTCGACCGATTACGCGCGCTACGGCATTCGCGTCAACAGCGTCTCGCCCGGCACGATCGACACGCCGATGCTGCACGACTTTCTGGCCAAACAGCGCGACCCGGCCCAGCGCCGCCGCGAGTTTGACGAGATGCATCCGATAGGCCGCGTTGGTCTGCCCGATGAAGTTGCCAACGTCTTCGTCTTTCTCGCCTCCGATGAATCGTCGTTTGTCACCGGGGCCAACTACACGGTCGATGGCGGCCTGAGCGTTAAAGGCGAGCAGCCGCAGGACTGAATCACCGCCCGGAAAATGCCTCCGAACAACGTGGGAATAAAAAATGCCCCTCAGCCCGAATTGGGCGAGGGGCATCATGGTTGCAGGGCCGTTATTGCTGCGCCCGCTGGCCGGCCACTTCGATGGCGTCGAACATCACTTTCAGGCCGGCCACGACATCCCCTTTGATGTGCAGGCGCACCACGCGCCGTTCCTTGGCCTGCAGCGCTTCCAGATCGCCCGCAGCCTGCGCCGCTTTCAGTATGCCGAAGGTGTAGGGTTCTCCGGGAATGGGCAGGTCTTCGGGATCGTCGGTCGTGATCTGGATGAAATAGCCCGTATTCGGCCCGCCCTTATGCAACTGGCCGGTGCTGTGCAGGAAGCGCGGGCCGTAGCCCAGCGTCACCGCCTGCCGGGTGATATGGCGCAGGCGGCGGCGCACCTCCTGCAGCTTCGCGTCGATCTCCGGCGTCATCGGCAGATAGGCGTTGATGGCGAAATAATCGTTGGCGTGAATGGCGTTGATCGGCGCGGCCAGCAGCCCGCAGATTGTATTCGGGTCGTAGTTATGCTGGCGGCACAGTTCCCGCAACGTGCGCGCCATGTGCTCATCGACGTATAGGCTGATGTTGCCTTCCGTAATCAGCGGTTCCGTTTCGGGAAGCCGGCCCTGCGACTTGTAGTGTTCCAGCAGCCGGGCGGTATTCTGCTTGCTCTCGGCCACGTTCGGTTCGTCGAAGGGATTGATCTCCAGCAGCTTGCCGGCCACCGCCGTCGCAAATTCCCAGCGGAAAAATTCGCCGCCCAGCGCGTAACGGTCGGGCAGGCGCAGTGTCACACGCGGGTGGCCCGCTTCGCGCAGCAACCGGACGCCGGCGGCAAGGTCTTCATCGTCCTCGCCATCGACGCGCAGCAGCACGAACAGGCGATCCGCCGCGTAATCGTGCGGCTTGCCGACGGTCGCGCCGACGACCGGGATCAACCCGCGGCCTTCCTTGCCGGTGCTCTCGGCGATCAACTGTTCTACCCAGTTGCCGAAGCTGGCAATCGCCGGGCTGCACAGCACCGTCACTTTTTCCCGGCCTTCCTTGCCCATCACGCCCATGACCGCGCCGAGCGTGATGCCCGGATGGTTTTCGGCGGCGACGCGTGGACCGCACGCCTTGATCATGTTATCCGCGCTCGCCCAGAGCGCGTCCAGATCGAGGCCGATCAGCGCGGCGGGGACCAGCCCGAAATAGCTCAGCGCGCTATAGCGCCCGCCGATATCGGCAGGATTCAGGAAGATGTCGCGGAAGCCGTGCGTCTTTGCCAGCTCTTCCAGACTCGAGCCTGGGTCGGTAATGGCGATGAACTGCGCCCCGTTGTTGCCCGTACGCTCGTAGAAATACTTGAAAAACATGTTGGTTTCGATGGTGCTGCCCGACTTGCTGGCGACGATGAACAGCGTCCGCGCGATGTCGATCTGGCTTTCCAGATGGCGAATGTAGGTCGGGTCGGTGCTATCGAGCATGAAAAACTTCGGAAAGCCGGGCTGCGGGCCAAAGGTCTTGCTCAGCACTTCCGGGGCCAGACTGCTGCCGCCCATGCCGAGCACCATCACATAATCAAACTCGCCCTGTCGCGCGAATTCCTGCAGCGCTTTCAGCCGGTCCAGATCAATTGTTTTCTGGACATCCAGCCATCCCAGACGATCCGCGATTTTAGCCGCAATCGCCTCGTTGTCCTTCCAGAAGCTGCCGTCGTGCGCCCAGATACGCTCGTTGGCGTTCATCGCGGCGAGGTCCTGGATCGCCTTGTGGACCTGTTCCTCGTAGATGCCAAGCGCCATGTCCTGACGGCGAATGATGCCGGTTCGCAGCACGTTGCGCTTGGCGTCGACCGCTTCGATCAGCTCGCGGTAGGACTCGGCAAAGGCCTCAACGCCGTCGACCTGAAGCTGCTGGGTTATCTGTTCGAGATTGATGCCGACTTCGGCTAGCATGTCCAGCGTTTGCTCGGCCTCATCCAGCCCTTCGCCCAGCGTGTTGGCCACCGTGCCATGATCCTTGAACGCTTTCAGCGTTTCCGGCGGCAGGGTATTGACCGTGTCCGGCCCGATCAGGTTATCGACGTACATCGTGTCGGGATAGGCGGGGTTCTTCGTGCTGGTCGAGGCCCAGAGCACGCGCTGGACGTTCGCGCCCGCCTCGCGCAGCGCGGCAAAACGCTCGCCATAGAACACTTCGCGGAAGCGCTTGTAGGCGACCTTGGCGTTGGCGATGGCCGCTTTGCCCTTCAACTGGTTGTTGAGCGTCACACGGCTGAGATCACGGCCCTGAGCGGCGCGAATGTTGTTGTCCAGCATACGATCGACGGCGGTGTCGATGCGGCTGAGGAAGAAGCTGGCGACCGAACGAATGTGGCTGATGTCTTGCCCGGCCTCCAGCCGCCGCTCCAGACCGCGAATGTAGGCTTCCATCACTTCGAGGTAGTTCCTCACGCTGAAGATCAGCGTCACGTTGATGTTCAGCCCGGCTGCCGTCGCCTCTTCGATCGCCGGGATGCCCGCCGGAGTCGCCGGAATTTTGATCATCAGATTGGGCCGGTTGACCGCCTCTGCCAGCCGTTTGGCTTCGCTGACGGTCGTTTCCGTGTCGTCGGCGATCAGCGGCGAGACTTCGAGGCTGACGTAGCCATCGCGCCCGCCCGTGCTTTCGTAGATCGGGCGAAAAATGTCGAGCGCGGTCTGAATATCTTCGATGGCGAGCGCCTCGAAGATCGAATTTGCGTCCAGATCGAGCACCGCTTCCATAGCGGCGTCGTAGTCGTGCGAGCCGACGATGGCCTTGTTGAAGATGGACGGATTAGAGGTCACGCCCAGAACGCCATCCTCGTCAATCAGTCGCTGTAACTCGCCGCTTTGAATCAACTTGCGGCTGATATTGTCATACCAGATGCTCTGGCCAAACTGCTGAACCTCTACTGGAGGATTGCCTGCCATTTATGGAACTCCTTGGTCGCAAGAGATGTGGGTTATTCTGCACCTAAGCCTTAAGCGCGGTTCCGGCAGTCCGGCGCGCCTGATGAGTTACTTCTGGTATCGGCGCTCGATGCTCTGGATTTTGCCAAAACGGCGTTGGTGGCGGGGTTCGTCGCTTGGCGTCGCCTTAAGAAACGCATCGGCCAGTTCTTCGGCCAGCGCTGTGCCGATGATGCGTGCCCCAAGGCACAGGACGTTCATCCGGTCATGCTCGACACCCTGATGCGCGCTGTAACTGTCGTGGGCGATGGCGGCATAGATTCCGGGCACCTTGTTGGCGGCGATACACGCGCCGACGCCGCTGCCACAGGCGAGGATGCCTCGCTCTGCCTGACCGCTGGTGATCGCTTCGGCGACGGCCACAGCCGCGTCGGGATAATCGGACGGCACGTCAGGGGTGTCGACGCCCAGATCAATGACATCGTGTCCCTGCTGTTTCAGGTAATCGACAAGATGTTTTTTTAGAATGTAACCTGCATGGTCTGAAGCAAGCGCAATTTTCATTACTGCGATCCATTATAGCGCCGAACGGGAAAACACGGCGCGCCCCCATATTGCTTTGATCCTAACAAACGCGCCTCCTGAAAACAAGAAGGCCGGGATTTCACAAGGTTTGCTCGGTGCAATGCGTCGTAAATTCGTATATAGTGCAGCCGCTTGAATAACTGCAGAGGATTGATGTCATGAAGCCACCAAAATATGTTATGAGCGTTGTGCTGGCGCTTGCTCTTGCGCTCAGCGCCGTCGTGCCGCTTGCCGCTCAGGATGACTGCGCCCCCGGCGTCGATTACGCCAGTCGCGCGCAGTCGAGCCTGTCTGAAGGACAGTTCGACAGCGCCATCGACGCCTTCACCTGTCTGATCGAGATGGACGGGCGCGACGTGGATGCGCGTCTGGGCCGCGCGGTGGCCGCCATTCAGAAGGCGGCGCTGGAGGGCGAAATATCGTTCACCATCGTTTCCGACCTTAGCATCGTCTGGGAAGAAGACCCGGAACTCATCGCCGATGCGGTTGACGATGCCACCGCGGCGCTGAATACCGATCCGCAGGACATCGGCGCGCTTGCCGTGCGCGGCCTTCTCAACTGGTATAACTGGAACAGCGCGGAGGCGGTCGAAGACTTCAATAGCCTGTTGCAGGAAGACCCCGACAATGCCTTTGCATTGGTCTTTCGCGGCGCGGCCCAGCAGAACCTCGGCAACATCGCCAAAGCCGAAGCCGATTTTCGCCGCGCCGTCGACACCGACCCGGAAAATGCCGGGATTCATGCGCTGATTGGCGCGCTGCTGGAAACGGATGACCCGACCGAGCAGCTTGCCTACTATGAGCGTGCGATTGAGCTTGACCCGGACACCGCCTATTACTACCGGCTGCGCGCTTTCGCGTACTACGCGCTGGAAGACTATGAGGCGGCGCTGAGCGACTTCGACCGCGCGATTGAGCTGGAGCCGGATAACCCCAATGCCTACGTCGATCGGGCTTTCGCGCATCAGGATCTGGGGGATGACGAGGCTGCGCTGGCCGATTTCACGCAGGCGATTGAACTCGACCCGGATTACCAGTACGCCTATCAGTCCCGCGGGTGGGCCTATATCACCGCCGGAGACTATGAGGCCGCCATCGAGGATTTTGAGATCGCGCTCGAACTCGATGAGGACGACCGCTGGTCCTATCTGGGGCGGGCGACGGCCCAGCTTGAAATAGGCGAGATTGCCGCTTCGGCGCAGGACTATGCCACCTATGTCGAACTCACGGAAGCGTTCCGCTTTGACGGGCCGAACCTGCGCTACGGGCGGAGCGAGAGCGTGCCGATGAGCGAAGGCAATGTCTACTACCTGCCGCTGCAGGCGCAGTCCGGCGACGTGCTGACGATCACCGCTCTGGCCGACACGCCGGAGGTCGATCCGCTGGTGCTGCTGCTCGCGCCGGATGGCACGCCGCTGGCCGGCAATGACGATATCGACGCTGCCAGCGGGAATTACAGCGCGCAAATTCCGGCTTTCGAAATCCCGCGCTCCGGCACGTACACGGTTGTCGTCACGCACGCGGGTGGTGGCAGCACCGGGACGGTCACCATCAGCGTCGAATCCGGCACGAAACTATAGCTCGCCTTATCCCCTTGCCCCTCTCCAAATCCGAACGGCAGGGTTTGGAGAGGGGCAGGGTGAGGTAGCAGTCCACGAGCGACTGGTCTGGTCGTCGGCGCGGCTGGAGTGCGTTACAATCGGCGTGATTCGACAGGAAGCGCAGGGGATCGCCATGAGCAACGCCATCTCTCCGGCGGAGATTGAAGATCGCTACGAGCGAGTCGAATTTACGGCCGACCTGTGTATCAAGTGCAACATCTGCACCGCCGCCTGCCCGGTCGCGCCGGTGACGGAGTTGTTCCCCGGCCCAAAGACGGTCGGCCCTCAGGCGCAGCGCTTTCGCCACCCCGATGACCGCGGCGAAACATCGCCGGACAAAAGCGTGGACTACTGCTCTGGCTGCGGCATGTGCACGCTCGTCTGTCCGCACGGCGTCAAGGTCATGGAAATGAACACGCGCGCGCGGGCGCGGCTCTATGACGGCAAAATTCCGCTGCGAAATCGTCTGCTGGGCCGTTCGGAACTGCTGGGCAAATTCGGCCACTGGTTTGCCCCCCTGCTTAACGTGGGCGCCAGATTCCGCCCAGGGCGCATTATTGTCGAAAAGGTGATCGGTATTCACCGCGACGCGCCGCTGCCGACCTTCGAGTTTCAGCCGTTCCGGTCGTGGTTTGCAAAACACAAGCCGCAGGCCGAAGCCCCGCTGCGCGGGAAAGTCGCTTATTTCCACGCCTGTGCCGGCAACTACTTCGATACCATTGCTTCCAAAGCGGCGGTCATGGTGCTAGCGCATAACGGCTTCGACGTCGTACTGCCGGAACAAAACTGCTGCGGCCTGCCGATGCAGTCCAACGGCGAATTCGACGCGGCGCGCGGCTATGCGACCCGTAACCTGAACTGGCTTGCGCCTTATGCCCGCGAGGGCATTCCGATTGTCGGCGCGAGTACGTCCTGCACGCTGGCGCTGAAGTCCGACTACCGGGAAATCCTTCAGCTTGAGCATCCCGACCGCGATACGGTCGCGCTTCACACCTACGACATCAGCGAGTTTCTGCTGCTATTGCATGATCGCGGCGAGCTCAAAACCGATTTCAAGCCGTTACAGGGTATCGACGGGCCGCTGCTCTATCACTCGCCATGCCAGCAGCAGGCGCATCACATGGGCAGGCCGGCGCTGGACCTGTTCGCGTTGATCCCCGGCCTTGATGTGCGGCTGGCCGACGCCGCGTGCTGCGGCATCGCCGGGACGTATGGCTACAAGGTTGAAAAGTACGATATCGCCATGGACGTCGGGCGGCGGCTGTTCGATCAGGTCGAAGCGATCGGCAGGCACAAGCCGGTCATCTGTGACAGCGAAACCTGCCGCTGGCAGATCACCCACGCTACCGGCGCGCGCAGCGTTCATCCGGTCCACGTCCTCGCGGCGGCTTATGGCCTCCTGCCCTTATAGGGAGATGCCCTGTCATCTCTAAAGTTTCCCGCCGCTGCCCGCGAGGGGAAAGGGCCGCGGAGATGGGCGAGCTTCACCTGCCGGCGGGCTAAATATCCACGATGACCTTATGCACGGCGTCGCCGTATTCCGCGTTCAACGCGAAAGCCTTGTTGGCTTGCGAAAGCGGGAAGCGGTGCGAAATCAGCCCTTCGAGGTCAACCTTGTCCGGCGCTTCGGTAACCAGTTGGATTGCCCGCGGATAGGTGTGTTTCATGCGCCGGGCCATCATGATCGTCAGCCCTTTGCGCCGGGCAGTCGAGTGTTTCATACGGATTTCGTCGTCGCTTGGAATGCCGACCAGCACCAGCCGCCCGCCAAGCCGCGCCATTTCCGCCGCCTGCGCGATGGAGTGATCGGCCCACGCCGCTTCATAGGCGACATCGACGCCGCGCCCGCCTGTTAGGTCGTGGATGCGCTCGACTGGGTCTTCGTCCACCGTCCACGCTGCCGTTGCGCCCCACGCTTTGGCCTTTTCCACGCGCCAGGGGAAGCAGTCGAAGGCGTAAATCGGATTGGCCCCCGAAAGCCGGGCCAGCCGGATGATCAGCAGCCCGATTGGCCCGCAGCCCAGCACGGCGACCGAACGCGCCAGTTTCAGCTTGCCCAGATCGATGGCGTGCAGCGCGACGCCAAGCGGTTCGAGCAGCGCTGCACCCGCGTCGCTGATGGCGTCGGGGATCGGGAAGCAACTGCGCGCCGATACGATCATCTGCTCGCGCAACGCGCCGTCGTCGGGCCACAGTCCGCAGAAATGTAACCGGCGGCACAGGTTTGGGTGACCGGCGTCGCACATTTCGCAGTGCCAGCAGGGCGTCGCCGGGTCAACCGCCACGCGCTGGCCGGGGCGCAGGGGGTCGCCATTGCCGTCGAGCGCCTCCGGCCCGACCGCGGCGACCACGCCGCCGAACTCGTGACCGAGGATAAGCGGGCTGTTCACGGACGTGTTGCCGATCCGCCCGTCGAGGTAGGTGTGCAGGTCAGAGCCGCAAATGCCGACCGCTTTGACGGTGAGCAGGATTTCGCCGCGCTCCGGTTCTCCGGGCGGGGGCGTTTCTTCAATGCGAATGTCACGGGGGCCGTAGAGGCGTGCTGCGAGCATCGGTTACACCTTTTGCATCGGACATCATTACACTTCAACCTTAACGCCTGCTTGTCCGATTTTCTACATGACGAAGCGCGCGTTTTGCCTCCAAATAAAACGCCGGTCCTGATACAGTGCCGGCGTTCGTCGAAATTTACGGCCTTGAACTACCCTTACGCAGGCTGGCGCAAGGGCCGGGTTGTAATCCAGAGGCCGTTTTCATCGTCGCTTTGGCTACCGACCAGCCGCAACATGCGGTTGCGCTGGCGCTCCGCGTCCTCGCGGGTTGGCCAGAAGCTGATCGCCCGACGCCTCTTTTCTGCCAGATAGGCCAGTGCCGCCATCACGTGTGAGCAGCCGTAACCGCCGTGCGCTGCCCAGGCGCAACTACAGCGACAGCGCAGCGTGCCATTCTCGTCATAGTGAATGGTCACGATATGGTGGCCGCTTGCGCTTGACTTGCTTTCGACGACCAGCATGTCCTTCGCAATCGGTCGCACGCGCAGGCCACGCGCCAGCCGCTGAAGTCGCTTGACGTCTTTCGGTTTCATGGTGTGCCATCTCCCGCTAAACCACGGGGGAAACTGCCCTCCGCAGCTTCTCCTATAATAGCACATTTGTTCGAATTTGGCCAGCCCCGCAGGCGGAAATAACCATGCCTTGACAGGCCTCTGCCAAGTCGTTACGATTAATGTCACATAATGTGCAAACTGATCATTTACTCATCAAGAGCGGGGGAGGGTACGGCCCTGTGAACCCGCGGCAACCCCCGAAGCGTCGGGAAGGTGCTAAATCCGGCAGGTCATACCTGGAAGATGAGTAACAAACGTATTGACGTGCGTTACGCCCCTTCCGGTTTGAAGGGGCGTTTTCATTGGGCTGAATCGAAATCGGCGAGTTTGCGGGAGCAAACATGACCGTTACGAATCCATTTGAACGGTATGGCCAGGATAAGGCAATGAATGACAACATCACCGAAACCCTGGACCTCAACTTCTCATACGATGTGGTTGTGGTTCAAAGCGGTCCGAGCCGGTTTACGATGATCGCGGCGCTGCAATCCGTTCGTGATGTCGATGTGGAGACTGCCGAAGCGTTTCTGGACGCCCTGCCTCAAACGTTCGTCGAGTGTGTGGAGTGGAAGCGGGCGCGGCACATCAAACGTACGCTGGAAGAAGCCGGCGCGAAAGTTGAACTCCGCCTCTGCCATACTGCGGAGAACGACGAAGCCACGAGCGACCCGACGCCATCGCCTTGAAGTGAAACGAGGGAGCGAAACCGATGACACAACCCCCGACCAAAACGCGCGTCTATACCAACCGCCGCTATCTGGATGCGATTGAGGATCATGTCGTCATCTTCGACGGCGCGATGGGCACGAGCATCCAGCGCTATGGCCTGACTGCCGAGGATTATGGCGGCAAACAGTACGAGGGTTGTGTCGATTATCTGGTCATCACGCGGCCCGACGTCATCGAGGAAATTCACGCCTCCTTTCTGGAAGTCGGCGCGGAAGCGGTTGAAACCAACACCTTCCGCGCGAACCGCCTGACGTTAAGCGAATATGGCCTGCAGGATCGCGTGCTTGAAATCAACCGGGCGGCGGCCGGGCTGGCCCGGCGCGTGTGCGACCGTTTCGAGCAGGAAACCGGCATTCCCCGTTTTGTGGCCGGCAGCATCGGGCCAAGTGGCAAGCTGCCCAGCGGCTCCGACCCCGATCTGAGCAACATCACCTTTGAAGAACTGGCGGACATCTTTTACGAGCAGGCGCAGGGGCTGGTCGAAGGCGGCGCGGACCTGCTGCTGGTCGAAACCAGTCAGGATATTCTCGAAGTCAAAGCCGCCGTCTATGGCATCAACCGCTATTTCGAGGACGCGGGCGTTCGCATTCCGCTGCAGGTACAGGTGACGCTCGATACGACCGGGCGTATGCTCTTCGGAACCGATATCGCCAGCGCCGTGGCGACGCTGGAAGCGCTGCCGATTGACGTCATCGGCCTCAACTGCTCTACCGGCCCGGAATATATGCGCGAACCAGTACAGTATCTGGTTCAGCACACGGGCCTGCCGATCAGCATCCTGCCGAACGCGGGCCTGCCGATCAACGTGGACGGCGAGGCGGTCTACCCCATGGAACCCGACCCGTTCAGCGAGATGGTGGCGGAGTTCGCTCGCTGGGGCGTCAGCGTCGTCGGCGGCTGCTGTGGCACGCGGCCCGAACACATCCGCCAGCTTTACGAAAAAGTCCACGGCCATCCGGTTGAAGCGACGCTGAAAGGCGAGCGCCGCCGCCCGCAGACCAAGCGGCAGGTCACGCGGCAACCGCTGGTATCGAGCGGGATGCGCGCCACGGCGATGGTGCAAAATCCCGGCCCGACGATGATCGGCGAGCGTGTCAACAGTCAGGGCAGCCGCAAGGTCAAGCGCCTGCTGCTGGAGGACGATTACGACAGCATCCTGCAGATTGCGCTCGATCAGGTGGACAGCGGCGCGCACATGCTCGACGTCTGCGTGGCACTAACCGAGCGGGCCGACGAAGCGCTGCAGATGCGGACGCTGGTGAAGAAACTGTCACAGGCGGTCGAAGTGCCGCTCATCATCGACACGACCGAGGCGGAAGTCATCGACGCCGCGCTTTCGGTCTATCCGGGCCGCGCCATCATCAACGGCAACAATCTGGAGAACGGGCGCGAGCGCATCGACCGCGTGCTGCCGCTGGCCAAGAAATACGGCGCGGCGGTGCTGTCGATGACGATTGACGAAGAGGGCATGGCGCACGACCGCCAGCGCAAGTTTGAAATCGCGAAGCGCATCACCGATATCGCCGTCAACGAGTATGGCCTGCGCCCCGAAGACCTGATCTTCGATACGCTGACCTTTCCGCTGACGACGGGACAGGAAGAACTACGCAACGATGCCATCGAGACGATTGAGGGCATCCGTCTCATCAAGCAGAACCTGCCCGGTGTGATGACGGCGCTCGGCATCAGCAATGTGTCGTTCGGCGTCAGCCCGGCGGCGCGCGGCGTGCTTAACAGCGTGTTCCTGTATCACGCGGTACAGGCCGGGCTGGACATGGCGATTGTCAACCCGGCGCACATCACGCCATACGCCGAAATTCCCGACGAGCAGCGCAAGCTGGCCGACGATCTGATTTTCAACCGCGATCCCGATGCCCTGCCGCGCTTCATCCAATACTTCGAGCAGAACGCGGTCGAGCTGAATACGAAGGCCGTCGAAGACCCGACTGCGAACATGACCGCCGAGGAAGCGCTGCACTGGCAGATTGTCCACCGCAAGAAGGAAGGCGTCGAAGCGCTGATCGATGACTGCCTGACGCGGCAGGACGCGGTTGGCGTGCTCAATAACGTGCTGCTTCCGGCGATGAAAGAAGTGGGCGACAAATTCGGCGCGGGCGAGCTGATCCTGCCGTTCGTGCTCCAGAGCGCCGAGGTGATGAAAAAGGCGGTCGCCTACCTTGAGCAGTTCATGGACAAGGTCGAAGGCGCGTCCAAAGGCACGGTCGTCCTCGCCACCGTTTACGGCGACGTCCACGACATCGGCAAGAACCTCGTCAAGACGATCCTGAGTAACAACGGCTATACCGTGCATGACCTCGGCAAACAGGTTCCCGCCAACGTCATCATCGAAAAAGCGGTTGAGTACAGGGCCGACGCCATTGGCCTGAGCGCGCTGCTGGTTAGCACGTCGAAGCAGATGCCGATCGTCGTCAACGAACTGGCGCGGCGCGGGCTGGAAGTGCCGGTGCTGGTCGGCGGGGCGGCCATCAACCGCAAATTCGGGCGGCGCATCCTGTTCCTTGAGGACAGCGGCGAACCGTATGCGCCCGGCGTCTTTTACTGCAAGGACGCCTTCGAAGGGCTGTCCGTCATGGATAAGCTGATCGACCCGCAGGCCCGCGAGGCGTTGCTGGCGCAGATCGTCGAGGAAGCCTATGCGGAACTCGGCAAGCCCAAACCCGTGACGCGCAAGCGCGAGCGCGGTCAGAGCAGCATCCCGCCCGCGCCGCATATCCCGAAGCCGCCGTTCTGGGGCGCGCGCACGATCTCCTACATGCCGCTGGAGATTGTGCTCAAATATCTGCACAAGCCGGAGTTGTTCCGGCTGTCGTGGGGCGCGGGCAATACACACGGCGAGGACTGGAAGCGCCTGCAGGCGGAATACGAAGCGCGGCTCGACCGCATGACGCGCGAGGCGCTGCGTAACAAGACACTCCAGCCGCAGGCGGTCTACGGTTTCTTCCCGGCCAACCGCGACGGCGACGACCTGATTATCTGGGATATTGAGCCGTTCCAGCGCGGCGACGAACAGCCCGAACTGCGCGAGGTTGTGCGTTTCGCCTTCCCGCGGCAGGACTTCGGCGAGCATTTGTGCCTGAGCGACTACTTCGCGCCCATGGACAGCGGGCAGGTCGATACGGTGGCGCTCCAAATCGTGACCGTTGGCCGGGCCGCCAGTCAGGAAACCGAGCGGTTGCAGAACGCGGGCGATTACAGCGAGGCGTATTTCCTGCACGGCCTGTCGGTACAGGCGGCGGAAGCGACCGCCAACTACGTCAACCAGCAGGTGGTGAACAAGCAGCTTGGCCTGCCGCCGGCGCAGGGCAAGCGCTATAGCTGGGGCTATCCGGCCTGCCCCGATCTGGCGCAGCACCAGCTGGTTCTCCAGTTGTTGCCGCAGGCGGCGACCGAGTTGGGGCTTGAACTGACCGCGTCGTTCCAGTGGATTCCCGAACAGACCACGGCGGCGATTGTCGTTCACCATCCAGACGCCAAATACTACAGTGTCGGCGTGGACCGTCTGGAGCAGATTCTGGAGGCCTGAGCGATCAGCCGGCAGGCTGAGGCAGACTGAATAACCGGAGGCTTTCATGATAAGGCCGCCGTATGGAAAGAACGTATGCAACGCAGAAACAGAATTCGGCTTGGTGGTTATGGCGGCTGTTTGCTGCTGATCGTCATCATGTTTGCGTGTATCGGTGTGACCGTCTTTACGCTTGACCAGTTGTGTTATTCGACGTTGAGCCAGCGGCTGCCGCTGTATCCGAACGCCGAAATCACAGTCCAGCGCTACAACATGTTTCGGCCTCGTGGCATGGGGGAGACTTACATTGAACTCGTCTCGCCCGACGACCCGGATACCGTATCGCGCTGGTATGGCTCGACCGCCGGGCGTTACTCGCGGGAGGCGGTGCGTACCAACGATTTCACCTACCGGCTGGCCACAGCCGAACGTGCTATTGGCTGGACGGAAGACCGCACGGGTTCGTTGATTCAGCTTTATGGAACCTGCGCGCAGTAGGCCGGCAGCGAGCGATGCTGCTTTTCAGGAGAGAGAAAGTTGAAAACGCCTTTTCTGGAACGACTTGCAGCGCCTGACCCGCTGCTGGCCGATGGCGCGATGGGCACCATGCTGTACGCGCGCGGCGTTCCGCTCGATGCCTGCTTCGACCACCTGAATCTGACGCGCCCCGAACTGGTGCGCGAGATTCACGAAGCCTATGTCCGGGCGGGCGCTGAACTGCTGGAGACCAACACCTTTGCCGCCAACCGCTTCAAGCTGCAGGAATGGGGGCTGGAAGACGAGGTGCGCGCCATCAACATGGCCGCGGTCAGGCTGGCGCGTGAAGCCGCAGCGACCGCCGGGCGCGAGGTGTATGTCGCCGGTTCCATTGGCCCGCTGGGCGTCGGCATTCAGCCTTACGGACGCACGCGCCGCGAAGACGCCCGCGAAGCTTTTGCCGAACAGATACTCGCGCTGGCTGAAGCGGGCGTCGACCTGCTGTTGATGGAGACTTTCACGGCGCTGGCCGAAGCAGAAGAAGCGCTGGCAGCGGCGCGTGAAGTCGCGCCTCATCTGCCGGTCGTGACCCAGATGACCTTCGCGCCTGACGACCATACGCTGCTGGGCGATCTGCCCGGTAACGTCGCCCGCGCGCTGCACGAGGCGGGCGCGGATGTGATCGGCGTCAATTGCAGCGGCGGGCCGGAACAGATTTCGCGCGTGCTTCAGGCCATGCGTCAGGCGGTTCCCGAAGCGCGCTGCTCGGCCATGCCCAACGCCGGCTTTCCGCAGATCGTCGGCGGGCGCACGCTCTATACCGCGACCGAAGGCTATTTCGCCGATTACGCGCTGACCTTCAAGGCGATGGGCGCGCGGATCATCGGCGGCTGCTGCGGCACGACTCCGGCGCACATCGCTGCCATGCGCGCCGCGCTCGACGATCCGAGCCGCCCGCTGCCGCAGATTCACGTCTTTGAACCGGCGCATGAAGTGGACAGCGCCTCGCCGGAACGCCCGACCGAGATGGCGCGCAGGCTGGCGGAGGGGAAATTCATCATCAGCGTCGAGATGAAACCGCCGCGCAGCTACAGCCTCAACCGGCTGCTTGCCTCGGCCCAGTTGCTTCAAGACGCAGGCGCGGATGTAGTCAACGTCGCCGACAGCCCGACAGCGCGCATGCGGATGAGTCCATGGGCGGTGTGCCACCTGTTGCAGTCGCGTCTGGGCATGGAAACGGTGCTGCATTTCCCCACCCGGGGCCGGAACCTGCTGCGTATTCAGGGCGACCTGCTGGGCGCGCATGCGCTTGGCCTGCGTAACATCTTCGTCTGCATGGGCGACCCGACGCGCATCGGCGACTATCCTAACGCCATGGATCAGTACGACATCGTGCCGACCGGGCTGATCCGGCTCATCCAGCAGCGGCTCAATCAGGGTGTCGATCAGGCGGGCAACAGCATCGGCCAGCCGACGACGTTTAACGTCGGCTGCGCGCTCAACATGGGCGCGGCCAATCTCGATAAAGAGATCGAACTGCTGCGTAAGAAGATCGACGCCGGGGCGAATTTCGCGCTGGGGCAGGCGGTTTTCGACCCGCGCGTCGTCGAGCGCTTCCACCGCCGCTACGAAGAGCTGATGGCCGAACCGCTCCGGTTGCCCGTGCTGATGGCGATCATGCCGCTTTACAGCTTCAAACATGCCCTGTTCCTGCACAACGAGGTTCCGGGCATTCACATCCCCGAAACGATCCTCGCGCGCATTGAAGCCGCCGACGACCCGCCGCAGGAAGGCGTGCGTATCGCTCAGGAACTGCTGCGCGATATGAAGGACATGGTGCAGGGCGCGTACATCATTCCGGCCTTCGGCTATTACAACCTCGCCGCTCAGGTGATGGACGTCGTCGCCACGCCGGGAGCCTAAACCCTAAAAAACATGCAAATTCGACTCCCACAGGCCGGGTAACTCTGCACCCGGCCTTTTGGTTTGTTGCCTCCGCACGCATTTCATGCGATAATTTGTATAGATAGACCAAATAGAAGCGGGTTTCGATCGTGCAGAATACCCAATTTGAACTATGTCGGGCCGCGTTTGCGGCATCACAGTACGCGACAACGCGGCCAGTTTGGGCCGCGTTTTGATTTGTCCTGAGAGTGAACTGGAGCCGATGATGTGGACTATCTGGCTTGACTGGTATGGCTTTACAGGCGTTCAGGCTGAGTGGCGACGCGCGGCACAGCGCGAGCGTCTGGTCAGGGAGGCGCTGGGAAATCCCCGGTTCTACCTGCCGGGCGACGTGCAACTGCTGGTTGAGGGTGTCAGGAGGCTTGTCGCCTGGATCGCAGCCCTCCTGTCCCCTTCGCGTCCCGACACAGGCGAGTCGCATTCGCCGTATCAACCGCGCAAACGACACGTATAGCCTATCGACGCCATTTTGATTGATCAGGGCTGCCTGCGAGGGTGGCCCTTAATTTATTCGCGGCATATGGATCGCCGGAAACTGGACGTTTTCGGCCGAACGGCCGGAGTAATCGTGTGCGCCTTGCGTCACGACTTCCATAACAGACCGTATAACCGAGGGTTTACGTCCTTCACTTCTGGCGGGTAAACTAGCGCGCTGCCTGATTTGAAGCTAAACAAGGGGGACTATGGCAGACGCGCTAGTGCCGATCGCTGACAATGTCTGGATTTTTCCCACCGCGGGCGTTGCCGAGCGTGTTGAGCCGAACGTCGGTGTGATCCAGACAGCGGTGGGTACGGTTCTCGTCGACGCGGGCAACAGCCCGCGCCATGCCCGGCGCATCGCCCGCGCGCTGGAAGAAGCGGGCGCGCCTCCGGTTTCTCACATCATTTACACGCACCACCACTGGGATCATGTCTACGGCGCGCAGGTCTTTTCGGCGACGATTGTCGCCCATGAGTTGTGCCGCGAGTTGCTGGCCGAGCGAGCAGCCCTGCCCTGGAGCGCGACCTTCATCGAAGAAGAGAGCCGCCGTAACCCGGCCTACGAGCAGGTATACCGCAACATGAATCGCGCCGTCGGCGACTGGAGCGGCTTTCGCATCTGCCTGCCCACGTTTGCGTTTGGCGGGCAAATGACGCTTTACCTCGATGGCGCGACGCTCGATCTCGAACACGTCGGCGGGCAGCACGCCGCCGACTCGATTGTCGTCAAGCTGCGTGAAGCTGGCATCGCCTTCCTCGGAGACTGTTTCTACCCGCCGCCAATGCAGCCCGCGCCCGAACCCGGCTATGATCGCGCGCTGCTGGCGCGGCTGCTCGACGACACCAGCCTGCACACGTTTATCGACGGGCACGGCAGCAGGCCGCGCACGCGCGATGAAGTCGCCGCTTTCGTCGCGTCAGGCTGACGGCCAGCTTTCTTCGATGCTGTCATACATGATGGTCAGCACTTCTTCGACCAGCTCGCTCGAAGCGGTATTGAATTCGGAATAGCTGACCTCGATGATGTACGCGCCGTTGACAGTCCAGCGGCGTGTTTCGACGCCGTCGTCGATGGCGACGATGGAGAGTTGCCGTGTTGGCCGCACGATGTCCTCGCGCGCTTTTGCGGTTTCCTGGAGCCAGCGATTGAAGGCGTTGTTGGGATCGCGCTGCACCATCTTGGCGATTTTGAACGGTTCGCGCGCCAGCCTGTTCGTGGTGGACTTGATATCGAGCTTGAACGGCGTCAGGCCGCTGACGCGGAAGATGCCGGTGACGCGCTCGCCTTCGATCTCGACCGCGAATTCGTGCGCGCTCAGGCTGTCCAGTTCTGCTCCAGACGGCGATGCCTGCGAGATTAATTCGTGGGACATGGAGCACATCTCCTGCAAATAGAGGTTGCCGTTACACACAGCAAGTATAACGCGCCGGCGGGCAACCGTTGTTGTTGCCGCTTTCGTCACGGGTCTATAATCGTTTCATCCCGGTTTGGATGAGAAGCGATTTATTGCGATGCGATTTTGCCTGATTTTGTTAGCGGTCCTCGTTAGTGTCTCAGCCTGCCAACCGGCCGAACCGCCCGCGGCGGCGGCCGTTGTCATCCCGACCACCGCATCCCTTCCCACAGGCAATGAGCCGCAACTTGCCGATGCCGAGCCGGTCGCCCGCAGCTTCCTCGAAAGCTGGCGGTTGAACGACTATGCGGCCATGTATGACCTGATCACGTTCAACAGTCAGGAAGCGACGCCGCTGAGCGCCTTCACCGCGCTTTACGAACAGGCGCACGCCACCATGACTCTGGACGCGCTGGAATATCAGGGCAATGCCATGAGCATGGAAGGCGACGTCGCCATCTTCAACTATGACGTGACCTTCAAAACGCGGGTGCTCGGTGAATTTACCGATAGCAACCGCAACCTGCGCCTTGTCTTCGACCCGCGCGCCGGGGCATGGCGCGTCGCCTGGACTGCGGGCGACATTTTTCGCGAGATGGAAGGCGGCAACCAGCTACGGCTGCGCCCGATCATTCCCCCGCGCGCCAACATTTACGATACGAACGGCGTCACGCTGGCCGATCAGCAGGGGCGTGTGGTTCAGGTCAATGTCGTTCGCGGCGTCATTCCGAACTACGATGCCTGTCTGAGTACGCTGAGCATTGCCCTGAACCGTCCGGTCGTCGAGCTGCAAACGCGGCTGGAATCGCGCCCCGATAACTGGCTGATGGATATGGGCACGATCGACGCGGCCACGTGGGAAAATATGCACGGCCAGCTTGAGGCAATGTGCGCCGCCCAGTTCACGGGGCTGCCGGTGCGTCGTTATGCCAACGGGCCGGTGACGGCGCATATCGTCGGTTATGTCGGCTATCCTGAAGAATCGCAGATCGACGAGTTGCGCGCGGTCGGGTTCGAGCAGGATTCCATTATCGGGCGCAGCGGCATCGAGCGCGCCTGGGATGAAACGCTGCGCGGGCAGCCGGGCGGCGAACTGACGATTGTTACGCCGTCGGGGCAGGTGCTGCGCCAGCTTGCCAGCGCGCGTTCGTCGCCGCCGCAAAGCGTCTGGCTGACGATCGACGCCGACCTGCAGGCGCGTATCACCCGCATTGTAGAGGCGGCCTACGAAGCGAACGCTGCCGGATGGGGCTCCGAGTCCAAGGGCGCGTCTGTTGTCATCATGAACGTCAGGACGGGGCAGATCATCGCCATGGTCAGTTACCCGTCATTCGATAACAATGCCTTTACCACCTTCCCGGAGATGGGCCGCGCCGCCGCTGACGCCTACGTGCGACAGGTGGAACAGGACCCGCGCCAGCCGCAGCTCAACCGGCCCATGCTGGGCGCGTACCCGCTTGGCTCGGTCATGAAGTTGGTGTCGAGCATCGCCGCCGCCAACAGCGGTGTCTATTCGCTGACCGAACGCTACACCTGCACCGGCGTCTGGAGCCGCGACATCACGCGCTATGACTGGCTGGCGGGCGGTCACGGCACGATTACGCTGGCGCAGGCCATCACGCGAAGCTGCAACCCCTATTACTACGAGGTCGGTTATCGTCTGGATAGCGTGGACCCCTATCTGCTGCCAAACTACGCCCGCGAAATGGGTTTGGGGACGCGCACCGGCCTCGAAAATCTGGCCGAAGCCGACGGCCTGGTGGTGGACCCCGACTGGTGGCGGCAGAATCTCGGTCTGGAGTGGAATTTCAGCGAATCGGTGAACATGGCGATCGGTCAGGGTTATCTGCAGGTGACGCCGCTGCAAGTCGTCCGTATGATCGCCACGATTGCCAACGATGGCGTGATGCTCAAGCCACAGTTGGTGAAACAGGTCGGTCTGATCGGCGAGAACCCAAGCTACGTCGCTACGCCGGAAGTCGTGCGCCGGGTTGACGTTCGCCCCGAAGTGCTCGACATCGTGCGGCAGGGCATGTGTGACGTCACGACCTCCAGTTTGGGCACGGCGGAATTTGTCTTCCGCGACTCGGACCTGCAATCCATCGGCGTCTGCGCCAAAACCGGCACGGCTCAGACGGGCACGACGGCGACTTCCCACGCCTGGTTCGCCGCTTATGCGCCGCGAGAGAACCCGGAAATCGCGGTGGTCGTGATGGTGGAAAACGGGGGTGAAGGCTCCGGCACGGCTGCGCCGATCACGCGCGATGTGCTCGAAGCCTACTTCTTCGGCACCGGTCCCGCCGAGGCGACCAGCGAACCGGCGCAGTAAGCCATACGCGCCGCCGGGCAGCCACCGGGAAACGGTAGCGCCGGTTCACCGTACCCGCGTTTGTTGCGCTTCCACGACCCGATTGACGATCGCGACGGCGTTGCCGACGCCGTCTTCGGCGCGAATGCGCTCGCCCAGCGCTGCCGCCCGCGCCCGCATTGCGCTGTCGGTTGTCGCCGCTCGAATCGCTTCTGCGAGGTTATCGGCATTCAGGCGCTTTTGCGGGATCGGCGCAGGGCCAACACCCAGCGCGTGAACCCGCCGTCCCCAGAATGGCTGGTCGCCGAGAAACGGGCAGATGATGGTTGGCAGGCCGGCGCGCAGCCCGGCGGCCGTCGTGCCCGCGCCGCCGTGATGGACCACTGCCGCCATGCGCGGGAACAACCAGTCATGCGGAGCGGCGTCGAGCAGAAACGCGTTCGGCGGCAGGTCCGCGGCGGATAACCCGCCCCACCCGGTCGCCAGAATACCGCGCTGGCCGGTCTTTTCGAGGGCCGCCAGCACGTTATGGGTCGTCGCCTGCGGATCGTTCAGGCTCATGCTGCCGAACCCGATGTAGACCGGCGCGGGACCGGCGTCCAGAAAATCGAGCAGCGCCTGCGGCGGCTGCCAGCCGGCCTGGTCATCGAGGAACCAGTAGCCGGTCACATGCACCGCCTCATCCCAGTCGGCAGGCGGCGGGATGACATGGCGGCTGAACGGATATAACACGTGAACCGGCTGCCCGTTTATCCGGCGTTCGCTGGCGAACAGCCGGCGCGGTGGCAGGCCAAGCGTTTCTCTGCGCCAGCGGTTGATCATGCGCTGGTAGGGCAGCGTTATCATTGAGAGTAGCGCCGCGTGGCTGAAGCGGTTGAAGGCCGGGCCAAGCTGCATCCGGGCCGGCACGAGCGGGCTGGGAAAGCTGGCGGTCGGCGTCAGCAATGGCACGGGCGCGCTGACAAAAGCCGGTATCCGCAGTTTTTCGGCGATGTGATAGCCCGCCAGCGCTTTCGGATGGTAGATAATCGCATCGCTGCCCTGAGCTGCCTTCCATGCGTCGTTGAGAACGCGGCGCAGCAGATCGAATACCTCGCGCATCAGCTTCACTGGATTGCCACGGCCCTGCAGCGATTTTCGCGTGGCGGGGTCCTGCATAAGCTGCAAGAAATCCGCGTCCATGAAGCCGTAGGTGAGGCCGTGGGCGGTGATGAAGGACTCGAAGTTCCTGCCCGTACAGACCGTCACGTTATGCCCCACGGCCTTTAGCCCGACGCCGAGCGCGACATAGGGCTGCACGTCGCCACGCGAACCCAATGTCAGAATGGTGATGTTCATGGGAAATTTGCCCTTGCTCTCAGCCGTCCATACGGGCACGTCATGCGCTCCGGCGAAGGCGCGATTGTTTCACCGCCACGGTCAAATGTCGCGGGGCGGAAACGCTTAGCGTTGCTGGTCGAGCCGGACGGGGATCAGGAGTTCCTGCCACGTTCCGTCACGAGCCATGCGCTGCACCGTCAGCGTTACAACGTCGCCGGGTTTGTAATTGCTGTCGATGGTGATGAGCAGGTCATCGCGCCGGCGAACCGGCACGCCATCGACGGCTGTGATGATGTCCCCGCCGCGAAAAACATAGCGCCTGCGAACCACGGATACCTGCGCCGCCTGCAGATCGGATGCGGCTGCCCCACTCCCGGCGATGATGTCAACCACCAGCAGGCCGCGCGCCGGGCCGTTTTCTGGCGCGGTGACTTCGGTTCCCAGTTCAAAGACCTGCACCGCCAGCAGCGGGTGGTTGTATTGCCCGTGCGCGATCAGTTCCGGCACGACGCGCGCCACCACCGAGGCGGGCACGGCGAAACCGATGCCGACCGAGCCGCCCGTCGGCGAGTTGATCGCGGTGTTGACGCCGATGACATTGCCGGCGATGTCCAGCAACGGCCCGCCTGAATTGCCCGGATTAATGGCGGCGTCGGTCTGAATGGCTTCACCGATGAGCGCGCCCTCGCTGGTTTCCAGACGGCGGCCAAGCGCGCTGATGACGCCGGTCGTCAGCGTGCGGTCGAGGCCGAAGGGATTGCCGATGGCGAGGACGGTCTGGCCAACCCGCAGCGTTTCCATATCGCCCAGCGGCAGCGGCGGCGCGTTCAGCAGCGCCGGATCGACATACAGCACGGCGAGGTCGTAATAGCGGTCGAAGCCGACGACCTGAACCGGTGCTGCCTCGCCATCGTCCAGAATGATGTCGATTTCCGTCGAGCCTTCGATGACGTGAAAGTTGGTTACGATATGCCCTGCGTCGTCATAAACGAAGCCGGTTCCCGTGCCTTCGCGCGCGGTGATGCCATAGAATGGGTTGATCGTCGCCTGCCGGCTGATGATATGCACGACGGACGGGCTGACGCGCTGGTAGAGGTCGCTGATCACGTTATCGGCAACCGCGATGCTGCTGGCGGAAGCCGTTAAGGTTGCCGGCGGCGCTGATGTCGCCATGATCTGCGCGACTTCGCGGGACGCGGGCGCTGCGCCGGACTGATAGTAGTGCAGCATAAGGCCGCCGCCCAGAAGCGCGCCTGTCAGCAGTAGAACAATCCCGGTGAAAACAGAGCGCCAGTTCATCGTCGCTCCTGTAGAACCAGGCGTTCGGGAACGACCGTGCGCCGCCTCGCTTAGCTGCCGCCGCGCACGTACTCGATGGATTCGATGAACAGATCCATCGCCTGTTCGTAGTCCGCGGGCGTCTGCCACTCAAGCGCTACCCATTCGCGCCATGTCGTGCCCTCGACCGGACCAAACTTATGATACGGGCCGCCTTCGGCCACCAGCGACTCGACGCGGCTTGCAGGCAGTTTGAGCTGGACGGCATCGCCGCTGACGAAGCAGAAGATGCGACCGCTGACCTTGTAACAGGGATAGCCAAACGCTTTGCTTGCCTTGACACCCGGAATGCCGATCAGAATTTCGTCAAGCAGGGCCTTCACGTCTTCGCGATAGGAGGTATCCATAGGGTCATCGCTTTCGCCCAGATGTATGCCGGATGTTCCGCAGGCTGCGCCCGATTATAACAACCGGGCCGTCCGTTCCTGACAGTGGCTTGAGAGGAGGAGATTAGAACATGTGATCTCCTCCTCTCAAGCACGGTTTCAGGCCAACACCATGAGCTTTCCAACCGGCCTTCGCGCCTGCGGGCCGGTGTGCGGTCTCGCCTTCAGCGCGGAGAGGCTATGGTAGACGGTGTAGACGGTGATACGTCATCCATGTGTTACCGCACGCGCTCCGGGAACACTTCCCGCGCCAGCGCCTCTTCCTGCTCGATCAACTCGCGGATGGTCTCAATCCCCTGATTCCAGAAAGCCGGATCGGTCAGATCGACGCCGACGCGGGCCAGAATGCGGTCAGGATAATCCGAGTCGCCCGCCGCCAGCACGTCCAGATACTGTGGCACAAACGCCTCTCCACGCTGCTGATACAGCTTGTAGAGCGCCAGCACCAGCAGTTCGCCAAACGCATAGGCATAGACATAGCCCGGCGTGTTGATGAAGTGCGGGATGTAGCTCCACCACAGGCCATAGTCGTCGCGCAGGCGGACGCTGTCGCCGAACATCGCCCGCTGCGTTTCCATCCACAGGGCGTTGATGCGCTCGGTCGGCAGTTCACCCTCGGCGCGCCGGGTGTTGTGCAGGCGGTCCTCAAAGCGGTTCATCGACACCTGTCGGAAAACCGTGCCGAACATGTCTTCGATCTTGTCGGCGACCATCGCCAGCCGGGCCGCGGGATCAGGCTCCTTCTTCATCAGATCGTCAAAGACCATCATCTCGCCAAAGACCGACGCCATCTCGGCGGTCGTCAGTGGCGTGTAAGCGCCGATGTATCCCTGCGCCTCCATCGACAGGTACATATGGACGCCATGTCCCAGCTCGTGCGCCAGCGTTTTCACGTCCCGCGCCTTGCCGGTGAAGTTGAGGAAGATGTACGGGTGAGCCGACGGCACGGTGGGATGCGCGAATGCGCCGCCGCGTTTGTTCGGCAGCAGCGCCGCGTGAACCCAGTTTTCTTCGAAGAAACGGCGTACGATGCCACCCAGACGCGGGCTGAAGGCGTCGTAGGCCGCCTGCACGATCTCGCGCGCTTCGCTCCAGCTATAGCTGCGTTCGGCGGCGTCGATGGGCAGCGGCGCGTAGCGGTCGTAATCCGTCAGTTCATCCAGTTGCAGAAGCTGGCGCTTCAGGCGGTAATGCCGTGCCACCAGCTCATAGTTCGAGGTGACGGCGGTGATGAGCGCGTCAACGACCTCGTCGGTGGTCTTGTTCGCCAGATTGCGCTGCGTGATCCACGATGGATAGCCACGGCGCCGGTCCTCAGCGGCCTTGTCGGCGACGAGCACATTGAAGATGTAGGTCAGTTCCATCTGGCGTTGGCGCAGCGCCGTCGTGATCGCGTCGGCAGCCTTACGCCGCAGGTCACGGTCGGCCTCGTACAGCAGTGCTATCACCTGAGACTGGTTCAACTGCCGGCCATCGACCTCAAAACGCGCCGCCCCTGCCAACTGGGTGAAGAACCGCGCCCAGGCGTTTTTGCCGGTCACGTTCTTCTCGACCAGCAACTGCTCCTCGACCTCGCTGAGCTGGTACGGCTTGTAGCGGCGTTCGGCTTCCAGCATATGGCGATATTTGCCGATCGCCGGGTCGTCGAGCACCTTCTGCGCTGCCTCATCGGGAACCTGATTCCACTCCAGTTCCATAAACAGGGTTTTCTGTTCGATTTCGGCGCTGAATTCGGTCAGCTTTTGCAGCAGCGCGCCATACTGTGGGTTGGTGGTGTCGGTGTAGAAGGTGAGCGCCGCGAACGACGTCAGACGTCCCAGCGCGTCGAGAAATGCCTCATATTCGCGCAGCGCCTGCGCCAGTTCCGCCGCGCTGAGTTGCGCGATACGCCCGCGATACTGCGCGACCCAGGCATCGACGCGTTCGGTGATGCTCTGCACATCCTGATTGATTTTCGGGTCATCGACGCCGGAATAGAGGATCGACAGATCCCAGATGACGTCTTCGGCTCCGGTTCGTTGTTCAACCACTTGCTCGGACATCGCTTCGCCAACCTTTCAAACAAATTTGAATGGTGCAATCGTACCAGAGGTGGCATGTCTGCACAATCGCTCGAATGATTGAACCACCGGACTGTGGAGAATGCCAGCCATCCCCTGTTACGTTAAGCGGGCAGGACTTGATGTTAATCGTTCGCTAGCTCGCTATATAATCGAACCATGCGACGCTGCCTCCTGCTTCTGTGCCTCATTCTGATTCTGCCTGCTGGCGCGCTGGCGCAGTCGGGCGAAACGCCGACGGCGATGGCCACCGACGGCCCGACCATGATCGGCCTGAGCTATGGCCTGACGGTGACGGGCGCGCTGGGCAACGCCACGCCGCAGACCGTCTACGCCTTCGACGGGCTGCGTGGCGAAGTCGTGCGGATCGGCCTGACGGTGACTTCCGGCGACCTCGATCCCATGCTGGCGGTTCTGGATAGCGCCGGGACGCCGCTTGCCCTGCTCGACGACCACGGCGGGCAGCGCACGCTGATGCTCGATTCGCTGCGTCTGCCACGTACCGACCGCTACGCCGTCGTGGTGGCGCGTTTTGGCTACGCGCTCGGCGTCACTTCGGGCAGCTATAACCTGTCGATCGACCGCGTTGGCGTCAGTTCGGCCAGCGGCAGCGCCTTGCGCTATGGCGACACGGTCATCAACGAGATCGACGACCAGACGCCGCAGCTATATTACAGCTTCCGCGCCAGCCGCGGCGATATCGTCAACATCCGCATGCAGCGCATTTCCGGGACGCTCGACGCCTATTTGCAGGTCGTCAACCGCAACGCGATCGTGATCGCCGATAACGACGAAGTGCCGGGCTCTGGCTCGCTGGACGCCGAAATCAGCGGGCTGGTCATCGAGGAGGACGGCACATACGTCATTATCGCCAGCCGTTTCGGGCAGGCTGCGGGCAACAGCCGGGGCGCGTTCTTTCTGACGCTGGAGGAAGCGGAGGACAGCGGTCTGGGCAATTCGATGGCCGCGCCGCTGCCGTTGCTCGAAGACTTGCCTGTCGAAGGCGAGATAACCCACGAGCGTTTTGCCCGGTATTACCGCTTCGAGGCCCAGGCCAACGATGTCGTCAGCGTCAGCATGCAGCGGCTGACGGGCGGGCTGGATGCGTTCCTCGTCATCGCCAACGAGGCGGGAACGGAACTGATCAGCAACGACGACACCGAGGGCAGCCAGAACGCTGCTATCGTCGACTTCCTGATCCCGTCCGACGGGACGTACTATGTCATCGCCACGCGCTACCTGCGCGGCGAGGGCCAGACTCAGGGCCGCTATCGCCTGACCTTCCAGCGCCAGCGTAACGTTTTTGAGGGCGTGGATGAAGGCATACGCTTCATTCCCTATGGCAGCACCATCACCGGCAACATCGACGATGAGACGCCAGCGGTGTTGTACGCCTTCTACGGGCAGCAGGGCGAAACGATCACCGCGGCCATGAATCGCGGCGATGGCGACCTCGATCCGGTGCTGGAAATCCTCGATGCGTCGCAGCGCGTGCTGGTGAGCAATGATGACAGCGACGGCAGCCAGAACGCCCGTATCGACCGCTATACGCTGCCCGCGACCGGCGTCTACTATATCCGCGCTACCCGTTACAGCGGCGAGGGGCGCGCCAGCACGCGCGGCAGCTATATTCTCGTGTTCGCCCGGTGGACGGAATAGGGATCAGGCAAAATCCTTCTCATCCAGCAGGGGAATCAGGTAGATCAGCGGCTCCTCATACGGATGCGCCCTGCGAATGGCCTCGCAGACCGCTTTCACCCGGTCGCGGTGGCAGATCGTTTCGATCCGGTATTCTTCGACTTCGTTGATCGTTTCGGTTTCGCCTACCGCCGGGTTGGCCTGTGCGCTCGGTTTGAAGCGCCCGGTCCCGGTGTTGCGAAACGTGCAGTGCGTGTACTCGCCGACTACGCCCGCACCGGCCTCGGCCATCGCGTCCAGCACGTCGTGAAGATGCTTCGCCGGAACGGTCACGACGATCTGAATCTGGTTGAAATTCATCAGTCGTTGCCTCCTTCTAAGCTAACCTGTGGGAAAAGTTTGGCGATATTCTAGCGCTCTGCGCCGCCGGTCGGAGGCGTCGGGGCGCGTCTTTCGGGTATCATAGAACAGGTGGCGGGCCGCCGACCGGCCTGCCGCGATTTCGACGGATGCCGGGGAATGTGCCGTGATCGATAATGCCCGTCTTGAAGAAATTCTGATGCGTCTGGCGCGCCGGTATGCCCGGCCGCTTGCCTTTCCGGGCTGGGAACGGCCGGGCGATTATACTGGCCGCCTGTCTGATCTGGCGACGGCGCTGGCTGAATATAACCTGCTCGTCATGGCTGCCGACCCGGGCAACGGTGCCGCTGCCGACGTTGCCAGCCGGATCACAGTCTGGGTGGAGGGATACGTGCGCCTGTACGATCTGCTGTGCGGGGCGCTGTTTCCATCGTTTGCCGGCAGACAGGCGTTCTATGCCGACGAGCGCCAGCCGCCGGTCATCGTGCTCAACGGCGAGGCGGCTCCCGTGCTGATGATGATGGCCGGATATGTCGCGCCGTTCATCGTTTCACGGCAGGGCGCGAACGTTTCGGACTTTGAGATTCGTGGTTTGATCGACCTCGTTCTCGATGAACTGGAAGCGCACGACCTGCCGCACGCCGAGTTGCGCCAACTTCGAGAAAGCGCCATGGCGCAACTGCGCCAGATGCTGGCGTCGCCGGTTCGCCAGCTTCATCTGACTGCGCCGGTGGCCGCGCTGGCGCGCAATTTCGATGTCGGCGCGACGCCGGTCGACCCGGCCCCGGTTCCCCAGAACGTGCCGGATGTGGCCCCCGCCCCGGCCCCGGCTCCCGGCGCGCTGCCGGAGATGCCGCCCGAGTTTCTGCCTGAGCAGGACCTGCTGGTTCATCCGGACGCCGGCGCGGCTGAGGAAAGCCGCCCGTTCGCCGCCAGCATCCCGATCTTTTTCGAGCCACAGCCGCGCCCGAAGCGCCGCCCGCCCGTGCCCGATCTGCCGGAAGACCTCAAGTAGCTGCGAACTGCCCTTCGCATATAATGAACTCTGTATAGCAACCTGCGAAATGTAAGGAGTGCAGGCCGTGCGCCGTTTCCTCACTTTCCTCGCGCCTTTCGCTGTCGCGGCGCTGTTGCCTTTGGCAGTGACGGCACAGAGCGGCCAGATTATCGTCACGCCGGTTGTCGTCTTCGAGACGCCCGCGTTTCCCACGCCCGAAGCGCAGCAGCTTGCGCCAACGGAAGCGCCCGCTCTGGTGAACGACGCGCTGCCGGTTCTCATCAGCGTGCGTAGCGACCTTGAACTGTTGGCCACCAGCGAGCTTGGCGCGGCGCGCCCTCCCGGCTGGAGCGGTAGTCTGGATATCAGCGATCCGCAGCTTGGCGTGCTGGCGCGGCTGGATCTGGAACTGCTGGCGGGGCAGTTGCTCGGCCCCGATGTCCGGCCCGCGGGCTGGTTTGGCGCGGTCGGCGGCACGCCCTTCACGGTCGCGCGCGACATTCGCCATGACCTCGAACTGCTGGCCGACGCCTTGATCGAGCCGGGCGTTCGCCCGCCGGGCTGGGCCGGCAGCGACCCGCTGATGCGTTGTAGCCGCGCGACGCAAAGCCTCGTTCGCTGGCTGGAGCGCAACGGCTATCTGCTTCAGGCCGATCCTTCCAGCCCTGCGTTTTGCGAGCAGGCGGAAATCGACGCCAGTCGCTTTGTTGAAACGACGCTGATCAGCACGCCAATCGTCCCCACGCCAGACGCGGTCGAGGCTGCCTCGGCGATGGCGGGCGTGGGTGGTACGGTGCGGGAGAACCTGCGCGGCGTTGCCGTCTTTGCCGACCGCAACGCCCGGCTGCGGCTTGGCGTGCTGCCGCGCGGCGTGCCATTCGCGGCGGTCGCCCGCAGCATGGCCCCATTTTCAAACATGATGCTGGTGCGCGGGGAAGGCTTTGAGGTTTTTATCGACTACACCTTCACCTCAGTGACGCGGGCCGACTTTGAAGCGCTGCCCGACGTCAACACGACCTTTCCGCAGATCACCTGTCAGGCGGCGTGGTGTGACTGAGCGCGTCCATGCGGAAGCCCGCGTGAAGGCTTAGTCCTGCGCGATCAGCCAGCGCACGGCTTCAGTCCGCATTTCGGGCGGAAAGAAGCGCAGGGTCTGGTGTTCGCTGCCGGGAAGCTGGCCCAGCAGATCGCCGGCCATACCGGTGGTGGCGGCATCGGGGTGAAGAATGGCGTTATGGCTGTAAAGCGGGTGATGACCGTGCGCCATCCACAGATCGCTGATGTGGGTCGCCAGCGCCAGCGGCGGCACGACTGTCCGGCGCGCGTCCGTCAGCGTCAGAATCGTGCGGAAGGAAGCCTCGAAATAGACATAGTTGAGTTTTTGACGCCATGCCTGAACGGCATCCAGCGAGCGCGTGGTCAGAATGAGGTGGTGGACGGCGTGGCCGATGAAGTCATAATCAAGCGGTGTGCCCGGCTGGCGCATCCCCTCTTGGGATGGATAGTGTTCTAACATCATGTAACCCTGCTTCGATTTAATGTATAATGTAATTTTAACGGGTTAGCTTAGCCGGGTATGAATGCGCCCGGCGGTTTACATGAACGCTGAATGATAAATCGAGGCCAAATGTCACTGCCGGCGGGGTTTTCCGGCGTGGCATGGCCAAGTACAATACCCGACCGCCTGCCGGACGCATACACGACGCCGGGGCGACCGAGGTTTCCTGGAGCAAACGCGAATGACCGATAGCAAAACGTATCTGGTTACCGGCGGGGCCGGTTTTCTTGGCATCAATCTCGTGCGCTACCTGCTGGCGCGCGGGCATCGGGTGACGTCGCTCGATATCGCCGAGTTCGATTATCCTGAGCGCAGTCATGCTCAGGTCACGACCATCAAAGGCGACATTCGCGACCGGGCGGCGGTGGACCGCGCCATGCAGGGTGTGGATATCGTCGTTCACTGCGCGGCGGCGTTGCCGCTTTACAGCCGTGAAGACATTTTCTCGACCGACGTCGATGGCACGCGTAACGTGCTCGAGTCGGCTCAGCAGCATGGCGTCGAGCGTGTCATTCAGATTTCCTCGACGGCAGTCTACGGCGTGCCGGATCATCATCCGATTTACGAAACCGACAAACTGATCGGCGTTGGGCCCTATGGCGAGGCCAAGATTCTGGCCGAAAAGGTGTGCGAGGAATTTCGCGCGCAGGGTATGTGCGTGCCGATCATCCGCCCCAAGTCGTTCATCGGGCCGGAACGGCTTGGCGTGTTCGCCCTGCTGTATGACTGGGCCAAGGACGGCAAGAATTTCCCGATGATCGGCAGCGGCAACAATCGCTATCAGTTGCTGGACGTCGAAGACCTATGCGAGGCCATTTACCTGACGGCGACCCTGCCGTGCGATCAGGTCAACGACACGTTTAACATCGGCGCGACCGAGTTCACCACCATGCGCGAGGACTATCAGGCCGTGCTCGATTACGCCGGTTACAACAAGCGCATCGTGCCTTTCCCCGAAGGGCCGGTCATTCTGGCGCTGAAGGTGCTGGAGGCGTTGAAGCTGTCGCCGCTGTACGCCTGGGTCTATGAAACGGCGGGCAAAGACTCGTTTGTTTCGACCGAGAAAGCGGAACGGGTGCTCGGCTTTAAGCCGCGTTATTCCAACAAGGAAGCGCTGATCCGCAACTACCAGTGGTATCTGGACAACCTGCCGCAGTTTGAGGGGCAGTCAGGCGTGTCGCATCGCGTGCCGTGGAATCAGGGCGCGCTCAAGCTGGCCAAGCTGTTCTTCTGATCTGATCGCGCCGCTTTCGCCACCATCTCGCCGCCAGACCGCCGGCCGCGATCACAATGACATAGCCGAGCGCGAGCAGCAGCGGCAAATACTGGCGCAGCAGCGCTCTCCGGCTGACCGGCCCGCCGCCGCAGGCTGCCTGTGGGTCGCTAGCCGACATGCCGGTATGCAGCGCCAGCAGATCGCCGTTTTCGGCGTCGAGGAACATGATTGCGACTTTGCCGAAGCGTGCCTCGTCTCCGGCATCCAGATCAGCCAGCGCCAGCCACGCCAGCCGCTCTCCGGCTTGGGGAAAGTTTGCGCGGACCAGCGCCGGTCCTTGGTCGAGCGCGTAGTCCCCATCGGGCAGCGCGTAGTATTCGGCGGCGACGCGATTGGCTCGTTCGCGGGCAGCGCCGGCGTCGAGCGCGGCGGTTTCAGAGACAAAACGACCCCGGTAAACGCGCAGCGCGCTCAGCGCCTCACACGCGCCGGGAACGGCCTCCGGGTGCTTTGGATCGAGCCATGCGGGCGTGCCTGAGAACCAGATGGGCGCTTGTTCGTAGACGAACCACCCTGCCAGCAGCAACGCGGGCAGGAACAGCAGCGCGGCGATCAGCGGTTTTGAGCGTGGAATTGCATTCATCAATACGGGCCTGCGTGAAGGGCGGCAACATCAGCGGCGCATACCATACCACGGTTCGCCTTGCGAGTCGCAGAGGATTTCGCGAGTGGCCGCGCATCCGGGCATGTCATGGCCGGATGCGCGCGGATGGCGTCGTCATGCGCGCATGAATTCGCTGTATAACGGCTGCTTGGGCTGGTCGTTCTGGTCGACCAGACCGTAGCCGTTGTGCATCGTATCCGCCCAGGCATACCAGATGGCCGCGGCCACCTTGTCGGCAAAGTGCAGCTTAAGCTCGCGCAGAAAGGCGACCGCGTATTTGGCGACATCCTCCGCCGGTTCGTTCGGCACGTCCAGAACGCCGAACTCCGTGATCCAGACCGGCGCGTCCATCACCTGACTGTAAATCCGCACGACCGGGCCGATGCTGCCGAAGTGGCTGTAACGGTCGACGCCGCCGGGCGCGCCCAGCCCGTAAGCGTGGAAAGCGATGCCATCGGGCCGGATACCGGACGGCATGTATTGCAGTGTGACGCGCGCGTAGGACGGACCTGCTGCCGCGCCGCTGATATGCCCGCCCGTAATGATCTTGACGCTCTTATCGACCGAGCGAATGGCTTTGATCGCTTCCGTCAGAAGGCGGGCATACGTGCCGGGCGAAAGCGGGACGGCAGCATGCGCCAGATGCGGCGGCGTATCCTGTTCGTTCCAGATCTGGTACGCGCCGATCAGATCAGTGCCCGCATAGCGCCGGGCGACTTCAAGACAGGCGTTGCCGAAGTCGCGGATGAAGCGGTTCCACTTCTCATCGTCCATCTGGTGCCAGTTATAGCCCGCGCCTTCACCGTAGGTCTGGTGGCCGAGCACCACGATCGGCCGCGCGCCGACGTTGGAATAGCGTTCCAGATAGGGCCGGTAGAGCCGGTCGGCCATGTCGAAATCGACCGAGCCGCGTCCCTGCGACACGTCGTAGGCAAAGCGTACCCAGCCTAGCCCTTTGACTCGCTCCGGCGCAGGACGGCCAAGCTGGTGCTGGATATCGAGATTAACGCCGGTGATGTTGCCTGTGTTCGAGACGTCGAGCCCCTGCGCCGCGAGGAACCATGCGGCGGCAAAGCCCTGTATGCCGAGGGGCGTGCGAATGCGAATCCACTGGTCTTCCTGCCCCACCTTTTCCAGCGTGTAGCCGTGCAGCTCCATCGTTTCCAGATTGTCGAACAGGTAAACCTGACCTCTGGCGGGGAACTGCACGCCGGGGCGCTCGCGCACGCGCACACCGTCGGCGGTTGGGCGCAGGCGCAGGCCGTCCCAGTAAATCAGCGGCGTCGGGTCGATGATGTCGGGCAGCAGGTAACCTTTCAGGCCGCTGCCGGGCCGCTGTAGAACCAGCTTGAACGGCCCGTTGGCCTCGCCGATGAAGTCTCCCTGCGTGACGACCTGACCGCGCTGCACGGCGATTGAACGCAGGTTGGTATAGGTGATCAGGTAGGCCTGATCCTTGAACGTCGTGATGACCTGAACGTACTTGCCATAACCGGCCACGCCGCTGGAATCGGTCACGACCGCGCCAACCGTCCCGTTGGTGACGGAGCGTACGGCGGTTCCCTGCGCCGCGTTGATCGTGATGCCTTCGTTCCGGCGTCCCTGTTCGTCCTCGGCGTTGAAGCGCTGCACGATACGCGCCGGGCGATAGTCCGTCGGCCAGCCGATGACGAAACGGTCATGCAGGTGGCTGCCGTTGTTGATCGTTTCGCCAAAGCGGTCGCGTTTCTGAATGCGCTCGTTCAGGATGGCCTCAAGCTCCTGAGGCGTGTTGGCCATGAGCAGGTCTACGCGCACGACGCTTGGATAGATTCGCCGGATGTGTTCCAGCGCGTTGTCGTTCAGCCAGACATTGCGCGTTTGCACGGCGGAGACGTTGCGGAAGCGATTCAGGTCATAGCCGGCGGGCGTGCGGACGATAACCACGCGCTCAAACGCTTTGGTATACGGTTCGACAGCGCGGAACCAGTCCGAAAAGTTTTGATCGGGCAAAACGAGCGCGTGAGAAATCGGTACAGCCATCAACCATTCTCCTGCCGTGCAGTCAGCCGGCCGCCCGCTAGAAATTGCGACGCTCACGCGAGCGTCAGTACCAAACCTTTATAATAACATGACGCGACGATTTTGTTTGCAAAATCAAACGCCATCCGGCCTTTCACGGTCTGGCAGGCAGACGTCGTGTCATGATTGAGACAGGGTTAAGTGTACTGGAAATTGGCGCGCGTGTTTTGTTCCACTCCGGGGCGCGCGTATAATCCGCGTGGGAATGCAAAGACGGCGGTTCGATGTTTACTCGCGTGCGATGGCAGCCCCGGGACTGGCTGATGGTAACCGCTCGGACAAAGATGGCGCATGACAGACGAGTTGCTTGGTAAGAAAATCGGCGGTTACGAGATCACGGACGTCATCGGGCGCGGCGGCATGGCGACCGTCTATCGCGCGTATCAGGTGTCGATGAATCGCGTCGTGGCGTTGAAGGTGCTGCCGCGCCATCTGGCCAACGACGACACCTATCTTCAGCGCTTTCACCGCGAGGTCAAAATCGCGTCCCAGCTTGAGCACCGCAATATCGTTCCGGTGCATGACTATGGCGAATACGAAGGCCAGCCGTACATCGTCATGCGCTATCTGCCCGGCGGCTCGGTCGATGACCTGCTGAAGAACGGCCCGCTTGCGCTGGAACAGATCATCGAACTCCTCGACCAGATCGCCCCGGCGCTGGACTATGCTCACGGCAAAGGCGTGCTGCACCGCGACCTCAAGCCGAGCAATGTGCTCATAGATGATAACGGCGGCGCGTATCTGACCGATTTCGGTATCGCGCGCATCCTCGGCGAAACCAGCAGCGTCGTGACCACGCAGGGCGTCGTCGGAACGCCCAGCTATATGAGTCCCGAACAGGCGCAGGGGCAGCCGCTTGACCCGCGCAGCGACCTTTACGCGCTCGGCGTGATGCTGTTCGAGATGGCGACCGGACGACGGCCTTTCGAGAGCGACACGCCTTACAGTATCGCCGTCATGCAGGTTACCACCACACCGCCATCGCCGCGCAGCATCAATCCTGCCATCAGCAGGCCGGTGGAACAGGTCATCCTCAAGGCGCTCAAAAAGCGACGAGACGAGCGTTTTTCCAGCGCCGCCGAGATGCTCGAAGCCTTGAAGGAAGCTGCCAGCGTCGGAAACGTGGATCTGGCGGACACGCAACCCGGATTCGCCATCGGCCCGACTGAACCGGTCGTCCCACCTGCCGGGAGATTCCCGGAACCGCCGCGAATGCCAACGCCACCGCAAGCTCCGCCCTCGACAGGCTCCGGTTCAATGCCCCGCCTGCCACGCGTGCGGCGGCGCAGACGCCCCAACAACATGCTGGTTGGCACGTTCATCGGCGGGCTGGTTGGCTGCGGCCTGCTGGCGCTGCTGATTGCCCTCATCCTGTTGCTGATACAGCAGACGTCGGAGCGCGAGCTGGCGGCCACGGCATCGGCGGAAGCGGCAGAGTCTGCCAGACGCTCCGGCGCGGACGCCGCTGCCATCCGCACGACGCCTGTTCCCAGCGACAACGAAACCGGAGCGGCCGGAGGCACAGGGGTGACCGGCGCGCTTCTCTACTTTGCCGAACGCGATGGCAACTTCGATATTTACCGGCTCGATCTGGCGACCGGAGAAGAGCAACGGCTGACGACTCACCCGGCGGCAGATGTGTACCCGATGATGTCGCCGGATGGCGGGCAGATCGCCTTCCAGTCAGACCGCGACAACAGTTTCGACCTGTTCGTGATGGATGCCGGGGGCGCGAACCAGCGCCGCGTGCTGCGAACGTCGCTGCTCGAACGCATGCCCGCCTGGAGTCCCGACGGCGAGTTGCTTGCTTTTTCGATGGACGCGCGCGGCGATGGCAATCACGACCTGTATACCATCCGGCCGGGCGGCGGCGAATTACAGCTTTTGCTGAGCAACGGCCGGCGGAATAGCCATCCGCGCTGGAGCCCGGACGGCCGCTACATCGTGTTCACGACCGGCATGGCGGGTGACGCGCGTACGTGGGAGATCGCGCGCCTCGATGTGGCGGCGGGCGATGTGGTTTATCTGACCGATAACGACGTCAAGGACTGGTCGCCATCCTTTCACCCCGGCGGCAGGGAAATCCTCTATCTGACGGAGGGAGAGGGCCACGGCGCGATTGGCGTAATGGATTTCGATGGCGACAACCAGCGGATCATCTATGACGGCCCCGGCTACGAGTCGTCCGCGAGTTATAGCCCCGACGGGCGGTATATCGCCTTCAGTTCGGACGAGAGCGGGCGCGACGAGATTTACATCATGACCGCCAACGGCGAAAACGTGCAGCAGGTGACGAAAAACGGCGGCCACTATCCGACATGGATTGCACCATGACTCACAGGCGACAATTCATTCCGGCAGACTGGATGGAGGGCAGGAACGCAGCATGGCCGCTTCGCTGACGCTGGCGGAATCGGTGGCGGACGCGCTGCGCGATGGGATTTTGCAGGGGCGCTTCCGCTGTGGCGAACGGCTGGTGGAAATCACGTTGGCGCGCGAATTGAACGTCAGCCAGAATACCGTGCGCGACGCCTTGCGCCTGCTCGAACACGATGGCTGGGTGGTCAAACACGCGCGGCGCGGCGTCTATGTCCGCAGTTTCACGCGAGAGGAAGCCATCGAGATCTATGCGTTGCTGGCGTCCGTCGAATCGGTTGCGCTGGAATGGGCGATGGATACGCTGACACGGGCGCGGGTTCATGAACTGCGGCGGCTGATACGGGCCGCTCGGCGCGCGACCAGCCCGGCGCTGGCGATTGAGGCGCTCTTCCGTTTTCACGAGACAATCGGCCTCAACAGCGGCAGGGCGCTCACCGCCGAAATCCTGTCGCGGCTGTACAACTACATGCGCCTGCTGGAAGTGACCCGACAGGCGCAGACGCCGCGCAATTCGGACGAACTGGAGGCGCAAATTCGAGCGCATGCCGACCTGCTGCGGCTGATGGAAGCGGGCGACCGCGACGGCGCGCAGATGGCGCTGTTGTCGCTGCTGGCTGCCTACCGCGAGATGGTCCTGCCCGTTCTGCCCTGATGGCGGCACAGGTTTTCGCGAACAGGAAAACAGGCTCGATGTTCACCGGCGTTGATATTGGCGGCACGTTCACCGACTTTGTCGCAGTCGATAACGGCCGTCTCCGCATTCACAAGCAGCTTAGCACGCCCGACGATCCGGCGCGCGCCATGCTCTTCGGATTGGCGGAACTGAGCGGCGGCGACCTGACCGCCATCGCGCGGCTGGCGCATGGCTCGACGGTTGCGACCAACGCCATTCTGGAACGCAAGGGCGCGCGGGCGGCCTTTCTGACGACGGAGGGATTCCGCGATATTCTGGCGATTGGCCGCCAGAACCGCCCCCGGCTTTATGCGCTGCAGCCGCAGTTGCCGCCGCCGCTGATTCCGCGCGAACTGTGTTTTGAAGTGCGCGAACGCCTCGACTTTCAGGGACGGGTATTGAAGCCGCTCGACTATACGGCGCTCGATGCTACGCTGGATACGCTGAAGGCGCAGGGCGTCGAGTCGGTCGCCGTGTGTCTGCTGCATAGTTACGCGAACCCGGTTCACGAACAGGCCGTGCGCCAGCGCGCGGTCGAGCGCGGCTGCTTCCAACCGGAACAGATCGTGCTTTCAAGCGACGTGCTGCCGCAGTTTCGAGAGTACGAACGGGCGAGTACGACCGCGCTTGAAGCCTATGTTCGCCCGGTGGTGGGGCGCTACCTGCGCCGGCTGGAAGCGGCGTTGCCTCCGTCGCTGCCGCTGAGCATGATGAAGTCCGATGGCGGCACGTTCAGCGCGGCGGCGGCAAGACAACTGGCAGCGCACACCGCGCTAAGCGGGCCTGCCGCGGGCGTGATCGGCGCTTTCCATCTGGCACAACTGGCGGGCTTTGACCGGATCATCACGCTCGACATGGGCGGCACATCGACCGACGTGGCGCTGTGTCCGGGTGAGCCGGTTCTGCGCGCCGAATCCGAGATCGACGGTTTGCCGTTGCGGGTCCGGCTGCTCGACATCGAGACGGTCGGGGCGGGCGGCGGTTCCATCGCCCGCATCGACGCCGGGGGCGCGTTGCGGGTTGGCCCGGAGAGCGCGGGCGCGGATCCCGGCCCGGTGGCCTATGGGCGCGGCGGCGACCGGGTGACGGTGACGGATGCGAACGTCGTGCTGGGGCGGCTCGATCCGGCTTATTTCCTCGGCGGCGGCATGTCGCTGGATACGGCAGCGGCGACGGCGGCGGTGGAGCGGCTGGCGGGGCTTCTGGGCATGGATGTGGAAAGCGCGGCGCTTGGCGTGCTCGAAGTCGCCAACAGCAATATTGAGCGGGCGTTGCGACGGGTATCGGTTGCGCGCGGGCACGATCCGCGCGCTTTCACGCTGATGGCTTTTGGCGGGGCCGGGCCGCTGCACGCCTGCGATGTCGCCGCGCGCCTGCAGATTCCGCGCGTGCTGGTGCCGCGCTATCCCGGTGTGCTGTGCGCGTTTGGCCTGCTGGTCGCCGATGTACGGCTTGACTACAGCCGCAGCGTGCTTGGCCCCCTGACGGCTGAGACCGTTCAGGCGTTACGAGCGCATATCAACGACCTTGAAGCCGAGGCGCGGGCCGCGCTCGACGCGGAAGGCGTGGCTGAGCCCGAAATGATATTTCGCCCCTCGGTGGATATGCGCTATCAGGGGCAGGCATACGAACTCAGCGTGCCCTATGGCGATGATCTGGCGGAGCGCTTTCACCGCCTGCACGAGCAGACCTATGGCCACGCGCTGCGCGACCGGGCCGTGGAAGTGGTCACGTTGCGGCTGGAAGCTACCTGCATAACGCGCAAACCGGCGCTCGAACCGGAGCTGCTTGAAGCCAACGCCGCGCCTTCTGCCCGGATCGGGCAGCGCGCAGATGGCGTCGCCATCTATCTGCGCGAGAAATTGTCGCCCGGTTCGGCGTTTCATGGCCCGGCGCTGGTGGTTCAGCTTGACAGCACGGTATACGTCGCGCCCGGCTGGTCGGCCCGCGTGGACGCCTATCGCAACCTGATTTTGGAACCGGCATGAAGGATGAAGGCAGCTTGAGGAATTTCACGATGACCGCAATTGAAGTGTCCGTCCGTGTCGAGGCTTTGCCCGCCGTCCCTGCCAACCGCCATGCCCGTTGACGCCATTTCGCTTGCCGTATTTCGCAGCCTGTTTGAGTCGGTCGCCGAAGAAATGGGCGTGACGCTGCAGCGGGCGGCGTTCAGCCCGAACATTCGCGAACGGCTGGATTTTAGCTGCGCGGTTTTTGACGCCGGGGCGCGCATGGTCGCTCAGGCAGCGCATATCCCGGTTCATCTCGGCAGCATGCCGGCGTCTGTCGAGGCCGCGATCCGGGCGTTTGAGCGCTTTGAACCGGGCGATGTGATCATCCTCAATGATCCCTATCGCGGCGGCACGCACCTGCCCGATGTCACCATGGTTTCGCCGGTATTCGCCGGCGCGCAGGTCGCGTTTTTCGTCGCCAGCCGCGCCCATCACGCCGATGTCGGCGGCATGTCGCCGGGGTCTCTGCCCCTGAGCACCGAGCTTTATCAGGAAGGGCTTATCATCCCGCCGGTCAAGCTGGTGGAAGGAGGCCGGCTGAGCCGGTCGGTGTTCGACCTCATCACCGCCAACAGCCGGGGGCCAGAGGAACGACAGGGCGATCTCGAAGCGCAGCTTGCCGCCCAGCGCGTCGGCGCTCGTCGCCTGCTGCATCTGGTGGAAGCCCACGGTTACGACGCCCTGACCGAACACGCCAACGCGCTGATCGACTATTCCCGGCGCATGACCGAAGCCGTCATCGCCGCGATTCCCGATGGCCGGTATACCTTCGAGGATGCTCTGGAAGGCGACGGTCAGGAGGCCCGCCGCATTCCCATCCGCGTCACGATTACGGTCAGCGACAGGTCATTTGCGGTCGATTTCACCGGCACAGCGCCTCAGGTCGCCGGCAACCTGAACGCGGTCGAGGCCATCGTGCGGTCTGCCGTGTATTACTGCCTGCGGCTGCTGGCCGAAGACGATCTGCCGGTCAATCAGGGCTGCTTTGCGCCGATCAGCGTGACAACGCCCTCGCGCAGCCTGCTCAATCCCGATTTCCCGGCGGCGGTCGCGGTCGGCAATACCGAAACCAGCCAGCGAATCGTCGATGTCGTGCTGGGGGCGCTGGCGCAGGCGCTGCCCGATGTCATCCCGGCGGCGTCTCAGGGCACGATGAACAATGTGACTTTTGGCGGAACGCACGACGGGCGGCCGTTTGTTTACTACGAAACCATCGGTGGGGGCCACGGCGCGGGGCCGCAGGGCGATGGCCTCAGCGGGCGGCACAGCCACATGACCAATACGCGCAATACGCCGGTCGAAGCGCTCGAATACGCGCTTCCGGTGCGCGTGCTCGCCTATCGTCTGCGCGAGGGCAGCGGCGGTGCGGGCCGCTTTCGCGGCGGCGACGGCATTGTGAGAGGCTACGAATTTCTCGCGCCCGCCAGACTGACCGTGAACAGCGAGCGGCGCATTTACGCGCCCTATGGCCTGCGAGGTGGTCGCCCCGGGCTGGCCGGGCGTAACCGGATCGTGCGCGGCGAAGGTGAGATCGAACTGGGGGGCAAGGCCGAATTTATGGTCGAGCCGGGCGACGTGCTGTGGATCGAAACGCCGGGCGGCGGCGGTTGGGGCGCAGATTGAGGAATTTTCACGGCGCGCAGCGAGGCGTTCCGGGCGCGAAACCTGTCGGGCAATAGCGTTCGCTTTGGCGGCGCTTGCGCTTCACGAAGCTACTCTCACCGTCTCTCCGGTTTTGCGCTTGAGGCCCACCAGCCGGTACATGAGGGTGAATTCAGGGCGGCCTTTGGTATGGCGCGGCGGCAACGGTTCGAACTCGAAGACGTCTTTGACCAGCGCGTAGGTTGCCGGGCTGACCATGATTTCGCCATAGAGCGCGTTTTCCTGAAGCAGCTTGCTCAGCTCCAGCGCATCGCCGATAGCGCTGAATTCCCGCCGGTCCGGGCTGCCGACGCTGCCGATCACGGCGCGCCCGGTATGCACGCCGATGCCATAGTACAACCGCTGTTCTTCCGGCAGGCCGCGGTGCAATTCGGCCACGTCATAAGCCATGCTCATGGCCGCCCGCACGGCCCGCACTGCGTGATCGACCTGCGGGTTGAGCTGGGTGTTAAACAGGCCGGTGACGGCGTCGCCCATGTACTTGTCGATGATGCCTTCAAATAATTCAATCGAGTCGCTGGCGCGGCTGAGGTACTGGTTGATGACCGTCATGCAGGCTTCCGGCTCGACGCCTTCGCTGAAGCTGGTAAAGCCGCGCACATCGGCGCAGACAACGCTGATCTCGCGCTCCTGCCCGCTGAGCGCGGTGATGTCGGTTCCGCGCAGGTTTTCCAGCGGCACGGGCATGTAGCGCATGGCGGCGTCCAGTTGTGCCTCGTGACGCTTTTCGTCGGTCAGGTCATCCAGCACCAGCGCGATGCCTTCGCTCTCTCCAGCCGCGTTACGCAGCGGATTGAGCTTCACTTTCCAGTAGCGGCGGCTCTGCCGCTCGACCACGAGGTCGAGTTCCAGCGGTTCCCGGCGCGCGCGTTCGAACGCGCCGGCCAGTTCCGGCACAAACTCGGCCAGTGGCTTCCCCAGCGCAGAGGCGGCAGGCAGCTCAAGAATCTGCTCGGCGGCGCGGTTGTAGGCCGTGATCACGTTGTTCCGGTTGAGGGTGATCAGGCCGCTGGCGATCGACGTAAAGACGTTATCCATCAGGTCGCGCACTTCGGTCATTTCGACCAGCCGCGCGCGCGCCGCTTCGAACAGGCGCGCGTTTTGAATGGCGACGGCGGCCTGATTGGCGAAGGCTTTGAGCAGGTTGAGCGCATACTCGTCGAAAATACCGGCGCGGACGCGGTTGTCGCAGTAGACGACGCCGATCACTTCGTCGCTCACGGTGAGGGGGACGGCAAGAATGCTTCTCAGGGCGAAGCCGACGATGCTTTCCTGGCTCTGATAGCGCGGATCGCTCAGCGCATTATGTGTCAGCACCGGCTCGCCCGTGGTGACGACGCGATCGATGATCGTATCGCTGATGATGAACTCATCCGCGCCAAGCTGCTCCGGGTCAATGCTGCGCGCCACCCGAAATTCCATCTCGCCCGTCTGTTCGTTTCGCAGCAGGATATAGCCGCGCTCCGCGCCCGTAAGCTGGATCACTTTGTCGATCACCTGATTGAGCACGTCGCTGGTGTCCAGCGACGAGGTGATGAGCGCGGTCGATTCGGCCAGCCCGCGCAGTTGCCGCAGTTCCGCCTGCAGCCCGATGACCCGGCTCGACAGCATATCGTTGTGCGAGCGCAGACGCCGGAGCGCGTCGAGCGTGCTGGACGGCAGGTTCATGCCATACCGGCGCAGCGCTTCCTGCTGGCTGCGAAGCAGGCTGACGAGTTCATTGACGCGCTCGTTGATGTCACGTAGCTGGGCGCGTACGTCGTCATCGCCGGCGTCGACCGGCGGGAACTGTTCCTCGGTCATGGCAGGACCCCGTTGACTTCGTAGATCGGCGTTCGCTGCTGGCGTCCCTTAACCTGAATCGCCGCCAGTTGGGTGACTTCAATATCGGGTGGCAGGCCGCCATGGGCTTTCGCGTCGCGCAGGGTATCTTCGCTCACGATGATCTGTCCCGGCGCGGCGTTTTCCTGCAGCCGTTTGGCGAGATTGATGGTATCGCCAATGGCGGTGAAATTGCGGCGCTTGAGACTGCCGACGTTACCCAGCGTCGCAATTCCGCTGTGGATGCCGATGCGGTAATGGTGCTGATTCGGATCCATATCGAGAATTTCGTAGAGCGCCGTCAGGGCGCGGCGAATTTGCAGCGCCGCCTCGATGGCCCAGCGGGCATGGTCGTGCTGCGGGTTGAGCTGCGTGTTGAACAGCACCATGATTTCGCTACCGTTGTATTTGTCGATCAGCCCATTGGTGGAGTGGATGGTCTCGGTGGCGCGGCTCAGATAGATGTTCAGCAGCTCCATCATCTGGTCGGGGGCGAGGTCGCGCGGGAACTCCGATACCGGGCAGACGTCGGCGAACAGGCAGGTGACTTCTCGCCGCTCACCACCCAGCCCCATGGTCGAAATTTCGTGGATTTTGTCGATCATGCCGGGCGGCAGGTAGCGCCGGACGGTGGCAAGCGCCTGCTCGCGTTCGCGTTCGGCGGTCAGGTCGTCCAGCACCATAGTGACGCCCCTCGTCTGCTGGGCCGAGTCTTTCAACGGGCTGAGTTTCAGGCTGAGCACCGCGCGCCGTGCGCCCGGCAATTCCGGTTCGACTTCAAGCGACAGGCTCTCGTTCTGTTCGCGCACGGCGGAAAGCCGCTGCATGAAATCGGGACCGAGCGGCGGCAGAACGTCCAGCAACGGCTGGCCGAGCGCTTCCTCCGGCGAACGGCGCAGGATTGCAGCAGCCGCGGCGTTGAACGTCAGCACATGGTAGTGATCGTCGGTTGTGATGACGCCGCTGCCGATCGAGGTGAAGACGTTCTCCATCACGTCCTTCATCTCGGTAATTTCGGCCAGCGTCGCCTGCACGTTGGCGAACAGGCGCGCGTTCTCAATCGCGATTGCCACCTGATTGGCGAACGCGCGGAGCAGATTCAACTCGCGCGCGGTGAAGACGCCGGCGCGATAGCGGTTGTCGACATACACCGCGCCGATGACGGTGTTTTTGTATCGCAGCGGCACGCATAGCACCGAGCGCAGCACGAACTGGGCGATGGTGTCGCTGTCCTGCATACGCGGGTCACGGTAGGCGTTGTCCGTCAGCAGCGGCTCGCCCGTCGACAGCACATGGTTGAGGATCGTGTTGCTAACCTGATACCCGTCGCTGGTCTGCGCCTGCATCTCCGGCTCGGCGCTGCTGACGACGCGAAACTCAAGCTCGCCCGTCGTCCAGTTCTTGAGCAGGATAAAGCCGCGCTCGGCTCCTGTCAGGTTAATGATCTCGGCCATCGCTTTCGAGAGCACGAGATCGAGATCGAGCGAGGTGTTGATCATGGCGGACGTGGCCACCAGCGCGCGCAGTTGCGCCAGTTCGCGTTCGTCCTGAAGCAGCCGTTCCTCCAGCCACGCCAGCCGGGTTTTCAGGTCCTCTACGCTCTGTAGCGCGCCCGGCGGCAGACTCATGCCACGAATACGCAGCAGATCCTGCTGGTTTTTCAAGCCGGTCGCAATAACATCCATCAGGTCCCTGAGGTGGCGCACTTCCTCGACGGATGGATAACGGCCTGTTTCGTGAGAATTCATGACAGGGGATGCCCGAACGAACCGAATGCGCCTATTATAGCGCGTCCCGGTTTTCAAGCGCGTCGCCCAAAATGGTGATTTGTAGCGGTGTTAGCGGTTTGTGCGCGCTGTCTGGTAGTCAGTAGCGGCCTCCACGTCGGCTTTCAGCGGAATGCCCTGGCGCGCGCGCACTTCCGGCGTCAGCGGGACCGCGTCATCGGCGGGTTCGATGTGCGCGCCAAAGCGCATGGCATAGACCTGCGTGATTTCCGCGCCGAAGAAGAGAATGACCGACGAATAGTAGATCCAGATGAGCAGCACGACCAGCGAGCCTGCCGCGCCATAAACGGAAGCCGGCGAGCTGTTGCCGAGGTAAAGGCCGATCAGGAACTTGCCGATGATAAACAGCAGCGCCGTAACAACCGCGCCGACGATCACGTCACGCCAGGCGATCTTCACATCGGGCAGATATTTGAAGAGGATGGCGAACAGGATCGAAAGCACCACCAGCGAAATAAGCTGGTTGAACACCTGAAGCATGACGCCGCCCAGAGGAAGCTGATCCGTCAGATAGTTGAGCGCGCCCGCCAGCGCGGCGTCGATGACCAGCGCGACCAGCAGCACGAAGCCGATGCCGAAAACCAGCGCGAACGACAGAACGCGTGTCTTGATGGTGTGCATAATGCCGAGGCCGGGTTTGGGCATAACGCCCCAGATGGTGTTCAGGGAATCCTGAAGCTGCCCGAAAACGCCTGTCGCGCCGATCAGCAGCGTGATGATGCCGACGATGGTGGCGACTACGCCGGTTCCCGGCTGGTTGGCGTTCTGGATCATTTCCTGAATCAGTTCCGCGCCACTGTCGCCGACAACGTCGCGAATCTGAGCGACGATCTGGCCGCGCGCGGCTTCTTCACCGAACACCGCGCCGGCGATCGCAATCACGATGATCAGCAGCGGGGCGATGGAAAAGATCGTGTAATAGGCCAGAGCCGCCGCCAGCCGCGTCACCTTATCCTCGTTGAACTTGCGGAATGCCTCCATGATGATGCCCGGAATGGCGCTGATGTGCATGTGCTCTGGTCCTTTGAAGGTTTGGTTATTTGTAAAAAATATTGTAATGTCTATGGCGGTTGCGCTCAATATCCCGGCGAATTCTATCATTTCCTGTTAAGCACAATATCTTTTGTGGTTGTACAATCGTGCAACCTTGCCGCCCGCGCTGCGTACATCATGTAGCGACGAATTTCTCCCAGATGATAGTTCCCGGACGATATATGAACCGATTACTCTTTTACCTGAGCTACGCATATCGCAACCTGCGCCGTAGTTCGCGCTGGACGATCTTCGGCATTTTCTGTATCGCCGCCGGCGTGGCGACAGTCGTGGCGCTACGCAGTCTGGGGCTGGCGATTGCCGACTCGCTGATCGAAAACGTGCGCGTCAGCAACCACGGCGACATCACCATCAGCCGCAGCGGCGGCGGCTTTTTCGGCGCGGCTTTTAACTTCGCCACGCCGGGCGACGACGACAACGGTTTCAGCGCGGCGGTCATCGACCGCGTGAGCGAGTGGGTCGACGAACGGGGCGGGCAGATGAGCGCCTATACGACCTACTCGAACATGCAGATCACAGCGGTCGATGCCGTGACGGTGGGACGCCCGCAGTTTGTCAGCACGTTTCTGATCGACCCGGAAACCTTCCCGCCAACCGGCGATATTCGCGCGCTTGACCCGGCAGGCGTGCCGCTGCGCGAACTGCTGGCGGACGGGGGCAACTACGTCGTCATCAGCAAAAATCTGGCCGACACACAGGGAATCGCGGTTGGCGATACCGTGCGCGTCAGCGGCACCGAGGAGCCGTTCACGGTTCGAGGGATTGTGGCGACGGAAAACGAAGCGAACGCCCGCAACCTGTTCGCCTCGTTTTTTGGCTTCGCCTATCTGGACATCGCTCATGCCGAAAAGCTCCAGCTCGATCCCAAGCCCAATAGCATCAGCCTGACACTGCCGCCGGGGACCGATATCGAGGCGGCGGAGCGCGAGCTGGTCCAGTTGGGCGTTGGCGGCAGCACCACGACGGTTCCCGAACTCATGCGAATTAACGCCGCCATCGGCGATACGCTTGGCCGGTTCATCGTGATTATGGGGCTGGGCGCGCTGCTCATCGGCGGCATTGGCATCATCAACACGATGCTGGTGATGGTCGGGCGGCGCACGGATGAGGTGGCGGCGCTCAAGACATTTGGCCTTAAGGCGCGGCAGGTCGCCATGATCTTTCTGGCCGAAGCCGTTCTGCTGGGCATCGCGGGCAGCGTGGTCGGATCGGTGTTCGGCGTTCTGCTGAGCGGGGTGGTCAATCGCTATGGCGAGACGTTCCTGCAGCAGCAGCTTGTCTGGCGCGTCTACCCTGAGGCGATTCTCTACGGTTTTGGTCTGGGCATGGTGGTGACGGTCGTCTTCGGGTTGATCCCGGTGCTGACGGCGGTTCGCATTCGCCCGGCGATCATTCTGCGCCCCAACGAGCCGCATGTCGCGGCGACCGGGTGTCTGCAATCGCTGTTTGGCATTCTGCTGGTTGTCGTCGTCATCGGCGCGATTGCCGGGCAGATTCTGGGCGTGTTCTGGGCCGGTTTCATCGGTGTCGCCGTCACGCTGGCCATACTTGGCCTGCTGGTTGGCGTGATGTGGGTGATCGTCTGGATTGTCAGTCGCTTCCCATCGTTTGGCTGGGTTGACCTGCGTCTGGCGCTTCGCAACCTGACCTCGCGCCGCCTGCGAACGGCGACGACGCTGCTGGCCTTGAGCGCCGGTATGTTCGCGCTCAGCAGTATCACGTTCGTCGGGGCCGGCACGCGCGAGGTGTTGCAGTTCCAGCTCAGCCAGAGCCTTGGCGGCAATGTCCTCGTTTTTCCGTATGCCAGCCTGCTGAACCGGGGTCTGGGCCAGACGCTGCTGCGCGCTCAGCTTAACACCATCCCCGGCATCGAGCGGGCGAGGACATTGGATATGTACGATTTTGATCTGGTTGCCGTCAACGGCGAGCCGCCGCGCATCATGCTGCCGCTCGGCTTCAGCGAGGAAAACCTGCCGTCGGAGGCGCGCCGGGAAATGCGTGATATCGAGATTAGCGTCAGCGTCGCCGATGTGACCGCGCCGAACCCGACCGAGCGTGCCATCGAGGGACGCCTGCTCGGACCGGAGGATGAGGGCAACAACGTGATGGTGGTTTCGCAGTTGACCGCGCAGCAGGTAGAGGGGATCGCGCCGGGGTCGGTGCTGACGCTCGATTTGCGTGGCCGGCGCGGCGACCAGCGCGTCGATTTTGAAGTCGTGGGCATTCTGGAGTCGTCGGCGTCTATGGGCCTCACGTCGGGCGCATCGCTGGTTCCGCCCGGCGTACTCGATGGAATTTCGCCTAAGCTCACGCTCAACGTGTTACAGGTTCCCGAAGAAAATCTGAACGAGGTGCTGCTGGCGCTCTCGGCGCTGGTTCCGCCGGTTCTGGCGCTGGACATCACGTTCATCGATGGCCTGATGCGCCGCCTGATCGACCAGTTCAGCGCGCTTCCGATTCTGGTTGGCCTGCTGTCGCTGTTCGCCGCTGCGGTCATCATGGCCAACACGGTCTCGCTGGCGACGCTCGAACGTCGCCGCCAGATCGGCATTTTGAAGGCGATTGGACTGAAGGGCAAGCGCGTGTTGCTGGTCATGCTGTTGGAGAATACGCTGGTCGGCCTGCTTGGCGGTCTCATCGGCATTGGATTGAGCGCGTTGGGCGTCGCCATCATGACGGCGCTCGGCATGGGCGATGCGATTCCGATTCCCCGTGACGCCACGCTGACAGCCGTCGCGCTGGTGGTCGCGTCGGTCGTGATCGCCTGGGTTGCCACACTGGCAAGCGCCAGCGTTGCCATCAATGAGCGTGTGGCGCAAGTGCTGCGTTACGAATGAGACTGCGCTTTTTTGCGGCGCGACCCCCGGCGGTTGGGCGGACGTTCGTCCGGCGTCCCGGTTTCCGGCGCGTCATCCGGCGGTGCGGCGCGGGATGACGCGGGTTGCTTCGGGCTGGATTTGCGCTGGCGGGCAGCGCTTTTCGCCGTCTGGCGGTTGGAGAAGTGCCGGCGGTAAAGCCACAGGCCGGAAATGGCGGTGACGGCGATCCAGCCGAGATTGGCGCTCAGCTTGTCCGCCAGCGGCGCGGTTGTGGACCAGATAGCCGCGTTGCCGGCGCTGAACATGAGCAGATGGAAGGCGAAGGCGACGCGCCTGTGACGGTAGACGATCAGGCCATGCGCGCACAGCAACGCCAGCCATAGCAGGACGCTGAACTGCTTGTCCGCCAGCGGCGCGTTTCGCATCCAGATGAAGGTGCTGCCGATCAGGTAAGCCGCTACATGGACGGCAAACGCGCGACGCCGGATGAGCCGCTGCCAGAGCGGTGGTCGGTTGTCAGATTGCGTTTTCGCCACTCGCGCGCTCCGGTTTAGTGACAGGCAAGCGCCCTCGTTGTAGAGGGCCTATCCGCATCCATTGTAACGGCGCGGTTGCGTTTTCGCCTGTCAGGACGCAAACCATGATGGGATGCGGGCGTTGCTAGCGTCTCGATCGCTTGGCTTTGCCCGCGTCCAGATCCCACGCTTCGGCGATGCTGTCGGTCAGTTCGCCGTCTTCGGTCAGGCGGATGCCGCGGTCGCGTTTCGGCTTTTCATACAGGCCCTCCTCTTCCGCCAGACTTTGCAGCTCGCGTTCCACCTCCTGCTGGAGTTTGCGCTCGTACGCTTCGGCGCTGAAACCGCCGTGCATGAACGTGTCCGCAGCGTGCGCCACCAGCCCCGCGCCCCAGCCCAGACCGACGATCAAGGGCCACGGGAATGCCGCTGCAAAATCCGGCAGGCCGAGTTCTGCGCTCGCTCCGGTGGTGAACACGAACATGGCCCATAGCATCAGGTTGATGCAGAGATAAACGGCCGCGTGCTGAATGAATTCGATCCGCTTCTTGAACGGTTTTTCGACGCGTCGCTGCACCTTGTTGTACTGCGCCTTGCTGGCAACGTTCAGCCAGTCCTCACCGTATTCGGCGCGCATGGCGTTGCGGACGGCCCTATCGAGGCGGGCAACGCGGCTTCCAGTCTGCGCCCATGTATCGATGGCATGGGCTACCAGCCCGGAACCCCAGCCAAAACTGACGATCAAGGGCCACGGGAATGAGGCGGCGAAATCCGGCAGGCCGAGTTCGGTGCTTTCCCCGCTGGTGAAGATAAAGATGAGCCAGAGCATCAGGTTGATGAAGCCGTAGACGACGAGGTGGGTGATGAATTCCTTGCGCTTGTTGTGCTGCTTCTCGATGCGCTTGCGGATCGAAGCCTCGTCGATGGGCACTGGTTCGTTGTTCAGCCGGCTCGGGTTCAACGGGCTGTCTTCCCAGTTTTCAAACGTCGAGCGAATCTGTTCCCCGATTTGCCCGAGGTCCAGCCGAAATTCGACGTTATCACGGCGCTTTGGTTTGGCCGACGGCACGACCGGCGCTGACGCTGGCCGGCTGCCAACCGGCACGTATTCCGTCGCGCGCGCGTTGGCGATCTGCCTGCGATCCGGGTTGAGCGTCGTCAGCCCGGCCTCGGCGATTGCGTTGCGGAAGGCGTCCATCAGTTCCGCCGCGCTCGCATAGCGCTGCGCCGGGTCCTTGGCCAGCGCTTTCTCCAGCACCGCCTCGACCTGCGGCGGAACATCCGGGTTCAGGTCGCTTGGGCGCGGAAGCTCGCTGTAAATCTGGTCGTGAATAATGGCGTAGGGCGTGTCGCCGGTGAACGGCGGGCGGCCGACGACCAGTTCGTACAGGATGACGCCCAGCGAATACAGGTCGGACTGCGGCGTCAGTTCGCGGTCTCCCATCGCCTGCTCTGGCGATACATACTGCGGCGTACCGAGCACCATGTCGCGGCTCATGGTGCTTTCGCTGGCCCCCACCATGCGCGCGAGGCCGAAATCGGTCAGATAGGCAACGCCGTTGTTATCGATCAGAATGTTCGATGGCTTCAGGTCGCGGTGTAGCACGCCCTGACTGTGGGCGTAGTCAAGCGCTGCGGCAACCGTGGACATCAGGTCGACAATGCGTTCCAGCGGCGGCGGCTCGGCCGCGATGACTTCCTTGAGCGTTTGGCCTTCGATGTACTTGATGACCAGATAGGGCTGGCCTTCGTGCTCGGCATAGTCGTAGATCGGCACGATATTCGGATGGTCGAGCCGCGCGACGATCCGCGCTTCGCGCTCAAAGCGTGTCAGAAAATTTTCGTCTCGCGTGTATGCCTGATGGATCGCTTTGATGGCGACCGGGCGGTCGAGCCGGGCATGATAGCCTTTAAAGACGGTCGCCATCCCGCCTCGTCCGAGCAGTTGAAGCACGCGGTACGGGCCGAGGGTCTGACCTTCAACCAGGGGCATCTGGGCTTGCTCCCTTGTGTCTATTGATTGGATTGATCGTCTGCCATTGGTCCCTCTCCCCTGTTTTCCTGCGCGCTCGCCGGATGGCGGGCCTACAGGCGCTGCGTTTTTTGGCCGGGTTATTCCGTCAGGGCAAGGGAAGCAGGGAACTTGCGAACGCCGGTCTCCCTTGAACGACTGTTCCTACACCGTACAGCATCGAAGGGTGGGACGGATAAAGCCGGGATGAGAGGCGGTTTCTATTCGTAGGGCTGGCGACCGATTTCGCCGGCCCGTGCCGGCGGCGGGTCGACAATCTCCACGATTTCGCCGTCATCGGTGAGCAGGTAGCGCGATGGCTCGCTCTGCACCGGCGGTTCGTCTGCCTCGTCTTCGAACGCCTCTCGTTTGCGTTTGGCCTTCGGGTTTTCCCATTCCTCTTCACGTCGCCAGTCGTGCCACCTGTGCCGCGCAAAACCGCGGAAAAGCCAGGGGCCAAACCAGAAGAAAAAGAAGAACATCGGCCAGCGAAAACCCGACTGGGTCAGCATCAGGCCGAGGAATAGCCCCAACAGCAGCATTCCAATGGCGATCCATATCATCTGCTGGCTGGAACGCGGACGCTGCCACATGTTGATTTGCTCCTGTAACTGGTGAATCGTTAGACGACTCGCGGGCGGCGACGTCTACGATGATGCGCGAAGCACGCCATCATCCTATTATACGAAATGCAGCGCCGGGAGTTGTAACGCGGTTATGCGCCGGGCGGTTGCTACCCGGCATCAAAGGCAACGGCTATGCTGCCTGACGCCTTACACGCCAGACTGAATCGTTGCCAGCACCGGATTGTGGTCGGAGGCGAGCGTCTCGTCGTAGATGACTTCGATTTTCCGGGGCGTGATGTCCCGGCTGGTGAAGATGTAATCGAGCGCGGCCGTCCACCCATTCGGGATGATCGTTCCCTTCGGCCCTGCGGGGAAACTGATCCGCGCTTCGAGCGGCGTCGCCGTCGCTTCCCACAGGTCGGTCAGGTGCTCGCGCAGCGCGGCGATTTCGGGCGCATCGGGCAGGGCGTTGAAGTCGCCCATCAGAACGGAAGGTCCGCCGCCGCTCCACTGTTCGATCAGGTTCAGCGTAGCCACAACCTGTTCTGCTCTGTGTTCCGGCAGCAGCGACCAGTGCGTGACAAAGACGTTCAGTTGCCCGGCGGGCGTTTCGAGACGCGTGGCCAGTACGGCTCGCTGTTCGTCGTCCTCAGATGGCCGGGGCAGCAGGTGGGTTTCGGTGGCGATAACCGGAAAGCGGCTCAGTAGCGCGTTGCCAAACTGCCCGATTTGACCGGGCACGATTTGCGGCGGCACATCCCGCGCCGCGCCAAATACCGCCTCGTAATTGAGGCGTTCCGCCAGCCAGCGCGGCTGGTCGACCGGGCCGCTGGCGTTGGCATAAACGTGGACTTCCTGCAGGCCGGCAATATCAGGGCGCAGACGCTCGATGACGCGCGCCACGCCTTCCAGCCCGAAAGGATTGAAAGTGCCAATACGAATGTTGTACGTCAGCAGCGAAAGGTCCACGGCAGTCAGCTTTCAGAGGCGGGTTAGCGCGATTTGCGGCGTCTTTCCGGCAGGCGCGATTGCAGCCACAGGAGGACGGCGTCCAGGATCACGGTCACGATGATATACGCTGTGGCGATCAGCAGCGAGGGCAGTACCAGTCCGACCCAACCCATCGAACGGCTTAATTCCACCGAAAAATATAGCACGATCAGACCGATGAGGCTGAACCCGACCAGCCGGTAGATGCGCTCGTAAGTCATGGAAAAGCTCCTGCCCTCGTTATTCGCCGGAACGCGCCGGGCAAGGCTGCCTAGACGCGGGTTACGTAACTGCCATCCTCGGTCTTGATGCGAATCACGTCGCCGGCATTGACAAACAGGGGAACCGAAACTTCAAGGCCGGTTTCCGTTTTCACACGCTTCATCGGATTATTGGCGGTATCGCCAGCATAACCCGGCTCCGCTTCGACGACTTCCTGATCGACCGTTGTCGGCAGCGTATAGTCGATGATCTCGCCCTCGAAACTGCTGAGGGTGATCGTCATGTTCTCTTTCAGGAACAGAATGTCATCGCCAAAAATTTCGCGGCGAATCTGAGGCTGCTCGTATGTCTCGGTGTCCATAAAGGTGAGAAACTCGCCATCATCGTACAGGTACTGCACTTCGCGGCTTTCGACGCGAATTTCCTGCACGCGCTCGCCGGAGTTGTAGGTCATGTCGCGAGTCGCCCCGGTTCGCATGTTGCGGACGGTCAGGCGAATGGTCGCGTTGCCACGCCCCGGTTTGTGGTGCGTATAGTTGAGCACCTTGTAGATCTCACCATCTTCAGTGAAGGTTGCGCCTTTACGCATTTGATTGACGTCGATCATAGGCTGTTTTCTTTCTCAACGTATTATGGGATCGGCACAGCGATCCATACCTGGCAGCGCTCGGATCTCTCCGGGGTGTCATGTGGAAACCAGAGCCTCGCTTGTAGAGGCGAAACGAGCATCAGAGAGAGGCGTGTGAGCAGTCTGCCAGCGTGGATCACCGCGAGCAGTATATCAAATATGTAGCCCGAATGTATAGAGAGGGCTTGAACCTCCGTAATTTAAAATTACCCTCCCATGCGAGGCCTTTTTTATCAGGCGCAGGCAGGGGAGGGGCTTGGTTCAGTGGTGTATCTCCCGGTGCATCCCAAAGGGTTATGGGGCACGGGATGCTTAGGAACCGGGGATGAGGGCCTTGTGTTAGAACCCGCTGCGCGAGTTGTTGCCCGCTCCCGGAAGCTGGTTGAGGAACTCCTCGTTCGTTTCGGTATGGCGGAACTGGTTGAGCAACTGCTCGGTCGCGCCAACCGGGCCGAGATCCGGGTCTTCCGCCAGATGCGCCCACATGCGGCGCAGCGTGTAGACGCGCTGGAGCACGTCCGGCCCAAGCAGCAGCTCTTCACGCCGCGTCGACGACTGCTCGATGTCGAAGGCCGGGAATATGCGGCGCTCCTGCAGCTTGCGGCTGAGGTGCAGCTCCATATTGCCGGTTCCTTTGAATTCCTCGTAGATCACGTCGTCCATTTTGCTGCCGGTATTCACCAGACAGGTGGCGACGATCGTCAGGCTGCCACCTTCTTCGACGTTGCGCGCCGCGCCAAAGATGCGCTTTGGCGGGTGAATGGCCGAAGGATCGAGACCGCCGGTCAGGGTGCGACCGCTGGGTGGCACAACCAGATTGTAGGCGCGCGCCAGGCGCGTGATGCTGTCGAGCAGCACGACGACATGGCGCTTGATTTCGACCAGCCGCTTGGCACGGTTGAGCGCCATTTCGGCGACGCGCACGTGGTGCTGCACCGGGTCGTCGAACGTCGAGGCGATGACCTCCGCGTCCACCGAGCGATCCATATCCGTGACTTCTTCCGGACGCTCGCCGATCAGCGCGATCATGAGATGCACATCCTGATATTTTTCGCTGATCGCGTTGGCGATGTCCTTGAGCACGGTTGTCTTACCCGCTTTTGGCGGGGAGACGATCAGACCGCGCTGGCCGCGCCCAATCGGGGCGATCAGATTGAGCAGGCGTGTCGACAGGATGCGCGGGTTGGTTTCAAGATCAAATCGTTCGAGTGGAAAAATCGGGGTCAGGTCTTCGAAATGCGGACGAACCTTGGCCTCTTCGGGGTTCATGCCGTTGACCGATTCGACCCGCAGAAGGCCAAAATATTTTTCCGAGTCCTTGGGCGCGCGCACCTGCCCGACGACCATGTCACCCGTTCGCAGGTTAAAGCGCTTGATCTGCGTCTGGCTGACGTAAATATCGTTCGGGCCGGGCAAATACTTCTCGGCGCGCAGGAAGCCAATGCCGTCATCCACGATTTCGAGCACGCCGCCGCGCAGTTTATATCCCTGCCGTTCGGCCTGGTCGCGCAGGATAGCCAGCATCAAATCCTGCTTCTTCAGACGGCTGTAGGACGGAATGCCGGCTTCTCGCGCCATGCGCCGCAACTCGTCGAGAGTTTTCTGTTCCAGTTGGGCGATATCCATCAAGTTGTCTCTGGTAGTCATTTCCTTTGGTGGGGCTGGCTTTGTGCGCGGCTCCACCCGCCTCCCTTTCTCTGGTCGCTTGATATTTCAATCCTTATTGTTTATGAGATAGCCTGCCCGGTGTTGTGCGTGATATGCAACATGACGCTCTTACGCTGGAAGTGAGTTTGGATGAGCGACGCCCAAAAGGCTTACTGGGCAGACCCGTTATCGGCAATCAGACCATATGGGGCATGACAGGGCCGGTTCCGTACTGCGGAATGTTTGCCGGGACAATATATGTTGTCGCCACCGCCTCAAAACGGCTGTTTGTTCGTGTTCAGTAGTCAGATGATTCGTGTAGGTGTTGAGAAGAAACGCGGTTTGAAACCCGTTGTTTCTGCACTATAGCATAGCTTTTGTTCAAGGTCAAACGTAAGTTTCGTAGAAGTGTCAAAATTCGTAGTTTGTGCTGGCTGCAGGTCATGTTCGTACGGCTAATGCCGGTGTACTGCATCTGAAATCAGGGCAACGGCGATAGAATTCAGCGGGCGTGCTGACCCGGCAAAGGAGCGAATGATGTCCGGAAAAGTTGACCTCAAGAAACAACTGGCGGAGTTTTACAATCCGTCGAGCAAGTCTTTCTCCATTGTGACCGTGCCGCCCATGCGTTTTCTGATGATCGACGGCGCGGGTAATCCCAACACGTCTCCGGCTTTCAAGGAAGCCACTGAAGCGCTCTATGGCCTTTCCTATCCGCTGAAATTCGCCGTTCGCAAGCAACAAGGCATCGATTACGGCGTCATGCCGTTGGAGGGCCTGTGGTGGGCGGAAGATATGGCTGCGTATACGACGCTCGACAAAGACTCGTGGCAGTGGACGCTCATGATCATGCAGCCTGAGTACGTCAGCGAAGCGCTGGTCGAGCAGATTCGGGATGAGGTCGCGCGCAAGAAAGCGCTGCCCGCGCTTTCCCGCGTGCGCTTTGAGACCTACGACGAAGGGCTTAGCGTTCAGATCATGCACATCGGGCCGTATGACGCCGAAGCCCCAACCATTGCGCGGATGCACGACTACATTATGGAACAGGGCTACGCGCTGAGAGGCAAACATCACGAGATTTATCTGAGCGACCCGAATCGCACCGCGCCGGAGAAGCTGAAAACCATCCTGCGCCAGCCGGTTGCGACCACGTCGTAGCGGGTACGGCTATGGCTCAAGCACCTGCCGGCGTCATTTTCGGCGCTTCGCTTTGTGCGAAATATGCGAATTCTCCCGGATGGCGTTTGTGTTGAATATTGTTTCGCCATTGCTACAATGACACCGTACCCGTTTTTGCCTAAATCACAGAGGGATCATGCGTAACGACAACCACAAGCGGCTGGTGATTCCCGGCCCCGTAGAGGTGCGCCCCGAAATCCTTGAAGCGCAGACCGAATGGATGATCGGCCACCGTTCGACTGCGTTCGCGGAGTTGTTTGCGCGCCTGCAGGAACTGCTCAAACAGGCATTTCTCACCCAGTCTCGCGTCTTTTTGGTCGGCGCGTCGGGTACGGGCTTGTGGGAAGGCGCTTCGCGCAACTGTATTCGAGATGATCGCAAGGTGCTGCATCTGGTCGGCGGCGCGTTCAGCGAGCGCTGGGCGCATGTCAGTCGCGCTAACGGCAAGCAGGTCGATGTGATCGAAGTGCCGTGGGGCCGTGCCCACACGCCGGAGATGGTTGCCGAGGCGCTGAAGAAGGAACGCTATGACGCCGTCTGTTTCGTGCACAACGAAACCAGCACAGGCGTGACCAACCCGGTTCGTGAAATTGCCGAGGTCATTCGTCCCTACGAAGAGACGCTGATTCTCGTCGATACGGTCAGCGGCTGGCTCGGTGCGGAACTGCGCGCCGATGAGTGGGGCATCGACATGGCGCTGACGTCGTCGCAGAAGGCCTTCGCGTTGCCGCCCGGTCTGGCGCTCGCCAGCGTCAGCGACCGCGTGATCGAACGCGCGAAGCAGGTGCCGTATCGCGGCTATTACTTCGACTTTCTGGAGATTGAGGCGGGCCTGCAAAAGAATAACACGCCATCGACACCGCCGATTTCCCTGATGTTCGCCGCCGAACGCCAGTTGCAGGACGTTCTGGCCGAAGGGCTGGAGAATCGCTGGAAGCGCCATCTGTACATGCGCGACATGACGACCACGTGGGCGATCGACCGCGGTTTCAGCATCTTCGCGCAGGAAGGCTACTGGTCGCCGACGGTGACCGCCGTCTCCAACGACCGCGGCATCGACGTGAATGAAATGGCGAAGTTCATGGCGGGCAAGGGCTTCACCATGGACAAAGGCTATGGCAAGCTCAAGGGCAAGACCTTCCGCATTGCCCACATGGGCGACATGCAGGTGGCGACACTGGAAGAGGTGCTTAGCGGGCTGGATGAGTTTCTGGCCGCATAACCACCTGGATCACGAGGACATACATGCCTTATCACGTGCTTGTGCCTGACAACGTCCATCCGTCCGCGCTCGATGTGCTTGGCGCGGCGGATGGGCTTCGTGTAACCGCGCCCGGACAGATGTCACGGGCCGAAACGCTGGCGGCAATTGCCGACGCCGACGCGCTCATCATCCGCAGCGCGACCAAAGTCGATGCCGAAATGCTGGAAGCAGCGCCCAACCTGCGGCTGATCGCCCGCGCGGGCGTCGGCGTCGATAACGTCGACGTGGCGACCGCAAGCGCGCGCGGCGTGGTGGTGATGAACACGCCGGACGGCAATACCATCGCTACCGCCGAACACACCTTCGGGCTGATGCTGGCGCTGGCCCGCCACATTCCCGAAGCTGAAATTTCGATGCGCGAGGGCAAGTGGGATCGCAAGTCCTTCATGGGCGTCGAATTGCGCGGCAAGACGCTCGGAATCATCGGTTTCGGGCGCATTGGCCGCGCGCTGGCAAAGCGCGCGCTGGCGTTCGAGATGACCGTCATCGCGCACGATCCCTATGTTCCCGCCGATCTCGCCGCCGATTTCGGCGTCGAACTGGTGAGCCTCGACGACCTGTACCAGCGCTCGGACTTCATCAGCCTGCACAGCGTCATCACCGAGGAAACGCGCAACATGATCAACCGCGAAACGCTGGCGCGGATGAAGCGCGGCGTTCGCATCATCAACGCGGCGCGTGGCGCGCTCATCAATGAAGCGGATCTGGCCGAAGCGATTCGCAGCGGGCAGGTGGCAGGCGCGGCGCTGGATGTGTACGCGCAGGAACCGCCGGAGCCGGACAACCCGCTGATCGGCCTGCCGGGGGTGGTTCACACACCGCATCTGGCCGCCAGCACCGAGGACGCGCAGATCGCCGTGGCGGTCGAAGCCGCCGAGTTGATCGTCGGGGCATTGCTACGCGGCGAATTTCGCAATGTGATCAACCCGGAGGTGCTGGAAGCCCGCCGCGAGGGTTGACGGCATATCATCCAGCTTCCGCTGGCATGATGCTCATGAGAACGAACGCGGTCACGAGAGGGGCAAGGCGCATGGCCTGCCCCTCTACTGTTTGGCAGCGCCGGGTTTCGACACGCTACCGCACAGGCTGGCGGAGCACATCGAGCATTGCTTCGTGGATGTGCCCGTTGCTGGCTAACACTTCTTTCCCGGTGTAGAGCTTTTCCGTGCCGCCGGAATAATCCGACGTTTTGCCGCCCGCCTCGTCGACGATCAGGATACCGGCCTGCACGTCCCAGCCGTTGATGTCGCTTTCCCAGAATCCGTCCAGCCGCCCACAGGCCACGTAGCACAGGTCGAGCGCGGCTGAACCCAACCGGCGCAGGTCGCGGGCGCGCGCGATCATCGCGCGCCAGTGGGCTATCGCTTCCAGCGCCGCCTGTTTGTCGGTCGAAAAGCCGGTCGCCAGCAGCGCCTGATCGAGCGCGGGCGTGTTGGTAACGCGAATCGGTTCGCCGCCGAGCGTCGCGCCGTGCCCGCGTGCGGCGCTGAACATCTCGCCCGTGACCGGATTGAGAACAACTCCGACCAGCGGCACGCGATCCCTGCCGGCCAGCGCGATACTGATCGAAAAATGCGGCAGATTGTGGGCAAAATTGGTCGTGCCGTCGATCGGGTCGATATACCAGTAATAATCTGCCTCGTGCGCCGACAGGTCGGTTCCGCCGCCTTCTTCGCTGACGATGTGATGGTCGGGAAACGCCTCGCGCAGAGCGGCGACAATCACCGCTTCTGAAGCCTTGTCGCCGTCGGTCACGATGTCATAGATGTTCTTCTTGGTCACTTCCGTGTGCGGCTTCATCCAGTGGCGCATCAGCACCTCGCCGGCGTCGCGGGCAATGCTTTCGGCGGTGGCGCGCACTTTCTGCAGATCCATTCTGGCAATCCTTTCCAACAAAAAATAGCCCTTTCGCAACTGGAAAGGGCTAATGAATTCGCGTATCTGCCCCTCGCATTAAGGGTAGCACGACGTGACGGCTACAGCGAGGACCGGAATGTAAATTGTCGGAACCTGAGCGCCTGTTGTCGCCGGGTAGCTGACCGGCGCGAGACGCTTTCACACGCAGAGGTTGTTAGAGTGTAACGACTGAGCTGGCCTGCTTCCCCTTCGGGCCTTCGGTGATTTCAAATTCCACCCGGTCCCCCGCTTCAAGTTTGCGATAGCCACTGCCTTGAATGGCGGTGTAGTGGACGAAGACATCCGATCCGTTCTCGTGCGTGATGAAGCCGTAGCCCTTTTCGGCGCTGAACCACTTCACCACACCCTCAATGCGTTGAGACATCTCTCTACGAACTCCGTTGTGCTAATGCTTCGTAACCAGCCGTCGCGTCCCGCCAGGACGTGAAGCATAAGCCCGGCTTACGCTCAGGCTATGAGAAAGAGTTTATGGGAAATTTTGAAAGAATGTCAAGCAGGCTGATTACGAGATTTTCGGTTTTATTATGGTTATTTTGCACATCAACGTGCGAATAGCGCGACGGAATCGATGTAGTAGGTCTGAGGATTGAGGTCGATGGGCTGGACGGTAACCAGCCGGAAGCCATGCTTTGCCAATCGCTTGCAGTCATGGGCCAGCGCCGCCGCGTCGCTGCTGACATAAACCAGCCGCTGGATGCCCGCTTCGTGCAGCCCCTGAGCGACTTCGTTCGATAACCCGCGAGAAGGCGGGTCGACAATCGCGGCGTCGTATGGTTCTTCCAGCGCGGCGAGCACTTCCTCGACGCTGCCCTCGACGATATCGACGTGTTCAACGGTCGCCAGATTCTCGTCGGCGTCCGTGACGGCGGGCGGGTAGCTCTCGACCAGAGTGACGAGCGAAGCATGTGGGGCGACAAAGGCGCTGAAGAAGCCGACGCCTGCGTACAGGTCAAGCACGGTCTCCGAGCCGGTCAACTGGAGCAGGTCGGTGACGGTTCGGGCCAGCGCCGGCAACTGCGACACGTTGGCGCGAAAGGCGCTGCCCGCCGTGACGCGGAATGTATGCCCGTCGATGGTGTAACGACAGTGCGATTCGCCGATCAGGTTCACCGGCTCGTTATCTTCCAGCAGCAGGTTGACGCTGGTCGGCAGGTCGGTTTCCAGTTCCGGGGCCTGATCGTCGCGCATCGACAGCACGATCATGTGCGCGCCATCCGTGCCGAGCTGTAGCTTGAGTTGTTTCAGCCCTTCAAAGTTCAGGTCGAGACGGTCATACAGAGCCAGCAGTTCGGGATGGATGATGTGGCATTCCTCAATCGGATGCACGCCGTGTCCATCCGCGCTTTGAAAGCCCAGACGGCCCTGTCCCGCCGGCAGCAGCGTCATGTGATAGTTGTAGCCCCACTCTTCCGGGCTTGGAAGCACGGGGCGCACGGGCGCATCCTCAAGACCGGCGATGCGCGCCAGTTGGTCGGCCAGAACGTCCTGTTTGAGCAGAAGCTGGGCGGCGTAGTCGATGTGCTGCCACTGGCAACGGCCACAGCGCCCCGGCCCAAAATGCGGGCAGCGCGGGTAAACGCGGTCGGCAGAGGCGTCCAGCAGCGTCAGCCCTTCGGCGAGGGCGAAGCGCCCCTGATCGTCCACGATCCGGGCACGAATGCGCTCGCCCGGAATGGTGTAAGGCACAAAAATGGGCCGGCGCTCGTGCCAGCCCATCGCGCGGCCTCCGTTCGCCATCGCGACAAGTTCAAGCTCAAACGACGGGTTATCGGCGGTCGGGCGCGAACGGGGCTTTTTTTTCATCGGTTGGCCGCTCAATCGCTCAGCACTACTTCGAACGTTGCTTCCGGCGTGACTTCGCTCGGATGGAGCATGGTTTGCGCCAGCGAATCCAGTTCGGTCGCTACATCCGGCGAATAGAGTGGCAACTCGTCGAGTTCAGCATCGCTGATCGCAAACAGATCGGCAGCCGCCCAGCCGACGAGGGTTTCGCTGGCCACGTAAAGCCACAGATTGTCCTCCGAACGGGCCAGCGGCGTTACCTCGGTATCGAACGGAACAACGCCGACGGTCGGGGAGGACAGCTCCGGCTCGATGTGCAGGCGCGTGTTGAAGCGCGTGCGGATCAGGCGCGTCGGGTGAATCAGCTCATCGCTGGCGACGTCCGGCACGCGCAACGGCAGGCTGTTCGGGTTGCCCTGCACATCAACCGTGAAATAAGCGACCCAACCCGCCAGCATATCGTTTTCGATATACAGCCAGTCGTTGCGCTCGTTGCTGCGCGCCAGCGCCTGCGCCCGGTCGCCGGCTTCAAGCTGGGCGACGATCTGCTCCAGAATGCTTGGGCCGCTTCGCACGTTCACCGTGCCATAGGCCGTGATGATGACTTCGGCGCTCTCGTCGTCTTCGCCGCTACCGGCAACGACGGGAAGCGAGGCCGGATCACCATTCAGGATCAGCAGATAGCTTGGTATCCAGCCGGTGACGCCGTCCGCCAGCACGACCTGCAACCAGCGGCTGGGGCCGGCGGCGCGCCCGATCACTTCCACGGTGTCGCCCGCCGAAACCTGACCGACGATCTCGGTTCGCGTTCCCGGCGCGCTGCGTACGTTGACCGTCTGGTAGAGCGTGGCGGTAATGGCCGGTTCCGCCTGCGCCTCGCCGGAAACCACCGGCAGGGCAAGCAGGGAAACGATAACCCAGAACAGGAGATGGCGCATGCTGTATCCTGCGAAATGATGCGTTCAGGCCGCCTATTATAGCAGAGCCGGGTGGTGTCCAGAGGGGGCGTCGGGGGAAATCAGGCCGGGGGCCGGGCGGTTATTGTATTTGACGGGGAATCCGTTCCTGCCAGCGCTCGTAAAGATCGGCCTGGAACGTGTACGACATATACTCGCCATCCTGATGCGCCTGAACGATATGCCGGTAAAGCTGTTTTTCTTCCAGAAACAGCTTCTGGCACACCGGGCAGCTCATGATTGGCTCGGAAGACTCGCTGTAATCGCTGTGTTCGACGAAAAACATGCCCCCCTACTTTCACTAAGCGGATAACCGGACTCTACAGGAGTCAATCGCGCCTGTAAAGATAAAGCAGATAGTCTTCACAAAAGTTTTCGATAATTGTCATCCCTGTGGCTGCGCTCCCGGCAGGTTGCCGTTTCAACGCGCCTCTGGCAACATAAGGCGTCTGGTCCGTTCGTGGCGAGATGCACTGTATGCCGGCGCTTTCATCCCTCATAGACCAACTGCCAATCGTGCTCCGCAACGATCTTGTGCGCGTCGCGCTCGCGATTGGCGCGTTCGCCCTTATCTGGCTATTGCGGAACCTGATCATCCGTATCAGCCGCAAGCTGCTTCAGCGCCTGCGCGTCATGAACCGCCTGCCGGTCGAGGTAGCCGTGCGCGATATTCTGGCGCGTCCGGTGCGGATACTGACACTGGCGCTGGCGCTCGACATCAGCATTCGCATTCTCAATCCCGAATCGCTGGTTCTCCAGTTCGTTTTCAGGTTCACGCGGTCGCTGGTTATCATCGCGCTTGCCCTGTTGATCTATGGCCTGATCTCGGTGTTAACGCAGTCGCGTGCACGTCTGTACAGCCTGACGGGCGTGCGCGTGGAAGACGCGCTGCTGCCGTTCGTACGCACCGGGTTGCGCCTGATTCTGATCTCTATCGGCCTCATCTTCGTTTTGCATGCCTGGGGCTATGAGGTCACGGGGCTGATCGCCGGACTTGGGCTTGGCGGTCTGGCAGTGTCGCTGGCAGCTCAGGAAACGATATCGAACCTCTTTGGCTTCAGCATGATCGTCACCGACCGCCCGTTTGTCGTCGGCGAGTTCATCAAGACGCCGGATGTGGAAGGCGTCGTCGAGCGCGTCGGGCTGCGCTCCACGTCCGTGCGGCAGTTGGATCAGGCCGTCGTCACCATTCCCAATGCCCGGCTGGCCGCCGCGCCGATCCTCAACTGGTCGCGGCTGTCGAAGCGCTGGATTAATTTCACGCTGAGAATCAATTACGGCGCGACGCCCGATCAGATCGAGCTGCTGCTGGAGCGCATCCGCGCGATGCTCTATGACCGCGATGCGGTGGATACCAGTTCGGTCGTTGTCCAATTCATCGATTTCGGGGAAAATTCGCTTCACATACTCGTTCGCGCCTATGTCAACCTGCCCAACTGGCTTGAATTTACGCAGGAACGCGAGCGTATCAATCTGGCTGTCATGCGTATTATCGACGAGATCGGGCTGAGCATCGCCTATCCCAGCCGGTCGGTCTATATCGAGAAGCTGCCGGCGGGCATTCAGCCGCTATCTTCCGGCGGGCCGGTGGCAGGCGCATCCGGCTTTGGGCCGGGCGACCACGATCAGGAGTAATCATTCGGGATGAACGTCCTAGTTACCGGCGGGGCCGGATACATCGGCAGCCACGTTGTCGATCTGCTGATCGAGCGCGGCTATCGCGTCGTCGTCTACGACAATCTGTGCGCGGGCCATCGTCAGGCCGTGCATCCGGAGGCGGAATTCATCGAAGGCGACCTGATGGACCCTGAACGGCTCGAAAGCACGTTCGCCGGGCGGTCATTCGATGGCATTCTGCATTTTGCCTCGCACATTCAGGTCGGCGAAAGCATGACAGCGCCGTTCAAGTACCTGCGCGACAACGTCCAGTCGATGACCAATCTGCTGGAGGCGGCGACGCGGCATGGCGTGGGCCAGTTCATTTTTTCGTCTACCGCGAACCTGTACGACCGGCCCCGGCGCGTGCCGATCAGCGAGGACGAGGCGGTCATTCCGGGCAGCGTTTACGGCGAGACCAAAGCCATTGCCGAGCGTGAATTGTACTGGATGGAGCGCATTTACGGCATGCAGTACTGCGCGCTGCGCTATTTCAACGCCAGCGGCGCGCATCCCAGCGGCAGAATCGGCGAGGATCACCGGCCCGAAACGCATCTTATTCCGCTGGTGCTGCAGGTCGCGCTCGGCCAGCGCGAAAGCATTACCATCTATGGCAATGACTACGATACGCCCGATGGAACCTGTATCCGCGACTATATCCACGTCGTGGATCTGGCGCTGGCGCATATTCTGGCGCTGGAGGCGTTGGGCCGTGGCGCAAGCCGCGTCTATAACCTCGGCAACGGTTCCGGCTATTCCGTCATGGAGGTGATCGAGACGGCGCGCGCCGTGACCGGGCATCCGATTCCGGTGACATATGGCCCGCGTCGCGCGGGCGATGCAGCGGTTCTGGTGGCGGATAACAGCAGGATCAAACGCGAGTTGGGTTGGGAACCGCAGTATAACGACCTGCGGACGATCATCGAAACAGCCTGGCGCTGGCACTCCAGCCACCCGCAGGGCTACGATACGCGCTGACATTTGGCGCATGAGGAGCGCGTGGTATGCGACTCTATTTCTTCCGGCATGGCGAAGCCGAACCGGCTACCGGCGAGATGACCGACTTTCAGCGCCCGCTGACGCCGCGAGGCGAGCAACGCACGCGCCGCGCCGCCGCAGCGCTGGCAGCGCGTAAGGTGCGTCCGGCGCATCTGTACAGCAGCCCGCTCGTCCGCGCCCGGCAGACGGCCGAGATTCTCGGTAAAGCACTTGGCCTCAAGGTCGAGGTGCGCGAGGAGATCGAGCCGGGCTTCCGCATCAACGCGCTGCAACGACTGGTTGACGCTGTGGGCGACGACGAGGATTTGATGTTCGTCGGCCACAACCCAGACTTTCCCACGGTGATCGGCGAGTTGATCGGCGGCGGCGACGTTGTGATGAAAAAAGGCGGGCTGGCGCGTGTTGATGTCGTTCTGCGCGATCCGCTGCACGGCAGGCTGGTCTGGCTGCTGCCGCCCAAACTGCTGGACGCGCTTGAGTAAGCCGGCGACTGCGCCCGTGACGCAAAAATCGGTCTAATTCGATACGAATTACTTGACATGAAAATTCATTTGTCTTAATATGTGCGCCAGATTTATAACGCACTGACTTGGAGAAACCTATTGCAGCACTTCGCTTGCCCCCATTGTTGTATGTGTATGGCTCATTACCGCCGGGGTGCATGCTGCTAGGTTTCCACCTGTCTTGCTAACGCACCCCGGCTCTGCCGGGGTTTTTTGTGCCATTGGCTTCTCAAAATGCCCCGGTCAGGTTGCCGGGGTGTTTTTTTACCCGTTTGTGACGCCGGGGAGGAGGGCCGGATGCACATATGTTGTTGTCGCCTTTGTTGAATCGATAGCACCTGTTTTCGTTGAACCACTTTGCATCGCTACGAAACATCTTGCTGAAACAACAGAGGAGACTCTCTCATGCAGTTGCAAAGACCTTTGTTTGCCGTTTTGCTGATTCTCTCGCTGATCGCGACGATGGCCTTCGCAGGCGTCGCCGCCGCTCAGGAGTTGCCCGAAGCGCTGGTCACGGCCGATTGGCTTGAAGAAAATCTCGATAATCCGGATATCCGCGTGATCGAAGTGAGCGTCGTTCCCGGCGTCTACGAGCGCGGTCATATTCCGGGCGCGGTCAATTTCGTCTGGCACACCGATTTCGTTGACACCGTCACTCGCGATATCGTTTCCGCCGAGCGCTTCCAGGAACTGGCGCGCGCTGCCGGCATCAACGACGACACGACCGTGATCCTCTACGGCGACAACAACAACTGGTTCGCCGCCTGGGGCGCGTGGATCTTCAAGCTGTACGGGTTTGACGACGTGCGCCTGCTGGACGGCGGTCGCGTCAAGTGGGAGGCGGATGGCCGCCCGCTGTCGACCTCCGTTGAAACGTATCCAGAAGGCAATCTGACGGTCAGCGAGGCCAACGAAGCCCTGCGCGCCCGCCGTGATGAAGTGCTGAGCATCGTGGAAGGGGAAACCCCCGGCACGCTGATCGACATTCGTTCCGCTGCCGAATACAACGGCGAAATTTTCGCCCCTGAAGGCGTGCCGGAACTCTCGGTGCGCGCCGGGCATATTCCGGGGGCGCTGAACGTACCCTGGGGCCAGAACGTCAAGGAAGACGGCACGTTCAAGTCGGTTGATGAACTGCGCGCTCTGTACGCGGACCTCGGCATCGATGGTAGCACGCCGCTGGTCACCTACTGCCGCATTGGCGAGCGCGCCGCGCTGACGTGGTTCGTGCTCAGCCAGCTGCTGGGTTACGATGTCGCCCTGTACGACGGTTCGTGGACGGAATGGGGTAACACGGTCGGCGTGCCGATTGTGAATCCCGCTGGTACGGTCTGGGGCGGGCAGTAATCTATGTCGAATTCGGTCGCGGGGGGGAGCGCCATCTCCGGCGCTGCCCCCAACGCCTTCCATCTGTCGCGCGCGGATCTGCTGCGCGCTGGCATTGCAGTTGCGATTTTTCTGGCCCTGATCGTCGGGGCCTATGCGCTTCATGACACGCCCGGTCAAGGCGCGCGCGCGTCATTTTCGCTGCTGACCGGCGTCGCGCTCGGCATCGTATTCGAGCGCGGGCGGTTCTGCTTTTTCTGCATTTTTCGAGACTTCATCGAATTTCGGAACAGCGGGCCACTCTATGCGGTGCTGACAGCGCTGGCTGTCGGCGGCATCGGCTACGCGATTGTTTTTGGCGCGTTTCTGCCGAATGCAGGCAGCGGCCGCCTGCCACCGGACGCGCACATTGGCCCGGTAAGCTGGGTGCTGGTGGTCGCCGGCGCGGCTTTTGGGCTGGGCATGGCGCTGTCCGGGGCGTGCATCAGCGGGCATCTATATCGTCTGGGTGAAGGCTATCTGCGCGCGCCGATTGCGCTTTTAGGTTCGCTGATCGGCTTTGCCGCGGGCTTTTACACGTGGCAGACCGTCTATCTGGCGGCGATTTCACGCGCGCCGGTTGCATGGCTTCCGGCGACCTTTGGTTATGGCGGCGCATTGGTCATTCACCTGCTGCTGCTGGGGCTGCTGGCCGTGCTGTTGCTGCGCTTCGTGCCGCCGCTGGCTGCGGGCGAAGGCGGGCGTCTGACGCTGGCGCGGCTGTATGAGGCGACGTTCAGGAAGCGCTGGAATCCGCTGGTGACGGGCGGGCTGGTTGGCCTGATCGGGGTCTTTGCCTATTTCCGCGTCCAGCCGCTGGGCGTGACCTCGCAGTTGAGCAGCCTGACGCGCACGGTACTCGAAAACAACGGCCTGCTGGCGGGGCGGCTGAACGGACTGGATACGTTCGCAGGCTGCGCCGCCGTGGTGGTCGAGACGATCACCGAAAACGGCTGGCTGATCAGCGGGCTGGTGCTCGGTTCGCTGGCGGTCGCGGTGCTGGCGGGGCGTTTCGAGCTTTCGACGCTGACGGTGCGTAACAGCATTACCGCCCTGCTCGGCGGCATCCTGATGGGCTGGGGATCCATGCTGGCACTGGGCTGCACGGTCGGCACGCTGCTTTCCGGCATCTCCGCGTTTGCCGTTTCCGGGTGGATTTTCGGCTTTGCCGTCTTCGCGGGCGTCTGGCTTGGCATCCGGCTGCGCCTCAACGCCTGAACCGGAGCGCAAAAAGTCCCTCTCGCGCTGCGAAGCGCCATGCAAGCGCGCGGAGAGGGACTTTTGATTTAAAGAACCGGGATTTAACGCAGCGGCTCGAAGTGCGCGGCGTTCCACGTGCGATAGACGGCGACCGGCTCGCTCTTCGCGTGGGCTATGTCGATGCTGTAGTCGTAATACTTGCATCCGCGTGACGGGTCATCGTAGTGCGGGTTAAAGACGACCAGATAGAAGTGGTCATAGCCGGACGTGTCGATCGTGCCGCCGCGTCCCAGTTGAAATGCGTCCGCCTCAGTGCCGCGCACGCCGACCGCCCACAGATCGAGCAGCCCGTTATCGTTCGTCAGCCCGGCGTAATAGCGGCCCGGCGCAAGCGAAACGTCGTAATAATTCGCGGCCAGTTCCTGAACGCCGCGCCCGGTGTATGTCCAGCGGCCAACATCGTCGATGGTGTTCTCGCGCCAGACAGTTTCCCCAAACAGCGGCGCGAGGTCATAGCGGCGAACAAGGTTCTGGATGTGATAGCTCGCCATGATGTTTTCGATCGTGTCGCCATATTTCGCCAGTGTCTGTTCGAGCGCGTCGAACCCGTCGTAGGCGGCGATATTTTCCCACAACCTGATCACGACATCGTCGCCATACTGGTCGACCAGCGCCTGAATGAACAGCCATTCGCCGTAGACGATCAGCCCGTCGCCGTCGTTGGCCTGCGTTCCAAAGCAGATTTCGGGGAAAGTGAACACGGATTCGACGTAGGTGGTGGCGTCTTCGTCCTTGACGAGCGCGGCGGTTTCCATCCACGTCGCGGTCGCCTCGTAGTACCAGCGGAGGTCGTCCACATCGTAGCCGAACTGGATCGCGTGGTTGAATTCGTGCGACATCGTCGTACGCATCAGGCTGATATAGGTCGCGGTTTCGCTGGACGGCACATCGAAGTCATTTTCCAGCACGATGAAGCTGGTTGCGGCTTTTTCAAAAACGTTGGGCGTCTCCGGGTTGTCGCCGATCAGGGTTTCCGGAGAGGTATATCCCAGCGCGCTTTCGCCGCTGCCATACAGGTCGGCCAGATAAATGTCATAGCGCCCGTCGCCGCCCCGGCTACCGTCGGACGGCGGTGGCTGCCAGCCCATGCGGTCGATCTGGATACGCCAGATTTCTTCCGCCGACAGCGCCAGCGCATTGACGAATGCCTCAGTGGTGGCGTCCCGCCCTTCAAGCGTGTAATGGATGCGGAAGTGCTCGGTGTCACGGATGCGTACCGGCCCGCTGAGCGAGATGCGCGTGAAGTCTTCCAGCATTTCGAGGATGCTCAGGTCTCCGATCGTGATCTCAAGCGTGAAGTGGCCGCTGGTGTTGGAATAGGGATAGCGGGAAACGACGGCGGTATAGCGCCCGCTTTCAGTTGCCGTGTAACCCAGCGCCGAATCGAGCGTGTCTGCCCGGCGGTCGTCGTTTTCCGCGACCAGTTTGCCCGACGGATCGACCAGCGATAGCACGGTGTCGAGATCGCCGTCTGTGGCCGTCGTCAACAGTAACACGCTGTCGCCCGCGCTGAGATAGAATGGATATTCCATCGAGGGCGTGTTTTCGTCGAGATAACCGTTAAAGATCTTTCCCTGAGCGCGCACGCCAGCGGGCGCGGACAGCCACAGCACAACCAGCAATACTGTCAGCAAGCGAACCACAGATAACTCCTTCACCTGCGCGGGTGACGCGCAGCACAGGCCGACGCGCCGTGATGGGCGCGTATTGATTATGCGTCTATTCTCAATCAAAAAGAAGCGCCTCAGTGTTAAAAAGCTGATACCGCCATATGCCGCGAATGAGGCGGTTGCTGGCGGAATGGCCCGGAATCGGCCAAAATCGTACACCTGATGATTGCACTGGCAAGGGAGTAAAAATCAATGGCCGAAGTACAAGAGGTACAAGAACTAACGGCGCGGCCTGATACGGACATCGAGGCGGATATTCAGAATCTGATCATTCATTATCCTCCGCTCAACAACGACCGCCATCAGATTACGGTGACGGTGCGCGACGGCGTTGCGATTTTGAGCGGCCATATCAGATCGCTGAATACCTATGATTACTTTATGCGCCGCCTGCCGAGCGTGCCGGGGCTGCGTGACGTCAATGCCGAGAAGCTGTACGTCGATGAGAACCTGCGGCTGGCGGCCGGTCAGGTGTTGCCCGCTGGCCTGATCGCTAACGTTGAATACGGGACGGTGATACTGACCGGACGGCAGCCCGAAGGCATAACGGTTGATGAGGTGGTGGCTCGTCTGGCGACCATTCCGGGCGTGGTCCGGGTTGTGACTGCGCTGCGGTCGTAACGCGCTTCGGGCATCCGTCCCGAACGCGCCTCCGCTTTTGCGCTGGCTTCAGCCTGAAGCCAATCCTCGAAAGCTTGCCTGATCAGGCGGTTGGCTGTTCGTGGGCATCGGGAACGCTGTAGAGCCGGGTTCGACGCATGTTGGGCGTCAGCCCTCGATGCCTCATCATCACCTGCCAGACGCGAATGGCCGCCTCAATCTGAATTCTGGCATCCATCTTCGATGTGCCGCGCACGCGGTCCGGAAAATAGATCGGCACTTCGGCGATCCGGTAGCCGAGCCGGCTGGTGAGATAGGCGATTTCGACCTGAAACACGTAGCCGTTGGACCGCACGCGATCCAGATCAATCCCGATCAGCGTGTTGCGCCGCCACAGGCGGAAGCCACCGGTCGCGTCGCTGATCGGGATATTGAGCAGCAATCGCACGTAGACCCGGTTGGCGAACCAGCTCAACAGCTTGCGATAAACCGGCCATGTTTTGTCAACGCTGCCGCCGGGAGCGAAGCGTGACGCCACGACGACGTCGTAACCGCGGTCGGCCAGCGCGATCATCTTCGGGATGTAGTCGGGCTGGTGCGAGAAGTCGGCATCCATCTGGATGATGTAATCCGCGCCCAGTTCCAGCGCGCGCTTGAAACCGGCGATATAGGCCGGGCCAAGACCGTCTTTCTGCGTGCGGTGGAGAACATGGACGCGATCCGGATAGCGCCCGGACAGTTCATCGGCGATCTGCCCGGTTCCGTCCGGCGAGTTATCGTCAACCACAAGAACACGTAGCTCAGTACCGGGTAGCGCCAGCAGCGTCTCGACCATGGGCTGCAGGTTTTCACGTTCGTTGTAGGTGGGCATGACCACCATGATGTTCGTCATAGGTACTGCTTTCATGCCGGTAAAGGGCGCGACCCGCGTCCTAGAATACGATAACTCGTTGCCAGAGTCTAAAGTAAGCGCCGGGAGGCCGCAATACCAAAAAGGTCTGCCCGGTTGCCCGGCGCGGTCGTTTGTCTCAGGCGCGCGGGTTACAATCCGCCGCGCATGGTGAAAGAACAGAGGCGATTGCTTTGGGACAGGTACTCACCCTTGACGATGCCGTGCGCCGGCGCGAAGCCCTGCGCGCAGAGGGCAGGCAGGTCGTCTTTACCAACGGCCACTTTGATCTGCTGCACGTGGGGCATCTGGACTATTTGGAAAAAGCGCGCGCGCTCGGCGATGCGCTGTTCGTCGGCATCAATGGCGACGCCAGTACCGCCCGGCTGAAGGGGCCGGGCCGTCCGCTGGTGCCGGCGGCAGAGCGGGCGCGCCTGCTGGCCGCGCTGAAACCTGTGACCGCCAGCCTCATCTTCGAGGAAGACACGGCTGATGCCGTTCTGCGGGCGCTTCAGCCGGATATCTACGTTAAGGGCGGCGATTACCATACGACTCCGCTGCCGGAACGTTCGACGGTCGAGGCGTATGGCGGCAAGGTCGTGCTGATCGACTATCTGCCCGACCACAGTACCACAGCCCTGATTCGCAAAATCAAAGCGCTGCCGGAATAACGCCAGACGTCACCACCCGCCATAAATCAGAATGCTGGCGATGATCCCGCTGAGCGCGCCCAGAATGCCCGCCACCAGCACGACGAACAGCAGCCGGGCGAGCAAACTGCGCCTGCGCTGGCCGGTTTCCGAATGCGCGCCAGACGGGCGCGGAGTCGCGGGCTGGGGTTTGACGACAGGGGGTGTGCCGCTGGCCATCTTTCGCTCAAGCGCCTGAAGACGCTTGCGCGCCTGCACGTTGGCGGGATTGATGGCGATGATGTTTCGCAGGCAGACGAGGCGGTCTTCGTCGGTATTGATCACGCGATATAACGCCAGCCAGACTTTTTCGTTATACGGATCGAGCGTTGCCGCTTCGCGCCAGTAATCGTGGGCAAGCCGGTGCTTTTCCTGGCGGTACGCTTCAATACCAGCGCGCATCAGCTCTTCAAAGCGCTGGCGTTTGGATGTCGCCTGCGCGTCTGCCATCAAGGAAATTTCTCCTGCCCATGTGATCGTTATGGCCCTGTCTGCCACCACGCGCCCGGATAATCGTCCTCCGGCGAGTTCGTCAGTTGCCACAGCGCCTGCGTCGCCAGATCGACGATATAGATATCGTACTGGCCGCCGCGATTGCTGGCGAATGCGAGCTGCATCCCGTCCGGGCTAAAGACCGGGTAAATGTCGTTGGCCGGGTCGCGCGCCAGCAGCATCGGCGTGCCATAGCCCGCGGCAGGCCGTATCGCGATGTCGCTGTTGTCGGGGGCGTTAGCCGGGGCGGCGGCATAGGCGATCTGGAAGCCGTCGGGCGACCAGCGCGGCGAGGATTCGGTGAAGGTTCCGAAGTCTGCCGTCAGAGCGCGCTGTTCCAGCGTCTCGATGTCGATGATGACGATGTCCGCGCCCGGCGTCGGGCCGGATTCGTCGTCTCTGACGACCGCTACCAGCCTGCCATCCGGCGAAATTGCCGGGTCGCGGTAGCTGGCGCTATCGGTCGTCAACTGCCGTGGCACGCTTGCGTCCGCCGGTGCGTTAAGGTCGAGCATAAACACCTGCGGCGTGCGCGTGTTGGGGCTGGTGGCGATGAAGACAATCCGGCTGCCATCAGGAGAGTAATCAGGCATTTGTGCATCCAGCAAGCCCGACTGTCCACCGAGTCGCTCGATCAGACTTTGCGCGTCCGCGCCGTTAAGATTAACCGACTCGACCATGTTTGCAAACGTCGACTGATTGTATCTGGTGTAGACCAGCCGCTGGCCCGACGGATGCACGCGCACATCCCGCCCCGTCGTGCCGCTCACCGCCGTGAACGCCCCGGTTGCCAGATCGTAATAGCCGACCGGCAAAAAGCCACTGCTCATGATATCGCGCCCGCTCCAGCCCGCGATGCGCCCCTGCAGGCCGGAAGGCGGCGGCAGCGCCGTGGCAACGACGGCAAACGGCGTTTCGGTCGGCGTTGGCGTCCACGTCGGAATCGGCGTCCGGTGCGGCGTTTCGGTCGCGGTTGGGGTGAGCGCCAGCACCGCGTCCATGGTGGCCGTCTGGGCGTCGATCTGGGCCTGCTCGTGGGCCGTCGTGAGCGCCATCACCGCGGCCTGCGTCGCCTGCGCGTCTGCGCGTTGCCGGTTATTGCCGATCACCAGCACGATAAGCGCCACGATGACGACGATGACCGCCAGAATGGCCGCGCCCGCGACCACCGCTACGCTGCGACGGCTGACGCCCGGAGCGATTTCTTCCTGAGCCGCTGTCGTCGTTTTCTCGCGGGCGAGAAGCTTCTCCAGCGCGCGCTGCGCCCGCTCATTGTTCGGGTTGAGTTCCAGAACGCGCTGCAAATATTGCTTCTGATCCTCGTCGCTGCCGGCGACCGAGGCCAGCCACAGCCAGCCCTTTTCGTGTTTCGGGTCGAGCGCGACGACCTTCTCAAAAAGCTCGCGGGCCGCCTTGCGATTGCCAAGTCGCGCCTCTGCAACGCCTTCCCGGAACAGTGCCTGTACGTCCTGGCTCAACTTCGTGGCTCGCTTTCTTGTCTGTCGGGATCAGGGAGCGCCCGGATATACCGCCAGTGCGTGAATGTCGAGGTTGTTATCCGTCACGCGCGTCACCTGCACGCCCTGCGGATCGACCAGATAGATCTGGTAGCGGTCGCCATCGCGGTTGGAAAGGAACGCAATCCAGCGGCCATCGCTGGTGAACGACGGAGCGCGGTCGTCTGCGCCATCGTCGTCGAAGGTCACCAGCATTTCGCCCTCGCCGTTCGCTTCCATGATGTATACATCGTTGTCGATGCTGCGATTGCTGATAAAGACGATCCATTGCCCATCGGGCGACCACACGGGCGAGAAACTATCGTTCTCGGCGTCGGTAAGCTGGACGGGATTTGTGCCATCGTCGTTCATGACAAAGATTTCGACCGAACCGGCATAATCGCCAATCGCCGGCGAGTTCTGATCCGAGGCGTAGGCGATTCGTGTGCCGTCGGGCGACCACGCGGGGTCGGTGTCGATGCCGGGGTTGGCGGTCAGGCGCACGGGTTCGCCGCCGCTGCTGGCGATCACGTAGATATCGAGGTCGCCGTCGTCGTCAGAAGCAAAGGCAATGCGCGCGCCATCCGGCGACCAACGCGGGCTTTTCAGACTGTTGCCGCGCAACTGCGTCAGTTGTGTGGCGGCTTCCGGATTGGCAAGCGGCGCGACGAACAGTTGCGGCAATCCGGCTTCCGGAATCTGCTCGCCGGTGGCACTCGTGTCTTCTCCGGCAAGGCCGGCGCGGCTGGGCCGGACAAACGCGATTTGCTCGCCGTTGGGCGAGATGGCGAAGTCGGTGATGCCGCTTTCATTACCGAGCTGGCTGTCGTCGCTGGAGTCGCCCCGCACGCTGTACAGCATGGCCGCCGTCTGGCCGGGCTGCGCCCCGGCATAGTAGAACCTGTATGACGCCAGCGGTGGCGGCGTCGGGCTTGGGAGCGGCGTGTCCGTGGCGGTGGGCGTGAACGTGGGTGTGAAGGTTGGCGGCAGGGGCGTTAGCCGGTTCGGGTCGATCGTGACGATCATGCCCGGAATCGGCGTCAGTGTCGGTATCGGCCGGGTGGGCTGCACCACGACTACTGCGTCGTCGGTCGAATCGGCATCGACGGGCTGGGTGCTCGGCGTTTCCGCTTCCTGAGTGAACAGCAGCACAGCGGCGATGATGACAAACACCAGCACAATGCCCGCCATAATGAAATAAGGATTCGAGCGGCGGGGCCCGCCCTGCAGTTCGATCCGGCGTGCGCGCCTGAGTTCGGTTTCGCGCAGGTCAACGCCATCGCGCGTTCTGGCTTCCGGCACGGCTTCGAGCCGCCGCAGTGCTTCGCGGGCGCGCGTGTTGTTGGGGTTGATTCGCAACACCCGTTCCAGACAGGCACGGCGTTCCGCTACCGACTTCGCCACTGAGGCCATCCACATCCAGGCAACTTCGTTATTGGGATCGGCGGTGAGTACCTGTTGCAGCAGGCGGCGCGCGGTTTCCTGATCGCCTGCGCGCGCTGCTTCGATACCGGCATTCAGTTTTGCTTGAAGGTTGCCTCGTTCAGCCAAACGGTTTTCTCCCTGTGGCGACGTGGTGAGCGTTCGCGCTGCCCGGAGGGCGAGCGATTGGGCCTAACGCATGGATAGAATGACGATGACGCTGATGACCCCGACGATGACGAGCAGTGCGGCGATAAAGCCGAAGATGACAAGCACCCGGTTGTCATGGGCTTTGTTCTTGTAATCCATACGCCGCAGCGCTTCTTTGGCGATCTGCTGGTGCGGGTTGACGACCAGCACACGATTGAGCCACTGCCGCCGTTCGGCTTTGGAAGTGGCCAGTTTGGCCATCCATAGCATCGCGCGTTCGTTACGCCGGTCCTCTTCCAGAATCTGACGGAACATTACGCGCGCGCTCTCGCGGTTGCCGTTCCGCGCGGCGCGAATGGCCAGTTGCAACAGTTCTTCACGATTGGGGCTATGCGTTTCGCTGTCACGAAAATCGAGAGTTGACATACCAATATCCTACCTAACAACGGTAGCTTAATAACGTTTATTTTATCCGTGAAGCGTGTAAATAACCTTCACAACCACGAAGCGGGACGTCAGTACTAGATGTGACGATTCGGCAGCAGCGCCGGGGCAGCGATTACGGGGCGAGGCCGGTGGAAACCAGATAGGCGTAGGCGAAAACCGTCACCAGAATCAAACCATCCACGCGGTCGAGGACGCCGCCATGACCGGGCAGAATGTCAAAGCCGGTGAGGTGCGAGTCCTTGACCTGAAACAGCCGCTTCAATCCCGATTCGACCAAATCGCCCAGAATGGCGAGCAGCGGGCCAAGCGCGAGGGGGATCATCGCGGACGTTGTGAACTTGTCCGCCGCCACCAGCACCAGCGTTGCCGGTACGATGCCGCCGATCACACCGACGATTGCGCCCTCAACGGTCTTTTTCGGCGAGATATGCGGGGCGAGCTTCCTTTTGCCCCACAGCCGCCCGCCGATGAAGGCGAAGGTATCCGTTCCCCACGTGAGGCAGAAGATCGTCAGCAGCCAGATCAGCCCATCGGGCAGGTCGCGGATGGCGACGAGCAGCGCCGCCGGGACGCCGACGTAAAGCACGGCGGCAAGGGTTGTCAGCATTTTAATCAGGTTGACGCGCGGCTCGTGGCGGTCGCGCAGCATTTGCAGCGCGAAGACCGCCGGCCCGCCGAGCAGCAACGCGATCACCGCCATCAGCGGTTGGTGGGTGTGCGCGGCGATGACAATCGCTACCGCTACCGGCACGCCGACCAGCGCGCTGCCTTCCACGCCGCGCGCCCGGCCCAGCATGCAGAACTCCATCACGCCGATGCTGGCCAGCAGAAGCGCCAGCGCAGTGAACCACCAGCCGCCGGCATACGTCGCCACCAGTACCAGCGGCAAAGCCACCATTCCGGTCAGCAAACGCTGCGTCAGGTTGGAGATTTCAAAACGCTTGGGGGCAGCGGATGAGGGCAATTGCTCACCGGGCAAAGAGGTCATGTGTTGTTTCGCCAGGACACATGCAAAGCTGTTACACGTTCGTTGAATTGCAGCACCCCGCTCGGCATCGCGAACGGGTACTCGCTTCCTCATCCAAGCCGGTGGCGCAATTCTGCGCCTAACCGTACTTCATGTTCTCATAAAAGGCAAGATCGATACATCGTCATAGACCCCACGCCTAAAGGCGAGGGCTTGTCCCTGGCGCGCCGCCCGCAGGCGTCTCCGAGACAATAGGCGGTATGACAGCCGCCCGTGCAATGTTTCTAGCCGCGTTGACATCGGCATGAGCCGTGTGTCCGCAAGCACAGCAGAGGAACTCGCTTTGAGACTTACGATTTGCCCGTTCGATATG